>Ga0172362_10000267_pt1 | contig 41162 bp, 36 predicted proteins | sample LakKivs1_kivu2a2_FD_114534 | JGI IMG/M metagenome (GOLD analysis project Ga0172362, IMG submission 114534) | Sediment microbial communities from Lake Kivu, Rwanda - Sediment s1_kivu2a2 | ecosystem: Environmental > Aquatic > Freshwater > Lake > Sediment | place: Rwanda: Western Province, Lake... | reverse complement strand
TAAGAAAATGGAGATGATTTTGTGAAAAAAATTTTTGTTTCTGCCATTTTTTTATCCTTATGCCTCGCTTGCGCTATGTATCTCTACACCTCTCGCTTGCCTTATCTTACGGTTGTGGGATTTACAGATATGTCTGATGGACTTGGACATCAATCGGTAGAAATTATAAATACCTTAAAAGATATCGTTCGTGTGGGATATAGAGCGACAAGTCCTTCTTTGTATCAAGATGTCCCTTTGGCTGTACAAAAAATTATGAAAAAAAAATATAAACGCCTTGGTAAGGTTGTCTTATATGAAGATATTATTCACCCCTTTTCTCATACTTTCTTTCAAAAACGGTTTGACCTTTCCCATCCAAAACAGCTAAGACTTGCCTATTCGATGTTTGAATCCTCTCGTATCCCTCCCAGATGGGTCCATAATCTCAATCTCTATTTTGATGCTGTGATTGTCCCTGATAAACATCTTGTAGCTGCCTATCAAAATAGCGGCGTCACCCTTCCCATCTTTGTCCTTCCCCTAGGGCTCAATCTACAACCTTTTTTACAGCTCCCTCTAAAAGAAACCGCTCATCAACCTTTTGTCTTTGCAAATTTTGGGACTTGTATAGAGAGAAAAAACCATCTAGGGCTCATCCAAGCTTTCTATGAAGCTTTTGGCAATGATCCCCATGTAACGTTGTGGATTAACTGCAAATATGCAAAAGATCAGCTATTTGAAACTCTTCAAAATAAAGTCGCCGAGTTAGGATCTAATAACATTACACTGACAAATCACTGTTATACCAAAGCAGAATATATCGATAATTTTCACAAAATTGATTGCTATGTATCTTTATCAGAATCAGAAGGTTTTTCGATTCAACCCAGAGAAGCGATGGCTCTTGGCATCCCTTGTATTGTCTCCGACAACACAGCCCAATCGACAATTTGTCAAAGTCTACTTGTAGAAACGGTTGCTTCTAACTTTGAAACACCTGCATACTATGAGCAGTTTCATGATGTGTTTGGAGTAAGATACCAAGTGGATACTGCTGCTGCTAAAAATGCTTTAAGAACGATGTACGATGACTACAGCAAGTATCTATCCCAAGGGGAGCAGATGCGCAGATGGGCCCTTCAATATGATTATCCGCAGCTACGCGCGCTATATCTTACACTCATTAAACCCAAAAAAGTAACACTAGGCTCTGAAAACCTATTACAAGAAGGGGAGCTCGTCACATCGAGCCCAGCTCTTTATAAAAAATACCAATCCCTATGAAACGAAATATTTTTCTTATTGTCTTAGTTTTGTTACTCGTAACCCTCACTCCTTTTGCTGTTAGCTACTACCGCCGCATGCTCTATAGACCTCATCTGACGGTGGTGGGGTTTGCCTGTATGTCTGATGGTATTGGAAGACAATCGGTCGAAATCATAGACGCCATGAAAGATTTTGTCTCCGTTGGATTTTATCCTACACAAAAATCCCTTATGACAGACGTTCCAGAAGGTGTGCAAAAGATTATGCATAAGAAAAAAATGCAACTTGGAAAAGTTGTCCTCTATGAGGATATCTTCTATTCTTTTTCGCATGTGTTCTTTCAAAAACGTTTTAAACATGCACCAGCTGATCAGATAAGAATTGCTTACTCCATGTTCGAATCTTCACAAATTCCACAGCAGTGGGTTCACAATCTCAACCTCTATTTTGACGCTGTGGTCGTTCCTGATAGCTATCATATTGATGTCTATCAAAACTCTGGCGTTACCATCCCCATCTTCGTCATCCCCTTAGGACTTAATCTACAACCGTTTTTACAAGCTCCTTTAAAAAAGAGTTTTCACACACCCTTTGTCTTTGCAAATTTTAGCACCTGCATCTTAAGAAAAAATCATCGTGAGCTGATTAAAGCTTTTCATGCAGCGTTTGGAGACAGCCCAGAGGTAGCTCTTTGGATCAATAGCAGATACACAGAAGACCATTTGTTTGAAGCGCTCCAAGAAGAGATAGCTTCTCTTGGGGTGCATAATATTTTGCTCACCAATCAATGTCCCGACAAAGCGCAATATCTTGAAAATTTTCAAAAGATAGATTGCTATGTCTCTATCTCTCAATCTGAAGGCTTTTCTATTCAGCCTAGAGAAGCGATGGCTCTTGGTATCCCTTGTATTGTCTCCGACAATACAGCGCAGTCGACGATTTGCAAAAGCAATCTAGTTACAAGCATCCCCTGTCCCCACAAAGAACCCGCCTATTATGAACTTTTTCAAGAAGTCTTTGGCTACCGCTACAACATCGACTTTACCTCATGCGTTGACGCCATGTGTCTTGTCTATCATAATAAGGAGAAATACTTATCGCAAGGAGCAGCCATGCGCTCTTGGGCCTCATACTATGATTATGCCCAGCTGCAAGGGATGTATAAAACGCTCATCAAACCCACAAAGATTGCCCTAGGCGACAGAAACAGCATTGATGGAGACACTCTTACTACCAACTCCGCCAAACTCTATAAAAAATATAAGGCATTATAATGAAAAAGCAGTGGATTTTTGGTGCTCTTCTACTTATAGGTTTGCTATCTACCTTTGGATATCGCTACCTATACAAATATGTGCTCATTCCTGATGTCACCGTTGCAGGTTTTGTACGAATGGGTGATGGTCTCGGCAAACAATCTGTAGAACTTGTTAAAATCCTCAAAGACGATTTTGATGTCCATTTTCAAAAGACACGCTCTGAATTTTGCAAAGATGAGGTCCCAAGAGAGCTTTTTCCTATTTTGAGAAACAAACAAAGACCTCTTGGCAAAGTCGTTGTCTTTGAAGACACTCTTGCAAGACCTCTTGCGTGCTTTGAAAAAACTTTTCATGCTATGCGCAACAAGCAAATTCGCCTCACCTATTCCATGTTTGAAACCTCAAAAATCCCCCCTTCCTTTGTTCATAAACTCCATACCTATTTTGATGCTGTTGTTGTTCCTGATTCTTATAACACTGTAGCTTACAAAGCTTCTGGCGTGAACCTTCCTATGTTTTGCCTTCCTTTAGGCATTGATTTAGATCCCTTTGTACAAGCTCCTTTAAAAAAGAAAAAAAACACCCCTTTTGTCTTTGCTAGCTTTGGCTCTTGTGAGGCTAGAAAAAACTATATCACCACTATACGAGCTTTTGCCAAAGTCTTTGGCAACCGAAGTGATGTCGTATTGAAAATTAACGCTCGCAGAGGGCCTCCTCCAGAAGTGATTGCTGTTGCGCAGGAAATTGGTCGCCTTGGACTAGACAATGTTGTTTTCTCTGTAGGGCCTGTAAGTGAAGAGCAATATCTAAAAAATTTCCAAGAGATCGATTGCTACGTGAGCCTCTCCAAAGGAGAAGGATTTTCGATTCCTCCAAGAGAAGCAATGGCCCTTGGTATTCCTTGTATTGTCTCCGATCAAACAGCGCAATCCACAATCTGCCAAAGTGGCCTTGTACGCTCTGTCCCAGCAAACATCCTCGAGAAAGCTCATTATGAAACTCTTCCAGACGATGATTATGGAGATTTTTTTACTGTAACCATTGATGACGCTGCAGAGGCTTTTCTTGATATGTTTGAAAACTATGAAAGCTACCTAGCCAAAGGAGCCAAAGCTCGGCAGTGGGCTACCGCCTATGAATCCAAAAGATTGTCTACTCTCTATCTTTCTTTGATAAAGCCAAAAAAAATCACTTTAGGCACAGTGAATGAGATTACAGAAGAAGGGCTTATCACAGATAGTTTATCCCTGTATAACAAATACCTAAAACTCTACCCCCACTTAAGACCATGAAGATATTTTACTCTTTTCTTTTTTTCTGTTTCTGCATCTCTATACACGCTCTTTCTCCTGACACTCTGCGACAGAAAATACGGGCTGGAGCGCCAGAGTGGATGCTCTCGCAAATCCAACGTGACCTAGAGCCCTTCAAAGAAAAAGGGATATCCCAACTAGATGTTGCAGCAACCCTTGCTACATTGAATGATAATCGGTACAACTTGCGCTGCAAAATCCTCAATCGCAGAGTATACTTTTCGTACCAAGATCCAAATAGTATCATGCAAAATCACCCCAGATTGAGAATGCTTATGTATGCTTGTAAACTCCTCTGTAAGCATTATTTCTTGCCTGATGTAGATTTTGTCATTTCTCTGCACGATAGTATCGATACCACAAAATTCCCCTCTCTTCCTGCACCTGTTTTCACTTTTGCAAGAAATAAACATCACCCTTCTCTTGTTCTCTTTCCAGATCCTGAAGCTATTGGAGGTTACTCTTTAATCCTAGAGAAAGTGGAAAAAGCCAAAGAGCTCTATCCTTTTGACAAAAAAATAAAAAAAGCTTTCTGGAGAGGTGCAACCACTGGAGGTATTTACTCTATCAACAACTGGAAAAATTATCCCAGAGCAATACTCACATTATTTTCTGAAGAAAACCCTTCTCTTCTTGATGCAAAATTCACCCATGTACTCCAAACAGTACCTGGTGAACCTCTTGAAGAGAGACTCTCTAAACTAGGACTTATAGCCCCTCCTGTATCTGTTCCAGACCACCTTGCCTATAAATATCTTGTCGATATAGATGGCAACAGTTGCACCTACTCACGCCTTGTATGGATCTTGCACTCTAACTCTTTATGTCTTAAGCAAGAATCTCCTAACGAGCTATGGTACTATAGCTTGCTACAACCTTACGTGCATTATCTCCCCTTTAAGGAAGATATGTCTGATTTTGCAAAGCAGTTTGCATGGGCTGAACTTCATCCCAAAGAAACTCTGCAAATGATTGACAATGCCAACACCCTTGCCAAAGAAGCGTTAACACAAGAAGATGTCTTTCAATATATCTATGAGCTGCTCAAAGCCTACGCTTTACTCCAAAGGGCCTAAAGCTTACACATCCTCTCCTCCCTGCTCAGGAGAAATGGTGAGGCTAGGGTATTTTTTGAACAAATAGCTTTGGAGCTGACAAGTGAAAAGAAAGAAAGCTGGAATGACGAACAGGGTCACCAGCTGTGAAAAGAGAAGACCTCCAATAATGACCATACCCAAAGGCGCTCTTCCCTCTGAAATGGTTCCTCCAATGCCTAGAGCTACAGGCACAGCTCCCATCATAGCAGCAAATGTTGTCATCAAGATCGGTCTAAATCTCACAACAGAAGCGGAAATAACCGCCTCAAGAGGCTCTTTACCATTGTCTTTCATCTCCTCCAGGGCAAAGTCGATAATCAAGATACCGTTTTTCATCACAATGCCAATGAGCAAAATCAATCCTATCAACGCATAAATAGAGAGTGTCTGCTGAAAGAGGATCAGAGTGAAAAGTCCCCCAAACACAGCAACAGGAAGCGCTGAAAGAGGTGTAAAAGGATGTAAGAAATTTTCATACAAAATGCCAAGAATCACATAGATCACAAAGACAGCTAAAACAATTAAGATCGTGAGCTCTTTAAACGTACGCTTGAATGCTTCTGTGTTACCTGCAAGATTACCGATAATTTCTGGGGGAAGAGTTTTTTGTGCTTCCTCTTCTATGGCAACGATCGCATCACTCAGTGCATATCCAGGAGCTACATCAAACGCCACTGTCACAGAACTCATCGTATTTAGGTGATTGACCTGCACAGGTCCCGGCTGCATATTAGTTTTGATGACAGAATCAATAGCCACGGGCTCTTTTTGCCCAAGATAAAGCTGGCTGAGTTTGTCAGGACTACGAATCGCGTCTTTATTTCCTTCCAAGATCACATAGTATAAATTTTCAGGAGCATTAATTTTGGAGATATAGGTTTCTCCATAGTTGTACATTAAAGCGCTTTCCACAGAAGAGGCATTGAGTCCTCCATAAGTGTGCGCTTGATCTCTTAAAATATTTACATTGAGAGTAGGCGCAAAAGCTAGAAGGTCTGTAGATACTTGCGTTAACTCCTTGCGCTCTTTGAGAGCTTGTAGATACTTTGCTGTACTATCAAGAAGTATTTCAGGATCCAAACTTTGTAAAATATATTGATAGTTAGCTTTTCCAGATGTTGAGCTACCCACTTGCAGGTTAATCAAGGGAAATGGCTTCATGAAACACTTAACCCCAACAAGCTCTTCATTGACCTCTTGCGTTAAGATTCTCATCACCTTGGTAATCGGTGGTCTTTTGCTACGCTCTACAAGGTTTAAGAAAAACATCGCCTGATTATCTGTTGGCGTTCCACTCATTCTTGCCATCGTATCCATAAAAGAATTGCGCATACAGATCCCTTGCAGCTGCTCAGCAAGCTCTCCCATTCTTTCTGGTGACGTCCCTGGATCTGCCACAATAAACCCTTGAATCACCCCTAAATCATTGCCTGGCAAAAACTCCTTAGGCAAGATCACAAAAAGATATAAAGATGCAACAAGATTACCCATACAAAACACTACAATCCACTTCTTGTGCACCAAGATCCATCTAAGAAACGGCTCATACCAACGGAGTAACGTTTTGTTGATATGCTCTGAAAGAAGCTCCATCCTCGTCTTGCGCTCCTTTCCATAGGGAGGAATAAACCGAGAGCAGAGCATAGGCGTAAGAGAAAGAGAGACAAAAGCAGAAAATAAAATAGCGATCAACATCACAGCTGCAAATTCATGGAAAATCTTACCGATCATGCCAGACATAAATAGTAAAGGAACAAACACAATAGCGAGGCAAAGAGAAATAGAAATGACCGTGATGATAATTTGTTTTGCGCCCCTCAATGCTCCTCGGTATGGCGAATCTCCTAACTCCACGTGGCGTACAATATTTTCCAAAACTACAATCGCATCGTCCACTAAAAATCCAATCGCTAGTGTCAAAGCCGACATCGACATAACATCGATGCTATAGCCAAAAAGGTACATAAGCACAAACGTACCAGTAATTGTGATAGGTAAAGTGATCAAAGGAATACTGCTATTGCGTATCTTTCCTAAGTAGACAAACACAACAATGACAACAAGAAGAAAAGCAACAACTAAAGTGATTTGCACCTCATCAACAGCTTCTGTAATATAGGTCGATTGTGTAAAAGGAATGGAAAATTTGACAGCTGCAGGAAGATCTTTGACAAGATGATCTAATAAAGTCTCAATCTGCTGGCATACAGCCACCGTATTAAATCCTTGCTGCTTGAAAACTGCCAGTACAACAACAGCATTTTCCTCTCTGTCAGACGAAATCCATCGGAACCCTACTTTATCATTTTGCAAGCTATCATACACTTTACCCACATCTCGCACACGCACAGGCTGCCCATTATCATACTTGATAATTAGCGATTCATACTCTTTAGCTCTATAGAGCTGCCCATTTGTTTTTGTGACAATACTGCGGCTAGGCCCATAGAATTTACCCGTTGGCTTATCTGGATTTTCCTGATTGATCACTTTTGCCACCTGCCCCAAAGAAATATCTTTGGCTGCAAGAGCCTCAGGATCTACCTTGACACGCACAGCATAAGGGTAACCATAAGTGACAATGTTAGCTACTCCATTGACAGTCCCCAGCTGCTGACCTAAAAAAGTGTAGCCATATTCATAAAGTGTATAAGCAGGGACAGTGTCCGAGTAGAGCACACAATACAAAATGGGTGTGTCGGATGGATTAAACTTCGTATATACAGGAGGATTAGGAAGATCTACCGGCAGCTGCCCTTGCGCTTTATCGATAGCATTTTGCGTCTCTTGCGCCGCCACATTGATATCAACACTATCATGAAATTGCAAAATAATCGTTGATTGCTCATAGGTGTTATTGGAAGAGACAAATTGAATTCCTTGCATCAACATAAACTGTCTCTCTAAAGGTCCCGACACAAGCCTTCCTATCTCTTCAGGGCTCGCCCCAGGATAAGAAGTTGTCACTTGAATAATAGGGGCCTCAATCGAAGGAATCGTCGACACAGGAAGCAGTTTATACGCAAAGATTCCAAAGACAATCAAAGGAAGCATAAGCAGCACAGTCATTACAGGTCTATGGATGAAAGGCTTTGAAATATTCATAAACTTGTTACCATTTGTCTAGTCTTTGCAAAAGATCTTGCTGCATACTTACAATATGTACAGCCTCTCCTACTCGCACATTCAGCTGCCCTTTAGTGATAATCCTATCCCCTGGCTTTAACCCTTCTAAAATTTCCCATATACCATCGATCTGCTCACCTACTTTCACAGGCCTCGACACAGCCACATCGGAGCTGTCTATCACCAAAGCAAAATAGCCCTTTTGACTGAGGTTAATCCCTTCTTCCGGCGCTAAAACTGCCTGTGGTTTTTCTTCTAAAATAAGCCTCACCTTTGTAAAAAGTCCTGGCCAAAGGAGCTTGCATGCGTTCGAAAACTCAGCTCTTAATCCTATCATCCCTGTGCTAGGGTCAACCTTATTATCAATCACAACCAAGACCCCTTCTTCTTCCACAGTGGCAACTTCTGGAATATGGACTCTTACCACTAAATTTTTCTTTTCTCTTTGTCTTAGCAAAATACGTGTAAGATATTTTTCAGGAAGAGAAAAGTCGACATAGATAGGCTGAATTTGATTGAGTGTCAAAAGAGCAGACCCATCGTTAGCAATGAGATTGCCTTTATCTACAAGCCTTTTCCCTACTCTTCCACTGAAAGGCGCTCTAATATAACAATAATCTAAATTGACCTTAGCATCAGCAAGAGCTCCTTCATTTTTTTTGATAGACGCTAAAAGAGCTTCCACATCGGTCACATACTGATCATAGTCGAGCTTAGATACATACTCTTCTTTCACAAGCTTCGTATAGCGCAACACCTTCTCTTCAGCAAATTGTAAATTCGCTTTGCTCTCCAGAAGCATCCCTTCTGCCTCTTGCACTTTTGCAAGGTAAGGTCTTGGATCTATAGTAATCAGCAATTCTCCTGCTTCAACCTCTTCCCCTTGCTCATAGTGCACTTGAAAAAGCTCTCCTTCTACCTGAGATTTGATCTCTGCATAGTTATAAGCTCTGACATGTCCTATCCCTTCTAAAAACAGGGCAATCGTGCTCTCTTCCACCTTGCAAGCTTCTACCTTCGGCGCGCTATGGAGAGGCGCTTTCTCCTCCTTATTACAACCACATATCCAACAAAGACAAAGCGCAATAGCACAATAAAATTTCATAATCCTCATAACAAAACGATATAGTAAAAATCTTGTTTGTACAGAATTTACTCTAATGAATCAAGAGATGGAAAAATATTTTTTGTTAATTGCCTTGCATAAAAATTGACCTATACCGATTGCAAATTATTGTATTCTATGTGAGAATCCCTCCTATTCTTACCTCAAGCGGAAGCGCAATGACACATACAAAAAGCGGCATGATGAAGTGGGTTATATGGACCCTTGCGGCCTTTTTCTACTTTTATGAGTATGTGCTTAGAGTATCTCCAAGCGTTATGGTCCCCGAACTCATGAACGCTTTTCATGTCGATGCTACAACACTTGGCTTACTTACCTCTTTTTATTTCTATGCCTATGCACCTATGCAGCTTCCTGTTGGGCTTTTATTAGATCGTTTTGGAGCTAAGAGACTACTCACTTTTGCCGCCATCGTATGTGGCTTTGGAGCTATTCTTTTTGGGATAGCCTCCTATTTTTTACAAGCTTCCTTAGGCAGACTGCTACTTGGCTTTGGCTCTTCTTTTGGCTTTGTGGCCATGGTCTATGTCTGCTCTCATTGGTTTCCAAAGTCTAAACGGGCCCTTCTTGTCGGACTTGCTAACTCTATTGGTATGGTAGGCGCCTTTTGTGGTCAGGGTCCTTTAGGAATCGCCTTGCAGTCTGTGAACTGGCGAGTAGCTCTCATCATTTTGGGAATTACCGGCTTCTTTCTTGCATTTCTTGTCTACTTTCTTGTCGAGAAAGAAACACCTACTGAGCTCTCTAGTAAAAACATTATGAGATCTCTCTTTGGGGGACTAAAAAGCATCTGCAAAAATCGCCATGCGTGGATTAATGCCATTATGGCTTTACTTGTCTATGTGACAACAACAGCAGTAGCAGATCTCTGGGGAGTCCCCTTTTTACAAGCAGCTCACCATATTAGTAAGCAACAAGCTGCCTTTGCTATCTCTATGATCTTTATTGGATGGCTTGCAGGCGGACCTATTGTAGGATGGCTCTCCGATACATGGAAAAAAAGAAAAGTGGTGATTATTGCCTGTATTGTGCTCACCCTTATATCCCTGTGCTCTGTCATTTACATCACTGCTATTCCCCTTTCTGTTGTCTATATACTTTTATTTTGTGTAGGCTTTTTCTCTTCTGGAGAACTTCTGAATTTTACTCTAGCTACAGAACTAAGTTCTCCCCACGTCAAAGGAAGTGCTATTGCTTTTACCAACTGCGTTGTTTCTTTTGGTAGTGGCTTTATCCAGCCTGTGGTGGGCTTGTTTTTGGATTTTTCCTGGAATGGAGCTCAAGAAAATGGTATCAATATCTATTCTACAAAAGCCTTTCAGTGGGCATTTTTGATTCTTCCTATTTTCCTCTGCATAGCGCTTGCTCTCTCCTACTTTCTGAAAGAGTCTGACTCTTCTTCAGACTATGTACCTCTCAGCGGCGACTAAGAAAAATCAATCTAGCAAGGGATCATAGTCAGAACTCATATCTATATGTGTTTCAGAAACAGGTTCTGGCAACAGCTTCAAACATAACGCCTTTATCTTGTCCGAAGAATCTACATTTCGGCCACGCCCTCCCCTTTCTGTTAATGGCTTCAGAACTTCAAGTAGAGGCTTTCCTTCACTCACAATAGTTGTTAATGCCTGCTGCTGTGTCGCCTGCTTTTTGTCTTTATTTGCAAGCACATCATTTGTCTTAGAAAAAAACTGCGCCACCCCAATACAGACAACTCCTGCTGTTTTTATCCAAGGATAAGATTCCCCAAGAGCTGTATTGACTGCCAAAACTCCAGCAACTCCTATGCCAACTAAAAGCGTATCTGCTACAGAAAGTGTTGTGAGTCGATCCCAAAGACCTTGGCATGCTTGCTCAGCTTGTTGCATCTCTTCCAGCTGATGTAGGGCCCCTGTATAAATAGCCTGCAATTTCTGCTGCTCGTCCAGAATCTGCTGAAAAGTAGCGCCTTCCTGCTGCAGCACTTCTCTTAGTGCTAAACGAGCCGAAAACCATTGCGTAGGCAAACTAGACGCCATACATTTTTCCTTTGTATAAAAAATCTTGAGGGATTCATAGTAAACATCTAGTTTTACACGATAAACGTATTTTTTTAATACAATCTTTATACATGTATGCTACCTCGCGCCTTGATCTCTTTCCTACTCATGAGCTGCATACTCCATGCTCTTCCTGTACATGTTCTTTATGATCCTACCTCACCGCCTATGTTCTCACTACATACTCACATCCCTTTAGAAGAGATTAAATCTCCTTGCTTTACCAACATTACCTCTCTACCACAGGGAAAACACATACTCTATGTAGAAACAAAACATCACAGATTGGAGTTTATTGATACACTCGCCTCACTGAACACAGTCACCTCTGTAAAAACATCTTCTTTTGCTTCTCTAAAAAAAGCAGTTACAAATTGCCATTTTGACATCCTTGTATTACCACGATCTTTAGAAAAAAAAGTGCAGGCATGGCTCCAGAGCTCTCACCAGGTAACACCTTGCATGACGATCTTCTATGAAAACCCTCTTCCCAAAAGCAATCTCACGCTAAAGAGCCTAACAACTACTGCAGCTTTTATAGCTAAACGGTGCTCTCTCCCCAAGCAAAACAAGCTTCAATGGAGATCCTTGCAATCCAAAGAAGTAGAGATTGTTACATTTATACCAAAAAATAGCTCTGTGCTTGTCATAGCTCTCAGCAAAGAAGATATAGAGCGTTCTATGAAAGATCTCTTGGAAGAAATAAAAAAATCTCTTTTTTGTTATGCAGAGCTCATTTCTTCTTCAAAGACCTACAAAAAAGAACTTTTGCAGTGGTTAGAAAAAAAGCATACTCTCCTCTATGTCTTTGCACCTTATGAGAGTCGAAGAAAAATTTCTCCTCTTCTCAAGACAGCCTCCTATGATAAAGCCATCGTTTGCTATTACCCTTCGTCACGTCAAGAAGCTTGGAATCTTCTTCACACAACAAAAACTCATCTTGAAGAGCGCTACTTCGTACAAACATTTGCTCTAGCTCACAAGCAAAACCCCTGAACTTGTCCCTATACGAGTCGCTCCAGCTCTTATCATCGCAATCGCTGTTTCTTTGTCTTTGATCCCCCCAGAAGCTTTTACACCCATAGAAGTTCCCACAATTTTACGCATAAGCGTCACATCTTCTACCGTAGCGCCCTTAGGACCAAAACCTGTTGATGTCTTCACAAAGTCAGCGCCAGCTTCTTTAGCAAGCTCACAAGCTATGATTTTTTCCTGCGTTGTCAGATAACAGGTCTCAATAATCACCTTGAGCACCTGCTGCTTAGCAATGGCTTTGATAAAGTAGATTTCATCACGCACATAATCAAACTCTCCCTCTTTCAAAGCTCCTATATTGAGCACTAAATCTATTTCTGTTGCTCCATCATCAATCACTTGCTCTGCTTCAAACATTTTTGTTTTCATCGTGTTCATACCCAAGGGAAATCCTACAACCGTCCCCACTTCTACACCTGTTAGCTGCAGCTCTTTGCTCACAACAGAGACAAAGTAAGGGTTCACACAAACACTGGCAAATTGATATTTTTTTGCCTCTTCACAAAGAGAGATAATTGTAGAAATCTGCGCTATGGGCTGCAGATAGGTATGGTCTATATAAAGGTGCAGATCATCCATGCTCTATAGCTCCTATACATCGTACACACGCTTCTGACCCAATCCCAATTTTTATCGGTAAAACAAACACATAAGAGCCCTTTTTAGGCAAAAGGTGAAGGTTGCAAAGATTTTCTACAATATATTTGCCAGCACCGAGCAAAAGATGATGGACGGGATTTTTTTCATCGGAAGCATCAGGTGATAGGGTATCTATACCAATCCCCGCAACGTTTCTTTCTAAAAGAAACTCCGCACTCTGCTGAGAAAACCGAGGAAAATACATTTTGCCATCCACTTTTACATTGCGATATTTGTCTGGCTGCTGCCAGAAAGCTTGCCACCCGGTATATCCTATCACACAGCTGTTTGCTGGAATTTGTCCATACTTTTTTTCATAAGCTACAAGATCTGCTGGCTCAATGCACAAATGTTCACTTCTTCTGTGCGATACATCTATCACAGAGCAAGGAACAATGAGCTCCTTTAAAGAAAAATCAGCGATATGTCTGCCCTCTTTATAAAAGTGACTAGGCGCATCCATATGCGTACCAGCAGCTGCATGCATCGCATATTTTAACACACGAATACCACTATCATAATCCCTCTTTATCTCATGACAAAAACCACAAGCGCCACTCCATGTAGGCATCTCAGAAGAAACGGTATGCGTCAGATCAACAAACTCCATGTTTTTAAACATTTCTTTACAAACTCCAATTCTCGTAAATCAAACGATTATGGTAAGGTTAGCACCAACACTTTTCATTTTCAATCCAAGGGAAATGCGATGGCTAAAAAGCTCTATTTCTATTACTCAGCAATGAACGCTGGGAAAAGCACTATGCTACTACAGTCAAGTTACAACTACATAGAAAGAGGGATGCAAACCATTTTGTTTGCTCCTCAAATCGATAAGAGATTTGGAGGACCTACTATCTATTCACGAATAGGCCTTAAACAATCCGCTGTAGGCTATGATAGAGACTTTAACCTCTTTGATTTCGTCGAAAAAAAGAAAAAGGAACTTTCTAAACTTGCTTGCGTATTTATCGATGAAGCGCACTTTTTGACAAAACAACAAGTAGCGCAACTGGTAAGAATTACCGTTGAGCTCAACGTAGCTGTACTTACCTATGGACTACGCAGTGACTTTTTAGGAGAGCCCTTTGAAGGCAGTCTATATCTGCTAGCCTGGGCTCAAGAGCTTGTCGAAATTAAAACCATCTGCAGCTGTGGAAAAAAAGCAACCATGAACGTACGTATCGATGAAAAAGGGCGCCCTATCACAAGTGGAGCCCAAGTACAAATTGGCGGCAACGAAAGTTATATTTCTACTTGCATGGAACACTTTACAAAAGCAGTGCCAGAAATCTGTCGCTGCGCATCAACACCCCCTTTAGCACTGAAATAGGAGCTTTCTATGACACACTCTCTTTCTTCTGCCAAACCATCCTCTTTTTTCATGCCATGGGTAATCTGCCTATGTGCAGGACTTTTCTTTGCCTATGAGCTGATGCAGTTTCATATGCTCAATGCTATCTCCCCTATGCTTCTTAGAGATCTACATATCAGCGCTGCAAACTTTGGCGTTCTTGGATCTACTTATCTTCTCGCTGATGTGATTTTTTTGATCCCGGCCGGTCTGATCTTAGATCATTTCTCTCCAAGAAAAGTGATCTTGGCGGCGCTCTTTGTCTGCTTATTAGGTACTGTTGGTCTCGCTCTTTCTACAAATTTTTTTCTTGCCTGCCTCTCGCACTTTTTGTCAGGCATCGGTAACGCATTTTGTTTCCTCAGTTGCATGATGTTTATCTCTAGATGGTTTCCTTTAAGCAAACAAGCTTTTGTGATGGGTGTTGTCATCACCTTAGGTATGCTTGGCGGCGTTGTCGCCCAAGCTCCTTTTTCCTATCTAGCGCAAGCCATGACCTGGCGTTATGCAATACTTGTTGATGCTGCAGCTGGAACTCTCCTTTTTGTCCTCATCTTTTTTATTGTGAAAGATGCACCTCACAAAGCTACCACCCCCTCTTCGCAGACCAGCTCCTTCACTCAACTTCTATCGGATGTGCAAACCTGCTTGATGAATAAGCAAAATCTTTTCTGCGGCCTGTATACAGCTTTAACCAATCTTCCTCTGATGGTCATTGGCGCTGCATGGGGAAGCTTGTTTCTTTCTCATGTGCATCATATGGCTTTAGCCGATGCTTCCCTAGTGGCAGGTATGATCTGCATGGGAACCATCATAGGCTCTTCTCTCTTTGGATTTGTATCTGATTATGTAGGGAAAAGAAAACTTCTTATGTTTTTAGGAGCGATTTTTTCTTTCATGATCATAGCACTGATCATGCTTGTCAAAGACTCTTCTGTATTGCAAATGGGCATTTTGTTCTTTCTCTTAGGACTTTTCTCTTCTACACAAGTGCTAAGTTACCCTCTTATTTCTGAAAGAAGCCCTTCTCATCTTACAGGCACCTCTATGAGTATTGCCGCAGTCATTATCATGGGAGTTGCAGCAATTGCCCAACTTGTATCAGGAAGACTTATTGATTGGGGATGGAATGGTGCCATGTTGGATGGCTCTCCTTTGTACCAGCCTTCTGATTTTATGAGATGTTTTATCCTGTTTCCTCTAGGCTTTGTCATCTCTTGCATTGCGCTCTTTTGGATCAAAGAATCTGCTCAAGAAAGTGTGTAGTATGCGTGCAATCGTTGCTGTCACTTTGTCTTTTCTACTGACAGGATGCGCTATACGCAATGACTACGCTTATATTCAGCCAGAGCGTATGCAAACAAAAGCAAGCCCCCTCTCTACCCTGTCACTCACCGTCGAAGATCTAAGAGCTTCCACTGACGTGGGCTCTATCAAAAATATACTAGGCATGAAAACAGGAAGAATTCTTCCAAAAACACCGATTGCAACAACTCTCTATGAGTCCCTTGCTCACAGATTAGCCTCCTATGGAGTTGCCGTCGAAGCGAGCCCTCTCAAATTATCTGTAGATATTAAGAGATGCTACTCTGAGTATACAACAGGTCTTTTTATCACAAAGGTAAAGGCGCAAGTCACTTTGTCTATCAAACTCCTCTCCTCTGGAGAAGCCCTTCTTTATGAGGGAGACATCCAAGGAAAAGGGATCTTATCTCCTGTGTTCTTGTACTCAGGGAAAAATACAGCAAAAGCGATTTCCCTTGCCCTGCAACAAACGTTAGATAAATTATGTGACGAGATTCTTCCTCTTGTTACCACTAGGAAAGAAAAATCCCCATGAGCTATGCTCCTCTGGTATGACCTATGACGTTATCATTATAGGCGGAGGAGCCGCTGGTGTCTTCGCTGCTATCTCTGCAAAAAAAGCTTTTCCCCAAGCTTCTGTACTCCTCCTAGAAAAATCCTCTTCCCTACTTGGCAAAGTACGCATTTCAGGAGGAGGGCGCTGCAATGTCACCCACGCTTGCTTTGACCCAAGGCTTCTTGTAAAACATTACCCCCGTGGAGAAAAAGAGCTGCTAGGACCTTTCTGCCGCTTTAATCCCGAGCATACAATCCAATGGTTTTTAGAGCATGGTGTTACACTCAAAACAGAAAAAGATGGAAGGATGTTTCCTACAACAGATAGCTCTTCAACAATTATTGACACTCTCCTCAGTGCAGCTTCACAAGCTCATGTGGAGATTCTCACGAGACAATCGCTAACCTCTTTGGATTATCGTGACAATCTTTTCTATTGCTACAGTGAAAGCAATACCTTTATCGCCAAAAGCCTTATCTTAGCAACAGGTAGCAATCCCCAAGGATGGAAGTGGGCAGAAGCTTTGGGACATACTATCATCCCCCCAGTTCCTTCTTTATTCACTTTTAACATCCCTTCGTCGCCTCTAAAACATCTGAGCGGAGTCTCTTTAGATCACGTGTCCCTCCATCTACCTGGCTTTTCTTATACCCAAGAAGGGCCTCTACTCATTACCCATTTTGGCTTCAGTGGTCCAGCTATCCTCAAGCTATCCGCTTGGGGCGCACGCTTTTTACATGAGCGCAATTATCATACAGAAGTGATCGTGAATTGGCTCCCTACCTTATCCGAACAAAAAATTTTTACCACTCTGATAGATAGTAAAAAAACAGCTCCCCATGCAACGCTACTCTCTGCAAACCCTTTCAACCTCCCTAAAAATTTCTGGAAAACTTTTGTAGAGGAACGCTATCTGACAACATCGATGGCAGAGATCCCTCATGATAGCCTCAAAAACCTAGCCAACAAACTCCATGCAAGCAGCTACCTCATTGAAGGAAAAACTACCCATAAGGAAGAATTTGTCACCTGTGGAGGGGTCCACCTTAAAGAAATTCACTGTAAAACCATGGAAAGCAAGCTCTGCCCTTCCCTATTTTTTGCTGGAGAAATCCTCAATATTGATGGTATCACGGGAGGTTTTAACTTTCAAAATGCGTGGACAACAGGCTTTATCGCCGGCTCGTCTTCAAGACTTATAAAATAATGTTTACTATATCTTAACAAAAATATTGAAAAATCTCCTTTTCTTTCCTTTTGCACTGGCGCCAGATGCCCTCTCTATGATAAAATGAGGGCAGCTTTTTCACCACACCTGTGGAGCTAAAGCTATCATTAAGAATTTAAGTGTTTTATTGTCTTCATCAGACTTTTGGCCAATCGACCTTTAAGATCATGTAGTACAAGTAAAACCAAGAAACAATTTTAAGGAATAATTGCATGAAACTGTATGTTGGCAACTTGCCTCTTAGTTATAAAGAATCAGATCTAGAAGATATATTCAAAGAGTTCGCTTCTGTGATTAGCTGCAAGCTAATCATCGACCGTGACACAGGAAGATCTAAAGGTTTCGGTTTTGTCGAGTTTAGTTCAAAAGATGAAGCAACAAAAGCTATCTCTGAGCTGCATGGAAAAGATGCAGGCGGCAGAGCTCTTGTCGTTAACGAAGCGCGCCCTCAAGAAAAAAGAGAGCCAGGCGCACGTCGTCCGTTTAACAACAACTCTAGACGTGGTTTCTAAGATCTCTTAGAAAGCTATTCTAGCTAGAAAGGCTACTTTTCACATTGTGACAGGTAGCCTTTTTTATTGGAGAGAAGAGCTGTCTTTTGTATAAGAAGGCAAGGTAGGTAGCTCATATGTTTCAAGTTGCAACAAGACCTTACACACTTCTTTCTGATACCGATATATTCCTCTTTAAAGAAGGAACTCATTTCACACTCTTTGAAAAACTCGGCTCACATCTTGTCACTATCGATGCTGTAGAAGGCACCTATTTTGCTGTTTGGGCTCCTAATGCAAAAAAAGTGTGTGTCATAGGCTCTTTTAATGGTTGGAACAGACACTCTCATCCTTTGTTTCCCAGATGGGATCACTCGGGCATCTGGGAAGGTTTTATCCCTGGAGTTGGCGCGGGAACTTTATATAAGTATTTCATCCTCTCTAACGTAGACCATCTAGCCATAGAAAAAGGAGATCCTTTTGCCTTCCACTGGGAGACTCCCCCAAAAACCGCTTCTGTGGTCTGGGATGTACACTATCCATGGAAGGAAACCTCTTGGCTCAAACAGCGTCAAAGTAGAAATACACTCACAGCTCCTATGTCCATTTATGAAATGCATTTTGGCTCTTGGCAAAGACACCTTGATAACACACCTCTTACCTATAGAGAAGTTGCCAACCGCCTCCCTCCCTACTTACAAGAGATGGGATTTACTCATGTAGAGTTTATGCCTCTCATGGAACATCCTTTTTATGGATCTTGGGGCTATCAAAAAACAGGATATTTTGCACCCAGCAGTCGCTTTGGCTCACCACAAGATTTTATGTATCTTATTGAACGTCTCCACGCACATGGTATTGGTGTGTTTTTAGATTGGGTTCCTTCCCATTTCCCTTCAGATAGCCATGGTCTTGCCTACTTCGATGGCACCGCTTTGTTTGAACATGCCGACCCCCGTAGAGGCTTTCACCCTGATTGGCAAAGCTATATTTTCAACTATACAAGAAACGAAGTACGTTCTTTTCTTTTTAGCAGCGCCGCCTTTTGGATAGAAAAATACCACGTAGATGGTTTGCGTGTCGATGCAGTCTCTTCTATGCTTTATTTAGATTACTCACGCAAACCTGGTGAATGGCTACCGAACCAGTATGGATCTCACGAAAACTTAGAAGCGATCTCTTTTTTACAGCAGCTCAATGCGCAATTGTATCATACCTTTCCTCATATCCAGATGATCGCAGAAGAATCGACCGCATGGCCTAAAGTGTCCAAACCCACCTCTGAAGGAGGGCTTGGCTTTGGGCTCAAATGGAATATGGGATGGATGCATGACACTTTGCAATATTTTGATAAAGACCCCATCCACAGAAAATACCATCATCATAAACTTCTTTTTAGCATGTGCTATTTTTTCAACGAAAATTTCTTACTCTCCCTTTCTCATGATGAAGTTGTCTACGGCAAAAAATCGCTTCTGCAGAAAATGCCAGGAGACCTTTGGCAAAAATTTGCAAACTTACGTCTCTTATATACCTATATGTTTACACATCCTGGTAAAAAACTGCTGTTTATGGGGTCAGAATTCGCTCCATGGAAAGAGTGGAACCATGATGTATCTTTAGACTGGCACCTACTTCATGAACCTCCTCATAGAGGCATTCAACATCTCATCAAAGACTTAAATCATCTATATCGAGAGGAAATCGCTCTACACTCTCACGATTTTGAACAAATGGGCTTTGCATGGATCTCCTTACATGATCACGAACAAAGTGTCCTTGCCTTTTATAGACATGCAGCTCATGACACAAACACCCTTATCGTTGTATGCAATTTTACCCCTATCCCCAGACATGACTATACAATAGAACTCAAAAAAGCAAGCTCATGGAAAGTGATCTTCAACAGCGATTCCACCTATTATGGAGGTAGCAATCTTTTGCTACCAGAGATCGTGACAACTTCTGAAAAACAACCCCATACACTGCGTATAACCCTACCTCCTCTAGGAGCTCTTATTCTTAAAGGGCTTTAAGAAGAAGACTCGAGTAATCATGGATAAGATAGTGCAGCTGCTCTACCTTCTTTTCTTGTCCGATTTCAAAAACGTCCATAGGAGATGCAGCAAACGTGTCTGCAATGACATGCCACGTTTTTCCCTCTGGAGGATCTGGAAGTATCCACTCGTGATTTTCATGGGTTGCATTGAAAACAACATATAGATCTTCGTGAAACTCCTTATCCACCATCGTCACAGCAAGCAGCGCCGCTTCTTGCTCCCACTGAGGATCAAACGGTTTTTTTCCATGCCATATCACCTCATCTCCTCCAAGAAAACTCTCTTTCCTCAGTATGGAATGCTGATGTCTAAAGTGAATCATCCTTCTCACAAAACGATATAGCGCGTGATTTTTCTTCAGCTCATCCCACAAAAACCAATTGACTTTGCCATCTTGACACCAAGTGTTGTTATTTCCCCCTCGTGTATGTCCATACTCATCTCCCATGAGCAGCATAGGAATCCCTCTTGAAAGCATCAAAGCCACAATAAAATTACGAATCTGCCTTTCTCTTCTCGCCTGAATATCCGCATTATTTGTAACCCCTTCCTCGCCTAGATTCCAACTCAAGTTACAATTGTTGCCATCACGGTTCCCTTCCCCATTAGCCATATTGTGTTTGCTATTGTAAGAGACAAGATCGCGAAGTGTAAACCCATCATGAGCTGTGATAAAATTGATACTTGCTTGAGGTTTTCTCAAAGGAAAAAGCCCCTGTGACCCACACAGGCGATGTGCAAATTCATTTTTACTATAGTGATCTCCTTTAATAAACCTTCTAGTAGCATCACGATATTTTCCATTCCATTCAGACCATCTATGCTCATGGGGGTAAAAACCTCCTAACTGATAACCACAAGCGCAATCCCAAGGTTCTGCTATGAGTTTTGTTTTTGCTAAAATGGGATCATCACTCAAAGAAGCTATCAAAGAAGACATAGGGAGTAAATTCCCCTGCATGTCTCTATTAAAAACACTAGCTAGATCAAAACGAAACCCATCTACTTTCATCTCCGTTACCCAGTAATGCAAGCAGTGTAAGATGAGCTGGTGCACGACAGGATGTGTGGTATTCATCGTATTACCACACCCTGTGTAGTTGGTATGAATGCCTTGGCTTAATAAATAGTACGTAACACGATCAATGCCCACAAAAGAGAGAAGCTTATCTTCACTTCTTTTTTCTCCCGTATGGTTGAACACCACATCTAAAATCACTTCAATACCCGCCCGATGTAGCTCTCTTACCATCGTCTTAAATTCTAAAAGAGCGCTTCCTAATTGGTTGTTGGTTGCATACCTATGCATAGGAGCAAAAAAGTTCAGAGAAGAATAGCCCCAATAATTAAATAAAGGCTGCTGCGTCTCTGGATTTGTTCTGCAATTTGCACATTCATTAAACTCATGAATAGGCATCAGCTCTACAGCATTGATACCAAGCTCCACAAGATAGGAGATTTTTTCAATAATTCCTAAAAAAGAGCCAGGATGAGCTACCCCACTAGAAGGATCTTGGGTAAATCCTCGAACATGCATCTCATAAATCACAAGATCTGCAAGAGGTAGACAAGGTGAGGAAATTCCCTGCCAATCAAAAGGAGTCTTTTCCATAAGAACTCCCTTCGGATTGTATGCAGCTCTTCCTACCCCCCATCTATAATCTCCATCAAGGATCTTAGCATAAGGGTCAACAACAAGATGCTTAGGATCAAAGTAATAAGGACTGTTATGCGATCCATCCACCCGGTACGCATACAATAGGGGTAACTGCAGCCCCTCTACAAATACATGCCAAATATGTCCTGTCTTATGTTTTTCTGGATCTAATGGAACCCTCGCAATGATCTCTCTAGAGTGCACATCTAAAAGACAAAGCGTTACATGTCTTGCATGCTTGGAGAAAAGAGCAAAGTTCACCCCCCCCTCTAGTATCGTTGCTCCTAATGGACTGGGCTGACCTAATTTGATATGTTTAGAATCCATTAGAAAATAGAGATAAACCTTTATTTTTTACAATTCCCTTCATATGATCTGTGTTATTTAATTGTAAAATGAAATTGCAAAGCGCCAGGAAAATATGAAAGCCTCTAGCCAAGATGGGAAAAGCCGCTGTTTTGGAGACAGTAGTGAGCTCTACAAAAACTACCATGATCATGAGTGGGGCGTCCCCGTCCATGATGACGATAAACTCTTTGAGATGCTCATTTTAGAAGGAGCTCAAGCAGGTCTTAGTTGGGAAACTGTTCTTAAAAAAAGAGAAGCGTATCAAAAGCTATTTCATCAGTTTGACCCAAAAAAAGTAGCTCTTATGAGTGACCTTGAGCTAGAAGCTCTTTGCAAAAACCCTGCCATCATTCGTAATCGTTTGAAAATCTATTCTGTAAGACAAAACGCTCTTGTTTTTCTTTCCATCCAAAAAAGCCACGGCTCTTTTGCTAAATACCTTTGGGATTTTGTTGAAGGAACACCTATCATTACGCCAAGAGACTCTCTCAAAGAGATTCCTACCTCAACAGCGGTTAGTGACAAAATCTCCAAAGACTTAAAAAAGCGCGGGATGAATTTTGTAGGCTCAACGATCATCTACGCCTACATGCAAGCCGTTGGTCTTGTCAATGATCATCTCACCTTGTGTTGGATGTGCGCAAGGACCAACGAATAAACCTTCTTACCGAAGAAAAAACCTCTAATTTTCCTAATACACTGCAAAGGACCAATTGTCTGAAGGGTTATCTTGATGCAGCTTTCCATTTGGACCCGACTCAAAAGATCCTTGGAAAAGGATCGGGTAAGACTTCTTACATTGAAAGATTTAACTGCACACTCAGACAGCGATGCTCACGGCTTGTAAGAAAAACTCTCTCATTTTCCAAGAAAGTATTTAACCATGTCGGAATGATCATGTATTTCCTATGCAACTACAACCTACACCAGCGAGCATTACATGTTTAGGACTACCCCCACCCCTCGTTCAATGCAGGCCGATCTTGAACCAGCTTTCCGGATGGTTCTTCTTCTCTTACGAAGATATTCCAAGTAAGAACCCTCTGGACGGCTGTTCCTTCGAAAGCACCTCTATCAAACGAAAGAATCTCTAGACTATTTTTCTCGAGCCGACTTTCTTCTCCTTCTTCAACTATTTCTTCAACCTCATGAGGTGCGATATATTCATCTGCTTCTCTAGGCATCAAGGATAATTCTTTCAGACTTGGAAATTGTGCGAATGCTCTATAGTGAACTCTTCTAATCTCGTTAGCACCTAAGTCTAATCTTTCTAGACCGATAAGTGGATGGCTTATTTGTGGAACTCTTTTCAAGCGGTTATAAGATAGATCCAGTGTTTTTAGTGCATCAAGCCCAAAAAACGCCTCTGAACCAATGTACCCTGTAGCAAGATTACCCAAATCGCAGCCACTAATATCTAAAGACTCCAATACTTCAAGCCCTTTAAAAGCCTGGTTCTGAATACAATAAAGATTTTCATTAGAATCTAATCTTAGGTTCTTTAATGATTCCAGTCCCAGAAAAGCCTGCGGTTGAATCTCCTCTATAAGACACTCCCCCAAATCTAGCATTTCTAAAGATTTTAAGTTACCAAAAGCTGGTGGTATTTGTGTGAAATGATTTTTACTAAGATCTAGCTCCTTTAAATTTGGGTTATCAAACTCACCTGCAATGGTATCTATGGAATTTTCTGATAAGTCTAGTTCTTTTAAGTTCCCAAGATATTGAAACCACACTGCATCTATCGCATGTTCAAATTTGTTTTTGGAAAGATCTAGATCTATCGCATGTTCAAATTTGTTTTTGGAAAGATCTAGCGTTTCTAAGTTTCGGAGAAAAAGAGACTCGCTACGGATACTAGCGATTTTATTACCTGAGAGATTTAAGGTTTTCAGGTATGGAAGAAACGTACTTATCTCTGAAGGAATTGACCGCAAACCAAGGTGGCTCAGATCTAACTCTTCTACTTCTTTTAAACGTTCCCGGTTCTGAACAAACCATAAGCGGATACTCTTTATATCGTCTACATTATGATTCCTATCACCTTCTAAACTAGGCATTTGTAGAACTAATTTTTGTTTGACTTTCTTGAGACTCTCCTCATCTATCAAATCCTTCTTGTAATTTATAAATTCTCCTATGGTAGAGAATATTGTAGGTCCAAAAAATGCATCATGTATCTCTAGTAAGCAATCCCTTCCAGGTATGAAGGATATGGAAGTTAGTCGGCTTAAATCAATGTCATCTACTAAGACATTATACCCAAGATATTGAGGAACGATACATGTTAATGCTCTATTCATCCTCGCTATTTCCGTCCTCACACCTTGCAAGTCGTTTATCTGCCTAATCCTTGTCCTTGAAGCAGGAAGTGAATTGAACGGCGCTGGAGCTGGATTTGTACTGCGCTGAGCAGAAAAAACTCTATGTAAACCGAAAGCATTTACTGTCATAAATTAAAAACCTCTTTTTATTTTCTCTTAAAAGAGTAACATTGAATATATATAAATTCTACAGTTAAATTATTTTTATTATTGTTTTTTTTATAAAAAAGTTTTTATTATTATCGATTAGATTTTTGAATAACAGTAAGCTTAGAAAATCCTATTCTGAGCTTACAACCATAGAGACTCTTGCTTGAGCCCTTCTTTCTTTAGACAGCTCTCTTGGATCTCGATTGACATGCTCTTTTTCTTTGGCAGCAAGTTGCCCACAGCCACCACTGACATCTTGAGCCCTACTGTATCTCACAGGAGCTGGTATTCCTCTTTCACTGAGATACTGCTGAAAAGCTAGCAGAGCTTCTTCTTGCGAAGCTTGCATACGCAATCCTGGAAATTTATTAATGGGAATAAGATTTACTTTGGCTTTCAGCCCATGTACAAATTTCACCAGTTTTTTAGCATCTACAATAGAATCGTTCGCACCTTCTATCATCACGTACTCTAACGTAATACCATAGCGAGAAGGAGCTGGGTACTCTACAAGCGCTTTTTTTAATTTTTCCAGAGGATACTTTCTGTTAATAGGCATCATCTTGCTTCTTATCATGTCATCTGCAGAATGCAAAGAAATCGCAAGCCTCACAGGAAGCTCTCTACCCAGTCTATAAATTTCAGGAAGAAGACCTGAGGTAGAAATCGTCACCTTTGCTTTTGAAAGCCCAAACCCTTTTTTATCTAACATGACTTTGCAAGCCTTGATCACTTCTTCATAATTATCAAGAGGCTCCCCCATTCCCATAAAAACCACATTTGTGACTTTTCTTAGCTCAGGCTTTTCTGCCAAAAGCTGATTGGCAATGAGCAGCTGCGCGAGAATCTCACCAGAAGAGAGGTTTCTTTTAAAACCCATTTTCCCTGTCTGGCAAAAACTACATCCCATCCTACACCCAACTTGTGAGCTTATGCACAATGTCACTCTATCATCATAAGGCATGATCACCATCTCCAAAAGAAGGTTATCATGGGTTTTTAGAAGAAGTTTCTCACTGCCATCTTTGGAAAAAAGCCTTGCATGAACTTTTAAAGGTTCCCAGGTAAAAGAAGCTGTTAATAGCTCTCTTGTGACCTTACTTAGATTAGTAAACTCTGTCGGAGAGATGACTGTTTTATTGAAAATCCATTCATAGACTTGCTTACCATGGTATTTAGGAAGATTTTGCAAAGCAAACCACTCTTCCCAATCAAGGATGCTTTGATCGAAAGCAAGAGGAAGCTCTGGAGACGTCTGCTGTAGGCTCATAGGTAACCTGGTCTAGATAGAAAAAAAGACATTATAACCATGTCAAGAATTTCCCCTATAGGAAAGAATTCTTCCTCTAAGATAAACTTGTTAATTCTTAGTACATCTAAAATCTTTTGTATCTTTATGCAAAAAATTCCTGTAGGTATTTTAGGGGCAACGGGGATGGTAGGACAAAAATTTGTCCATCTTCTCAAAGATCACCCTTGGTTTGCAATTACAGCCCTTGCTGCCTCAGACAGATCTTGTGGCAAGACCTATCAAGAAGCTCTTACAAACCCACAAGTGCTAGATATACCAGATCACCTTGCAAATATGCGTGTGTCGCCATGCTCACCTTCTCTGCCCTGTAGGATGGTGTTTTCAGGTCTTGATAGCTCTGTAGCGTTTGCTATTGAAAGTCAATTCGCAGAAAACGGCTATGTCGTTATCTCCAACGCCAGCAGTCACCGTATGACCCCCCTTGTTCCTTTGCTGATTCCTGAAGTCAATCCTCACCATCTTCAATGGATACTGCAGCAACCTTATTTTCCCCAAGGAGCTATTCTTACCAACCCCAATTGCTCTGTGATTGGCATTGCCATGGCTTTACAACCTCTTATAGATCGTTTTGGTGTTGAAGCTTGCCACGCTGTCACCCTGCAAGCTGTCTCTGGAGCTGGCTACCCTGGCACGCCAAGTCTTGATATCTTAGACAATGTGATCCCTCATATTTCTCAGGAAGAGCACAAAGTAGAAACAGAGCCCTTAAAAATTTTTGCTACCTCTTCTTTGACAATAAGCGCCCAGTGCAACAGAGTGGCTGTCACCGAAGGTCATCTTGCTTGTTTATCTATTAAACTCAAAAAGAAAGCGCAAGCTCAGGAACTTATAGAGGCATGGGACTCTTTTCAAGGAGAGCCTCAGGAGCTTAAGCTCCCCTCTGCTCCAGAAAAACCTCTTTTCTATCTACATCACCCTTATTATCCACAACCTAAACTACACAGATCGCTAGGTCGAGGCATGAGTGTCTCTATTGGAAGATTGCAGCCTTGCTCTTTGATGGACTGGAAATGTGTCATCCTCTCTCATAACACCATAAGAGGCGCTGCCGGCTGCGCTCTTTTAAATGCAGAGCTTCTTGTCAGCAAAGGGCTAATCCCTCATCTTACTCTTCAAGCCACCGCCGCTGTATCAGCTCTTTAGTATAATAAGAGATGATAAAATCAGCTCCTGCCCTACGTATTGCTGTCAAGATTTCAAGAACGGCTTTTTTTTCGTCAACAAGCCCTTGGGCTGCCGCTGCTTTAATCATACCAAATTCCCCACTGGTATGATACGCAGCTAAAGGAATCATAGGATACCTTGTTTTCACTCTACAAATAATATCAAGATAGGTATGCGCCGGTTTAACCATAACCATATCAGTGCCCTCTTCTACATCTAGATCTACCTCACGCAAAGCTTCTTGAGCATTACCGTAATCCATCTGATGAAAGCTTCTATCTCCAAAGCTAGGGGCTCCCTCCGCCGCCATCCGAAACGGGCCATAGAGTGAAGAGTGATATTTGACAGCGTAGCTTAAAATAGGTAGATGAGAATACCCCATCTCATCTAATCCACGACGAACCGCTCCCACCATCCCATCGATCATCCCACTCGGAGCTATCACATCAGCTCCTGCTTGAGCATGACTCACCGCTTGCTTAGCAAGTAGCTCTAACGTCTTATCATTCTCTAATTTGCCTAAGTGTATAAAACCACAGTGTCCATGCTCCATATATTCACAAAAGCAAAGATCGGTCATCACAAGCATTTCAGGAGCGCATGTTTTAATCACTCTAATTGCCTGCTGAATCACCCCCTCTTCCTCGCATGCATATCTCCCTTCACCATCTTTATGAGCTGGAATGCCAAACAGCAATACTGCTTGTATTCCAAGCTCTTTGAGCTGATAGATCTCTTCTTGCAAAGCAGTCACAGGAATCTGATCATGACCTGGCATAGCTGTAATAGGCTTTCTTACATGGCTTGCTTGGGTAATGAATAAAGGAAGAACAAAATCACGCATATGGAGCCTGGTTTCTCGCACAAGCTCCCTTAAAATAGGATGCTCTCTGAGCCTTCTCAAACGCAAACTTGGTAGCGCAGCTGTCTGGAGATCCCTCATATTCCTCCTGAGAATGTAAGGAGTGCAATATACTGCATACTAGATATTTCTTCTGATTTTTTTTCTTGTCAATCTCCTTAAAACATGTATAATTTTTGCCTCTTCCTTTTCTAGATATAGAAAATAATTAACCATAAGGAATTATCATGGCTTCTTGTGCCGCACCCGCTCCAACTGCAGTTAAAATCCCACATCCGGTCATTACCCACATAACTAAAAATTGCTTGCAGCATTCTGGACAGCCCATGACCTCAGAAACTCTAACAAGCATCAGGGAAATCTGTACGACAGCATTTAGTGAAATGTCTAAGACATATCAATTGAGTGGGCAGCGTTTTTCAAAAGAAGAAAAAACGTTTACACAAATTATCAGAAATAACTTGTCTATTATGGATAAGCTTATTCAACAAGCTTGCCAACCTTATTTTCCTCCTCAGCTTATCTCTATGGCTACCATGATAGCAACAGATGAAGTTCCTGTCTCTCAGAAGCTAGACACTGATGTGACGTTATATAAAACAGCATCTAAAAAACCTTGTTTTGTTGGGAAAACTCCTCCATTAGAGAATGTACTTATGCAAGAAACAGAAGCTCTTTTTTGTATTCCTCCTCATAAAAACATTGTTCCTTTTGCAGGAGTCCGAACAAATGAAGATAAGACCGAGCTGTTTTTAAACTATGGTGGGGATGATTTGCACCGCATAATGAATCCTGATACCCCAGAAACCCCAGAAACCCCAGAAACCCCAGGAAAATGCTTTTCATCTCAAGAACTCTACACTATAGCCCTTGAACTTGTTACTGCCTTAGTTCATCTACACACCCATCATTTTCTACATAGAGACATCAAGAGAGAGAATGTTCTACAAAACAACGAAGATACCATCCAGCTCGCAGACTTTGGATTTGCCCATCATCTTCCCGAAGGGACTACCTCTACGGGTGCTTTGCCTCTTTATGGCACTTATGACTTTTTCTCACCAGAACAAATGAAGCAGGTGACTAGCGAGGAAGTCGAAGGAAAAACCTTCTACTTTATTCCCTATTCAGAGAAAACTGATGTATGGGCGCTTGGTTGCACCTTATTTGAGCTACTATGTAATCAATCTCTCTTAGATGCTCTTAATAGCCCCATAACACCTCCTAAACAGGGAATAGACAATCCTGCCTTCAAAAAACAAGTCATTACAACAATAACCAAAGCATTTACACAAGAAAATATACAAGATACTATTAACCGCCTCATAGAAGAAACAATAGACTCGGTTTTTGCACAAGAGCTCAAGAGCCTTCATCCACAACAACTAGCTAATATTATCAAATATTGCCTGTGTGTCGACCCAGAAAAAAGACTTTCTGCTCAAGACATTCAGAAAAAACTTGCTTGATAGCAACTTATACTTATTAACCACAAAAGGTCCCTATGGCTTCTACCGCACCCATGACTCTCACATCATCTCCACGCATAGCTAACATCTGTAAAAACTTGCAAAACTTTTCCAACCAATCCTCAAAACCGCTATCCAAGCATCTTTTTACAAGGCTTTTGAAGCTTATGCAACCCTATCAAACCAACTCATCAAACTCTTCCTTACAAGAAAAATCTCCTACACTCCTCCAACCGTTATCCAAAGAAGAGACCTTGCTTATTACTATTGTCTTCAAGAATGTGCAAGCGCTACAAATATTGCGTGATTTCAAACAGACTTGCTATTTTCCTTCACAATTGCCTTCTATGGCACAAGATCTTGCAAAAGTGAAAGCCCTACCAGTAGCTTTTCTAGGAACAACCGCTGCCTTGTATAAAGGCGGCATCAAAGATTATGTCGGTAAATCATTCGTGAGCGAAGCAGAAAAAGATGCTTACTTTAGAATCCCTTCTCATCCACGCATTCCTTTGTTTGCAGGCATTAGAAAAGATCCTTTTTCTCATGGAAATGACAAACTGTTTCTAGAGCATTATGGAGACGATTTACAGCGTGTCATGAAGGGGAGTTCCGACAATCCTCCAAAAGCCTTCTCTTCTACGGAGGCGTTACAGATAGCTTCCCAACTCATAGAAGCTGTACTATATGTGCACATGCATGGTTTTTTATACAGAAAAATAACGCCAGAAAACATCCTCTATGACAAAGAGGGTATCAAACTAGCAGATTTCAGTCTGGCTTATCCCCTTCCTGAAAATCAGAACCTTTCAACATGTCTACCATTATGTGGTATTTATGAATTCTTTGCTCCTGAACAACTGAAAAATTTACTTACCTCACAAGACCCATACTCTACTTTGTATTCACACCAAACTGATGTATGGGCTATAGGATGTACTCTGTTTGAAGTACTGTGTAAAAAAACCTTCTTCAATCTTCTTTCTAAAAGCCCTATAACCAGAGCAGCTCCCAACGCCACCTCTGCCAAGCAAAAGCAGTGCCATAGAGAGGCCGTGACTACATTGACAAAGACATGGCAGCAAGAAAACCTGCAAACAACTATCGATGCTCTTATTGACAGAGAGTGTACAAACAGACCTCTCCTTGAAGGAGAAAATCTAGAAAATACTGAAAAACTCGTGAAGCTTATCAAAGATTGCCTACGTGTCAATCCCGAGGAAAGAATCTCCTTGGAAAGTTTCAAACGCTATCCACGTCGCGCAAAATAAGGGAGCCCTAAGACTCCCTTCACAAAAACCGGTTATCTAGTAGCTTCTTCTAGCTCGTTGGTAGTATCACGAGAAATACTCTCTGCGATTTCTTCGCTCTCACCAAGCGCTTCTAGCTCTGCAACATTTTCTACTTGCTTTTCTAAAGAAGCTGCTAGCTCTTCAGCTTTCTTCTCTGCAGCTTCTAACTCTTGCTGCTTTGCCTTTTTCATCTGTGCACATGTGCCATCTTTGCATTTGGCAGATAACACACCAGTACTACATAGCGCAGCACATAGAACAAACAACCAACTTTTTAAACCAATCTTCATAAACACCTCAAAGTTTCTTAATTGAATTATATCTTAAGAAGAGATGTTAATTTATGTTTTCAATTGTTGCAACCGATTTTTGTTTAAAGTATTTTTCGTAATACTGAGATTTGTTTATTTTCCAAGGGCAGTAGCTGTTGGCAAACTCGATCCTCTCCGCAAGAGAAGGATGGCTGCCAAGCCATAGCTCATGTAAAAGCCCTGGCCTTGGATTCACCAAATTCTCTTTCTGCAAAGCAATAAACCCTTCAGCCGCCGCCTTGTTATTATGGGTAATCTCTAATCCAAAACGATCTGCTTCATGCTCTATATGACGAGAGAAAGCGTTAAATGCTGGCATAGTAAAAAACATAAAGAGAGCTATCACAAGCAAAAAGAGAGGAAAAGAAGCGATGTTAGCAAGCGTAGTAAATCCCAAGACCCTAGAATATCTGTTAAGAATAAAGTGAGAGAGCCAATAGACAAAGTAAAACAGAGCAAATACCATCACAGAAAAATAGGCTAAATACCACCATACGTGATGCAAGACATAATGGCCCATCTCATGACCCATGACAAAAAGAAGCTGCTCAGGAGTAAGCTTGTCTATGATCGTATCCCATAATACGATCCGACTTGTAGAACCCACTCCTGTAACATAGGCATTGACCAGATTGGTTTCTCTGCTCTTATCTACCTCATATACCCGCGCTTTTTCTATGCCCGCTTTGCTTGCAAGATCTAAAATCGCCTTCTCTAACTGTTTGTCTTTCATAGGACCAAACTTATTAAACAAAGGATCAATCCATATCGGCTGAACAAAAATGGTAACAAAAACGATCCCTATACTAGCGAAACTCCCATAGACCCACCACCTGGTGGGGCTTTTTTTAAGAAGAAGATAAAAAATCCACACAAATAAAAAGGCATTAACAAGAGTGACACCCATCCCCTTCCCATACGAAGAAAACCAAGCGCTAAGAGATTGCGTAGAAAGCCCGTAAGCATGCTCTCTAAAGTAGCCGCTGTAGAGATCTACCGGAAAGTCAACAATGTGATAAAACAAAGTAAAGATCGCAAGGTAAAGCACTATCCCAAAAAACCATTTACGCCCCACTTTATGAGCAAAAGAAGAGGTTATAGAGCTCCACTTAGTCACCAGAAAAAGTAAAGGGATGCCAACACTGCCTAACTGATTAACAATCCATAAGATATTTCCACTATGATAATATTTCATAGCAAGCTCACTAGCTTTGGGAACTGCTACTTGCGCACACTCGACCACATTCATCTATTTTACCCTGTTTTTTTTGCAAAGCCCTTATTGTATGTATAAAAAGAATTTAAATCTTTCAAAATTGACTTAATTACTAAAAAGCTAGAGAATAGATTTAACAGTGTATATCTAACCTATGCGCCTACCTCACATATTTCTCGCTGTTTTCACAATCTTGATATGGGGCTTTAACTTTGTCCTTATCAAAATAGGCCTAACGGGCATGCCCCCTATTTTCCTTGTTTTCTGCCGCTTTTTTCTTACCTGTTTCCCTGCTATTTTATTTGTTAAAAGACCAGAAATTCCTTTCAGAAAGTTTGCTGCTTATGGTCTTGTCATGTTCGCTTTGCAATTTACTTTACTCTTCAGCGGTATGTACATGGGTGTTACGCCCGGACTTGCCGCTCTTATTCTCCAGGTTCAGGTGTTTTTTACCATCTTCTTAGGAGTTGTTGTCCTAAAAGAAAAATTGCAAAAGCTACAAATCCTTGGGGCTTTAGCTTCTATTGGAGGTATTGCTTGCATTGGCGCTAATCTTCAAGGAGAAGTGACGTTAACAGGCTTTCTTCTTATTATTGCAGCTGCTGCCACTTGGGCTCCTGGTAATGTGATTTCTAAAAAGATCGGTCCTGTCAATATCCTCTCTTTGGTAGTTTGGAGCAGTCTTGTAGCTTGGCCTCCACTACTTATTGCTTCTCTGTGTATTGAAGGTCCTTCAACAATTTTACAAAGCCTAACAACGCTTCATTGGAAATCCATTGGCGCTGTTCTTTATATTACCTATCTTTCCACTCTTTTTGGGTTTTGCATGTGGAATCGCCTCATCCAACGTTACACCTTAGGAACGGTAGCCCCGTTTTCGCTTCTCTCCCCCGTGGTAGGTATGCTAGGCTCTGTGCTTGTCTTTAATGAGCCTCTACAGTCTTGGAAAATCCTTGCCGGAGGCCTTATTGTTATCGGTCTTTGTATTAACCTGCTCAGCACTCGAAGACCTGCTACGGTTAAACTTCCAGAAGGGTAACAGCAAAAGTTCTGGCGCCATAATATCTTGCTCCTGTATCAAGAGAAACCTCGCTCTGTTGGAGGCTGGATATGCGTTTATCTATGAAAATACACACTGTAATGATCGTTCTTGCTAACTGTGTGTTTGCAGCTCATTCTACAAACCGAAATATCCCTAGCCTGGAAGAAGAATCCTCTGATAATAAAATCTTCTTTGTATTCGATGCGCTGTATTGGAAGTCTAAAGTAGATGGAGTGCAATACACCTATTCTGTTAAAGACATCATCAGTCCTACAAGCTCTATTGTATCCATAAAAGAGCCTAAATTTGATTGGACATTTGCCTTTAAGGTAGGACTAGGTTACAACCTCCCTAAGCAAGGATGGGATGTAAAGGCCCTATACACTTATTTTCGTGATGAAGCCTCTAATCATTCTCATGTCACCTCCCCAGGAGCCTTGGTCCCTGTCAACCCTACTACCTTTAACATTACAACAAACGACTTAATTTTCCCTTTTACCGACACGGCTCTTTTCACAAATGACAACGCTTTTCATTATTTCTTTGCAAAATTTGCCACTTCCAGTGTGGGGTGTGCAAAAATACATCTAGATGATCTTATCGTGAATTTACGGGGAATGCTTTTTTCTTCTAAAAACACCTCTCTTCAACCCAGTATAGGGCTAAAAGCTACCTGGATTACTTTACGTACTAATTATAAATGGTGGGGAGGAGACTCTCTCACTTGGGAGTATGTAATCCCAGGAGGGTTTATTGGTGGATTTTCGCAACTTATTTTAGATGGCCTAGGCAATCATCTCGTAACAGCTTTGCAAAAACAAACTCTTTTTGGACTAGGACCTATAGCATCTTTAGACGCCTCATGGAGTTTAGGACATAATATTAGCTTATACAGCTCCCTTTCAGGAGCTCTGCTATATGGATACTTCAACATCAAAGAAAAGGTCACTTATAGCGCTTATCCTGCAAATCTACTTCAAACCTCAGATCAATTTCATAGATTTGTTCCCACAGTCGATTTTGATGTTGGTTTTATGTATGAAAAATACTCCTCATCCGATCATCGACTATTTAGTATCAGCTTATCGTATGAGACGCAATATTTCTGGCAAATCAGCTACCTAGGAACAATAACTGCAACCCCAGGTGGATTAAGCATCCATGGTGCATCGCTTAACTTGTGTGTAGATTTCTAAAGTTGTGGCTGAATTACGACTGTAGATGGGTTTTCTGCAAAAAAAAAGCGCCCATTTACACAATGGACGCTTTTGTCGATCTCAAAAGATCTTACTTGATGTGCTTGCTGATAAGCCCTGCCATCTTCATCATATCTACAGGACGGCTACCTAACACTTGCGCTAGTTTTGCATCAGGAACAATCATTCTTTTGTTTTTTGTATCTTGGCATTTTTTAGCCTTGATATAAGCCCAAAGCTTCTTCACTACTTCTGGGCGAGTTGCTGTTTTTGCACCCACAATAGCTTGGAGCTCTGGAGATAGAGAATAACTGATCTTTGTTAAACCAGAACCTCTTCTCTTACCAGCTTTTTTCTTTGCTGGTTTTTTAGCCTTTGTAGCTTTTCTGGCTTTTGGCTTAGCAGCTTTTCTTGTAGATTTTTTTGAAGCTACTTTTCTTTTTGCTCCCACTTTAGTCTTCTTTCTTGCGACAGGCTTTTTTGCTCTTGTCGCTTTTTTTCTTTTCACAACCATGGTTGTACTTCCTTCTTATAAATTCAACATAATATGAACATCATGTTTTTATATGTTCTAATATCTCAATTATTATCTTTTTAAAATCTACGCAAGAATATTTTTTCGATAAAATTAACAAGAATATGAAATTACTTTTCAGAAGATACTGAGAGAAAGAATTATCGAAAAAAAATTATAAAAAAAGAATGGTTTTTACTATGCAAATATGCTAATTACATAACAAATGGAGCTAAATACATGAAAAAAACAGAAACTCATCAACACAAATGGCTAGCCCTACTAGGCGTATCCATTTTAGCATTCACAGCTTTTTTAGATGCTACTATTGTCAATACTGCACTCCCTTTCATACAAAATGCTCTTCATACAACGATTCTGCAGCTACAATGGGTCGCCAATATTTTTACTATAGTCTTAAGTATGACCATGATTGCCATGGGCAAACTCGCAGATAAGTGGGGAAGAATACGTGTGTTTTACGTAGGAATCCTCTTTTTTGCCGTTGCTGCTATAGGAGCTGGTTTTAGTCAAACCATTGGATATTTAGTGTTTTTTCGTGGACTGCAAGCCATTGGCGCCTCCATCATCTTTGTTGTCGCTGCAGCTCTTTTATCGAACGTTTTCCCCAAGGAAAATCATGTCAAAGCAATTAGCATCTATGGGGGTGTAACAGGCTTTGGACTTATGATAGGCCCTTTTTTAGGCGGTGTGTTAATAGCTCTACTGGATTGGCGATGGGTTTTTTGGATCAACATTCCTCTTATCATTGTAGGTGTTATTCTCTGTAGCTTTAGTATCAAAGGCAAATCTCATGAAACCCATAACGTACCTGTAGATTTTTTAGGTCTCCTCTTGCTGATTGTAGGTCTTGGCTCTTTGATGTATGGAATTATTGAATCCGCAAGAACCGATTGGAGCTCTGCGCTAGGATGGAGCTCCTTCTGCTTGGGTATTCTAGGGCTTGTTGCTCTTATTCTTATTGATAGCAAAAAAGAGCGAGGCTTACTTGATCTTCATATCTTTAAACACCCTCTGATTACACTAGCCTCTCTTAGCTGCGCTCTTGCTGGAGTTATTTCTACCGTTTTCATGTTTTTTGATCCTCTGTATCTGCGTATATTACGTCATTTATCTCCTTTGCTGATCGGATGCTTGATCGCCATCATCCCAACAGCTCAAGGTCTACTCTCTTTCTGCTTTAGTTACCTTGTACACCGCTTTGGTGCGCAACGTCTTTTATTTGCAGCTATCTTAGCTGGAGTACTTGCTATAGTCTTACACCTCTTTCTACAAGTAAACACCTCTCTCTATTTTCTTATTCTTCCCTTCTTCCTCTTGGGAATCACCTGGGGACTCTCTAACTCTGCCATGATGACAGCTATCAACCAAGTGATTCCACCTTTGCAAATTGGCGCTGCTATTGGAACCATAGCAACTATTTGGAATGTCTCAGGAGCTATTATACTCGCTATCAGCACTGCAATTTTTCATAAAATCACCTTAGAACATAAGCCATTCTTACCAGCTTTCCACGCATCGATTATATGCAATATCCTCTTTGGCATGATTCTTCTTATTGCAGCAAGCTTTTGCTTGTATGCATTGCGCAAAAAAGCCCCCTAAAACACCTTCTCAATTCTTTTTTACTCACAAAACACTTGCATTTTTGCAAAATTTTCTCTAAAAACTCCGGCTATTTCATTTTTCTGGAGATATGAAATTTATGAAGAATACGTTAAGAGTCCTCTGCTATGCACTACTTGTGACAAGCATTTTGTGCATAGAGCAACTACATAGTGGATCTATTATTTATCCTGATTTTGATCAAAGCATGCTTAGAAAGGGTTTTGGCCTTGATCGCCTTGATCCCCAGTTTGATGTCATTAATAAAGATCGATATCTAGCAAGAGATCAACATCTCGTCGATTTTTTTAGAGAGATGTATTACCGCAATATCGCACTAGCAGCTCAAGATCAAACTTCTTTGCGTATCCCTCGTATTGTTCATCAAATTTGGCTAGGAAGCCCTGTCCCCGAAGTGTTTCGTCAATGGATGGAATCTTGGATGCGCTTAGAAGGTTGGGAATATAGACTCTGGACAGAAAAAGAAATTAGTGAACTCTCACTCTATAACAAATGTCTGTATGACGCTTCAACAAACTTTGGAGAGAAATCCGATATTGTTCGCCTAGAGATTTTAGCGCAGTTTGGTGGCGTTTATGTCGATGTCGACTTTGAATGTTTGGACCCTGCTATCTTTGAAGAGCTACATCATTCCTTTGATTTTTATATTGGCTTTGAACCCTTAGAGCATGGTTTTGTGTATAAATTTAACATGTTCAAAGTATGCAATGCTATTATCGCAGCAGCTCCACACCATCCTCTGATCCAGGATTTAGTGGAAAACATGAAAGCGAATTACATCGCCTATACCAAATGTTGTAATGCCGTACAAAAAACAGGGCCTTCTTATTATACAAGAATCTTATGTGAGCATGAGCTAGCCAAAGCTCATACAAAAAGAAATATGTACCTACCTTGCTCATTCTTCTACCCTACTAGTGAACCAGAAACTCAGTATTTTTTCCAAAATCCGACGGTTTCTATTATCATTGGAAGAGAGACTGCAGGTTTTCACTATTGGTATGGGACCTGGTGGAAACAAGACCCCTTTGCATCTCCTATCACCTCTTTAAAAATGATCTATCAATATAAACCAGAGGACCTATGAAAAAGCTGTTATCTTATATCACTGCGCTATTACTACCTCTTACCATACTATGTGCAGACCCTCCCCCTTTTGTGCTTATGACAATCCCCAAGGCGGGATCTCACCTTATGATCAAAGCGCTTCATCTACTCACGAAAAGTGAGCCTATTTGGCATACAAAATTTCCCTCTTATCAGTATGTTCCTGGTAACGTAGGCTTTTTGTATACGCATCTATGTCTTGCTCCAGGCCTTGAAGCAGATTATGCTGAACTGCCAAAACTCAAGAAAATCTTACTCATCCGTGATCTGCGCGATGTGGCGATTTCTATCGTAAGGCAGATTAAAAAAAGTGCTTGGCCAGGTCTCACCTATGAAGAACGGCAAGCTTTTCTCCAAATGTCTTTTGAAGAGCAGATTTTGTTTGTTATTAACTTTGAATATGATGTCCAAGCAGTTGCAGATAAAGCTCCTAATTCACTGCAAGTATCTCTTGTGCGTGTAGCAGAGCAAGCTCTTCGCTATGCAAAAGATCCTCATATCCTCACCATCCGTTACGAAGATCTAGTAGGACCTCAAGGAAAGGGATCTTTTGAAGCGCAGCTTGAGCAGATGCACCGTATCCGCTCCTTCTTGCAGCTTGACGTTTCAGACTCTTTTCTTAGCGATGTCGCTACAAACATCTATGGAGATGATATCAACCCCTTTGGCAAAGGAAATTTTAAAAACTTCCGGAGCACTTTTCAATTTGGCCTTATTGGTTCCTGGAAAGACGTGTTCACGGAAGCACATAAAGCAGCCTTCAAAGCAAAATTGGGTTCTCTGCTGATTGCCTTAGGCTATGAAGAAGATGACCTTTGGTAATCATCGTACACCTAACATCTACACTAGGGTGTTAGGTGTTTTTCTTATTTTGCTCAATCACTTGCTCTGAAAGAGCTTGACTACGCTGATACGCTGCAAGAAACACCCGGCAAATACCTTCTCCCACACGCCCTTTTTTGTACTCTTCTAATCCAGCCATAGTCGTGCCACCTGGCGAAGCTATGGAGCTGCTCAGCTCCGCGCAGCTCTTTTCTGATTTCTTAAGCAAAGTTATGCTACCTTGGAGCATTTGCATGACAAGCTCATAAGACACTTCACGAGAAAAACCCATAGCAATACCTGCTTCCACCATACTATCGATCATAGAAAAAAAGAAGGCAGGACCTGAACTTGTAAGAGCTGTAAATGCATCCATATCTTTCTCAACGATCCAATATCTATTACCTAAAGGTGCAAAACTCTTAAAAATATCCCCTTGCTCTTTCTGTGATACCTCCGTACCACAAAAAGCAATAGAACCCTCTCCATAGAGAGCCGCCATATTCGGCATCATACGAATGCAATCATGATGGGATAACATCTTCTTAAGAGTAGTCACTTGCACTCCTGCAAGCAGGCTTATGATCTTATGTCGCTTTTGCAAAAGAGGCTTCAGCTCCTTTGCAAACTCAGCAAAATGTTGAGGTTTGATCGCTAAGATAATTGCATCAGCTCCTGCTACCGCCTCAGATAATGTATGACAAGCTGTATGAGCTGTTTCTTTTGCTAACTTCTCTACTCGATCTCTATGCCTATCATACAAAAAAAGCTTCTCTTGCTGAAGTCTTCTAGCTATGCAGCTTCCCATATTTCCACAACCAATTATAGCAAAAGCCATTAGCCTCCCCTACATAATAAAAAGCTTCTTTAGACCTTAAAAGACTTTACGATTTTAACCAATGGCTGAGTTGCGCTGCAACTCTTGAAGAAAAGACAAGACCTAGGTGGCCCATATCATCGAGTACAAACTGACGCTCTTGGTATTTCCCTAAAAGAGCGGAAGAAACCGGTACGATCTCATCTGCTTGAGATGCTATATGGAAAAATCTTGTCTTCGCGCAGGTAGCGATCTTATCTCGTAGATCTTGGTGAAAAGAAGAACCAGGCCGCATTTCATAAGCGTCATCCCCAGGTCCGAAATGGGCAAGTGATGTTCCTGCAAGAGGCGACGCTATCGTAATGACATCTGTCACCTGAGCCTTCTGCTCTTCTGCCAAATACATCGCATAATACGCACTGACAAGACCACCTTTTGAATGCCCAATAAGCGCCAAATCTTTTCTGCCTGTCTCCTGTTGGATTTGGCTGACTTTTTCTTGCAGCTGCTTTGCATACTCTTTGATAGAGTAGCCACTGCCTATGTTGATGGTATAGATAGGTCCTAGTCCTGCAGCAACAAGTCTCTCCCTGGCATCGTGCCACGTAGATCCAAAGCTAAAATAGCCATTGACCATCAAGATAGGCTTTCCTTGAAGATTACCTCGAGCAGAGTGAAAACTCTCGCGAAGAGTCCAAGGAAATAACATAGCAGCAGCAACACCTGCATTCACTTCCATAGCCGCAGCATGCAGCCTATGTACTAAGCGTTCTATACGGCTTCCGCGTGAAGCTCTATTGATCGTAATAATAGCAGCCGACCAAAAATACCACGCCCCAAGAGCAGAAAGGCCCAAAGCTACTGGCATACACAAAGAAAAAACTACCCCCGCCACAGCTGTAATAGAGACCGCAACAAGAGCGTACTTTCTAGAAGAAAATCCCTCTTCTTTCCCAAGAGGTAGTGCCTCTATAGGCCGCTCTGTTTGAGAGCTTGACAAGGACAAATTATCTACGGGGAAAATCTTCTCGCCCTGTATAGGGCTAACCATAATCAAACATAGTAATTTATACAACAGAACATTTTAACATGTGAAAATAAAAAAAACAAATTAAAAATAAAATTTTGACCTTGTATCATAAAAAAATCCCCTCAAATGTAATAATTTTAACCTTAAAAGAAGCATGAAAGATGAAAAAATCAAGATTTACAGAAGAACAAACTATAAGGATTTTGGAAGAAGGCTAAACTGGGTTTAACATAGAAGAGCTTTGTCGTAAGGATGAACCTAGAAATCTGGGGCCTTGATGCGGTCGCGTACTCTTCTATCTCATTCCGGTCTATGCTGTATTTTAAGTTCTTGGCTTTCTACGTCGCTTAAGAAAATCATGCCTGATATTTTTTATGCGACTTTACAACTGTTCGCCGCACGCTAACTCTACCGAAGGTAAAATTTTTAAATTATCATGAACTAGCCCTTCTTTAAGATAGTTTTTATTAAGAAATAGCTTCTTTAATTTTGGGTTATCAAACTCACCTGAAATAGTGTTTATTTTATTCCTTGATAAGGATAGTTTTTCTAATTTCTCAAATTGCTTAAAAAAGGTTGCTTGTATAGCCCCCTGCAACCCACAATCCTCCAGATACAAAACTCGTAACGACGAAAGAGAAGAAGGTTTTTCATCAGAAAGAGCGTTAATCCCGCATCCACTTAAGTTTAGTGTATGTAATTTTTTACATGCCTGCAAAGAATCTGTAGGTATTTCTTTCATTGACAGGTTACGGCCAATGCTGTCAATTTAAGGTGATAGTACACGAGGATATGACACTCAACGCGGAATCAACAATTCGGTTTTTCCAAAAGATTGAGGAGGCCTACCCGGGAAAGAATAAGATTCACGTATTTTGCGATAATGCTCCCTATTATCGAAATAAAACTGTCCTACAATATCTGGAAACCTCAAAGATCGTGTTACATTTTCTCCCTCCATATAGCCCGAATCTCAATCCGATTGAGCGATTATGGAAGTGGATGAAAG
>Ga0172362_10000266_pt1 | contig 41162 bp, 31 predicted proteins | sample LakKivs1_kivu2a2_FD_114534 | JGI IMG/M metagenome (GOLD analysis project Ga0172362, IMG submission 114534) | Sediment microbial communities from Lake Kivu, Rwanda - Sediment s1_kivu2a2 | ecosystem: Environmental > Aquatic > Freshwater > Lake > Sediment | place: Rwanda: Western Province, Lake... | reverse complement strand
GAGCGGTGAGCTCACAGCATTGGACAGCCCGTTGTCGAAAGTGTGTCGTGTCCTGGCTGATGCTGCCAGTTCGAGAGGACAGGGCGATCAGGGCACTTGGAACAGATCCGAACATGGTCTAACATCAAATAGGACATCGAGTTCTAGAGGTGGTTCGACTGCTGTTTCGAGCCAGGAAGCTGCATCAGAGACGAAGCCACTTGGAACAGGTCATGCACCATGTGAGACAACGACTTGCGATACGTCTGAGGGTGCTGAAGAGAACCTGGTGCCCCAGGCCCGACTCGAACGGGCGGCCTGCGGTTTAGGAAACCGTCGCTCTATCCTCTGAGCTACTGGGGCACCGTGGGCCTGCGATTATGGCCCTGGGGAGCCTGATCGTCAAAGGCCGCCGGGAGCCCGGGGAAAGCGTCATGCCATCGGTTTGGCGGCAAGAGCCCACAGCCCTATGCGCGTCTCCAGGCTTTTCCTATCATCGGCCAATGACTGAGGAAACCGCCCTGAGGGACTGCATGGCGCGCGAGAGGACCGTGCTCGCGAACGAGCGGACTCTCCTTGCCTACACAAGGACCGCTCTTGCACTTGTGGTTGCCGGTGCGAGCCTCATCCAGTTCTTCTCCTCCCAGATCTTCGTGACTGCCGGCTGGATCTTGATGCCGGGTGGCATCGTCCTTGAACTGTACGGCTCGTGGAAGCACATGGTGGTCCGCAGGAGGATCGCCCGCGGCGAGCCCACCTTCGTCGACTAGCCCCTCGATGCAGCCTCACGACTGGCTCTACCTGAGGACTGGCAGGTACTTCGCAGCAGTGGCCGACGGCCTTGAGGAGATGGCTTCCGGGGAGCTGACGGAACTCGGATGCGCCGAGATCAGGCCCACGTTCCGCGGCCTTCACTTCACGGGCGGAAACGAGGCGCTCTACCGGGCCAATTACGAGAGCCGGATATGCACTCGCATCTTCGCTCCGCTGGTCACATTCGATTGCCACAGCGCGAAGTACCTCTACAGGACGGCGCGTGAGATCGACTGGCCGGCGCTTTTCTCCGTCGAGAGGACCTTCGCCATCACGAGCAACGTCTCGGATAGCGCAGTGAAACACTCGCAATACGCCTCGCTCGTACTCAAGGACGCCATAGTCGACCACTTCCGGGATGCCACGGGGAGGCGCCCCGATGTGGAGCGCCGCGATCCAGATGTGTGGCTTGACCTGTTCATCTTCCGCAACCACGCCACGATCAGCTTCGACACATCGGGTGGATCGCTCCACCGGAGGGGATACCGGCTGGACGGCGGCCGGGCACCCATGCAGGAGACAGTCGCGGCAGCAGTGGTGAAGATGTCGGGATGGGTGGGAGAGACGCGCCTCTACGATCCCATGTGCGGTTCCGGGACCTTGCTCGCAGAGGCCCTCATGAGCTTCTGCAGAATCCCAGCAGGCTATCTGAGGGAGAGGTTCGGCTTCGAAAGCATGCCCGGATTCGACGCGGGGGCCTGGAAGGCTGTCAGGAGAGCAGCCGACTCGGCTGTCCGGGCCCTTCCCGAGGGCCTCATCGGGGGAAGCGACATCTCGGGGGAGGCAGTCCGGACGTCGAGGCGGAACCTCTCCAGCCTCCCCGGCGGAGACGGGGTGAGAGTCAGGGAGTCTCCATTCCGCGACCTGGATGACCTGGGCGGAGCGACCATCCTGACCAATCCGCCCTATGGCATCCGCATGGGAGAAGAAGTCGAGGTCGAAGGCATGATGAAGGAACTCGGGGACTTCCTTAAGCACAGTTGCAAGGGATCGAAGGCCTTCATCTACTTCGGCAATCGCCGGATGCTCAAGCACATCGGACTCAGGGCGGAGTGGCGGAAGCCCCTGAGGAGCGGCCCGCTCGACGGCAGACTCGCAGCTTTCGACCTGTACTAGGGACCTCCCGGGACGGTTCCTGTCAGGCCGGCGCCGATCTGCCGCCGGCTCGGACAGGCCGGGGTCCCGCTCACGCACGCCGCTCTTCTTGCGCCGAGAGGCTCAGTTGGACACATTCCACTGTCCGGAAGAACCGATTCAACCCCTGATGGGAGGTTCCCATGTCCCTGGTACTGACCGGCTCCGATCTCCGCATCGAGGATGTCGTCGAAGTCGCGCGCGATGGGCGCAAGGTGGAGATCGATCCCGCGGCCCTCGCGAGGATGAAGACCTGCAGGGACATGGTCGAGCGGAAGATCGCCGCCCGAGAGGTCATGTACGGCATTAACACAGGCATCGGGGAGTTTTCCGAGACCATGCTGACCGACGACGAGGTCAAGCAGTACCAGAGATACCTCGTCTACAATCATTCGGCCGGCATCGGGGAGCCTGCTCCTGAGGAGCACGTCCGCGCGGCCATGCTCTCGAGGATCAACGTGCACTGCAAGGGCCACTCGGGCATCCGGCCCGAGATGACCATCCTGCTGCTCGAGATGCTGAACAGGGGAGTCACGCCGGAGGTGTGCCGGAAGGGCTCGGTAGGCGCTTGCGGCGACCTCTCTCCCATGTCGCAGATCGCGCTGGTCAGCATCGGCGAGGGAAGGGCGTTCTACAACGGAGAGCTTCTGCCGGGAGCCGAGGCCCTGCGCAGGGCCGGTCTGGAGCCTCAGATCTTCCACGCGCGCGACGGCCTTGCCATGATCAACGGGTCCAATCTCCTGAACGCGATGAACGCCCTGCATCTCCACGACATCAACCGCTGGCTGATGCAGGCCGAGATTGCGGCCGCAATGAGCCTGGAGGCGCTATGCGCGAACCTCAAGCCCTATGACGGGCGCCTCCATGAGCTGAGGGGCTTCCCCGGGGCCGTCCGCTCGGCGGCCGCCATACGCCGCTGTCTCGAAGGCAGCGACCTCCTGGCGGGGAAGGTGAAGCAGAAGGTCCAGGACGCGTACTCGATGCGCAGTACGCCGCAGGTGATAGGCTCCGCGCACGACGCCGTCTCCTACGCCCGCAGGCAGGTCGAGATAGAGCTGAACGGGGTTGGAGACAACCCGATCTTCCTCCCGGAGGTCAACACGGTCCTCACAGGGGCCAACTTCCAGGGAACTCCCGTCTCCCTTCCCATGGAGATGGTCGGCACGGCGGTGACGATGGTCTCGGTGATGTCGGAACGCCGGCTCAACAGGCTCTTGAATCCAGCCCTCTCGGTCGGTCTGCCCGCCTTCCTGGCCGAGAGGCCCGGCTTCTTCAGCGGCCTGATGCTCAGCCAGTACACCGCCGGGATGCTGATTGTCGAGCAGAGGATCCTCGCGAGCCCGGCCGCCTGCGCCTCGATACCGGCCGCCGCCGACCAGGAGGACTTCGTCAGCATGGGCATGAACACATCGCTGAAGAACGGCCAGATCATCGAGAACGCCTATGGCGTGCTGGGTATCGAGATGATCGCCGCGGCGCAGGCGCTGGACTTCAGGAAGCACGAGTTCGGCAGGGGAGTCAGGGCCGCGAGGGAGGCGCTCAGGAAGGTTGTCGCACACCTGGGAGAGGACCGTCCTCTCTACCCGGATCACAATCGGATGGCCGAGGCGGTCCGCTCCTGCGAGATACTTGCCGCAGTCGAGGCCGAAGTGGGTCCTCTGGGGGAGGCGCAGTAGTGAAATCACTGTCGGCGGTCGCGCTGACCCTCTTCGCCGCAGGCATCTCGATGGCGGGCACGGAGGGCATCCCGATCCAGTACATGGATTCCCATCACAGACAGCCCAGCCGGGCGGCGCAGATGCCCGCCTTCTCGTCGGGAAGGCAGGCCTACTCGCGCGATGTGGCGGCGCCGTCCACAGGCACGAGGGCCAACCTTGTCATCATCGTGGTGGACGCCTCTCTCTATCCGGACATCGAGGCAGCCATCACCACGTACGCCGCCGACCTTGCCGCGGACGGATTCTCGTCAGAGGTCTGGCAGGTCGCGGGAGGAACGTCTTCGTCGCTGAGGGCCGATCTGCAGGCGGAGTATTCAGGAGGAAACCTTTGCGGGGCCGTCCTCGTCGGTGACATCCCCACCGGGTGGATGGAGAGCTCCGACGGGGAGTACCCGGTCGATCTCTACCTGATGGACATGAACGGCACCTGGACGGACTCGGACGGGGACGGGCTCTTCGACCAGGTCTCCGGATGGGCGCCCGAGATCTTCGTGGGACGCCTCACCCCGACCTGGCTCACATGCGGCACTTCCGCTGAGCTCCTGAACACGTATTTCGCCAAGAATCACGCCTACCGCACAGGGACGCTGTCTCTTCCCGACAGGGCGCTCGCGTACGAGGAGGCCTTCACTGGGCTGACGGGATATCTGAGCCTCGTGTACGACACGGTCGTGACGAAGGACGATCCCGCAGGGACAACCGCCGACGACTTCAGGGCGGAACTCCTGAACGGATACGAGTGGGTGCACCTGATCGCTCACTCGAGCCCCTGGGGAAGCAGCTTCCATGTCGGGGCCCCTCCCTCGGGAGCTGGCAGCTTCAACAACTACGAAGCGAGGCCGCTCGACCCGCACGCCTTCTTCTACCTGCTGAACTGCTGCACGAACGGCCGCTGGACGGAGATAGACAACCTGGCGAACCTCTACATCTGGACCGACACCTACGGCCTCGTGGCCATCGCACAGGCCAAGACCGACTACACTAACGACTTCCAGGAGCTGTACACCTCCCTGGCGGGTGGCGCGTGCGTCGGGGAGGCGTTCCGGGTATGGCTGGGAGCAAACCTCTCCCTGGAGCATGCAGGTGTGCTCCTCGGGGACCCGACGCTGAGACCTCACGGTGACGGCAGGAGCGCCTCCCTGCCCGGCCATGCGGATCCGATGAGTGCCGAGAACTACTGGTCGGCTTCCCAGCTGACTTCGGGCATCCACTCCGAGGGCGACATCGACGCCTGCCTCGATCCCTCGAGCGGAGAGATCTTCTCGACCTTCGGTACGTCCGATCCCGTCAGGGCGAACATCCTCGCCACGCACTCGACCGGCGACACCTGGATCTCACCGATGCAGGTCTGCGAGCACGAGTACTGGGACTGGCACCCCGCCGTGGGAACGAATGGACAGGGGACGGTCTGGATAGCGTGGCACTCCATGAACGAGGACATCTACGGGTACGACATCTATGTCACGACATGGACAGGCTCCGGATGGTCTGCCGCCACCCAGCTGACCGATACCGAGGCATTCGAGGTGGAACCCTCGGTGGCTGGGGGCGGAGGCAAGGGCTGGGTCGTCTGGCAGCAGTGGCAAGGCGGTCAGAGCGACATCTGCGGGCGCATGTGGACCGGTTCCGCGTGGACGTTCCCCGTGACGATCTCCGGTGCGGAGGGTGACGAGAGAGTGCCGGACGTGGCAAGGTCTGCCGATGGCTACGGGCTCGTCTACCAGGCATACAGGGACGGAGCGCTCTCGATCTGCTTCAGGGACGCTCCCGACTCCGGACCCTTCGGCTCCGAGGTGATCATCTCCTCGCCAGCGGCCGACTGCCGCGAACCTGCAATTGTCTCCGACGGCTCGGGAGGCTTCTGGGCGGCATGGGAGCAGGACGGGTGCATCAGGGCCAGGCACGGTGGGGGCTCCGTCTGGGATCCGGAGGAGACGGTCTTCGCATCCGGCACGTCAGCCCGGCCTGCGCTCGCGAGTCTGCCCGATGGAACCCTCGCCATAGCCTGGATCGACGCTGGCGTGACAATCATCTACAAGCAGCACACATCCGCAGGGTGGGGGCCTGACATAACCGGTGCCGTATGCCCCGCCGTGGAGTCCGTGGCGCTTGCCTACAGCTCGCCCACATCTCTCAAGGCGCTCTACGGGGTGCGCGACGACGCCCTCCACTGGGATGTCTGGGCGGCATCCTTCGATCCCACAGGCATCGAGGAGGGAGGAAGCGCTTCCCAACCGGTGTCGATCTCGCCCGTGGCCAACCCTCACGCTGCCCCCGTGAGCTTCCTGTTCGGGGCTCCGATGCCGGGAGAGATCAGGATCTGGGATCTGAGCGGCAGGCTCCTGAGGGCCGTGGGCGCCGATCCCGGGACGGTGAGCTGGGACGGGCTGGACGAATCCGGCCGGCCAGCCCCGTCGGGGGTCTACTTCGCAACGGCCAGATGCGGAGCGGCGCGATCGAGATGCAGCTTCGTACTCATCAGATAGGAGCCTTCAGGAGACTCCGGACAAGGGCCGGCAGTTCGGCGAGGGTCTCTATGTGGTTCACCCGGGAAGGGTAGAGGATGTCCTCCTTCTCGGCCTGCCAGAGCCGTTCGCGCGCGCACAGGACTGCCGTGGCGCCTGTCTCCAGAGCCGGGTTTATGTCAGACCTGGGGCTGTTGCCCACGACGATGCAGCTGGCAGGATCCGCATGCTTCTCCCTGAACAGCCTCTCGAGTTCCTTCGCAGTCTTCTCGGGGACGACGACGCACTCCGCCACCAGGCGATCGAGGCCGGATCTGGAGAACTTGTCGTTCTGGTGATCGGGCTCGCCCATCGTATAGACCAGCGCCCTCAGGCCCGAGACCGAAACCCATCCGAGAGCCTCCTCGGCACCCGGAAGGAGGATGACCGGATGCCCAAGGAGAGCCGCGCCTATCTCCATGAAGGCCTTGTCGGCCCAGGGGGGACGATCGGGGCAGAGATCCTCGAGCACCGCCTTCAATGTGCCGAGGTAGGGCCTGGCACCATAGCCCGTCAGGGAGAGCCTTTCGATGTCCCTCCGGTGGACGAGCTGCCGCACGCCTGTCGTGTCCATGCCGAGGGCCCGCATCAACATGAGGAAGTCCTCCTCGGCCCGCTCGAAGTACAGCGCGCTCTCCCAGAGCGTGTCATCCGCATCGAAGACTATGAGATCGAATGCGGCGTGCCTGATCGTTGGATCCATGATCGCGGATTATACTTCCCATGACGACTGATGCAGGAGCAGCCGAAGGAGCACAGGGAGGTCCGATGACGGAGAGGACGGGGCTGAGACTTGTGCTGGGCCTTGCGTTGTTAACGCGGCTCGCCCATCTGATTCAGTACCTTGTCTCTCCGCGCTCCGGGCTGTACTACCACCCGGTCCTGGCCGCCGCCCGTTTCGTCCAGGAGGCGGGCATGCTGGCCTCCGGGACGCAGCCCTCGGGCGCCTTCGCCTATGCCGATCCAGGCTATGCCTACATACTGGCCTCCTCCATCGCCACGGGCCTGGGCGCGTGGCCCGTGCTGGCCCTGCAGTTGTCATGCGGCGTGTTGACAGCTCTCCTTGTTTACAGGCTGGCGTTAACAGCCGGCGCTTCGCCGTCTGCCGGGGCGGCGGCTGGAGCCCTCTGGACGCTGTACGCACCTGCCTCCTTCTACGAGTTGACACTCCTGTCGGTCTCGCTGACCGGGGCCATGGTCGCGGTATTCGCCTTCGCATGCAGCAGGCCGAGGATCGGGACTATCGATGCGCTCGCCCTCGGCCTCATACCAGGGCTGCTCTGCGGGCTCCGCCCCCAGCTGTTCCCCATCCTCCTTGTTCCGCTCATCCTTCTGCTGAAGCGCAGGCAGACCTTCGAGTTGGCAATCTGCATCGCGGCAGCGGCCCTGCCGATGGTGCTGCTGGCCGGTCAGCAGAGGGCCAGGGGCGGACCGGCGAGCCCCGTGGCCACCTCCGCGGGCTTCAACCTCTTCATAGGGCACAATCCCGATGCAGACGGCTACAGCCCGGCCGCCCCCTCCATCGGGCTCGTGGAGGACATGAGAAGGGACATACACCAGGTCGCGGACGACTACGCCGCGGAGAGGGGCTATTCGACCAGGCAGGGCGCCGACGCCTGGTTCATGCGCCAGGCCCTTGCGTGGATCCGGAGGAACCCGGGGAGGGCGGCCGGTCTGGAGTTCGTCAAGTTCTCGGCCTTCTTCGGACTGCGACCGTTCGACTCATACTACGATGTCGGTCGCGTTAACAGGATCGGCCCGGTGTTTCGCCTGTCTGCGCCGCGGTGGCTCCTTATCGGCTTCTTCTGCCTTGGCCTCGTTCCCTTCCTTGCCAGGGGTGGTGGGAGGTTCGTGCTCATTGCGCCGATCGTGTTCTGCCTCGCGTCGGGATTGCTGTTCGTCCACACGGAGAGGTACTCCCTGCCCGTCCTGCCGCTGATGTGCGCCGTCGGCGCGGCGGGAGTCACGCTGGCGACGGGCGGTATCCGTTCACGGCATCCCGGCTGGATAGGCCTGTCCCTTGCAGGCCTCGTTCTGATGGTGCCTGCGATCATCAGGCCGGTGCCAAGGGTCCCGGAGGGGCTGTACCAGCAGTCGATGGCCATCAGAGCGTATCAACTGGGAGACTACCAGCTCTCCTTGGGCCTGTTCGAGCGTTCCGCCGTGGAGAGCCCTCCAGGGAGCTACTGCTGGGTGATGAGCCAGAGAGAGGCGGCCAGGATAGCCGGGGCGCTCGGTATGCGGGAGAGGGCGGCGCAGCATGTCGAAGCCCTCTCTTCGATGGGATTCGGGCCGGACTGATCCCCGTGGTCCGGTGACGGAAGCGGGCGCCTGAAGGCGCCCGCCCCGCTGGCCGAGGTCCCGTTCAGTCGGTGAGCTGGAAGTCGTAGATCATCGAGGTCCAGACCGCGACAGGCTGACCATCGTCCCTCTCGGCCGGCGCCCATCTGGTGAGCCATGCCGAGGCCACGGCGGCCGAGTCCATGCCTGCGAAGCCGGACGGTCCGACGACGACGACCTCTGCGGGTATGCCATCGACCCCCACATACAACTGCACCGTGACCCTGCCCTCCACGCCGGCCTGCCTCGCTATCTCCGGATAGGCCGGTGTCGGCCTGTAGGTGCAGCGGGGGGGCATGGAGTGAGGAATGAAGGTTCCCGGTGCCGGGATCACGTCCGGATCCGGCTGATCCGGAGTGATAACGTTGGGATTCACGGTGTTCACTACCGAAAGGCCGGTCGTGTCACCATCGACGCTCAGGACTACGTCAGGGTTGATGTCCCTGACGGCATTGTCCAGCACGTGGTCGATGTCGGGCGGGACCTCCGGCGGCTGCTCGACGGGGGGTATGTCATAGTCGGGCAGTGCATCGATGCCTGTCAGCTCGGTGTTGTTGACTCTTGCCGTGATCGGGTGCCAGGAGGCCCCGGGCCCGAACTCCAGGGCGGCGAAAACGATCGCCAGTGCGACGAGCAGGCTCTCGTCGTGGTAGCTTCTGATCTCGACAGCGTGTCTCATTGCGCACCTCCTTCAGCCGTTATACGCGCTGAAGGAGGCGGCTATTCCGTCTGCGGCGCGGGGATCAGCTCTTCTTGTTGCGCAGCCTGAAGAACAGAACCAGGGAGATGGTGTCGAGCGAGACCACGGTTGCGAAGGTCTGCGCATCCCCCCAGGTGTTGAACCCGAATACGAAACGGAGGACCAGGAACACAAGAGTTCCCATAGGACGCACCTCCTTTCGGCCAAGACGATAAGGCCGCCCGGGCGCATCCGCAAGGACGGGAGGGGAGCCTTCCGCGGCTCCGGGTCCTTATAATCCAATCTTGCTGCCGGGAAGGCAGGGCGGCGAAGCTCCACGGAGGGGTGATGGCTGGCGTCGTTTTGCTCCAGGGCTCGACCCTGAGGCTCTCCGGGATCATCGGGTCCGACGAGATCGCGACGATACTCGAGAAGCTAGGCTCGGTTGAGGCCGCCGGGCCTTCGCGAGTTTCCGTCGATCTCTCCCAGTGCACCGGGATGGACACCCTGGCCGGGGCCACCCTCTTCGACAGACTCGACGCCATGTCGCGCGGGGGCTTCGAGATCGTCTACTCCGGGCTTCCGGCCGAGGCCGAGTCGGCGCGCAGCGCGTTCGAGGCCTTCGTCTCCTCGTACAGACCGAAGCGCCCCCCGCGGGGATTCCGGATCCAGATGACCGAAGTCGGCGAGAAGGTCGCCGAGATGGCCGACACGGCCGTCGGCCTCTGGAAGTTCGCCGGCAGGACCTTCTCGGCACTACTCATGATTCCAGCGAACCCCAGGCTTCTGCGCCTTCATCAGGTCCTCTATTACATGGAGCAGTCGGGAGTGCGCGGAGTGCCCATCGTGGCCACTTTGTGCTGGATGCTCGGCGTAGTCCTGGGATTCCAGGCCGGCTACCAGCTGAAGTCCTTCGCCGCCGAGCTCTACATGCCCGATCTCATCGCCTACAGCATGACCTGGGAGATCGCGCCGCTCCTCGCAGCGGTTCTGGTGGCAGGCAGGTCCGGTTCCGCATTCGCTGCGGAACTGGGCACGATGAAGGTCAGACAGGAGATCGACGCACTCACGGTCATGGGTTTCGATGCCTGGAGCTATCTGGTCACGCCCAAGATGATCGCCCTGCTCGTCGTGATGCCCTTCCTGGTGCTCCTGGCGGACTTCTTCGGCCTGCTCGGAGGCCTGCTCGTCGGTGGGTGGTACCTGAACATGCCTGCCAGCGTGTACCTGGGAAGGCTGGACCTCGTGATGCTGCCCATAGATGTCTACTGGGGAATGCTCAAGAGCCTGGTGTTCGCTGTGATAATAGCCAACGTCGGATGCTTTATGGGGATGAGGGTGCGGGGAGGGGCCGCGGAGGTCGGTCGGGCGACCACTTCCGCCGTGGTCACGGGGATCTTCATGGTGATACTCGCCGATGCGCTCATTTCGCTCCTCTTCGTTCACATTCGCCCAGCGGTGGCGGTCTGACGCCATGTCACGGGAGGTCCTGATAGCGGTCGAGGGACTCACGGGTGGATACGGCGATCTGGAGGTGCTGCGCTCGGTCTCGATCGAGGTCTATCGTGGGGAAGTGCTCGTCATCGTCGGGAGGAGCGGCTGCGGCAAGAGCACCCTGATGAACTACCTGCTGGGCCTGGCGAAGCCCTGGAAGGGCAGGGTCCTGTTCGAAGGGCGCGACATCTGGGAGGGGGACGGCAGCCAGCTCACCAGGGCCCGGATGAGCTGGGGAGTGCTCTTCCAGTCCGGAGCCCTCCTCGGGAGTCTCACACTGCTGGAGAACGTGCTCCTCCCCCTGGAGGAGTTCACCGACCTTACGCCTCAGGCCAGGGAATTCGTGGCGAGGAGGAAGCTGGACATAGTGGGGCTTTCCCCCTTCTCCGACTCGTACCCCCTCGAGGTCTCGGGAGGCATGCAGAAGAGAGCGGGGCTGGCGCGGGCAATGGCGCTCGATCCCGATGTGCTGTTCTTCGACGAGCCCTCTGCAGGTCTGGATCCGGTGACATCCGCAGAGCTGGACGAGCTGATCCTGAGGATAAACCGCACATTCGGAACTACCATGGTGCTTGTCACACACGAGCTGGCGAGCATCTTTGCCATATCGGACAGGGTGGTTATGCTTGACGAGGACGCGAAGGGCGTCATAGCAGAGGGAACCGCGGCCGACCTCAGGGCCGATCCTCCGGACGGTCACGTCGCGGCCTTCTTCGGGAGGCAGGGGCTGAAGGGCAGGGAAGCCGGGGAAGATGTCTCTGGAAGCTAGCAGGTTCCGCCTGGGGCTCTTCTTCACCATAGGGACCCTGATGTTCGTGGCAGCGATGATCTGGCTCACGGGCTGGTTCAAGCACCACGAGACGAGCACCTACGTCTGCTACTTCAACGAGTCCGTCCAGGGACTCGAGAACGGCAGCTCGGTGCGCTACAACGGAGTTCCGGTGGGCGAAGTGAAGAGCATCGAGGTCGCTCCGGGGGACTCGCTCGTCGAGGTCATCCTGAACATCAACACGAGCTTCTCCGTGCGCCCCGACATGGTTGCCAGGCTCGACCTGATAGGGATCACAGGCATCAAGCTCGTCAACCTGAGCATTGCGAAGCCCGGGGAGGTCCCGCAGGTTCCGCCTGACCTCGGGAGCCCGTACCGCCCCATTCCCGTGGTGAAGTCATCGCTCGAGACCCTCGACGTGGGCCTGCAGAGGCTGGTGGAGATACTGACCGAGGTCGATGTGAAGCAGATCTCCGATCAGACCGTGGAACTGCTGCACAACCTCAACACGCTGATGGGAAGCGACAGCGTGTCGCTCATAATGCACAGGATAGCCCTCGCCTCGAGCAGGGTGGACACGCTGGCGATGGTCTACACGGAGCTGGGCAGGAACCTCAACACGATGGCTCTGAAAGCCGGCGAGAGCTTTCCCGACCTGGCCGGCGACGTCCACACGCTGACGATCGAGCTGACCACCTTCGTGACGCTGTTCGAGCCCACGGTCCAGGAGCTGAGGGAGCTCCTGTCCCAGACTTACACCATGATGACAGGGCTCCAGTCGATGGTCGACGGGGTCAGAGACCACCCCGAGGACCTGCTGGTGCCCGTCCCAGAGGAGGACCGATGGCCATGACGGCCCGCGCGGGGATCGTGCTCGTCCTCGCCCTGTCATCCTCCTGCCTCACGGTCGGAGTCCGTTACGCAGGACCGGGAGGTGCCCGGCCAGTGATCTACCAGCTCGACTATCCCGCTCCACAGGCAGACGCATGCCCGAACGGGCTCGTCATGAGGGTCCGCGACTTCACGTGCGCGTCCGAGTACGACGGTACGAGGATGGTCCTGGTCGACGGCGAGGGGAGGGTGACGCGGACTTCCAGGAACCGGTGGGTGGCAGGCCCGGGATCGATGATAGGCGACCTCCTGGCGAGGGACCTCATCGCGGAAGGGCTGTTCTCCGGCATCTACAGGCGCACGCCGCTGAGCGGTGACGACCTGGAGCTCGACGGATACGTCAGGAGGTTCGGCGCTAGAGAGGCCGGCGGCTCATGGCAGGCCGTCCTCGATCTGGAGGTGATAGTGACCGAGAGCGTAGGCGGGGCGATCGTCTACCAGAAGCCGTACATGTTCTCGGTCCCCACCGACTCTGCCGGCGGGTTCCGGCGGCTGGCCTCGGACTTGACCGGGCTGGTGAGGCAATGCTCTGAGGCGGTCAGGTCCGACCTGAAGGCGCTATACGGAGCGCCGGCCGGATCCGGGCGCTGAGGACAGGGCGTTGTTCGACCTCTTCAGGAGAAAGCCGAGGGAGACTGCTCCGCCGGTCCCGCGCGAGGGTTGCACCAGCTTCGTCCTTGTCGTCCTCGACAGCTGCAGGTACGACACCTTCATGGAAGCTGCGCCGGCGGAGATGATGCGGCTGGGGCGCGTCGAGAGGAGGTACAGCTACGCATCCTGGACCGCGCCGTCGCACTACAACCTCCTGATGGGGCTGATGCCCCATACCAGCCCGCGCAGGATGTTCGCCTCCGACTACTACAGGCAGGACTTCCTGATGTTCAACGAGAGGCTGGGCTCCAGCGGGATAGAGTTCAGGAACCTTGTGCCGGGCCTCTATCTCCCGCCGTTCCTCAGGGACACCCTGGGCTATCACACGGGCGCGATGGTATCGCTTCCCGTCCTGAACAGCGCGACACCGGTGAACCGGGGCTTCGATTCGTGGCGGCTCATGCCGAAGCACAACGACATGAGCGCCATGCTCGACCTGATGGTCTTCCCGCCGGGGAAGCCCTCCTTCTACCTCCTCAACGTGGGCGAGACCCACTACCCGTACGCGCTCCCCGACGAGCCGGAGGATGAGTGGCCCCGGATAAGCGGAGTACACGGAGTCTTCAAGCACCTGGACGACCATGTCGCGGGCGGGAAGCCTGCCGAGGGAGGCGGCCCCTCCTTCTTCTCGGAAGGTGAGCTGGCCAGGCTCAGGGAGAGGCAGATCCGCGCCGTGGGATACCTCGACGGCGTCTTCGCCAGGATGTGCGAGTCGCTCCCGGCGGGCACATGGGTCACCGTCACCTCGGACCACGGGGAGCTGTTCGGGGAGGACGGCTACTTCGGCCACGGGCCCGTGTTCCACGAAAAGGTGTTCGAAGTGCCCTTCGTGGAGGGCCGGATCGGCTGACCCGCGCGAGAACACGGAGGGCCATCGTGCGAGTTCCTTCCCTGCTTCTCCCAGCCCTGGTCCTTGCCGGCGCATGCATTGCCGACATCGGCTATCTCGGCAGCATCCAGTCCGGACCGTCGCCGGCGGCGCCCGGCCCGGAGAGCCGGCATGTGCGGATGACTTCCGAGGATGTCTTCGTCGAGCTCCTCCCCGAGGGTGCAGTGGATGTCCGGGGGGCGTTCCTCTTCACCTGTGCCGACGGGCCGGACACCGTCCTCATGTGCTACCCTCTCGAGGTCAGGACCGTGTTCTACCCTGCCGCGCATGCATACGAAGGGACTGACTCGGCATTCTGGGACGGCAGCCTCGAGGTTGTGCTCGACGGGGATGCCGTCCTGCCATTCCCCCTCCTGCAGGTCGATGCCGCCGGGAGCGACTCCGCGGATTTCCTCGATGCCTTGTCGCGCTATGCCTTCCGGGAGCGTGGAACGGAGGGGCCTTCCGTTCTCCTCGTCCGGCCCGAGGCGGCGCAGGACAGCACCTTGAGGAGCTTCGACCTGCTGCATCGTGTGGAGGCCGTCCTGGCCTGCTGGCCGGCGCGGTTCGCCGGCGGGGACACCCTGCTCGTGGAGATCAGCCAGGAGTGCGTGGCCACTTCTGACTACGACGGGACGATGGAGAGCTTCGCCTATCCATTGGTCACCGGGGCTTCGTGGCAGGGCAGCATCTCCGAGGGGCGGATAAGCGTGGTCCAGGGAGACTGTTACGACTGGGGCAGCGTCAGATGGTTATGCGGTGTCCTCATGCCGCCCCCGGTGGAGGAGACGGACTGGTCCCCTTCGCCTGAGGAGGCTTTCCGGAGCAGGGCGCCCGCATGCCTGCAGGAGATGCTGGGCCGCCGCTGGGCGAGCGCGGTGGTATGGGAGTTCCGCGACTTCGAGCCAGTGGCCGCGGGCAGGGACTTCTACGCCTATTTCCCGGACATCGGCGGAGTGGGCACGATGGACGAGTACGGCCTCGACGAGCCTGTTCCCTGGCCCGTCGAGTCGCCGTGGGCCTCGTCCTTCGTGTATGTCTTCGAGGCGGCGGAGCCCCCCTCCGGCCTGCTTGCGATCGACCCCCGGGGGGTCCCGATGCTCGAGTCTCCGGATGCCGGGGCCGCGACCGTGTTCACGGTGCCTCCCGGATTCGTCCTCGAAGTCATACGGACACGCCCGGACTGGGCCCTCGTCGGGTTCGAGCACTGGAGCACGGGCCGCCTCGAAGGCTGGGTCGCGACGAGGCGGATCTCGGACACCGGACTCGTCGAGCCCGGCGTGATACCCTTCTTCCAGTAGAGAGGGACTGAGCGGTCCCGGCGCCTGCCACTTTACGACTGTTCAGCCTTCAACTATTTTTGAAAGGACACAACGGTCAGAACGAAGGGAGCCCGCTGGAAATGGAAGGGATGACTCAGGCAAGGGAGATTCTGACCAGGAACGTCGAGCGGGTCCGATCGGCGGGGGCCGGGTACGCCGATGCGCGCTACTTCGCCGACGACTCCTCGGAAGTCCTGGTGCTCTATGACGGGAACCTGGAGGCCAATGACACGGGCTTCGAGACCGGGGTCGGAGTCAGGGTCCTGTGGGGCGGGGCGTGGGGCTTCGCCGCGACCTCCGACCTCGCGGCGATAGACTCATGCTTCGACCTCGCCGTTCGAAACGCCCAGACGGCTGCCGGCCTCGTCAAGGTTCCTCTCCGGATGGGAGAGATGCCTGCTCACAAGAGCTACTTCCAGTCGCCTGTCGGGACGGATCCCGTCGCGGTTCCTCTGGGCGACAAGCTGGACCTCCTTGCCGGGATCGACGCCAGGCTGAAGGAGGACTGGATCCTGAGGCGGGTGGTTGTGGCCAACTTCACCCGAAGGCACCAGTTGTTCGTGAACAGCGACGGGACAGACGTAGAGAAGAGGCTGACCAACGTCTTCGCGGACATGATCGTGATGGCGCTCGACGGCGACAGCGAGATGCAGAGAAGGAGCATGTCCCTCTACACCACCGGCGGCGGGACCCGTGGATGGGAGATGATGCTCGATCCGGAGCTCTTCAGCGGTCATGCGGAGCGCATCAAGTCCGAGCTGTCGGAGCTGGTGAAGGCCGAGCCGCTGGAGTACGGGAGGCGTTCGGTCATCCTGCTGCCCGGACAGACCTTCCTGCAGGTCCACGAGACGATAGGACATCCTCTCGAGCTGGACAGGATACTCGGCTACGAGCTGTCCTTCGCGGGTGGCTCGTTCGTCACGCTCGACTCCATAGGCAGGCTCAGATACGGGAGTGAGAAGCTGAACGTGAGCTCCTTCGGAGGCATAGAGAACTCCCCGGGGAGCTTCGGCTTCGACGACGAAGGGACCCCGGAGAGGGACTACCTGCTGATCGACAGGGGCGTACTTGTGAATGTCCTGTCTTCGAGAGCCATGGTCAACGAGGCCAACGACAGGGCGGGCAGGAGGGTGCTGGAGCAGAGCGGCGGCGCCGCGAGGGCCACCGCCTTCTACAGGGCCCCGATCGACCGCATGACCAATGTCAACATCCTTCCCGGAGCCGATGGCTCTCTCGAGGATATCGTGGCGTCGACCGCGGACGGGATAGTCGTGGACAATCCGACATCCTGGTCGATCGGCTCGAACAGGGAGCATTTCCACTTCGGCTGCGAGATAGCCTGGGAAGTGAAGGACGGGCGCCGGACGAGGGTGCTCCGCAATCCCACGTACCAGGGGCACACTCTGGAGTTCTACAACTCACTCACCGCCGTGGGCGACGCGTCCACCTGGCGGCTGATGCAGGTCGACAACTGCGGCAAGGGCGAGCCCAACCAGATAATGCAGCTCGGGCACGGGGTCCCTGTGGTCCGCTTCGACAACGTGATCACGGGAGAGAGGGGCTAGGAGAGATGCTCGACAGACGCACCCGCGACATCCTGCTTGCCGCCAGGGACGGCGCCGCGAGGCGAGGGATCCGGGCGGCCATCTCGCTCCATCGCGAGCGAAGCCACCTCATGCGCATCGGCAACAGCTCCGTCTCCCTGAACACGTCCGAGAACCTGACCAGGCTCGACATAACAGTCCTCTCGGGACGCCGCGAAGGCACGCATACGCATCTGGGGGAGATCTCCTCCCAGTCCGTCGTCGACGGGGCCATAGACCTCTCCGCCCGCAAGGCCGAGGTCGCACGCCCGAAGGACTACGAGCCTCTGCTCCCGGAACTGCAGGAGGCCGTCGCGGAGTCGGGCCAGTACGATTCCGACCTTGCGGCCATGGATCCCGGTGAGAAGGCCAGGGTCTACTCGGAGGTGTTTGGGGCGGCAGGGCCAGCCTTCGATTTCTCGGGTTCGTGGTCCAGCGGCGTGGTGGAACTCTACCTTGTCAGCACCGCGAACGAGCTGGAGGCCTGGCATATAGGGACCGATCAGATCTTCTCCGTGGTGATGAAGCACCCGGAGCGCAAGTGGGAGCTCCAGGACGAGCAGACGGGCTGGAGGAGCGGTGCCGTCCGCGCGGAGGCAGCGGTGGAGCACCTCGCCAGCCTTCTCCCTGTCTACGAGCGAGGCGGGGCGGTTCGGAACGAGCCCGGCGAGTACACGGTCCTCCTCGGCGCGTCCGCCATCGCCGAGCTCCTGGGCATGGCCGTCTGGACGGGGTGCGGCGGCAGGATGTACGAGGAGAAGCTGGGCTGGACGTCCAACAACAGCCTCGGTGACAGGATCCTGGGCGACAACATCAGCGTGGTCGACGATCCGGAGGACCCACTGACCTTCAACATGGGCTTCGACATGGGAGGGATGAGGCGCCGGCGCTTCACACTGATCGACTCCGGCAGGCTGGCCGGCCTCACATACGACAGAGCCACCGCCGCCAGGTACGGCCGCAGGCAGACTGGACACGAGACGAACTCCCCGGGAATCGTCCTGTCATGCGGAACGGGACCTGCCGACGCGCTCGAAGGCGCGCGAGGCCACGGGGGCAGGATGCTCTTCATTCCCGCTCTGCACTACATGAACCTGCCCAACATGAGCAAGGGGATAGTGACGGGAAGCTCCCGCTTCAACGCGGTCCTCGTCGAGGACGGCGCCGTTGTCGCGCCGATCTTCTCCTCCAGGGTGACCGACACCTTCTCGAACATCTTCGGGAGGATCTCGGCACTCTCGATGAAGGCCGTGTCGGTGAACGGCTCCAACACCTACGGGAGGAGAGCGCCCGTGGCCATGAGCGTTCCTGCATGGGCCATCGCCGAGGGAGTGAAGATCACGGACTGCGCGGAGAGCTTCTAGAGGGGACTGGGGACTGGCGACTGGGGACTGGGGACTCGCTGCACGAAGAACAGAGCCGGTGGCACGGCCCCTCCAGCCTCCAGTCTCCAGTCTACAGCCTACAGCCTACAGCCTACAGCCTCAAAGGAGATCCATGAAGAAGATCGTCGTTCTGGGCGGAGGGATGGTCGGCGGGTTCATGGCCCGGAAGCTGGCCGGGGACGGCCGCTTCGAGGTCCTGCTCTGCGACAGGGACGAAGGCGCTCTCGAGGCCTGCCGCTCCGCTGCTCCCATGGAGGTACGCACAGCCGATCTCTCACAGGCCGGGGAGGTGTCATCCTGCATCGCGGGGTCGGACCTCGTCGTGGGAGCCGTCCCCGGCTCCATGGGCCATGCAACCGTGAGAACCGTGATGGAGTCCGGCATCGACATGGTCGACATCTCCTTCTTCCCAGAGGATCCCTACGGACTGGACAGCCTGGCCAGGGAGCTGGGGCGGACGGCCGTCGTGGACTGCGGGGTCATGCCCGGACTCGGGGGGATGCTGGGCGCAAGCCTCGCATCCAGGCTGGACAGGCCGCTGGGCCTGACAATCCTCGTGGGAGGCCTTCCCCTTATCCGCCGCCAGCCGATGGAGTACAAGGCCCCGTTCTCCCCGATCGACGTGATCGAGGAATACACCAGGCCCGCCAGGTTCCGCAGGGATGGTCGGACCGTCGTCAGGCCGGCGCTCTCCGATCCTGAACTGGTCGACCTCCCGGGGGTCGGGACACTGGAGGCCTTCAACACCGACGGACTCCGGACCCTGCTGCGCAACCTCGAGATCCCCTCCATGGTGGAGAGGACTCTCCGCTATCCTGGCCACATCGACAAGATGCGCATGCTTAGGCAGCTCGGCTTCTTCTCTCAGGAGTGCGTCGAGGTCCCCGGAGGGTGTGTCCGGCCACTGGACCTCACCGCCAGCCTCCTCTTCCGGGAATGGAAGCTGGAAAGGGGCGAGCCCGAGTTCACGGTGATGAGGGTCGAAGTCGAGGGGGAGCGCGGAGGCCGGGCGGTCGTGGAGAGGGCGGACCTCCTGGACAGGACGGATCAGGCCTCGGGCGACTCGTCGATGGCGAGGACCACCGGGATGCCCGCCGTGATAGTCGCAGGGCTGATGGCAGGAGGAGCCTCGCTGCCGGCCGGCATCATCGCGCCGGAGACGCTGGCCTCCGACGGGAAGCTGTTCGACCTGATCCTCGAGGGCCTCTCGACGGCGGGTGTTTCGCTGGAATTCAGCACCCGGGAAGGCTGAGCAACAGCACTCAGGAGTCCTGGCTGGCCTGTCCCCTCGCCAGGCCGCGGACCACCATGGCCGCCTTGCGGACGGCGTCGCCCGGATGCGTGACCAGGTCCTGGGCCCAGGTCTGGATGTTGCGGAGGCTCGTCATCTTCCTCCAGCTCCTGTAGCGCTCGATCCTGTGCTTCCAGTCGACCACCTCTTCGAGCGTCAGGAACGGGAGCTTCATGTTCATGATCTCGTTCGCCCTGTTGCGGGCAGGATCGAGAAGCTCGGGATTGCTGTCGTTGGCCAGGTAGCCGTTCGCGCTCGCCCACTCGTGGATGTGGCGCCCGGGGATGGCGGTCGAGAAGTAGACGATTATGTCGTCGGGCTTCAGCCGCCTGAGAAGCCTGTATGTCATCTCGATGTCCTCGTTGGTCTCCATGGGGAAGCCTATCATGAGATTGGCCGTGGCCTCCACTCCGAACTCATGGCACCACTCGAACGCCCTCTCGGCCTGCTCCGGAGTGGTCCCCTTCCGATAGTACTCCAGGATCTTCGGGCTCCCGCTCTCTACGCCGAAGCTCACGCAGTGGCATCCGCTCTCGGCCATCACGCGGATCTTGTCCCGGGTGACGGTGTCGACACGACTGTTGCAGTGCCACTTCAGGCTTATCCCGGCCTCGGACAGCTCGTCGCGGAACTCCTCGAACCACTTCGTGGGGTGCATCGTGATCGTGTCGTCCTTGAAGAAGACGGGCAGGTGCGTCGTGCTGCGCAGGGACGCCAGCTCCACCAGCTCGCCGACGACGCTCTCCGGTCCCCTGAGCCTGATCCCGCCGCCGAAAATGAAGTCGGTGCTGGGCTTGCAGTAGGTGCACTTGAAGGGGCAGCCGCGGCTGGTCACGACTCCGTATTCGGACATCCCCTTCGCCAGGTAGGCATCGTAGTCGACGACATCCCTCGCGGGGAAGGGCAGGGAGTCGAGGTCCTTCACCACGGGCCTGCGGGGGTTCTGGACGAGTGCACCATCCCTGGAGAACGAGACGTTTGCCAGAAGGCGAGGATCTCCTCCGCGCGAGACCGTATCCACAAGCTCCAGCAGGGCCTCTTCGGCCTCGCCCTCCACGACGAGGTCGACTCCCGTGTCCTCGAGGGTCCTGAGCGGGAAGATGCTGGGGTAAGCTCCGCCGGCGACGAACACAGCCCTGGCGTTCACGGTCCTGAGGTGCCTGGCGACCAACGCGGCCCTGCCCAGCTTGGCGGCGGCGGACACTGCAATGCCTACAACGTCGACGTCCCTGACCATGTGATCGAGCTCGTCTATCTCTTCGCAGAATGTGTAGTCGACGAAGCGCACATCGTGTCCTGCATCACGCAGGACGCTGACGAGGATGAGCTGGCCGACCGGCTCTGCAAGCCCGTTGTACTCGAACCACTGGAACCGCGGATAGACAAGCGCCACTTTCATCCCGGGAGAACATCCCCTCTCGTGATACCCGACCGTCCCCTCAATATACAGAAGGCCTTCGAATCGACATAATCCGCCGGGACATGCCGTGGTTCCCGGAGGATTGGATGAGGGCATTCGAGGTCGCGGTCGTCGGGGCGGGTCCAGCCGGATCCTCGTGCGCGCTCGCACTCGCGAGGGCAGGGCTGACGGTGGTCCTCGTCGACCGTGCGCGCTTCCCGCGCGGGAAGCCCTGCGGAGGAGCTCTCGGCCATGCCGGAGCAAGCCTGCTCCTGTCCCGCGGAGTCCTCGACCAGGGAGAGATGGAGGAGCTGACTCTCCGCCGCCACGTGACGATGTCCTGCTTCTGGAGAGGGAGGCTCCTCAGGTCGTACGCCTCGCCCGGGCCTCCGATAAGGATCGTGGATCGCACGAGGTTCGACGCCTTCCTCGTCAGGAAAGCCCGCGAGGCCGGTGCGGAGGTCGTCGAAGGAGACGGTTTCGCAGGGCTCCGGGCCGGATGCGCCTGCCTCAGGTCCGGAACGCTGATCGGCTTCCGCAGGCTCGTCGGGGCTGACGGGGCCGGAAGCGCAGTGGCACGGGCGGCGGGCCTGCGCAGGGGGCGCAACGGGTTCGGCCTGGAGTTCCTCCTTCCCTCTCCCGACGGGCTCGCCGACGGTCTCCAGATACACTTCGGACTCGAGGCGTACGGCTACGGGTGGGTCTTCCCGAGAGGCGCGGATGTCTGCGTCGGGCTGGGGCGGTGCGGCGGAAGGGCCCGGCCGAGGGCCCTGGCGGAGCGGCTGCTCGACTTCACGGAGTCCCTCGGCCTCGGCAGGCCCGATCCCTCGGGACTGAAGGCCGCCGCCATCCCGTCCGGGAGTCCGTCGCTCGTCACTCCCCGATCTGACGTGTACCTCGCGGGCGACGCCGCCGGGCTCGTCGACAGAGTCTCGGGAGAGGGGATCTCGCTCGCCGTGGAGAGCGGACTGCTGACTGCGGAGGCCATCGCCTCCGGCTGGACGGCAGGGGAACTGGACAGGAAGGCCTCTGCCGGCTGCCTGGGAAGGGTCAGGGACTCCTCGCTCGCACGGCATCTCCTCTACTTCCCCGTACTGCGCCGGATGGCGGTGCGCAAGCTGGCGTCGAAGGACAAGTTCCAGGAGGGGTACTGGAGGCTGGTGGCGGGTGAGGGGAGCTACCGGGACATGCTGAAGGGCTTCCTCAGGACTCCTTGAATCCCTTCATGTGCTTGAGGATGCGGGAAGCAACCTGGTCCGGCAGGAGTCCCTGCAGGCGGTACAGGTCCTCGGGGTCACCGGACATCCCGTAGCCCTGGACTCCGATGCGCAGCAGCGGCACCCCCACGGCGCAGTCGGCCAGAGCCAGGGCCATGCGCGCGCCCAGGCCGGTGTCGATGTCGTGGTCCTCGTAGGTGACTATCAGCCTGTAGCCGGACAGCCTCTTCACGAACTCCGGAGTGATGCAGAGCGGTGCGCTGATGCCGTACACGGCTGTCGAGCAGCCCTTAGCCGACAGGAGCCCCGCTGCTTCGATGGCCCTCGCGCACATGCATCCCATGGCGGCGAGGACTACGTCCGTCCCCCTCCGCAGCTGATCGGGCTTCCCGTGGACGTACTTGTAGCTCCCGCCGTAGAACGGCGAGCCATCCTCGGCAGTGATGACGGGCGTCTTCGAACGCCCCATGGCGATGAAGAAGTTGCCGGGATGAGTCGCCGCATATCGCACTGCCCTGTCCGTCTGATTGGGATCGGCGGGGACGATCGTGAAGTTGTTGTTCAGGCACGACATCAGGGCCACGTACTTGGTGCAGTGGTGTGTCTTCCCGTCCGGGCCGACATCGAGGCCGCAATGCGTCGCGACGACCTTGAGATTGGTCATGTTTATGTCATTGAGACGATGCTGGTTGAAGGTCTCGTCAGCCGCGAACACGCCGAAATCCGCCCAGAAGACGACCTTGTCCGCCAGGGAGGCGGCCCCGGCTACCGAAGCCGTGTGGTGCTCCATGATGCCGCTCTGGAAGTAGTGATCGGGCCAGGCCTTGCCGAAAGCCGCGGTCTTCACCGAGGCGGCGAGGTCACAGTCGAAGACCAGGGGCAGGCATTCCCGGTTGACGTCGGCCATGTCGAGGAGGGCCTGCCCGAAGGCACTCCTGTTGTCGCCCAGGTGGTCCGGGCGGTAGGTGCGCGGCGTGCCCGGCAGATCCAGTACCTGCAGGTCGGACGGCATGGGGAACTCGATCGAATGAGGCTCGAACTCGTTCCGCCTGGCCCGCAGCGACTCGATGTCATCCTCGAGCCCCAGCTCCGTCAGTGCCTTCGCGGCCTCTTCACGCGTGGGCGCCCTGCCATGGTACTGCTCGTCATTCTCCATGAAGGAGACGCCCTTGCCCATGACGGTCCTCGCGAGAACCGCCCTGGGAGCTGTCGCCCCCTCGCGGGGCCTGAGTGCCTCGTAGAGCTCGTCCAGGTCGTGTCCGTCGACGGTGACGACCTCCCAGCCGTCGGCCTCGTATTCCGCGCCTATGTCCTGCGGCATCACGACGCTGGTCGGGCCCGAGATCTGAAGGCCGTTCATGTCCACGACGACGGTCATGTTGCATATCCTGTGCGCCATCGCGAACCGCCTGGCCTCCGAGATCTGCCCCTTCTGCTGCTCTCCGTCGCCGGTCACCACCCATACGTGGTTCCTGTGGCCCGACAGCCTGTCCGCCAGCGCGAAGCCGCATGCCGCAGAGACCCCCTGCCCCAGGTTCCCGGTCGTCAGCTCGACTCCGGGCACGGATCTCTCGACATGTCCCTCGAAGGGACTGCCCGCGAGGCGGAAGGCGGAGACCGCGGTCCGGAGGTCGAAGAAGCCGAGCCGGCCGAGCGTGGCATAGACGCCGGGGGATGTGTGACCGTGGCTGACGACTATCCTGTCGCGGCCCTCCATCCTTGGCCTAGCGGGATCGACGTTGGCCTGTGACCACAGCAGGGCGAAAATCTCGGCAGACGACATCGAGCCACCCGGATGACCGCTCCCGGCCAGGGTGGTCATGCGGATGATGTCACCGCGTACCTGCCTGCAGAACTCCTTCAGATCGCCTGCCGCGCCGCGGGGGAGTTCCGCCGGTCTGAACCTGAGCCTGGGTATCACTTCGGCGCATCCGCTCCGGAGGAGGCCTTCGAGAGCCTCTCCCTCACCGCTCCGACGACGGATGCCGCCGCCTCCCGTACCGACCCGGCCGTGGCTGCGGCCTCGGCAGCCATCGCGGAAGCGGCCTCGCGATCCTCGAGCTGGGCGACATTGATGAGCACGTTGAACAGGGAGCCCTCCGCGGCCGCAACTGCCGCCGCGGCCGCCACACCGGCATCGGAGAGGGAGGCGGGGAGGCCCTTCCGGGAGGCCGCGGCCGCCATCTCGACGATCGCCGGGCACGACTTCAGCACGTGCATCGGTGCCTGCGCGGCGGCGAGGATCGCCGCCTGCACATCACCGCCTGACCGGGAGGCCTCCATCATCGCGTTGAAGGCCTCGGTGTCCTCATCGACCGCGCACACCAGCTCGTCCTTCAGGACCTGTGCACGCAGGGCGATGGCTCGCATCTCCTCCCAGCTCTCCGCGCAGTCCCTGCTCCTGACAGTGAGATTCGCCACCATGGCGGCGAGAGCCGCGCCCAGAGCTGCGATATAGGCGGACACCGATCCTCCTCCGGGGGCGGGCGAGTCCGTGGAAAGCTCGTCGGCGAAGGCGGCGCAGGTCATCTTCGTGAGTCCGGGTCCCGTGTCGTCCACCATGTACTCGATGATCTTCTTCTCCGGATCGAAGCCGGCGACGTCCCGGAGACCCATCGAGCGAACTGCCAGTTCGACGACCTGCCGCTCGGGGATCCCGGGAGAGACGGACATCTTCCCGATCGCGGTCATCCCGGCGTTCTGCTTCTCGAGATAGAACAATCCCGCATTGAGCATCGACGAGAGGGGCACCAGGCCGACGATCTCGGAACCCGTCGCGCGGTACCCGAGCTTCTCTATCTGCTCCCGCGTGGTCTCGAAGGCAACATGCAGAGGCGTCAGCGAGATGTCCGTGAGGTTCATCGTGACCTGTGCGCACCCGTACTCCCTGATGTACCACCCCGTGGCCTTGCAGGCCTGCAGGAGGCCGGGCACCTGGACCTTCGCGCCCTTCTCGTCGCGAACGAACTTCCAGTCGGAGTCGCGGAGGGTGCGCCCGGAGTCCCTGATCGAGAGCGCCACCTCTCTCGCCACCGAGTCGTCGGTCGTGTTCAGGTTCACGTTGTACGCGATCAGGAAGCTCCTTGCACCGATCACCGTCACGCCCGTCTTCGCGACCGACGGGTTCCACTCGTCGGGGCCGAAGTCGGGTTCCCACCCGGGAGTGCCGAGCTTGCGAGGCAGGGCCTCGTACTCGCCTTCACGAATGTCGGGCAGCTTCTCCCGGGAAGGGGTTGTCGCGGCCTTCTCATACAGGTACACGGGGATCCCGAGCTCCGATCCGACACGCTCTCCGAGCCTGCGTGCCAGCCGGACGCAGTCTTCCATGCCGATCCCGGAGATGGGGACGAAGGGACAGACATCGGTGGCGCCCTGTCGTGGATGCTCGCCCTTGTGAACGCTCATGTCGATGACCTCCGCCGCTCTTGCGATCAGTCTGAAAGCTGACTCGAGAACGGCCTCCGGGTCACCGGCGAGCGTTATCACCGTGCGGTTGGTCGCCGCGCCTGGATCGACATCGAGGACCTTGGCCCCGGCTACCGAGGCCGCGGCCTTGACGACCGAATCGATCGCCTCTCTGTTCCTGCCTTCTGATATATTCGGGACGCACTCTACTATCCTGCGGGCCATCGGACCCTCCCGGGTTGTCCAGGGTGCGGAAACGAGTCGAGAAGCTAGTCAAAGGGGTGACATCCGTCAACGCGAAATGCGGCGCCAGGTGATCTCGAGGGGAATCGTAGAAGGCTTTTACGGACGCCATTATACGGCTGCCCAGAGGAAGCTCCTCATGGGCCTGCTGTCCGGAGTGGACGGAGCCTCCTGGCTGTACGCGCCGAAGGACGATCCCTGGCACAGGCTGCGGTGGAGGGAACCGCGGCCGAAGCAGTCGTCCGAGGAGCTCGCCCGGTCCGTGATGGATGCGGGGTCGGCGGGGGTGGCCTTCATCTACGGGCTCAGCCCCTGGCACTTCGCCGACTCGGAGAGCAGGATCGCGAGAGAGCAGTTTCTCGGCGCCATCTCGGAAGGCGCCTCGGGAGTCGCCCTCCTCTTCGACGACATCGACGACTGTCCATCGCAGTCGCTCGCAAGGCGCCAGGCCTCCTTCGCCCTGGGGGCCCTCGAGGGGATCAGCACCGGGGTCTTCATCTGCCCTTCAATCTACAGCGGGGAGCAGGTCCAGCTTCCAGGAGCCCGCGAGTACCTTGCGCAGCTCTCCTCCGAGCTGCCGGATTCCTGGGGCTTCCTCTGGACCGGCCCGGGCGTAATCTCCCGAAGGCTCGACGGCGAGTCGATCGCCGAGGCCGGGGTGCTCCTGAGGCGCAGCCCTGTGATCTGGGACAACCTCCTCGCCGACGACTACTGCATCAGGCGCGTGTACCTCGGTCCGCTCTACGGCAGGGTGCCGTCCGATCTCTCGTACTTCCTCAACCCGTCCTCCCGCTTCCCGGTGGCGGCACACGCGGTGATGAGCCTCGTGAGAAGCCTGGGCCTGGACCTCCCCTGGCCGGTCGGCATCCTGGGCCCGGAGCTCCCCGGCTGGAAGTCGCTGGCGGCGCTGCATCACACCCCGTGGGACGTGGGCATGGAGGGCAGGCGCCTTCTCTCGCTGCTGAGCACTTCTCTGCGCCTGAGCCATCCTCAGGACACCATCTCCCTGCTCTACAAGGAGTCGGGCGACCTCGCCGACCTGATCGAGGTTCTCCCGGGGATCGAGGGAGGCTTCGAGCTCCTTCCGTTCGTCACGGACCTCAGACGGATGATCCATGTGTGGCTGCGGGCGCTGAAGTCGCCTGCAGGGGAGCGCGTCGCATCTCTGAGATACCATCTGATGGAGAGGCTGCCCTTCGAGCACCCCCTGGCGAACCTCACGCGGGAGTGTGCCGGGGGCCCCGAGCTGTGAAGATCGTCCTCGCCGGCTTCAACGCTGACATCCCGAACGGGTCGACGACGCCCGAGACGCTCTGCGCCGCGTATGCCCGCATCAGCAGGGACCCTCGACCCATCGGCGAACTCAGGGCCGAGTCGGCCGTGGAGGTCGAGGCGGCCAGGAGGTCCAATCGGAGGATCGTATTCGGGTACGGGCACTCGTCGATCGCCGAGCACGCCGTCTTCAACCTAGATCTGACGGGTGTCTCCCGCGTGGCCGCGGAGTACATCCAGTCGTTCCGGCTGGCCAGCTTCACCGAGAAGTCGCAGAGGTACATACGGCTTTCGGAGGATTGGGTGGTCCCGGACGAGATCGGAGAGGGCGGAGCGGGATTCACTTCGGGCATGTCGGAGCTCTTCGGGATGTACCGGAAGGCCCTCGGGGCACTCAGGAAGGCCGGATTCCGCGAAGAGGCCGCCAAGGAGGACGCGCGCTACCTCCTGCCGCTCTGTACGACCTGCCAGATGGGCATGACGGTCAACGCCCGCGAGCTCGAGCACATGGCCGCCAGGCTGCGTGCGGCACCCGTCGGGGAGGTCAGACGGCTGGGCGGAGCCTTGGTCGAGGCAGTGTCGTCAGTCGCCCCGTCGCTCCTGCGTCACACGGATCCCTCGCCGATGGACCACTTCTCGATGGAGCAGGTCGGCCTGTCGGGCCGCGATGACGTCAGCCTGTCCGAGTGGGACGACGACTCGGCAGTGGGGTGCTTCCTGTTGCGCAGGCTCGAGCCCTTGGACGCGAGAGAGGCGAGGGAGGCCTGGAAGGCTCTCGGCGAGGCCGACAGGAGGAGCCTCTTCGACCAGGCTCTGAGGGATCTGGGGCCCCATGACGCCGTTCCGCGATGCTGGGAGCTCGCGAGGTTCGTCTTCGACCTCTCGATATCCTCCTCCGCCTTCGCGCAGCTCAAGAGGCACAGGATGTGCACCATCCTCGTGTCATCGCTGCCCGATCCGGGAGCCTGGACCACACCTCCGTCCTTCGAGGACGCAGGTCTGTCGGGCCTTCTCCGCGAGGCGGTTTCCGTCTCATCCTCGGCTTCGGCTCTGCTGCAGGGTCCGGCATCCGCCTACGCGAGGCTGAACGCACACCGCAGGCGGCTGGTCATATCGATGAACGCCAGGGAGATGTATCACTTCTGCAGACTGAGGGCCGACGAGCACGCCCAATGGGACATCAGGGCCGCGGCGCTCGAGATGCTCGCTCAGGCCCGCGGCAGGGCGCCCCTCACCATGTCACGCGCCGGAGGAAGGTCGGACTTCGAGACCGCCCGGGACTAGTATCCCGGCATGATCTGCAGGACTCTGGGCGGCCCCGCTGCATCCCTCGCGAGGGGAGTCAGCCTGAGCAGGAACTGCCCGCCGGAAGCCCCGAGATCCGTCCTGTAGTGCCACTGGAAATCTCCGGCATAGCCCGGGCTCACCAGGCCGGCGAAACTCCCCGTCACCGTGGCGGCCCTCCAGGTCCTTCCCCCGTCCCCGCTCCAGGAGACCGACAGGTCAAGGGGCCTGTTCCTGGGATCGGCCAGTTCGAACCTCACTGTCAGCTGGCCCGCGCCTTCGTCCATGGAGAAGACCAGTGCCTGCATCACGGATGGCAGGTCGGTGTTGCGCAGGGCAAGCGGGCCCTCGGGATCCGATGTCGTCGTGTCCCTGTCGGAGGCGACGAGCCTGAATTCCGCCTGGACCTGTGAGAGCCCGGCAAGGTCGGCACTGGAGTTCCAGCGGATGACCGACCTGTACTGAGACGGCCCGAAGGGCCCGTTCTCGAGCAGGCCCCTCGCCTGCTGCCACTCGTCGCTGCGGCTCAGCCTGTACTGGAGCCCCACCATGACCTGGTCGCCCTCGGGGTCGGAGATGCCGAAGCTGATCGGCACCAGCCCGTCGAAGACACCATGGCCAGTGGGCGAGAGTATCTCGATGGAAGGTGGATAGTTGTCGTCGAGGTGGAAGGGCGCCGAGGCCACGGCGACGCCTGTCAGGCCGTCCGTGCCCGTCGCCCTGACCAGGGCTCGATCACAGTCGAAGCCGGGAGCGTCGGAACGCGACCGCCAGATCACCTCGGCATCGTAGATCCCTGTCAGGCCGGCGGTGACCGGGTCCGTTGCCGCCCTGCTCCATGTCGTGCCGTCGTCGAGCGAGTATTCGTAGGCGACTTCCTGCTCGCGGCCCGCCCCCGCCACCATCCTGACGCCCAGGTGGATGTCACCGCCGCTCCTGGTACTGGGAACGACAACCTGTGCGATGGGCGAGAGGGAGCTGTCGGCCTCGAGCCGCGGAAGCACTGCCCAGGGCCCCGGATCGGCGTCCGCAGCCCTGGCCCTGAACCAGACCATGGCAGAGTCGGCCTGCTCGACATCGCTTCCGGGATTCCAGCCGAAGGGCTCGCCGTACAGCCAGGGGTCGATCTCCAGAGTCGTCCCCGACAGCCTCGCCGTCCTCCAGCTCGCACCGCCATCGACCGAATACTGCGCCTGTATCTGGAGCACGTCGCCCTCCCTGTCGCAGACGGCGTAGCGCATCTCCAGGGACCCGCCCGGAAGCCTTCGCGGCGACCCGAGATACAGCCTCGGGGGCGAGTTGTTGTCGACATGGAACACGTTCGTCATCCCGGCGATCCCGGGACCTGAGGAACCGAACGGAGTCACGCGGACGAGGCAGTCCTGCGAGTCGGTCCTGCCGATGTCGTCTTCCGAGTGCCAGATCAGCGAGCCGGAGGACGCCGTGTAGTGGACCGTCGTGCTCCACGAGTAGCCCGCGTCCATCGAATAGGCGACCAGGAGGCTCGTCGAATGGGCGCCTGAGACCGAGTAGGGGATCGTCACGTCTCCGCTGTGCTCCCCGCTCATATCCCCCACCTCGACCACCGGGAGGAAGGAGAGGCCGTAGCTCCCCGAATTCCTTGAGTCGGCCTGGGCCTGCGGCCATGGTCCCGGGTCGGTGGACGACAGGGCGAAAGCCGCCAGCCTGCCGGCCATGCCCGCGACGACCACCTCGGTCCTGCCGTCGCCGTCGATGTCTCCGGCTGCCGGGGCGTAGATCACACCTTCGCCAAGCTCGAAGCAGGCGCTCTGCACGAGGTTGCCCTGGCCGTCCCAGGCCTGTATCCCGCCTGACGAGGTTGCCACGAGGACTATGCCGTCGCCGTTGGAGGCCGTAGTGATTATCGGTGCAGTGGGAAGCCCCTCCGCCCTCACGGGCCACCGCCAGGTCCCTGCCAGCCTTCCGTCCGGGTCGAGCAGGTAGACCAGGCTGTCGGACGTGGAGACCGCCACCTGCGGACCGCCGGCCTCGGGGTCGACCATCCCCATCGACATCGACCCCCCGAGAGCCCTCTTCTCGAGGTAGTAGGGCCAGCCGGGCACGGAGGCCGCGTGAAGGCTGACCACGTTGAGCCGGCGGTCGCCGGTCGCGAATACGATGTCGGAGATCCCGTCTCCCGAGATGTCGGCGCTGACCGGCGCCGTGTCGACAGCGAAGCCCGGATTGCACGGCCATCCCGGCAGGGGCATCCCGTCGATCGAATAGAGGACCGCTCTCGCACTGGTCAGAGCCACGGCGACCGCGAAGCCCTGCCCACCGCCCAAAGGAACCTGCGAGGGTTCGTGCTCAACCCTGGATCCGGTGCTGACGGGCCAGCCCGGCAGCTCGCCCCCGTCCTCGCCGATGAGGTGAAGCCGCCCGTCGGCCGTGCCTTCCGCGAATTCGAAGCTCCCGTCGTCGTTCAGGTCGAGTGCGGAGACGCCCGTCACAGGGCTCGACCCCAGGTGGACCGGCCAGCCGCGGGCCTCGCGGCCGCGGACGTCCACGAGGTGCATCACTCCGTCGTCGTCGGAGAAGCAGATGAGCGGAGCACCCGTCCTGGTATCCCGGAAGGCGGCCGGTCTGAAGCTCACTCCCTGGGTCGCGCAGAGGGGGAAGCCATCCAGGACGGCCCCTGAGCCGGTCCAGCCGCCCAGCCCCCTGTTGCCGAGGGGCACAAGGATGTCCATCCCGCCTTCGACCTCGAAGAGCAGAGGTCCGGTCCTGGGGGGCGCACCCGCAGGAACCTCCCACCGGGGAGCGGGGTTCGTCTGCATGAGGGCAGCCGCCAGAATGTACTGCAGCAAGACTGGAACCTCCACGGCGACCGGATGGTATTAATGGCTGCAACACTAGGTCTGAAGAGTCCCTCAGTCAACCGCGGAGGGCAGGACCGGCGTGGTTGACCCTAATTCCCGGGAAGGGAATAGTACTGGGCAACAGCAAGAGAGTCGTTCCTGGAGGCTGTCGATGAGGCTCTGGGCCGTGTGTCTGTTCATAGCTGACGGCGTGGTCTTCGCCGGTTCTCTGCCGTTCAGCAGAGCCGGCGTACTCGACTCGCCTGACGCGTACATCCTCAGGCACACCGAGGTACAGGTCGGCATTGCCGGATCTGCGTACACTGTCCAGGACTCCCTCGGGAGCAACAGCGAGTTCATGCTGACCGGGCATGTCGATGTCGGTCTCTTCGGATACTGCGAGGTCGGGGCATCCTACCTCGGCGACGGCGGGATAGCCGGCAACCTGAAGTTCGGGATCGTGAGCGAAGGCATCCAGGTACCGGCCTTCGCGATAGGACTCGAGAACATCTCCGGCGAGAAGAACATAGACTGCTTCGACGATGCCTCCGGGCATCTCTACCAGTATGACCACGCTCAGAACTGGTCCGCGTACGGGGTGGCCAGCAAGGATCTGAGCACGGTCATAGGGATTCCGGCTACCGTAAGCCTCGGTATCGGGATCGGCCGTTTCGTAGGGGTGATCGAAAACGGCGCGGTCGGAACCGGGAGCAAGTGGGCTCACGGCCTCTTCGGGTCGGTGGTCTACCGTCCCAGCGAGGTGTTTGGGCTCGCGTTCGAGCAGGACGGGAGGGACCTGAACTTCGGGGCGTCCTACCAAGTCGGGAGGCACTTCACGATCCAGCTGGCCTGGGACGAGCTGGAGCAAGCCGTGTTCCCGCCGGCGAACCAGGACAAGGCAGACATCATGCAGAACTCGAAGTTCTCCCTTTCTCTCCGGTCTACCTTCGGGCCCATCATCAGCGCCCGCAGGATGGAGCTCCAGCGCGAGCGGGAGAGGATCCAGAGAGCAAGGGAGCGTCTGCAGGAGCTCGAAGCCAGGAGAAGAGCAGCGGAGGAAGAGCTGCAGCGGCTTCGCGACCTGCTCGAAGAACGAAACTAGATGGCGCGGCTCCTCGATTCCGCGCACCTGTGGCGCATCCTGCCGATCGCGCTGGTGTTGGTCGCGTCCTCCGTGGCGCGGACTCAGAGCACGACCCCCCCGGTGGACGACCTCGCCTCACAGCTGCAGCAGGCCCACGACGAACTGGCCAACCTCGAAGACCAGATCTCTCGCGAGCAGGACAGGCTTACGCGCCTGGAGACTGAGCTTACCGACCTGAGAAGGCAGCAGGCGATCATCTCCAGTGCGGAGAGCGCCTTCAGGCTGGGGGAGGAGCTCTACACTGCCGGCTCGATCGTCTGGGCGCGTGACGCCTTCCAGGCAGTCATCACCAACTTCCCCGAGAGCCAGTACTACCCCGACGCCCTGTTCAGGCTGGAGCTGATCAGCTTCGAACTGCAGGACTACGACATGGCCCTCCAGTACTACACGACTCTCTCCACCGTGTACCCGGGCTTCGCCCAACTGGACCTGGCCCGGCTGGCAGCCGCCCTGTCCTACTACAACTCCGGCAGGTTCGCCGACTCCAGGCAGGTCCTCGCCCTGGTGGCTCCCGAGGGCAGTTACGGCCCGCTCGCCGAGTACCTGACCGCGGTAGCCTTCGTGGAGGAAGGGGACATGGACTCCGCGAAGGCGTCCCTGGAGAGCATTCTCAACAGGTCACGATCCAGACGCGAGGAGGCTGCTCTGGCTGACAGGGCCCGCATCGCCCTGGCACAGATCTATGTGGACGAGGGCGACTACCAGCAGGCGCACGACCTCTACGACCGGATCTCCCCCTTCAGCCCTTACTACGACGTCGGCATGCTGGGCAAGGTGTGGGCCTACATGAGGGAGGAGAAGTACCAGGACGCGTACAACCTCGCGGAGAGGGTCATAGAGGAAGTTCCCGGGAGCCAGCTCAGACCGGAGTTCGAGCTGGCCATGGCGAACTGCGCCCTCGGAGCGGAGGACCTGGACGTAGCCATAGCCCGCTATCAGAGCCTTCTCGAGCAGAACCGGGGGACGTCCGACCTCTCCAGCATGATCCTGGGCGACAGCACATCGGCGACTTCGCAGTACGAGGACCAGCGCGAGCGGCTCGAGAGGATGAGGGTGGGGCTCGCCCAGATGAAGGAGGAGGCGTACGCCTCCGGGAACCTCGACCTGGTCAGGGTGATCGAGGACGAGGAAGCGTCCCTCCGTCAGATGTTCGTCCAGATAAGCAGCATGGAGACCCAGGTCTCGCTGCCGACGGGCGGCTCCGACACCGGGGAGATGAGCCGCCAGCTCAGCCAGATGATCTCTCAGAGCAGATCCGCGACCGACGCTCTTGCATTCTCGGCCCAGGAGGTCTCCCGGATAGCCGACGAAAGGGGAACCCAGTCCGACAGGGACGAGCTGGCCAGCCTGGAGGCGGAGATCCAGAGGATAAGGCTGTCGCTGCAGGACCTGGCCTCCAAGTTCGAGAGCGGGATGACGGAGCAGCACGACTGGGTCCAGGAGACCCAGTATGGCATCGCCATAGCCAACTACATGGAGCGCGAGCTGATGCGCGACTCGCTCAGCTACTACGGCTCCTACTTCCAGGACCAGATCCAGTCGGCCTACGCGGCGGGAGACAGCGCCCACGCCCAGGGCCTGATCCAGCAGCGCCAGAGCCAGACGTCCGCGCTCCAGGGCCGGATCCGCAGGGCTGCGGAGACGTGTGCGGGCCTCTTCGAGGACTACCTCGCCAACTTCCCGGAGAGCCGCTTCTCGGCGGATGTCCTGGTGAGGCTCGCCCAGCTCTACTACGACATCGACAATGCCACGTATCTCGACAGGATCGCGACGGCAGGCTTCGACTCCACTTCGACCGGCTATGTGCTGGAGGACTACAGCAGATCGATCGAGCTCTACAACCGTGTCCTGACGAACTACCCGGGAAGCGAGGTCGAGGATGTCGCGCTCTACTCGCTGGGTTACTGCCAGGACAAGATGGGCGATCCTCAGGGGGCGGTGGCGAGCTACCGCAGGCTCCTGAGGGAACACCCTCAGAGCCTCCTGGCGCCCGAGACCGAGATACGGGCAGGCGACTTCTACTTCGACAGCTTCCAGTTCGACAGCGCCAGGGTCTTCTACGAGAAGATACTCCAGTACCCTGCGGCCGATCCCGACATCTTCCAGCTGGGCGTGTACAAGCTCGGCTGGACGTACTACCTCCTGAACGACTACCTGAGATCGGCAGCCACCTTCGCGTATCTGATACAGGACAGCGATCTCATGGACTCGCTCGGCATCCCCAGGAGGGGAGGGGCGATGACGAACGAGGCCATAGAGTACATCGCGCACGACTTCATGGAGCAGCCCAGTCTCCCGTCCGTCTCTCTGGCGACGAGGTTCCTGGACAGCTTCGACCAGGACAGCGTCAGCTACCGCGTGCTGAACCAGATGGGCGACTTCTACGAGGAACAGGGCTACTGGGCGGACGCGATCGACGCATACGCCGCCCTTCTCCAGCGCTTCCCGGGCTCCCCGCAGGCTCCCTTCATCCAGGTGAAGATCGCTTCCGCATACGAAGGGGCGGGCAACCTCGAACTGGCCACACAGGCGAGGGAGCAGCTCGTTGAGCAGTATGGCGCGGGTTCCTCCTGGGCTTCGGAGTACGGGACCACGCAGACCGCAACCGTTGTCGACTCCATCAGGGCCGTCTCGCTCGAGCAGACCATCGCCTACTACCATGCCCAGGCAGTCGAGAACAGGGACGACTTGACCCTCAGCAGACAGGACTACGAGGCCCTCGCGGACAGGATAGGGACGTACCTGCACGACTACCCCCAGAGCAAGCAGAACTACGACTTCAGGTTCTTCCTGGGCGACGCCTACTATGCCCTGGGCCGGTTCGTGGACGCGGGCGACGCCTACATGGCGGTCGCCCTGGACAGCTCCTCGGCCGCCAGACAGGAGGATGCCTGCATCAACGCATGCGGCTCCTTCTTCACGGCCTATGCACAGCAGCCGGGCATCGACAGTGCGCTCGTCAGGCAGAAGCAGATCGATGCCACCAACCTCTACATGAGCAGGTTCCCCAACGGGCAGTACGTGGACCAGTTCCTGTTCGCCGCCGCGGGCAACGCATACAATGCCTCTGACTACGAGGCCGCCCGCACCGAGTACATGACTCTGTACAACAACTATCCCTCGTCCCAGTACGTGGCCAGATCGGCAAGGTTCGTCGCCGCCGCCTACGAGGCCCAGGAGATGTTCTCGCAGGCCGAGGAGTGGTATGGCAAGGCCGCGGACGCCTCTGCGAGGACCGGAGAGGACCTGGGCGAGAACTTCGACCTCCTGGCCGCGCAGGCGGCCTACCGGGACGCCTCCGCGCTCGCCGAGTCCCAGGATGTCCAGACGCTGATCGAGGCGGCGCACCGGTACGAGGAGTCGGCCAACTCGCACCCCGAGTCCGCAGTGGCGCCCAACGCCCTTTACGATGCCGCCGAGACCTACGCGAAGGCCGGTGCGATCGACGATGCGATGAGGGTGTTCGACGACCTCGCCAGGCGCTATCCGCAGAGTGAGCTGGCTCCGCAGGGGCTTCTCCGATCTGCGTTCATCGCCCGCGACACGGGGCGCTTCATCGACGCCGGGAACATCTACCTGGCGGCATTCAGGCAGTTCCCCACCGCCCCCGACATGGGCACCGCCCTCTACAGCGCCGCCGTCTCCTACGAGGACGGCCAGAGGATGGACCTGGCGATACAGGTCTACGACCAGATCATCGCGACCAGGGCCGCAGGCCCCGAGGTCATGGTGCTGGTCTACGGCAAGTACGGGGAGTACCTCTACCAGCACTACGACTACACGCGCGCCAAGCAGATGTTCTCCGACTGCCTGACGGTCTACGACCAGTACCGGCAGGGAGACGCGTACTATCCCGGCATGTCCGCCTTTTATCTCGGAGAGATGGCCTTCAAGGACTATCAGGCGGTCACCGCTACCGTCGAGACCGCCCAGACCAAGACCCAGCTCATGCAGGCTACGGAGGCCTGGTACGGGAAGGCGCTGACCTACTTCTCGGATGTGTGGTTCATGGCTGCCTGCGTCAGGGCCGGAGAGCTCTACGAGGACTATGCGAACGCCATCGGCTACATGGAGCCTCCTGCCGGACTCGACGAGGCGGGCATCCAGGCCTTCTACGACCAGCTGTATCCCGTCATGGAGACCTACCTGCAGAAGGCTCTGGAGGTCTACCAGACTGCCGTGGAGAAGGCGATTTCCTCGGGCATCACCAACGACTGGGTCTACAAGGCCGCCGACCATCTCGAACTGATGGCCCCTGGAACGGTCAACTCCCTCGGCGTCCTCCCGGGCTGGAGCGGCAACGCGCCCTCCACGCCACCGTCCGGCTCGACCCAGACGACGCCGCAGGCAACTGGACAGCCCCAGGCAGGCGCAGTAGAGTCACCTTCGACTCCCCCCGATACCGGGCAGGGAACCGCAGGAGGAGGGAACTGATGCCGGTCGGTCCCTCTGGTGGAGCCGCGGCGGGATGGGCCGCACTCTGCCTTTTGCTCCTCCTGGCGATCCCTGTCACGGCCCAGACCGGGGACGAGGGGGCCAGGATGGAGAATGGGCGGCTCATCCTCGAGGAGATAACGATCAAGGGCGAGCTCAGGACGCCCCAGGCGATGTTCCTGATCTTGAAGAGCACGCCCAGCCTCAGCAACGTGCTGCTGGAACGCAGCTTCCTCGAGGACATCGTCCGCCCCATCTATCCGGGCGCCTTCGAGGACGAGCCGCTGATAGGAACGGAACGGACTTCGGCCCTTCCGGCCTGGCTTCGATACGGAACGGTTGCGGTGCTTGGAGGTCTTTCTGCATACAATTACTCAACAGGCGACGGGGAAGAGGGCCTCACCTTCGGTGTCATGGCCGGGCTCGATCTCGTCGGCAACCTTGTCCTCGATCTGGTCGGGATCTGACCTGATCGCTCGCTGAGAGGAGACCGTTGATGCCTCGCTCCCTTATGATGGCGATCCTCATGGTTTCGCTGCTGGCACTTGGCGGACCGTGCCTTGCCCAGCCCGTCGACTCCACCGGCGGCGCGGCAGCGGCGACGGCTGACACGACGGCAGCGGACACAACGGCAGCCCCCGATACCGCTCAGGCGGTGGATACCACGGCTGCAGCCCCCACGACACCGGTCCAGCCTGACACGTCGGCGGCTGCCGACAGCACGGCGCGAGGGCACAACGCGGGGCACGGAGGCCTCTTCTCGAGCATAGCGAACTTCTTCCGTCAGGGAGGGTTCGCCATGTGGTTCATCCTCTTCTTCCTGGCCGTGGGGCTGGCCGTCTCCACCGAGCGCTTCCTCTTCCTCTACTTCAAGGCCAACATCAGGCCCGAGGACTTCATGGCGAGGGTCGCCGACCTCATCCGCAGGGGCAGTATCGAAGGCGCCATCGCAAGCGCCGCCGACGAGGATGCTCCCCTTGCCAGGATCATCGAGGCCGCACTCCGCAACTACCGCGGCACCGAGAGGGACATCCAGAATGCGGTGGACGAGATGGCTCTTGCCGAGCTCCCGAGGCTCAACGCTCGTCTCTCCTATCTTGCCGTGGTCGCCAACGTGGCTACGATGACCGGTCTTCTCGGGACGATCTTCGGCCTGATCCAGGCGTTCGGCGCAGTTTCGGTGGCGGACCCTGAGACGAGGGGTCGAATCCTGGCGAACGGCATTTCCGTGGCCATGAACACGACAGCCTTCGGGCTGATCGTGGCCATCCCGACTCTCATCGTCCACTCGTTCCTGAGCTCCAAGGCCGATCAGCTTGTCGATGACATCGACAGGTACTCGGTGATGGTCATCAACATGCTTGCACAGGCCAGGAAGGAAGCGTAGATGGCTCAGGCGGCGAGCGGCAGGAGCAGGAGGCTCAGGAAGCCGGAGATGCTCGATCTGCTCCCCGTCATGAACCTCTTCTGCTGCATGATCCCGTTCCTGCTTCTGGGCGCGTCCTTCCTGCAGGTCACGGTCATCACCATGAGCCAGACCGAAGGGATAGGAGCGGCCGGGAGCGGGGCCGTGGCCAATCTGGCGCGCTCGGAGGAGGACAGGCTACAGCCGAAGATCATCATGACCGATCAGGAGATGTTCATTGGCACCGTCGCCGGGACGGCTCACGTCTGCTTCGCCAGGATGGAGAGCCTCCGCGGCCAGCAGGTGGTCACCTTCGACTTCGACTCGCTCAAGGCGAAGGCGACCGAGGTGCACCATCTGCTCGAGGAGGCCTACCCGCAGATCGACTTCCACAAGGTTACCATACTGACCGTCGAGAGCACCCGATACGAGAACATCGTCAACGCCATAGACGCCTGTGCGGCAGCGGGTTTCGATCAGCCCGGCCTTCAGGTCGCACCAAGTGCGGCGGTTGAGAGCGCCACTGCATCGGTGACGGGCAGGAGCTCCTCATGAGCGCCCCGACAAAGAGACACCTCCCCCTGCTTCTGGGGTACAACAAGACCAAGGCTTCGATACGGGGGAAGCGGCGCAAGGTCGAGGTCCAGCTTACCTCGATGATCGACATGTTCACCATCCTGGTCGTTTTCCTGCTTGAAGCGTTCAGTGCCGACGGTCAGATAGTGACTCTCAGCGACGCCCTGACCCTTCCCAAGTCGCACGCCTCGACTCCCGTGAAGCTCAAGCTCGAGATCCAGGTGAACGAGCAGGTGATCGTCGTGGACGGGGATCCGGTGGTGGAGGTGAGTCCCGAGCTGCTCTCGACGGGCAACTCGATTCCGGCGCTGGTCTCCAGGCTCCGCGAGCACATGGAATACAACAGGCGCCTCCGCGGTACTCTCACCGAGGAAGACGTGAAGATCAACATCCAGGGCGACATCTCGATTCCGGCGATCCTCCTCCAGAGGGTCATGGCCAGCTGCTCCGAGGCCGGCTTCGCGACTCAGAACCTGGAAGTGATCAAGCAGGAGGGCGGAGGAGGGCACTGATGGACGGCCAGCAGACCACTGAGCGCAAGGTCCTGGCGGTCGCCGTCATGCGTGACGGCAAGGTCGTCGGGAAGCTGATCCCCGGCAGGGACCCGGTACGTCTGGGAACAGGCTACAACAACAACATCGTCGTCGAGGGCGAGAACCTCCCGGACAGCTGTTCGCTCCTGGCTCCCGGAGGCGACAGGGACTCCTGGGTGCTCAGGCTGGCCGAGAGCATGAACGCCATGGTCACATCGGCGGACGGCACCAGGCTCAGCTTCGCGGATCTGAAGGATCTCGGCATCTTCCCGAGGGACGATGCCGGATTCTACATGCTCAACATCAAGTACGGCGACCAGGGACAGATCCTTGCCGGCCACTACGTCATCCACTTCGGCTTCATCACTCCACCGGCGCGCAAGGAGCCGGAGAAACCGGCGAAGCCTGCGGAGAAGGCCGCAGCCCCGGCCGAGCCGGAGAAGCCAGACGACAGGGTGCTGAAGCTGGTCCTGGAGACCGCCGGTCAGAAGCGGCGCGACATCTACCCGAGCGCCGGCATCATGACGATCGGCGAGGCCGACTACAACACGGTCCACATCAGGGGGGCCGGACTGCCCAGGATACACACGCTGCTGGAGCCCCAGGGCCCCAAGTACCTGCTCCGCCTGATCCCCCAGGTGAAGGGCGGCGTCGAGGTCAAGGGGAGCATCATCCCGTTCCAGACGCTGATCGACCGCAATCTCATGAAGCAGGAGAAGCCCGGGGAGCCATACATCTGGATTCTCGACAAGAGCGTCTCCGGGGTCTTCACCATCGGCGATGCCGAGGTCTTCTTCGGATTCGTCGATCCTGCCGCTGTCCCCAGGGTCGAGAAGGCTGCGAAGCCCGAGGCCTTGGAGAAGAGGCCCTACGTGCCGTCGGAGTACGCCTGGGACGACTTCGCGGCCAGGCCTCATGACGCCATAGCTCTCAAGGGCTCGGGCAAGGAGAAGAACAGGCTCCAGTTCGCGATGGGGATCATACTCGGTCTCTCGCTCCTCATCGGATCCGGCCTCGACAGGCTCGTGACGGTTCACATGGAGACCAAGAGCCAGATCCTCAGGCGCGCTCCGACCGCCAGGGTGGCGAGCCTCGCGCAGGTTCCTCCTGCTCAGACCGAGGGTTTCTCGGAGGAGATCATCTCAGAGTCCGAGCTGGGAGAGGGCATAGGCACCATCGCCGGCCCCGGCGGCGAGTCCGGTGGCGGAGCTGAGGGACCGGCGGGAGTGGCCGCGGGCGCGGAGGCAGGCCAGGGGGTCCTCCAGAGCATCGGCTTCGCAGCTTACGGCACTCAGGGCGTGGGTGGCGGGGCCGGCTTCGTGGGTGACCTCCAGAGTGCGGCCTCGGCAGGGCTCGGACTTGCCTCCGGTCAGACGGGCCAGGCACTCCTGGCCGGTTCCGGTGGCGGGGGCTCGGGGGGCCTCACCGGTCTCGTGCCCGCAGGAGGCGGAGTCGTGTCATCCGTCGAGACTGTCTCCCAGAGCGACATAGAGGCCGTTCACAGGGCTGCGCAGGTGAGCTTCAGCGCCAGCGGGTCGGGCGAGGCCCTTGATCTGGGGCTCCGGAACATGACCGACATCCGCAGGCGGATCAACGTGATCAAGATGAGGATACAGACTGCCTACGAGAGCCTGCTGAGATCGAATCCGGCCGCGGGCGGGACCGTCCAGATCTCCTTCGACATCACTCCTTCCGGAGGCGTGTCGAATGTCAGCGTCAGCGCTCCGGGCGATCTGCAGAGCCTGGTGCCGACGATCCAGTCCGCCGTCGCCGGGCTGAACTTCGGGGCGGTCGACGGGCAGACGAGCAATCTGACGGTTCAGGTTCCGTTCAACCTGCTGCCGCCGGACTGAGGTCCGGAAGGCTGGGACGGCGGCCCGTCGCTCCCGCGCCGGGCCGTTGCCTTCCTCACATCCGGCATCCTCAGGCTCCCTCCGTTGCCTTCCTGCCGGGCGGTTCGCATATCCGGTCAGTTGCAGCGTTCGACGGAGTCAGTCCTGTCAGGAGGTG
>Ga0172362_10000262_pt1 | contig 41283 bp, 40 predicted proteins | sample LakKivs1_kivu2a2_FD_114534 | JGI IMG/M metagenome (GOLD analysis project Ga0172362, IMG submission 114534) | Sediment microbial communities from Lake Kivu, Rwanda - Sediment s1_kivu2a2 | ecosystem: Environmental > Aquatic > Freshwater > Lake > Sediment | place: Rwanda: Western Province, Lake... | reverse complement strand
GCAGAAATACTCATAAAAACTGCAATAGCTGCAGGCATTGAGGTATGTTTCGTAAATGCAGGCACTACTGAGTTGCCTGTAGTTACTGCCTTTGATTCTATACCAGGCATAAGACCCATACTGGGGTTGTTCGAGGGTGTGTGTACAGGCGCAGCTGATGGTTACGGGCGCATGATAGACAGGCCTGCAATGACACTTCTCCATTTAGGTCCTGGTTTTGCGAATGGTATCGCCAACTTGCATAATGCACGGCGTGCCCATGCGCCTGTATTCAATGTGATCGGTGAGCATGCCACATGGCATCGAGGGGCAGATGCACCACTCACGATGGATATTGAAGCCCTAACAGGGACTGTATCAGGATGGCAGTATACCAATAAATCTGCTGAAACCCTGTCACGGGACATTGCCAATGGGATCGCGAACGCCTGGTACGGTCAGATAGCAAGTCTGATTGTACCCAATGACCATCTGCTAACTGAATGTATTGATGAATCGATTAGCGAATCCCTTTTTTCATTCGACCCTGTTGACAGCGATTCCATCGAGAAGGCTGTCCAGCTCTTCCGGAACAATAAAAAGGTGGCACTTATGCTCGGCGGCAGGGCTTTGCGAAAACAGGGGTTACAGGCAGCAGCCCGCATTAAAAACGCTACAGGGTGTGACCTTTTTACAGAAACCTTTCCTGGATACATGGAACGGGGTGCAGGGCTACCAATTGTGGAGCGTGTTCCCTACTTCCCTGAAAAGGCATTTGCCAGGCTTTCCCAATACCAGGCAGTAATACTGGCGGGCTCAAAAGAACCTGTCACCTTCTTCGGCTATCAAGGTATAGATAGTGAGATACTGAAGAAAAATCAGCTGAAAATCCATATTAGTACGGGCAGACAGAACGTTGTGGAGGCCTTAGAATATCTGGCTGATGCCTTAAACACACAAGGTTTTGTGAAAAAAGCAGGCAATATCTTAGCAGAGCAAACCCCTCTTGAGCTTCCTCAAGGTGAACTAACAGGGGAAAAGGCCTGTCGGACTCTGGCTGCCCTGCAGCCTGAGAATGCAATTATTGTGGATGAAGGGATCACTACATCATTCGATTATTACCCATTAACCGGGGGCATAGCACCCCATAGCCTCATGGCTATATCAGGTGGTTCTATCGGATATGGAATGCCCTGCGCCCTGGGGGCTCAAGTTGCATGCCCTGACCGGCCGGTGATTAATTTGCAGGCCGACGGGAGTGCCCTGTACACTGTACAGGCCTTATGGACAGAGGCACGGGAATCATTAAATGTGACAACACTAATCTGCTCAAATCGAAGTTATCACATATTAAATTTAGAGCTCCTCCGCTCAGGTATCACATCACCAGGTCCAAAGGCTCTATCCCTAATAGACCTCATAGACCCTTCAATTGACTGGGTAAAAATTGCTTCAGGGCTCGGTGTGCCTGCGGTGTCCGTAAGTACCGCAGAAGGGCTTGCCCGTGAACTGGGGAGGGCGCTGCAAGAACCAGGCCCCCATCTCATCGAGATGGTACTGAAATAGCATCAGGCCTTTATCCTGTTTTTTTCATCCACATATACCTTTTTTGGCTCAAAGGAGGCGAGTTCCTTTTCGTCGTAAACTGCATAGGAGACTATAATGATAATATCCCCTTTCCTTGCCTTATGGGCTGCAGCCCCGTTGATGCATATAACGCCTGAGTTTCTTTCCCCTTTTATCGCATATGTGGTAAAACGTTCGCCGTTTGTTACGTTATAGATATCTACCTGTTCATAGGGAAGTATATTTGCCTTTTCCATCAGGAGTTCATCAATGGTTATACTCCCCTGATAATCAAGATTGCTCTCTGTAACGAGCGCTCGATGAATTTTTGATTTCATCATTGTTCTAAACACGTTAAGCCTCCATTAAAATAGTGTTATCAATAAGTCTTGTCCTGCCAATACGGCAGGCAATTGCAAGAAGTGCTTTATCCTTTATCTGATCAACTTCTTCAAGCGTATCAGTATTGCAAATACTTATATACTCAATGTCTATGCCATTCTTTGAATTCAAAACCCTTTTTGCTTCTTCCTTCATAGCTGGTGCCTCCCTTTGGCCTTCCTTAAAAATCTCCTCTACCTTCTTTATCGCTCTGTATATGAGCAGGGCCTTTCCCCGCTCTTTGGGACTTAGGTATGTATTCCTTGAACTCATTGCAAGCCCATCCTTTTCCCGTAAAGTAGGATGGGGAATTATCTCTATATCCATGTTCAGGTCTTTCACCATCCTTTGAATGACCCTCATTTGCTGGTAATCTTTCTGCCCAAAGACCGCAAGGTGGGGCTTCACAATATTAAGTAGCTTCGCAACAACGGTTGCTACACCAACAAAATGTCCTGCCCTTGTCTTGCCGCAAAGGTAATCTTCTAACCCCTTGACCTGTATATTGGTAGAATATCCCTCAGGATACATATCCTTATCCTCTGGAAAAAAGACAATGTCCGTATGCTCCTTCTCAAGGAGTTTCATATCCCTTTGTAAATCTCTCGGGTATTTACTAAAATCCTCTTTTGGGCCAAATTGTGCAGGGTTTACGAATATACTTACCACAACCACATCTGTTAGCCCTCTCGCCATTTCCACAAGGGAAAGATGGCCCTCATGGAGGTATCCCATTGTAGGGACAAGGCCGATTTTCTTCCCTTCCTTTCGGAGTGATTCGGCAGCTCCCTGCATCTCTTTGACGGTTTTAATAATTCTCATATTAAATTCCTGCTTTTAGCTTTCAGCAATCAGCTTTCAGCAAAATTTTATATGCTTTAGCTGATAACTAATGGCTGATAGCTGTTTTAATGAAAAGAGTGGGTATCATCCGGGAATACCCCTTCTTTTACCTCTCCTATAAAGCTCTTTATTGCGGTTTCCATTTCCTGCCGAATATTAAGGTAACTTTTTACAAATTTAGGTCTGAATTCGCCAAACAGACCAAGGAGGTCATGGATTACAAGAACCTGTCCATCACAGTCCGGCCCTGCCCCTATGCCTATAGTGGGGATAGAGAGCATGTCCGTAATCTCCTTTGCAAGTTTCCTTGGAACACACTCAAGGACAACAGAGAATGCACCCGCCTCCTCAACTGCCTTTGCATCCTTTATCAATGCCTCTGCCTCTTCGCCCTTACCCTGAACCTTGTAACTGCCCATCCTGTGTATCGATTGGGGGGTAAGCCCTATATGTCCCATAACCGGTATCTCGATATCTACTAAAGCCCTGATAACATCCTTCATCCTTACACCGCCCTCAAGCTTCACAGCCTCGGCCCCACTTTCCTTAATCATCCTTCCTGCATTTCTCCTTGCCTGTTCTATGCTTTCCTGATAGGACATAAAAGGCATGTCTATTACAAGAAGGGCATCTTTCGTGCCTTTTGAAACAGCCTTCGTGTGGTGTATCATCTCATCAACTGTTACAGGGATTGTGTTCGGGTATCCAAGCATCACATTGCCAACAGAATCCCCGACGAGTATACAGTCTATGCCAGCATTGTCCATTATATTTGCAAAGGTATAATCATACGCAGTGAGCATGGTTATCTTTTCCTTGCCCTTTTTGTTCCTTAAGATTGGGACCGTTACCTTATTCATTTAAAATCTCCTCAAAGAAAAAGCCTTCTGAACCGTGTTCAGAAGGCTTATAAATTTCTCTCCTTCCGTCTCGGTCCAGCTTCAGGATCCAAGCGGTATATTAAGATTATAAAACCTATTTTTCAATGAAGTCAACTATTTTTTTGCACTAATGTAAGGGCAGTGAATAGATCAGGGGTCGAGCCCCGCCGTTGGCGGGATTAAATCACTTGAACCCTTGAATCCTCGACCCCTTGAACCCTTTATTGGTGTATCAGATATAGTTTTCGAGGAGCAGGGAAAGGGTTTTCTCAACACTGCCAGGTTCTTTTTCTTCCATTGCCCTGATTGTCTTTTTTATCTTTAAGTAGGTAAGTTCATCTCCTAAATCGTCAACACTCCTATAAATGCCAGCTCTTCTCCCAAATCTATATACAACCCTGTGTTCTTCATCCATGGACAGAAAATCATCTATAACAGATAATATTTTCTCTTTGTCTTCGGGCAGTTTGCCATCAATCTCTTCAAGAAGATTCAGGATGTGGTCACTTTTAATATAACTCGTTATCCCGTCAAGGTTCTCTATCAAGAGCCTCTCCTCTAAAAGGATTTCCTCATCATGGGATATTATAAAATCACCGTTTTCTACCTTTTCATAGAGGGGCATACCTCTTAGAACCTTTAATGTTCTAAACCTTATAAAATCAGGGTCGATTCTATTCAAGGCATCTGCAGTTTCAAAGGCATGTTCCCTCCACCATTTCTTTCCACCTGCCCCAAGTACTACATATTCAGAGAGTTCTATGCCCGACTCCTTTACCTTTTTTCCACATTCTATATGTTCTTCCTTTGTCACACCCTTATTCAAATATTTCAAGAGAAAATCATAACCCGTCTCCAAACCGATATGAAGCCTTGTAAGTCCTGCCTCCTTCATCCTTTTCAGGTCTTCAACGCTCAGCCTTTTTGCAATGGTTCTTGAACGGGCATAAGAGGTCACCCTTTCGATAGTGGGCAGCTTCTCTTTAAGATACTTAAGGGCATCTATAAAAGATTCCGGACTCATGGCAAGGGAATTTGCATCCTGTATAAATACATTCTTTCCTCCAGAATACACCCACATGGCAACGCTTTTATAACATTCGTTGTAGTTATCACTCGAAAATATTTCATCCACCAAGCCATCAGTGATCTTTCCCCCAGAACCTTTCTTCCAGGATAGGCTAAGAATATCATCATGGATCTGCTTTATTGTATCTATATCCCTCTTTATCTCTTCAAGGTTCCTTTTTTCAAACCTTTTTCCTTTGTATATACTGCAGAACTCACACTGATTCCATGGGCAATTCCTTGTAAACCTGACAAGGAGACTATACGCCTCATTTGGTGGCCTAATCGGCCCTATTTCATACCTCAATGCTTTATTCATCTTTACTTACATGGATTGAAAAGGCAGGTGTAGAAATTTTGGACATTATTTTCTTTCTCTTTTTCCCCTGACTTGTTCTCTTTCTCTTTCTTATTAATCCAGTTTTCTTAGAATTTGATGCCATTACCATCCTCCTTTTTTATTAACATAACACAGAACCTCTTTATCTTCAATAACTATTGCCGCATTGGATAAAGGCATATTATTAATTAATCATGGGTTATAGGTTCATTTAAGTCAATGCTATCCATTCAGGCCTTAATGTGAAGCCAAGATGTAATTATATTTATAGCTACCTTATAAAAAATTATATTTTGTCTCAAATTATAAAAATTTTTATTGACAAATACTTTTTTATGTCTTATTTTAATATAGGATATGTTAAATAATTCACAATATATTATAATAAACCAGATTGGCACTATTTGTAGTAGCTATTTATATAAGGTTTACCTTGAAAATACAAGGATTTCTTATAATTTAAAGTTCATTAATTCACAAGGTATATATAAAACATAGAAAAACACCTCCATAAGCTTTTCATAATAACTCCCCTTCCCCCTGGGATTTTCCCAGGGGGTTTTTCTTTACAATTTGCAAGGTTTTATTGTATGATTCTAAATTATGGGTCTCTCCAATCTCAATATGTATACAGGTGGATTACTTAGCCTTCTATACTCTGCAGGACCAGTTGCAAAGGCAGTGGTTATTATCCTCTTTATCTTCTCAATAGTGTCCTGGACAATTATGCTTTACAAGCTAAAACAATACAGAAGGGTTGAAAAAGAGGGTGAAAGGTTCATTAAAATTGTCAAAGAGGTTGATTCATTCAAAAAGCTCATTACAATGTATAGAGAAAGTCCTGATAATTCATTTTATAGATTAATTCTAGCAACTTATAAAGAGATTTCATCAAGACAGAGAGACAACCCGGATATCAAACCTGAAACAATTCCGCCCATAGAAAATGTGCTCAAGATTACAATATCAGAAGAGTCTGAAAGACTCGAAAAAAGGCTCTCTTTTCTCGCCACAACAGCAAATACTGCCCCTTTTATAGGGTTATTCGGCACAGTATGGGGGATTATGGATTCCTTCAGGGAAATCGGCATAAGAGGGACAACCAGCCTCGCAGTGGTAGCTCCTGGCATAAGCGAGGCCCTCATTGCGACTGCTATTGGCCTTGCTACAGCTATACCCGCGGTACTTGCGTACAATTATTTTGTAGGTAGGCTCAAAAGGATTATATCAAAGCTGGAAAATGCCGCCATGCATATTTTGAATATCCTCGAGAAATGAAAGCATCAAAAGATTCAACGGGACCACTATCCGAGATAAACGTAGTACCCCTTGTTGATGTCATGCTCGTGCTCCTTATTATATTCATGATCACAGCACCCATGATGCAGCACGGTATGAATATAGAAATCCCGAATGTAACTACAAAGCCCCTCCCTTCAAAGGACGAGCCACAAATTCTTAACATCACAAAAGACAGGATGCTTATACTGAATGAAAAGAAACTGAATATAAAAGACCTCAGGGCAGCAATACAGCTTCTCTTTGCGAATAAAAGCCACAAGGAGATATTTTTAAGGGCAGATAAGAATGTTTCATACGGATTTGTTGTGAGCTGTATGGGTATTATCAGGGAAGCCGGCATTGAGAAAATAAACATAGTAACAAAACCTCTTGAAGAAAGATGAACGAAGCAACCTGGTATAAAATGCTTGTATTATCTACAATACTACATTTCTTCGTAGTAGGCATATTCAGTATACCTATTAAAAAATCCTCAAGGAAGATCGACCTGTCATCTTCTTATTCTGTGAACCTTGTTGGCGATATAGGCGGAGCAGTCCTTGGTGCGACAGGGGGATATAAAGGAAAGACCTTACCCCGGATAAAAGAAGACTCTTCAAAACCAGCCCCGCCAACTAAAGTAAAAAAACCTGTACCCGTAAGGCAGGAAAAAGATGCCATTTCCCTATCTAAAAAGAAGGTACGCGCAAAGGAAACCCCATCAAAAGAAGAATTAAGTCGTCTTGAGGAAAAGATAAGGGAAATAAAACGACGGACAGATTATCTCGATGTTGCAAAAGCAGGAAAAGAAGCTGGTTCAGGAAAAGGGAGTGGTGCAGGGTTTGGCCTTCCTTTATCCTCTGAAGGAGGTTCAAGACCGCTTGACCCTGTATCGCAAAAATATATGCTTGAGGTCTGGGAAAAGATAAAAAATGCCTGGGGTCTGCCCGGTATTACCTCATTTAAAAAACAGTTAGAAACAATAGTCACGATTAAGATAAGGAAGGATGGGAGAATCGTCGATATTAACATAGAAAAAAGGTCAGGAAACAGAATATATGATGAATCAATACTCCGGGTCTTAAGGGCTGTAGACCCCCTACCACCAATACCCGCCTCACTAAACACGGAATCGATAGAAATAGGCTTTAGATTCCTGCCAGGGGACATATCTTGAGCATCCTCGAAAGCATTATAATGGGTGCCATACAGGGTATAACGGAGTTTTTACCAATAAGCAGTTCAGCCCACCTCATTATATTGCCATGGTTTTTTAAAATCGGTGAAGGGAATATAGATAAACTCGCCTATGATGTTCTTTTGCACGCTGGAACTCTATTTGCGATCATGCTAATCTATGGGAAAAAATTCTTAAATATCCTGTTAGAAGGGATAAAAGACTTAAAACAAGGGATGATAAAGGATTCCCTTATTTCTAAAATCATCATAGCCACCTGCCCCGCAGCAATATTCGGGTATCTATGCAAAGATTTCATCGAGGGGTATTTAAGAACTCCCTACATAACGGCCCTTATGCTCTTCGCTGTCTCCATTTTAATGATTATATCTGAAAGAATAAATATCAATAAGGGAGAGATATCATATCAGGTTGCTCTCCTGATAGGTATTGCTCAGGCAATTGCCCTCGTTCCCGGAACTTCAAGGAGCGGGATTACAATAACCTTAGGAATACTTTTAGGGCTAAAGAGGACTCAAGCAGTAGATTTCTCTTTTCTTTTATCAATACCGATCATCTTCGGTACATTCTTATACGAATTAAAACATCTCCATTATCAAAGTGACAGTATCGGGGTATACGTAATTGGGGTGACATCAGCCTTTTTCTTTGGTGCTTTGAGCCTGAAATTTCTTATAGGGTATCTCAAAAAACATTCACTTGATATTTTTGCCTATTATAGGATTGGAATAGCCCTTCTCATCCTTCTTTTTTCCAAATATTGAGTGCACAACATAACTGAAAAATCTTATAATGTGATTCCTCATTAGATATAGGCCAACTGTCAGGATAATGCTGATTATCAACAGTGTAAAGAACGCCTGATACTTTCCATTCTTCACGGCATTACCCTGGAATGTAAGTATCAGGGTGCCGGGCAACCTTCCAAAGACATTCATAAGCACAAAATCTACCCACCTCATATGGGTAAGACCAAGAAGATAGCACATTGAATCCTTTGGAAATCCTGGTATTAGAAACAGTACAAAGGAAATGTACAGGCCTTTATGGGTAATGAAAAAATTGAACTTATCTATATATTCCTGTTTTACTACCCTCTCCACTATCTTCATACCAAAGACCCTTGCTAAACCAAACGCAAAAATCGAACCTATTGTCAGTCCCAACGTGGAAAGGATTGTCCCCAATACCTTCCCGAACAAGAGACCTCCCACAAAGCCCGTAACCTCACCTGGGACAGGTGCACATACAACCTGAAAGACCTGAAAAAGGACAAAGATAAAGGCAGCAAAAGTACCGAATGAAGAGATGAATGCTTCCAGCCTCTTATAGTTCAGGAAATATCTATAATAGATGATTATCTCTCTCCAGGCCCCTTCATGATACACATAAAAGATTAAAAGGATGAGGGTAAGTATTGATAAACCGAGAATCACCCTGAACAATAAAGAGAGAGAACTGGATTTAAATATAGAATTGGTTTTCAAGTCTGAACTGTTACTGTTCTTAAAACTTCATCAACACTGGTTAGACCTGTCTCGAGAAGAACGACACAATAGTCTTTCAGCGTCTTCATACCACCCTCGATAGCTGCCTGTCTTATTACCTGCGTATCACTTCCCTCTGCTACCAGGTGCCTGACCGCCTCATTAACCATAAGAACCTCATACACTCCCACCCTGCCCTTATAACCTGTCATACCACAGACATCACATCCCTTACCTTTGTATAACTCTATCCCCTCTTTTAGCCCAAGGTATTTGCATATTACGTTATCCGGTACATACTTTTCTTTACAATTCGTGCATACCCTCCTTACAAGCCTCTGTGCAACAACACCAATAATAGATGTGGAGACAAGAAATGGTTCTATACCCATCTCCATCAGCCTCATAAAGGTGCTTGGTGCATCATTGGCATGAAGGGTTGTAAAGACAAGATGGCCTGTAAGTGCTGCCTCTACTGCGATTTTCGCTGTTTCCTGATCCCTTGTTTCTCCAACAAGTATGACATCAGGGTCCTGCCTCAAGAAGGCCCTCAATACCCTCGCAAAATTAAGCCCTATATCGGCATTCACCTGTACCTGGTTGATACCTGCAAGGTCATACTCGATTGGATCCTCTACCGTTGATATATTGACATCGATACTGTTTATTTCTGCAAGGGCGCTATACAGGGTAGTACTTTTTCCGGAACCGGTAGGCCCTGTAACATATATAATCCCGTAAGGCTTCTTTATCATTTCCCTGACAATCTCCAGGGTGGGCAGGTGGGATACTAATTTATCCAGCCCGAGCATTGTATTGCTCTTGTCGAGTATCCTTGAGCAGATCTTCTCACCAAATTTTGTGGGTACTGTTGAAACCCTGAAATCTATCGATTTATTTGACAATCTCATAGTAATTCTACCATCCTGGGGCATCCTCCTCTCAGTGATATCAAGCTTAGAGATAATCTTGATCCTGCTTGTGAGTGGGAGCTGAATCTTCTTTGGTAATACCATTTCCTCCCTGAGAACCCCATCTATACGGTAACGTACCCTCAACCCTTTTTCCATTGGTTCTATATGGATATCGCTTGCACCCTTCTTTAAAGCCACTGCAATGATATTGTTTGCAAGCCTTATAATGGGTGCGCCCTCTGCGTCTCTCGCCAGGTCTGTTACCCCAACCTCATCTTCAGTGTCTTCATCAAACTGAGCATCCTTCATTATGTCAGCTTGAATGTGATCCATAGAATTGAGGAGGGTATCTATGTTCACATCCGCCTTACCATCCTCCTCGCTCTTAAAAATCTCTTGATAGTCTTTTTCCATAAACCTTTTGAAATCATCACCTGCAACAACAACAGGGTCAATCGCTACCCCTTTTATAAACTTTCTCGCCTCGTCAAGGGCCAAAAGGTCATGGGGATTTACCATGGCAAGGGTCAGGGTCTGATTTGAATATGCGACAGGCAGCATCTTATATCTCATGATAAGTTGCTGAGGGATAAGAGATAATACATCCGTATCCAATTTCAGTTTGGAAAGGGATACCATGCCTATCCCTTTCTGGGCATTCATCTCCTCTATCCTCTCTGCAACGATCTTGTTTAAGGACATGGAGATTGAAGGATGTTCGCGAAGAAGAGACTCAAAGTCTTGTTTTTCCAATACAAAAACTTCTGTAGCCTGGTTTGCAAGGACCGTAGCCGATCTCGGTTTACCAGTTAAAAGTGCCATCTCACCAAAGCATGCACCGCTATCCAGTGTGGCAATGGTAAAATCCACCCCAAGGGAAGCCTCCCTCTTTTTTACCTCCACCTTGCCATTCTTTATGATAAACATGGAATCGCCGGATGCACCCTCTCGCACAATAGCGGTACTGGGAGGATATATCCTTTCCTTCAGCCTGTTCGCAAGCTCCTGAAGCTCATCCTCACTGAGATCCTTGAACAGTTCTGTATTTTTCAAGCACGCAATTCTATTCGTGCTGTCACTCATCTTCCAAACCTCCTGTTTCTGTGTTGATAGCTTCGAATAGCCCTTAAAAAGTCTATTTTCCTGAAAACAGGCCATAAAGCATCGCAGAAATAAAATTCGCTGTATGCGCTCTGCCACAGAAGAAACCCGCCTAAACGTATTTCACCGCTTGTCCTGATTATCAGGTCAGGATCGGGCATACCACACGTATACAGATGGCTTGTTATATCATCTGTGGTTATATTATTCGCCAGCTCCCCCGGCATGCCTGTCTTTTTTTCTTTAATAGCCTGCCTCACTGCTTCTACAATTTCTTCCCTTCCACCATAACCTATAGCTATGTTTAAAATGTGGTCTTCATAATCCTTCGTAGACTCCTCAGATTTCTTTATGATCTCCTTCAACCCTTCAGGTAATATTTCAAGATTTCCCAATGTCCTTATCTTGAATCTATATTTCTTTATTATTGGATTCTCTGAAAGTTCCTCAATCTTTTCTTTTATAACCTGAAGGAGGGCATCAATCTCTTCCTTGCCTCTCTGGATATTGTCAGTAGAAAGAACCCAAATCGTTACAATCTTTACACCAAATTCAGCACACCATTTTAGCACATCATCGAGTTTTTTTGCACCTTTCTTATGGCCCATAGTGGCATCATCAAAACCCATTTCCTTCGCATATCTTCTGTTACCATCAAGGATTAGACCAACATGGGTAGGTATTGTTCCTTTCTTTACTTCTCTTTCAAGAAGCTTCTCATACGAGAAATACAAAAACCTTTTAACGAGCATACTAAATTATAATGTATATTTTGCAAAAAATTAACATTTATTTTAACTAAGTGGCTTTTAGCTGTCAGCATTCAGCAAAAAAAGGGGTTGGCTTAGTTCCCCTATTTATGCTCTGTTTTTCTGCTGATAGTTAATCTTGCCCTGCGGGACTGATTGCTGATAGCTGTTATTTAATTCTGTAAAGGAGGTTTCGCTCTTGACGTTAAGGACTTTATCGCATCCTTCAATCCATCAATGGTAAGTTCAAACATGGGGAAAATCTTCCCTATGCTATCTACTGTATAATGGTTCCAATAATTTCTGTGTGTTGGATTCAACCAGACAGAATGTGGAAAATGCTCCTTTATTCTCATGAGCCATTCTACGCTCGGTCTATCATTCGTAGAAAAGTAATCAATACAACCATTTACATCAAACAACTCAGAGAATGCCATCCTTGCATCTCCAACAATAAATACCTTGTAACCTTTATGAAAGTTTGAAAATAGCTTCTCCGTAGGCACCCTCTTGTAATTTGCTATATCTTCATAGACATCCTGGTATATACAATTGTGGAAGAAATAGTATTTGAAGTCTTTAAAATGTTCCATCTGTGATGCGGCAGAAAAGAGCCTTTCACAGAGTTCTGTGTACGGGAACATTGAGCCCCCTGTATCCATCAAAAGGATAATCCGCACTGTATTTTCTCTTGATCTATTAAAAACAAGCTCGATTTCACCACCTTCTTTGGCAGTCTTATCTATTGTCTCGTCAATGTCCAGCTCCTCTTCTGCGCCTTCCCTCTTAAACTCCCTCAATTTCTTTAATGCTACCTTTGTTTGTCTCACATCAAGGATAATATCGTTCCTGTAATTCCTGAACCTTCTCTCTTCAGCAACCTTAGCTGCTGACTGCATCCATGACTCTCCACCCACCCTGATACCACCGGGATGGTATCCATATGCGCCAAAAGGGGATGTTCCACCTGTTCCAATCCATTTACCTCCCCCATCGTGTCTCTCTTTTTGTTCCTTCAATCTTTCTCTGAACTGTCTCATCAATTCTTCCATATTATGTGTCTTCCTGAACTCCTCCAGTTTCTTTTGAAACTCTTCCATTTCTTCAGAGTTCAGCCTGGGAAGCCTTTGGAGTGGATTTTCAAGCCATTTAAGGACCTTATCCAGCTCAACCCCCTCTGTTTTAATGCCCCCAAAATATTCCTGGAATGCTAAATCAAACATATCATAGTATGCCTCGCTCTTTACAAGAAAGGCCCTTCCAACATAGTACAGGTGATTCAGGCTTGATTGAAAATAACCGTTATACATGGCTTCGATGAAAGATACCCATTCCGTAACAGAAACAGGCACACCCTTCTTTCTTAAGAGATAGAAAAAATCAGTGAACATTAACCCCTTCTTTTCAAACCAAAACCACCATGGGAATTAGAGACTTTTATAAATCTGTCTGTGTCAAGCTCATTCTTCAGGAGGGTTCCCAGAAATGGTATTTCGGATGAGATTTTGTCGACGCTTATACCACCCAGGGCAAGGGCCTTTATCCAGTCGAGCAGCTCGCTCGTGGATGGTTTCTTTCTGAGTCCATCAACTTCCCTTATCCAGTAAAACCTTTTTATTGCCTCTCTTACAAGCTTTGTTTCTATATCGGGGAAGTGGACCTTCACGATCCTTTCCATCATCTCTACATCAGGAAATTCAATATAATGGAATATACATCTCCTCAGGAAGGCATCCGGCAATTCCTTCTCTGAATTACTGGTAATCACCACAACCGGTCTATGCTTTGCTGCAACCTCTTCATCGAGCTCTGGTATATGGAAGGACATCTCGTCAAGCTCGTTGAGTAAGTCATTCGGGAATTCTATGTCCGCCTTGTCTATCTCGTCTATGAGCAGCACCACCTGCTCATCGCTTATGAATGCCTGGCCTAATTTGCCAGGCTTTATATATTTTCTAATGTCTGAAATATCCTTATCCTTAAACCTCGCGTCATTTAGCCTCTGAACGGTATCATATACATAAAGACCATCTCTCGCCTTTGTTGTAGATTTTATATTCCAGACGATAAGCCTCTTATTGAGCGCCGTCGCTATGCTGTGTGCAAGGAGTGTCTTACCAGTCCCCGGCTCACCCTTAATAACCAGAGGTTTACCTAAAGCAACCGAGACATTTACAATTTCCATGAGGGGTCTCGAAGCTATATAATCATCACTTCCCTTATATCCAAGAACAACATTACCCATCCTTTAAGCCTCCTTATTATAAGTGAAAAATATCACTATACTATAAGTCCTTAATGGTCCATTGTCAACTTCAAACAAAAATCATGTAGTCGCCCAGCACTCGATCTCCACGCGTGCGCCAAAAGCAAGCCCATTCACTTATGTCAGCTATCATGGGGCTGTTGCCCAAACCTATTTCTTCATAAACATCACTGCCGGAAAAACTTTGTTGCTCACCCCTGTTCGCAATGAAACCGTACGTGAGTGCGACATCGAGTACGGTTTGGTGGCCACCCATGTCGTACCTCCATGAGTACCCGGCTGAAGGATACGTCCCAAAGAGCAATGGGTGCTGTTTGAGGCGATATGCGCTGAGTTCACCCATTGAGTGAGGCTGGGCCGTTAGTGGGTAAAGCGCACGGAGCGGAAGCATGAATGAAACAGTGTTCCGGCAAATAATTTGATTTGGGCAACAAGCCGTCATCACTGTACATTTAACGACCTGATCGAGCGATGACCCGTACCTCTCGAGGGTATTGCGGATATTATCCAAGGTCTGCCTGGTCTCTGCCTTAATCCCTCCTGGAACGATCTTGAAAGAGCTATCAGTCCGATCTCAGGAGAGATAAAGCATGTTCCCCACTCGCACTGCATCGGAAAAGGGGAAAGGCTTTGACTTAAAATACTCTACGTAGGGTATGGTACCTTACGGACAATTTTTATCATATCCGCTATATGTGGTAATGTCAATTTTTCCCATATGAGGCTTAAGCGCCCATGTACTTTTAATTAAATCAGGGCTTATTATGTTTTTTCCTTGACAAATAATGACCTTTTCTTTTAAATTGTAACATTATGAACGAATTTGTAATACCAACAGGTTTTTATTACTTTTACTTTAGTAGTTTGCACCCGTGTACCTTTATGCTTTGAAAGAAGCAAAAAGCCATGGGTGCAGAACCCATGGCTTTTTTATTATTAAGCCATGGCGATAAACCCATGGCTTTTTTATTATTAAGGAGGGGTAAATGATTGTTTCAAAAAAAATGAAGAAGCTAATACTTGATCAGGAAGGATGGACAAGAAAGATGTTCGAGGAAGGCTTAAGAATGAAAAAAACCCTTGGGGAAGACAAGGTCTATGACTTCTCGCTCGGTAATCCCGATGTTGAGCCTCCTCCAGCAGTACTGAAAGCGCTCGTTGATATGCTCACGGACAGAACACCTGGAATGCACAGGTATATGGAAAACAACGGGTACGAGAGCGTGAGGAAAGAAATCGCAGAATACCTGAAAACATATTACGGCCTCCATTTCACCAGCAAACACGTCTTTATGTCGGTAGGTTGTGCCGGCGGTATCAATGTTCTCCTCAAGGCCATGTTAAACAGAGGAGATGAAGTAATCGTGCCAAATCCCTTCTTCTGGGAATTTAAGAATTATATCGAGAACTACGGGGGTGTGGTAAGGTTCGTTGATACAAAGGAAGATTTTCAGCTTGATATTGAAAAGGTTGAAGAGGCAATAAACGATAAAACAAAGGCAGTCCTTCTAAACAGTCCAAACAATCCAACAGGGATTGTATACAGCGAAACAAATCTGAAAGAACTGGCAGGTTTGCTGTATAATAAAAGAAAAGATGGTAAGGAAATTTATATAATATCCGACGATGCTTACAAGAAAATTGTGTACAACAATATTAAATTACCGAATCTCTTCACGATATATGATCTTGTCATCTCTGTTACATCCCACTCAAAAGACCTCGCCCTTCCGGGTGAGAGAATAGGCTACATTGCAATATCGCCCAATATCGAAGAGATCGACCTCCTTGTCTCGGGTCTCATCATATCTATAAGGGCACTCGGTTTCGTCAATGCCCCTGCCATATTTCAGAGGGTTGCAGGTAAGTTTCAGGATAACTCCGTGAATATTAGAGACTATCAGGAAAAGAGGGACCTTATGTACAATACGCTCATTGAGGCTGGATTCGAATGCGTAAAACCCATGGGGGCATTTTATATGTTTCCAAAATCACCCATCAAGAATGAACTCGAATTTGTAATGCAGCTGCAAAGGGAGGAGAGAATCCTTGTAGTTCCTGGCAGGGGGTTTGGCAAGAGCGGCTATTTCAGGATTGCATACTGTGTCCCGATAGGGAAAATATATGGCGCCATCGATGGATTCAAAAAAATAGGAAAAAGATATATAAAAAAGGGGTAGGCCATGGCTATATCAAAAAAGATTGCTGAATCAATGAAAAGTTCTTCATGGATAAGGGCTATGTTTGAAGTAGGGGAAGGTTTAAAAAGATTGTATGGAGAAGAAAATATATTTGATTTTACCCTTGGCAATCCCGTTATAGAGCCACCCGAAGCCCTGAAAAAGGAGCTTATAAGGATAGTATCATCAAATGTGAAAGGGATGCACAGATATATGTCAAACAGCGGGTATGAAGAGGTAAGGGAAGATATATCAAAATTTCACAAAGAAAATACAGGTCTTGCCTTTACCAAAGACCATATCATCATGACAGTTGGGGCGGCTGGCGGTATTAATGTCGTTTTAAAGGCCCTTCTTGACCCGGGAGATGAGGTAATAGTCCCATGTCCTTTCTTTATAGAATTTAAGTTCTATATTGAAAACCATGGTGGAGTGATAATACTTGTGGATACAAGGGAAGACTTTCATCTTGATATTGATAACATAGAGAAGGCAATCAATAAAAAAACCAAGGCAATTATAATAAACTCCCCACACAATCCAACAGGAATTGTTTACAACGAGAAGGAGCTTAAAGAGCTTGCATCATTACTGATGGAAAAAAGAAAAAAGGGGCAAAGGATATTTATTATTTCCGATGAGGCCTATAAAAAAATCATATATGATGGTATTTCATTCCCCAATTTCTTCCATATCTATGAAGACACTATTGTAGTTACATCCCATTCAAAGGACCTTGCGCTACCAGGCGAAAGAATAGGGTACATCGCCATATCACCGCTCATTAAAAATGCCCAGGCCCTCATTGATGCCGCAATATTTGCCAATAGAACCCTTGGTTTTATAAATGCCCCGGCTATCATGCAGAGGCTTGTAGGGAAGTTTCAAAAAAACAGTGTAGATATTATGGATTATCAAAAAAGGAGGGATATGATTTATGAAATCCTGATAGAATCCGGTTTTGAAGTCATGAAACCGATGGGTGCCTTCTATATCTTCCCCAAATCCCCGATCCCCGATGATATAAAGTTCGTGAGAACCTTACAAAAACACCATATACTTGCTGTTCCAGGGGTAGGCTTTGGGAAACAGGGTTATTTTAGATTAGCCTACTGTGTTGACCTCGACATGATAGAGCGCTCAAGAAAATATTTTAACGAGGTCGGGAATGCCGTGAAACGTGAATCGTAATTAGTAAATGGTGAGTGGGAAGTGGTTTAATGTTGATGGTTGAACGCTGATTGTTGATAGCTGACTGATAAAAGCTGAACGCTAAGAAGCTCTACTGAGTATAGCCTCTGTGTCAATATGCCTGAAAAAGGTATCAGCAAGAAGCTCTCTATCCATGCTCCCTTTCAATAAATCCTTTGTATAAGGAAAAATACCAAGGATTGGAACATTCAGGTACCTTCTTAAAACTTCAGGATTCGTTTTTGCCGCTAAATTGCCCGTTCCGTCAGTATCGTTCAAAATCACCCCAACAACACTTATCCCTATAGACTGTAAACAGTTACAGGTTAAAAGGGTATGATTTATCGTGCCTAAACCCAGCCTCGATACTACTATGGTTGGCGCATCCCACCTTTTTATCAGGTCAGCGAAAAAAAACCCTTTTTTTATCGGCACAAGAACACCACCTGCCCCTTCTATAATTACGATGTCATGATTTTTCAGAATATTTTTGTAAATCCCATCAATGATTTCTATGTCTATCTTGACATGCTCAAGCATTGAAGCAACCTCAGGTGCAAGGGGGGCTTCGAAGGTATAGGGGCTTATATTATCAAGGTCGTCACTACTACCTGATGCCTCTCTTAAACATATCGCATCCCATGGAAGCAGGTCTTTATTCCTTTTTGAAAGCCCGCTCTCAAAAGGCTTCATGACACCAACATCCATTCTTTTTCTAAGAGACAAAAATGCTGACAACCCAGCCGATATAACGGTCTTACCAACCCCGGTATCGGTTCCGGTTATAAAGAGTGTTCTCACTATCGTACAATTGAGGAAAGAAGAATTGCAAAACCTATAAAAAGACAGGCACAAATAATAGAAAGGCCTATGTTGCCCTCATCTGCGATCTTTTTCTCAAAATCTGTCGAAAAGGTTGCCCCCACTATTTTCAGGGACACAAGAACTATTACCATATAAATGGAAGAGTAAACAAACATCTCTATAATATTTCCCAGCATCTTCCACATTTTGACCTCTCAATTTGAAAGATAATACACGAGATTATCAAGGGCTGCTGTAAAAAAGATGTTTCTAAGCTTAATCTGTTTAGGGACTGTAACCGGTGATGGGGAAAAGTTTAAAATCCCTTTTACATTGGCCTCCACAAGTAAGTTTGCGACCTTCTGCGCCCCTTGCGGAGGGACTGTGATAATCCCTATTTCTATATTTCTTGCCTTTACTACTTCTTTTAACGTGTCTATATGAAGTATTTCTACAGGCTTTCCCATCCTCTCAGAGATACGTCCTATTACGCTTACAGGATCAATATCAAATGCCGCTACTATCTTATAATTTTGTTTTAAAAAGTCCTTGTACACCAAAAGGGCGCTTCCCATATTCCCGATACCTATCACCGCAATCCTCCACACCCTGTTTATGCCAAGTATTTCCTTTATGTGGAATTTAAGTTCTTTCACATTGTATCCCATGCCTCTTATGCCAAATTCACCAAAATATGCAAAATCTTTTCTTACCTGAGCTGCGTTGACATTACATATTGTTGCAATGAGGGCACTGGATGCCACCTTTTCATTCTTTGATTCAAGGTCCCCAAGACATTTTAAGTAGTTTGATAACCTCCTTATTGTAGCCTCGGGAATCTTTGTATACTTAGCCATTTCCTCACCCTTAGTATTGTATTTTTTTACTTTCTAACAATTTTTCACATGAATTGCAAGAGAAAAATTTAACAAGCCTGTATTAGCTCATAGTTCATGGCATGTCAATTACCAATAACCAAATCTCAATAACCAAATTCCAAAATTACAGATTTAGAATTGGTTCTCGATTATTGAAAATCCATCAATTATAATGACCTGTTTGAGATATTTTGATCACTGATAGGGGATGTGCTTGAAATGTTATAAGTCGCTTCCGAATAATTTAACAGTTATCTTACAATGGAGCGCAGAACAGACCTGATACACGATTCACGATAGAGCCTATGGTTTAAAAACATCATGCATCGTGCATCTCTCCTCGTATATCCGTGGATTTCACGCTGATAGCTGAAAGCTAATAGCTGAAAATCCGGAAAATAAAGGAAACAGGGGGAAGGATGGGTTATGAAAAACTTATATTTCAAGACCCCATGCTCCATAAGCGGCTAAAAAATATTTAGACTATGGTTAATATACTCTTGATTTGTGAACAAATAGTTTATATATTGTGAACGATTAGTTTATATATCATGAACACAGAAAAGCTATTTTCAACAAAAGAAAGGGTTGCCATCCTTCAGGACGTCATTTTTTCCGAAACGGAATTTGGCGTCAATGAAGTGGCCAAGCGGCTTTCGCTGAGCAAGGGCCTTGTTTCAAAATATCTATACATCCTTGTAACAGAGAACATACTGGAAAGAAAGAATACAAAATTTATAGTCAGAAACACGAAAGAAGTCAAAAGCCTGAAAATCATATTCAACATACAAGACATTGATACAGATATCTTCAAACGCTACAAATTCGTAGAAGCGGCTGGTTTGTACGGAAGCTGTGCAAAAGGCATAAATACCAACTCATCTGATGCTGACCTGTGGATCAAGATAAATAAAACGGATAATGACAAGCTTGCCAAATTGACATCCGAACTGAGAAAAAACATAAAAAATGTGAAAATCCTGATACTGGATGACAATAAATTGGAGACATTGAAGAAAGAAGACCCTTTATTTTATCATTCTTTGTATTTTGGTTCCGTGACCGTGTATGGCGAAGAAAACGCAATATAGTATCAACAGACTGTTTGAGGAAGGACTGATCAGGAAGATTCCTCCATCGAAAGATAAGGCAGCAGAAAGCATCCGGACAGCCGAATCATGGCTCAAAGAAGCAAGCAATAACCTGAGCAGCAACGCCCTCAGGTCCTGTATTATATCAAGTTATCTCGCCATGTTTCATTCGGCACGAGGCATATTGTTTGCTGACGGCTTCAGGGAAAAATCCCATTTTGCCGTTGCCAGATATCTGGAAGACCGATACGCAAACAAAGGCGAGCTCGAAGCGAAATGGATCGCCCTTCTGGACCATTTCAGAGAGACACGACACGATGACCAATATAGTACCACATTTTTTGCGACTGAAGACGATGCAGAGAGCGCTCTGGAATCTGCCAAAGAATTTGTAAAAAGAATGAAAGAACTGGCGAAGAAGAAATAATAAACTCGATTTATTTTATGCTACTGTAACAAATACCTATAATCTGTAATGTTCTACCACTTCAATATGGACTGATTTTCTTACCGATACAGGATAAATATTAGTTTTTTGCAGTATAATACTGTTCAGAGAATTACTATGTTTCATATTTTTACCTATATCTTTCATTATTACATAGCTCTTAAAAATATCAAGAATTTTTTGTATTTCATTTTTTCCTGTTGCTTTTTTCTTTAATTGTTCAGATCGCAAGAACTCGACAGCCTGTCGCCCAAATCAAATTATTTGCCGGAACACTGTTTCCTTCGACGCTCCGGCTCCGCGTTTCTTACCCACTAAGACTCGGAATTCACTCAATTCGTGAACTCGTGCTACGCACTCAGACAGCACGTACGGTTTCATTGCGAACGGATGTGAGCAACATTGTCCTGAGGGACGCAACCTTCAGCCGGGTACCCTCATGAACTTTTGCGGGTGGACCCAATAAATGCTCGATGTCGCGCTCAGGAAAAGTTCTTCCGGGAGTGATGTTAATGAAGATATAGGTTTGGGCAACAGGCCGTCGAGAAGTGGCCTGCTACTTGCTGCTTGGTGCTTACTGCCTACTGAATTTAAAGTCCCAGCACATCCTTCATGCTGTAAATCCCGTCTTTCTGGGTGACTATCCACTTTGTAGCGATTAATGCCCCTCTTGCAAAATTTTCACGGGAATATGCCCTGTGGGTAATCTCCAGTCTTTCCCCGATACCTGCAAACATAACAGTATGTTCCCCAACTACATCCCCGCCTCTCAAACTGAGGATCCCTATCTCTTCCTTCTTTCGCTCACCGGTTATGCCCTTCCTGCCAGAAACCTCAATCCAGTTCCTGTCTGGTTCAGACATTTCAACAATATCCTTTATTTTGACGGCCGTTCCGCTCGGTGAATCCTTTTTCCATTTATGGTGCATCTCGACAATCTCTATATCATAGTCATCCTTCATAATCCTGGATAACCTTTCTACAGTATCAAACATAAGATTCATGCCAACACTCATGTTGGGTGATAAGACTGTCCTTGCATCTTTCGCATTCTTCATTTCGGCAAGCGCTTTATCGTTAAGCCCTGTGGTCCCAATTACAATAGCCTTCCTGTTGGCATTTGCAATCCTGAAATGCTCTAAAGAGGAGGTAGGCTCAGTAAAATCAACAACCACATCGCCTTTCAGTATGACTTTAGAGAGGTCATCCCCTATTGTAACAGGGTTATCCGTCTTGCCTGCTACCACGTCAATCCCTTTCCCGAGAAGGGGATGGTCTTTTGATTCTACTGCCCCCACTACTTCAATATCTTTGTCTTTCAATGCAAGGTTCAGGATGGTACTACCCATCTTCCCGCATACACCTGTTATTATTAATCTCACCATTACTGTCTCCTTAAGAGCCCGTAATCCTTTATGACATTTTTAAGAAATGCCTCATTCGTTTCAGAAAGAGGGCATAGGGGAAGCCGAAATTCCTTCTCTATCATCCCCATATAGTACAGGGTTTCCTTAACAGGAATCGGGTTTGTTTCGATGAACATTGCCTGCATAACTGGCAAAAGCCTGGTATTTATATCCCTCGCCTTTGCTATGTCCCCTTCTTCCAAAAATGCCTTAAACAATGCCTTCAGTTCCTTCGGCAAAACATTTGAGAGAACAGATATGACACCAACCGCACCGACGCTCATCATTGGTAAAAACATGTTATCATCCCCGGAAAGTATCGTAAATTTCCCCTTTGTTAATCTGAATATCTCTGCCACCTGGACAACTGACCCTGATGCCTCCTTTATACCTGCAATATTTGGAATTTCAGCACACCTTTTCACTGTCTCCGGGAGCATATTGACCCCTGTCCTTCCAGGTATGTTATACAAAATCAATGGTATATCTACTTCTTCCGCAACCTTTTTGTAATGCCTGTATAAACCCTCCTGTGTTGGTTTATTATAATATGGGGTTGTGAGGAGACAGAGGTCTGCACCTAATTTCCTGGCGCCCTCTGTGAGTTCAACTGTCTCCTTTGTGCTGTTTGAGCCTGTCCCGGCAATTACAGGCACAGCACCATTCACATACTTTATGGTAAGCTCAATCACCCTTTCATGTTCCTCGTAGGATAGTGTTGCTGCCTCTCCTGTTGTTCCGCACGGCACAATGCCATCAACATTGCCCTCGATTTGAAAAGCAATCAGCTTTTTCAGTGATTCTTCGTCTATCCTGTCATCCTTAAAAGGTGTTACTAATGCTGTGTATATACCCTTTAATTCCATGGTTTCTCCTTTCTATTACAGGGGCTTGCGTCGCCCCCTCCATCCCGCCGAAGCGGGACGGAGCCTTCCGCACCCGCACGCGGGTACCCGGCTCACGGTGCTCGCTTAAGTAGATTTCCACGAACGACACAAGCCTGCAGAGGGCCACGCTTTCAGGCGTGGGTGAATGCTTCCGTTATGAACGCGAAGCGTATGTATAGTGCCACGGCTTGCACGTGGGAATCTACAAAAGTGCTTCTTCATGCAATGTTCCCATATATATAATCTTTGTATCCCCTTCAAGGTATACCTCATCATTGATATAGACCTTCAGTATTTCCCCTCCTTTGGTCCATATGTTCACGGGGGTTCCGGTTAATGCCTTCTCTTTTAAAATAACACCAACTGCAACTGCACCTGTGCCGCACGCAAATGTTTCACCCTCAACACCCCTCTCATAAGTCCTGATCTTCACATTTTCCCTATCAACAACCTTTACAAAATCGACGTTTGTACCCTTCTTTCCAAACACTTTATGGTGCCTTACAGCCCTCCCTAATTCCTCAACAGGTATACGATCTGTATCATCTACCAGAAGAACAGCATGAGGTACCCCTGTATTCACACTGCTTATAAATATCTCCTTGTCTTCAAGGGCAATAGGATAATCGAGTTTTAAATCAATCGGGTCTGTGAGCTGAAGCTTTACCCTTGTTCCATCTAATTCTGCCTTTATGAGACCGGCAATCGTTTCAAAAATCATCTTCTCCTTTGCAATACCCTTCATGTAGGCAAATCTCGCAGCACACCTGCCCCCATTCCCGCACATCTCTGCCTCTGAGCCATCTGCATTGAAAAATCTCCAGCGAAAATCAAACCTTTTTGAACTTTCAATCAATATCAGACCATCTGCCCCAACTGAATGGTGCCTTCTACATATCTTCACCGTAAAATCCACAACATCCCGGAAATTCTTATAGACCCTTCCATCCCTGTTGTCTATTATTATGAAGTCATTTCCACTTGCACTCATTTTAAAAAATTCCAATTTTAACAATTCTCTACACCTCCAAAAATGGCGGGATCGATTCTCCCTTTATCAGATCCTTGTACGTCTCCCTTTTCCTTATGACAAAAAACTCCTTTCCTTTTACAAGTACTTCTGCCACCCTCTTTCTTGAGTTATAGTTCGAAGCCATGGAAAAACCATAAGCACCTGCCCCTAAAACAGCTAATAACTCACCTGGTTCAAGGGACGGGATATCCCTATCCCTTGCAAAAAAATCCCCTGATTCACAAATAGGTCCGACTATGTCTACCCTCACATCTCTCCCATTATTCTTTTTCACAGGTATGATTTCATGGTAGGCATTATAGAGGGCCGGTCTCACAAGGTCATTCATGGCACCATCCACTACATAAAAGGTCTTTTCAGGTATTTTTTTTACATAAAGAAGCCTCGTGATAAACACACCACTATTCCCGACCAGGACCCTGCCAGGTTCAAGTATTAAAGTAAGGCCAGTTCCCTTTAGTTCCTTTTCTATAACCTTTGCATAATCTTCTGGATGGGGTGGAAGCTCATCCTTGTATGTAATTCCAAGACCTCCACCAATATCAATATATTTAAGAGATATTCCATCCCCCTTAAGTTGAAGAATCATATCTTTCAAGGACCTCACAGCATCGACAAAAGGTGTAAGTTCCAGTATCTGCGAACCTATATGGGAGGATATGCCTACGGGCTTAAGATGCTTATCCCTGTTCATCCCTTTATAAAGTTTATAGGCATCATCCCACAGTACACCGAATTTATTCTTTTTCAGGCCTGTTGTGATATAGGGGTGAGTTTTCGGGTCTATCTGGGGGTTTACCCTTATTGATACAGGTACCTTTCTCCCCATGTGTCTCGCCATATTTCTTATGGAGGCCAGTTCATCCTCTGATTCCACATTTATCATAAGGATATCAGACCTGATCGCAGACTTAATCTCCTCCTCCGTTTTTCCCACACCTGAAAATACTATCTTCTTACCGGGTATGCGGGCGCAAAGTGCCCTGTATAGTTCACCTCCTGATACTATATCTGCACCAGCCCCGAGCCTCTCTATAACCTTCAAAATCGCTATGTTTGAATTTGCCTTACAGGAATAGCAGATAATATGGGGTATCCCTTTAAAGGCATTATCAAAGACACGCAAGTGGCGTGCGAGTGTTTTATAGCTATATACATAGAGCGGTGTTCCAGCAGCCTTAACTATGGCATCTATGGGTACATCTTCACAGTATAATTTGCTATCTCTATATCTGAAGAAATGCATGGCTTATTCTTTCAATATTATTATAGACTCACGTGAAGGTTCACTCTCATTACCGGATTTATCAAGAGAGGTTACATAATAAGATACATACCTGTAATCGGGCATCTCCCGATCAAAAAACATATTCTCCTTGACAGGTTCTTTATTCAACTTCTGCGCCTTCCCGGCACTTATCCTGAACACATTATAACCTAAAATATCCTTTTCTACACTCTCATTCCAGCTAATAACTACACCATTTCCCTTTCTCTCAGCCTTTACATTCGTTGCGGTTGAAGGGGATGTCTTGTCTATTGGTGTTGCCTCTACCTTTAATCCTTCACCCTCCCATCTCAATCCGCCTGTCTCTCTTACCTTCCTGATTTCGTATTTGTATTTCTTCCCATTCTCAAGCCCTGAATCTACAAAGTATGGTTTCGCAAGCGGTGCACTATTGAGTGGAGAAAGAGGGTAGGTATCATCATCATACCTGTACACATTATATGAAAAGCCTTCCTCCTTTGGCCACGACAGTTCAACCTTTCCATCCCCCCCTTTTGCAGAAATGTCTCTAAGTGATTCCGGTGGTTTCTCCCATTTTATAGAAAATACATTTGAGGTATCCCCTCGAAGGCCCTTTTTTGTAATAGGATAAACCTTATACGCATATTCAAACCCATCCGTTAAATCATCATCATATACATATAGCTTTCCATTAGATATCGTATAACCCTTTTCTTCTTCAAGGCGGATCTCTTTAAACGGTTCAAAGACCCCCAGACAACTGCCACAACTCTTAAACATCTTAAAGCCTGCAAGGTCTATCACTGCTGACCCGTCCTTGTTTCGCTGTGGCATTGAAAAGGAAAGAAATAAAACCCCATCCCTTACTCCCCCTGATAAATCATTTATGCCCCCAGGTATAGGTAATCCCTTTGGCAAGGGGTCTCCCTTCTTACCACAGGAAGTTAAAAGCAATATTATTCCGATACTAAGAATTAAGATATATCTTTTCTTCATTAATTTCTTTTTCAACCCCTTTAAAAGAAGCAGCTCCTGTGGTTTTTCGATTCTTTAAGATGTTACGGGGATTGATATAATCAAAAACATCATCCCCAAAAGCCCTGGAATATTTTTTTATATCTCCAATCTTCATCTCCCACAGGGATTTACCTTTTTCCTCACACCCTCTTACCAGTTTACCAACTATTCCATGTGCTTCCCTGAAGGGTATCCCTTTAATAGTGAGATATTCTGCCATCTCAACAGCCGGCATAAAGCTATCATATACAGCAGCTTCCATCCTTTTTTTGTTTACCATCATACCCTTTATACACAACTCCATAATAGAAATCGCATCTTTTGCAGTACTTACTGCATGGAATAGAGGTTCCTTATCTTCCTGAAGGTCTCTGTTATAAGCGAGCGGAAGGGCCTTCATCATTGAAAACATACTGAAGAGGTCACCGATAACGCGGGACGATTTGCCTCTTATCAGCTCCAATCCATCAGGGTTCTTTTTATGAGGCATGAGACTACTGCCTGTGCATAACTCATCAGGCAATGTAACAAATGAAAACTCCTCTGTAGAAAAGACTATGAGGTCCTCTGAGAACCTTGAGAGATGTATCATGATCATGGCAAAGCAAAAGATGGCATCCAGAACAAAATCCCTATCAGATACTGCATCAATACTATTTTCAGAAATCTTTGAGAAGCCCAATCTCTGTCTCACATACTCCCTGTCCAATGGTATGGTCGAACCTGCAAGTGCACCACTTCCAAGAGGCAAAACATCTATCCCCTTTTTTATATCCTTGAGCCTTTCCCTGTCCCTTTTGAACATATAGTAGTACGCCATCAAATAATGGGAAAAGGTGATTACCTGGGCCCTCTGCATGTGGGTATACCCTGGCATAATAGTCCTTTTCTCTTTCTCTGCCCTGCCTATTAAACCCTTAAGCAGTCTGCACAGGCACTCATCTATGTTGTTAAGCTCTTCTTTTAAAAACATCCTCATATCAAGAGAGACCTGGTCATTCCTGCTTCTTCCTGTATGGAGCTTTTTCCCTGCATCCCCTATCTTCTCTATAAGCCGCGCTTCTATATGCATATGTATATCTTCCATCGCATCTGAGAATGAAAGTTTCCCTCCTTTAATCTCCCTTTTTATTTCATCAAGGGCAGTTACGATTGTTCTTTTTTCTTTCTCTGTTAAGATACCAATCTTCTTTAGCATCTCGGCATGTGCCTTGCTCCCCTCAATATCGTATTCAAAAAGCGCCACGTCAAAGCGGATAGAGGCACTGAATCTCTCCATAAGGGGATTTGTTTTACCTTTAAATCTACCTCCCCACGCCTTCATGTCCTTTCACCAAATATTGCTGTACCAATTCTTACCATGGTAGCGCCCTCCTCGATTGCTACTTCAAAATCTGAAGACATTCCCATAGAGAGTTCCTTCATATCCAGTAAAAACTCCCTATTAGCCCTTTGCATAATCTCCCTTAATCCACTGAAAATGCCCCTTACTTCCTCAGGTGTTTCAGTATACGGTGCCATAGTCATAAGCCCAATTGGTTTCACATGTTTTAATGTATTGACCTTTCTTAGCATCCTCCTCAGATTTTCTTCTGTAGTACCGTATTTGGAGGCTTCGCCGGAGAGATTCAACTCGAACAGAACCTTTATATCCTTTTCATATCTATCGAGGCCCTCAAGAAGTTCCCATCTATCAACAGAATGAACGTAATTAAAAAGTCTTTGTATATATTTTAGCTTATTTGTCTGTACATAGCCAATCATATGCCAGCAAACGCCTTGCTCGAATCCTTCGATTTTTCTCTTTGCCTCTTGAATATAATTTTCCCCGAAATCCATGATACCACAGGAGGCAGCATATTTTATCCTATCTAAGTCAACACCCTTAGTAGCACCAATTAACCTAACGCCTTGTTCAGACCTTCCTGCTCTGCTGCAAGCCCTTGCTATTCTTTCCTTTACACGCTTGATCGAGTCCTCAATCTTCTTCAAGAGAGAACGCCTAATGACAAAAGAACCTCAGCAACCTCACATACGGGAAGGCCAACAACATTTGTGTAGGACCCCTTTATCTCCTTTACCATATAACCGCCCTTACCCTGCACTGCATATGAACCTGCCTTTTCCAGGGGTTCTGACGTTTTTATATATCTTATAATTTCTTCGTCGGATAAGTCTCTGACAAAAACCCTTGTCTCCACTGCATCCCGATATACAATATTCTTTGATAAATTCAGGACACAGTAGCCTGTAATAACCTTATGCCATTTTCCTCCTAAGGTCTTCAGCATATTGAAAGCTTCTTTTTCACCCTTTGGCTTCCCGAGCACCTTGTTTTTATACACAACCACTGTATCTGCCCCGATAACCCATTTATCCGGAAAATGGCTTCCCACCTTAGAGGCCTTTTCATACGATATTCTCAACACATACTCCCTTGGGGGCTCATCCTTCTTCCTTCGTTCATCAATATCAGGGGGTATAATGGAAAAGGATATGCCAAGGGTTCTTAAGATATCCACCCTTCTTGTAGATTCACTTGCCAGTATTATAGAATCTCCATCCTTAACTTGAAACATCTTAGTCTCCTATCGTAGAATAGAAAAATATATGAAATTCTCTATAATTTCAAGATAAATGTGTATTTAAACTATCAGTAGTCAGCTTTCAGCCGTATTGGATTAGAGATTCTTTAAGCTGATGGCTAAAAGCTAATGGCTAAACGACGAAAGGAGAGCTAATGAATGGTATTATCCAAATCATTACAACAATTGACAGCAAAGATAAGATAGAGAAAATAGGCAGACATCTTCTTGAAAGAAGATTGGTCTCATCAGTACAGATTATAGGTCCAATAAAAAGTATATACTGGTGGAAGGGGAAGATTGAAGAAGTTGAAGAATGGGCATGCGTCATGAAAAGCAAAAAATCTCTCTACACAAGTATTGAAAAAGAAATAAAAAAACTACATACTTATGAATTACCGGAAATCATAGCGATTGATATAGATAATGCCCTATCAGAATATACCAATTGGGTTCTCACTGAGACTATAACAGAATAGATCGGGATTAAGTTTTCCACTTGAGTCACACTGACACTTTCCTGTATGATATTTATCAGATCCTCGAGAAAGGCATTAGAGACAGCAAACAGTGAGAAAGCAAGTGTTAAGTGATAAGTTAAAGGTGCTGAGTAAAAACTTATTCTCACACTTAGCACTCATCACTCAACACTGAATTCTACGGGAGGTTACTATGGCTATAAAATTAGAACCAGAAGCGCTTTATAAGCGTTGTGAGCCTGATATCTTTAAATTTAATACAACTCAGGATATAAGTGAGTTCATCGGGACAATCGGTCAGGAAAAGGCCGTAAGGTCTCTCGATTTTGGTCTCGGCATGGACAGTATGGGGTTTAATATTTTTGCCTTTGGAGAAAGCGGCACAGGTAAAATGACAACTATAATGACACACCTCAGGGAAAAGGCATCCAGTGAAAAAATTCCCCAGGATTGGTGCTACGTTTACAATTTTAAGGACCCTGATACCCCGACAGCAATATCTATAGAACCTGGTAAGGGAATAGCTTTTCAAAAAGACATGGATGGCCTCATCAAAACATTGAGGATTGAAATACCAAAGGTCTTTGAATCAAAAGAATATGAGATGCAGAAGAACAAAATTATCGATGAATTTCAGCAGAAACAGGAGGAATATTTTTCAAGACTCGATGAGGAAGCAAAATCCAGTGGCTTTGCTGTAAAAAAGAGCCCAACAGGGATTCTCATTGTTCCTGTAAATGAGAAAGGAGAACCTATAACAAAAGAAGAATTTGACGCCCTGGATGAAAAGGCAAGAAAAAGGATGGAAGAGACAGGCAGGATGTTCCAGGAAAAGCTCAACGATGTGGTAAGGGTCTTAAGAGGGGCAGATAAGCTCGTGAGGGATATGCTCTTAAAGCTCGAGAGGATGGTAGCTCTCGACCTTATAGGCCCCCTCATTGAGATTTTAAAAACGAAGTATAAAGAACACGAAAAGATACTCACATACCTCGAAGATGTGAAGGAGGAAATGCTTTCACACCTTGATGAATTCAGAACTACTGAAGAACAGCCTCCACCTATGCCTTTCCTGAAAATGCCAAAACCAGAGGTATCGTTTGTAAAATACACCGTGAATGTGATTGTGAATAATGGCGAAAACACCGGGGCACCGGTTGTCTTTGAAAGTAACCCAACATATCTAAATCTCTTCGGGAGGGTTGAATACAAGGTCCTGTATGGGATGGCCACAACAGATTTTTCTATGATTAAGGCAGGTTCTGTCCACAGGGCAAATGGCGGTTATCTTGTGATTGATGCAATAGACCTTTTCAAAAATATGTTTTCCTATGATGCTTTAAAAAGGGCACTGAAGAACAAAGAAATCAAAATTGAAGATGTATTAGAACAATACAGGCTTGTAAGCACAGCAGCAATGAAGCCAGAACCAATACCGCTTAATGCGAAGATCATTATTATCGGCAATCCATATCTGTATTACCTCCTCTATAGCCTCGATGAGGAATCAAGAGAATTATTCAAGGTGAAGGTTGATTTTGACAGCAGGATGGACAGGACACCAGAAAATATTGAGAGATATGCTGCATTTATCGCATCCTGCCAGAGAGAGGAAAATCTTCTTCCCATTGATAAAGGTGGTGTTGCGAAGATTGTAGAATACGGTTCAAGGTTTGCTGAACATCAGGACAAACTCTCGACAAGATTCGGTGATATAACCGATTTAATCCGTGAATCGCACTACTGGGCAAAGAAGGAAAACAGCAATACTGTGAAGGCAGAGCATATTACAAAGGCAGTGGAAGAGAAGATTTACAGGATCAACAGGGTTGAGGAACGCATCAGGGAAATGATGCTGGAAGACACCCTCATTGTGAATACTTCAGGAGAAAAGGTGGGACAGGTGAACGGACTCGCAGTCCTTGACCTTGGAGATTACAGCTTCGGGAAGCCATCGAGGATAACGGCAAAGACCTTCGCTGGTAGGGCAGGTATTGTAAACATCGAGCGCGAGACAAAGATGAGCGGTAAGATCCACGAAAAGGCAATCCTTATCATATCGAGTTATCTTGGAAACAAATACGCAACCAAAAAACCGATCAGCCTCTCAGCATCCATAACCTTTGAACAGCTCTACGAAATGGTGGAGGGCGACAGCGCTACATGTGCTGAGCTCTATGCATTATTAAGCAGTATCGCTGGTGTGCCTCTGAAACAGAACCTTTCTGTTACCGGTTCTATGGACCAGAATGGTGATGTCCAGCCCATAGGCGGTGTAAATCAAAAAATAGAAGGGTTCTTTGAACTGTGCAAAATGAGGGGTCTTGATGGTAGCCACGGGGTAATAATACCTAAAAGGAACATGAAAAACCTTTTACTCAAGCAGGAAGTTGTAGATGCAGTGAGAGAAGGAAAATTCTCTATATATGCGATTGACAAAATGGAAGAAGGGCTGGAAATACTTACAGGTATGCAAGCCGGAGAAATGAATGAAGATGGGACATACTTAGAAGGCACCATCAACTATCTTGTAGCAAAGCGACTCACAGAAATATCAGAGGCCCTGGAAAAGAAAAAGGACAAGGAAGAAGGGGGGATAATCTCCAGGACCAAAGAAGAATAGGTAGCAGCTGCAGACAGCTCCCTATCACCGCTTTTACATTGATTTCTCGATTGCTCTACTGTTACAATAATGCGTGATTTCTCTGATAAAAGAACGATTAAAGGTATATCAGGCCAAGGAAATTCAATGCCCTAAATCCACATGGGCCGGGGTTATCATACCAATATTTGAAAAAGATGGAAAGCCATTTATTGTTCTGACAAAAAGAACGCATACAGTCAAGATACACAAAGGTGAGGTCTCTTTTCCTGGCGGTATGTACGAAGACAAAGACGGCGATAGAATAAACACCGCCATAAGGGAATGCTGTGAAGAAATAGGCGTGAAGAAAAAGGACATGGAAATCCTCGGAAGACTGGACGATATGTTCACATTAACAGGTGTTTGTGTAAGACCCTATGTTGGCATCATACCATATCCATACACATTCAAGACAAACCCGCATGAAGTGGCTTACCTCATATACCTTCCGCTTCAATACCTCCAGGAAGTCTACCCGGCTATGGAAGAAGCGGAACATGCAGGCAAAGTCGAGAAGGTACCCTCATTTTATTACAATGGTGACAGAATATGGGGGGCCACGTGCAGGATACTCTTAAGGTTTAAACGGATAATAGAAGATGGGAAGATTTAACCTCAAGGTCTTACTGATCCTTTCATTGGGGCACCTTGTTGTGGACATCTACCAGGGGGCACTCCCTGCAACATTGCCCTTCCTGAAAGAAAAGCTTTCCCTCTCCTATACAATGACAGGTTTTATACTGATGGTTGCCAATTTCACCTCTTCCGTGCTTCAACCGCTTTTTGGTTTTTATTCGGATAAAAAAGAGAAGGCAATTCTTCTTCCCATTGGATTATTATGTGCAGGTCTTGGATTTTCCCTTTTATCCTTACCTACAAACTATGCAATCATTCTTATACTTGTGACAATAAGCGGTCTTGGTGTAGCATCATACCACCCCGAAGGCTACAAAACCGCCCATTTCTTTACCGGTGAAAAGAGCGTTACCGGGATGTCCATATTCTCTGTGGGGGGGAATTTTGGCTTTGCACTCGGCCCTATCATATCAATCTACATCATACAATACCTTGGATTTTCTTCCCTTCCAATAATTATCCTGCCATCACTGATCTTTACAGCGATAATTATTTACCAGAAAAACATAATAGCCATTCCTAAAATTGAGCACACAGAAAGACGGGCAGTTATGGGCAAAACCCATACCTCTATAGGTGTTTATATTTCTCTTGCCCTCATTATAAGCATAGTGGTGATGAGATCATGGACACAGATGGGTCTTTTAACCTATATACCCTTTTATTACATAAACTACCTGAAGGGAGACCCTCTGTTCGCAGGAAAGCTTATTTTTGTATACCTCTTATGCGGAGCAGCAGGCACCTTGCTGGGCTCACCCTTTGCTGACAAATGGGGTCATAAGCTTTTCTTGAGATTATCCATGTTCCTCGCGACATTAACATTGCCACTAATCTTTGTGCCATTTATTGCAAAAAGTTATCTTTTATTCTTTGTTCTCGGGTTACAGGGAATTTTCCTCATCTCCACCTTCTCTGTAACTATAGTGATGGCACAGAAGCTCCTGCCTCACAGGGTCGGGATCGCCTCAGGCCTTATGGTAGGCTTTGCAATCGGAACAGGCGGTATAGGAGTAACACTCCTCGGAATAGTTGCAGACACATTTGGTGTTCCAGTTGCCCTTGAATCCATAATGATCTTACCCTTCATAGGGTTTGTTTTAAGTCTCATCGTAAGGTATAAAGGATAGGAAATGAAGTCCGTTATAAGTATCGTAGGTCGGCCCAATGTAGGTAAGTCAACCCTTTTCAATAGAATCATTGGTTACAGAAAGGCAATCACAGAAGACACACCGGGGGTTACAAGGGACAGAAATTATGGTGAGTTTGATTATCAGGGAGAATCCTTTGTACTTGTTGACACCGGAGGATTTGAGCCTTCCAAGGAAGATGGTTATTTCCCCCTGATAAAAAGGCAGATCCATGTATCTATGGATGAGTCATCGGCAATAATATTTGTTTTAGATGGGAAAGAAGGAGTGCTTCCTCAAGATATGGATATTGCAAAGATATTAAGAAGGTATGAAAAACCAGTCATATATGCGATTAACAAGGTAGATTCAAAGAAAAGGGAGATGGACATTTCAGAATTTTATGCCCTTGGGGTTGAAAGGTTATACCCGATAAGCGCCCTCCACGGTATAGGTATAGGGGAGTTGCTCGAAGATATTTATAAAGCAATGGGAGGGACGAAAGACGAGGGACGTGATAGAAGCCGGAGGTCTGGCCAGGATATAACTTTAAACTCCGAACTCCTAACTCCTAACTCCGAATTGCCGAAGGCAATTCGGATTGCCATTGTGGGGAGACCTAACACAGGAAAATCCTCTATTGTAAATAGACTTCTCTCCTCGGAAAGGATGATAGTAAGCGATATTCCAGGAACTACAAGGGATGCAATCGACTCAAAGATTATGTTCAGAGATGAAGAGATTATCATCATCGATACTGCGGGACTACGGAAGAAGAGCAAAATCTATTTGAAGGTAGAGGAATATTCTGTCGCAAGTGCCCTTCATACCATAGAGAGGGCGAATATTGTAAATCTTATAATAGATGCAAATGAAGGGGCAAGCCATCAGGATGCAGCCATAGCACACCTGATCATTACAAAGGGCAAGGGGATCTGTATTGTTATAAATAAATGGGACCTTGTAAAAGGAAAGATAGGCGAAAATGAATACACAGAGATGATTAAAAAAAGGATACCTCATGCAGCATTCTCTCCTGTTATCTTTACCTCTGCAAAAACCGGGAAAAACATCGAGAAAATACTGGAAATAGATGCAAGAATATATGCCCAGCTTATGAGAAGAATAAGCACCTCAAGGTTGAATGTGGTCTTCGAAGAATTCTTTCGAGGGTCCAGCGTGCCTCATACTCAAGGCAAGGCGGTAAAAATCTCCTATGTCAACCAGGCAAGGATCTTACCTCCCACCTTTGTACTCTTTTCAAACTACCCAAAACTTATACCGGAACACTATAAAAGGTATCTTATAAACTGCATAAGGGAAAAGTATGGTTTTCAAGGTGCTCCTTTAAGGCTGATTTTTAAGAAAAAATAGTGGGCAAAGCGTTGAGTTAATAGTTGAGTTTTCTGGCGGAAGTGCATGGGAATCGAACCCACCCACCAGCTCGTCACCGGTGCACTGGTTTTGAAGACCAGGAGGCCCACCAGGCGCCTTGGCACTTCCACATTAATAATGTATTCAATATAGGCTTTATTGTCAATCAATTGGTAAAATGATGGGGGATGTTAAAATATAAGTGCTTGAAATGTTAAAAGTCACTTCCGAATAATTTTACATTTATTTTACAAAGGGGGATTTTGGGGCTGTTTCCAAATGAAGTTTGATTTAAAGATTTTGCGCCGAATCTATAATTTAACTATAGACATTGCCTTGAGATATAGAAGGGAATATGTTAAACTTGAATCGGTGATGGGGTTCACCTATAACCGCCTCAATCAGGGCTGATAACTCCTAACAGTATGAACAATTCTTTGCAGGAGTAGTATTGAAGATATTGAGATACCTGCATGGACTTTTAGGAGGAGTTTATGGAAACAGCCCAAGATGTCCTGAAAAGAATCAAAGATGCCACAAATCAATTTCGCATCCTTTCCCTTAATCGTCAGATAGAAGCATGTGAGGGGCTCTTTACAGAAAGTCCACTCATTGACGTTGCCATTCTCGGACAGTTTAAGGCAGGCAAAAGCTCCTTCATTAACAGTTTAATTGGCAAACCTATATTACCAGTGGGCGTTATCCCTGTGACTACAGTCATTACCCGTCTGCAGTACGGTAAAAACGAAAAGGCAATTGTCACACAATTTGATGGTACGAGTAAAGATGTAGAAATTCATGAAATTGAGGGTTTTATTTCTGAAGCCCAAAACCCTGCCAATAAGCTAAATGTTGACGTGGTAGATGTTGAACTGCCTTCCCTCGAACATTATAGAGGCCTCCGACTGGTAGATACCCCTGGCCTTGGAAGTATTTACAAATACAACACCGCTACTTCTAAACAATGGTTGCCCGAAGTGGGTGCCGCGATAGTTGCAATAAGCGCTGACAGACCACTTTCTGAAAATGATATTAATCTCATTCAGGAGTTGATGACATATACACCTAAGGTTGTTCTTCTCTTAACAAAAGCAGACCTTCTTACAGAAGACCAACAAAAAGAGGTCGTACAATTTTTCAAGACCACGTTAAAGCGTGAATTCAAGCGTGAATTTCCTATATTCCTTTATTCAACCATTACCCAAACAGAGCTATTCAAACACTGGCTTGACAAATTTTTACTCAATTTATCTCAAAATCGTGATATGGAATTCAAAAATATCGTTCAGCATAAAATACGTTCGCTTGCAAGGAGTTGTATCGGATACCTTGAGATTGCCCTCAAAACATCCACACAGGCTGATTACGACTGTGAACAGCTGAAGAAACTTATCCTTGACGAAAAGGTCAATTATGAACTAATCCAGTCAGAACTTTTTCTTATTGCACGGGAAAACATGCTTCAGACCAGAACCCTTATCGCAAACCGCCTTGAAGCCTCACAAAGAGTCCCTCTTATACAAAAAATCCTATCAAGTCTGAGCAATGAAATGCCAACATGGCAAGGGAACCTCTGGAAACTCACCCGACAATATGAAAACTGGCTCATGGAAACCATGGCAAGTGAAATGAATAATATATCTAATTTAGAACATAAACACTTCTTTGGCACCCTGAAAAAGGCACAACTCAGCATCTCCCGTTCTGTTGAACTTTTCAGAAATCTCCTTGATAAAAACATAGAGCAGGTATTGGGGATAAAGCTTGAAGAAGTTGACTGGAAGATCGAAGTCTCTGAACCGCCTCATCCTGATGTAGCTTTTGTTAGAACGTTTGATTTCAATCTCGACCTGCTCTGGTTTTTATTCCCCATGTTTATTTTCAGAGGTGTTTTTGAGAGACAATTCTTAAAAAAAATCCCCCAAGTTGCTGACATACACCTATCACGCCTTGCTTATCAGTGGGAAGTACGCATCAATAAGACAATTGAGGATGTAAAGGAACAGGCCCTTGCATATGTGCGGGACGAACTTTCAACGATTGACGCACTCTTGTCCCAAGTGAGTGGCCGGACTGACGAAATCCGACAGATGGTTGACTTGCTTCAAAGGCAACAGGAAATGCTTACAAATACAAATAATAATATTATGACTGGAGAAGGGACTGACGGAAAGATAAGGGACATACCATGAGCAGAGAGCAGCCTGATAGCGCAGATCTTCTCAATCCGAATCAGAGGAATAGTCTTGCCTCGACCCTGCGCGTACTGGAGGAGATACTGTCTGAAACCAAGCTGAACATCTCCTGCAGTTTCTGCCTCGATATCATGTATGAGGTGAATGACGATCTGCCGGCTGCGGTCAAAGAAGAAAGTTTGAAAAGGATAATGCTCATTAGAGAGAAAATCAGAGCGATAATGGAGGAGTTTGTCTTGGAGAGGAGGAGCAAAAGGACGAGTCAAGACATCATAGGGAAGCTCTCCTACGCATGGGAAATTCTCGAAGGAACGAAGGCGAGATACCTGAGAGGGTATGGTGCGGTTGCTGAAGGGCTTGCGGAGCACCTGGATCCGCAAATCAACGCCGTCATTCTCCTCGTGGATGAAATACTGAAAATGATTTCCAAGAAAAAACAACCTCTTAGGGGATCAACAAGCTTAAAAGTATCTACATGAGTTCTTAAGAATGATAGATAAAAAGAGAATTCTCCTTCTATTCACCATTATACTAATAGGAATCCTATTTACTGCTATTATTCCTAAATCGAGGAAAGGAAATGAGGGCTGGATCTATTACGGCAAGTGGGAAGAAAGGGCTTTTTATTACAATGTGCATTTTGTGAGACTACTCACAGGAAACAATATCTCCCTCATGACAAGAGAGATGTATGGTGAAAATGGAGAGGTGAAGGGAAACATGTGGCGAACACAGTTCGGAAATCTTATTGACGAGAAGGATACATTTACCTATGCCGACAGATTGCTGGAGATCGATTGTAACCGTCGGGAGTTTAGGATTCTCCGAGCCGAGGAGCGCAATACAGCCGGTGAAACGTTCATTCTCTATAACAATAAAGATACTATTTATCCCATTTTGGCAGGATCCGCAGACGAGAAGCTATATGGGATCGTATGTCAGACCAATGGATTAGGAGGATATCGCTGATGGACAATGACATGGTGACGATGGAAAGATAAGAGATGACTAATCATCCAGCTATCTCAAGCGAAGAGGGGTTTCAGCTATCGCCTGGCGAAGTCCATTACCTATACTGGTATATCCAGGGAAGCATAATGGTACAGGAAATCCGGCAATCGCTTCGTAAAGCCTGGGGTTTTTGTGAGCGCCATGCTTGGGCTGCCATGCTTGGGCTGCCATGCTCGTAGAATCGGCGTTTCGTTCCAGTTTCCTTCATGGTCCGTCGATCCTCTATGAAGATATTATGAGCCGAGCCGTTCCTGCTTTTGATCTTTCAGGACCGCTACAGGACTTCCGCCTGAGAATTAATCTCCGTGAAAAAGGGCATTGCTTCATGTGCGAGATGGGGTTCGGACCTGATACCAAAGGGCAGGTCAGAGCAGAGATCGTTGAAACAGGGGGAAATCCAGCTCATCTTATGGCATTTGCCCTAAAAACGAGGACGTATTGGATCGGGACCGTCTGCGGCCGCTGTTCTGACAGCGGGTCGCTACAGCGGTGCAGACACCACCTGATGGAAGATGCGACCAAAGGTCGGCTTGATTCTGTATCTTTACATAGAAACCTCGTGAGAAATGTGTACAACCATCTTGTTGTGTATACGCGCTCCTTCGTTTGGGGGTATCATGGCACGGCTACTGAAGAGGATAGGGCGGCACTTATCAGCGCTGTCGGATGGTGCAGCGGATGGAGACCCCTGCTGAAGATTATGGAAGACCATGGATTGTTGTAACAACACCTATATTAAAATATCAAAGGAGGAAACCATGTCAAAGATAAAACGTGTTTTCGCAAGAGAAGTTTTTGATAGTAGAGGAAATCCCACTATTGAGGTGGAGGTAGTTCTTGAAAACGGCGCAAAAGGAAAGGCTATTGTTCCATCTGGTGCATCAACCGGGGAAAGAGAAGCCCTTGAACTCAGAGACGGGGACCAGAAAAGATATAAGGGAAAGGGTGTACTCAAAGCAGTTGGGAATGTGAAGGACGTTATTGCCCTCCAAGTGATAGGCCATGATGCGTTGGACCAGAGCCATATTGATAGTCTGCTCATAGAGCTTGATGGAACAGAAAACAAAAGTAACCTCGGGGCAAATGCGATACTTGGAGTTTCTATGGCTGTTGCAAGGGCTGCTGCCAATTATTTTGAAATCCCCCTTTACAGATATATTGGCGGTATTGCAACGAGAGAGCTTCCAGTTCCACAGATGAATGTCATTAATGGCGGGCAACACGCTCAGAATCCCCTTGACATTCAGGAATTTATGATAGTACCGGCCGGTGCTGGTTCCTTCAGAGAGGCATTGCGTATGGGGGCTGAGGTATTTCACACACTAAAGAGCGTATTGAGAGACAAGGGACACACAACAGGCGTGGGTGATGAGGGCGGTTTTGCCCCACAGATTTCCTCTACAAGGGAGGCTCTTGAACTGCTTCTTATAGCCATAGACAAGGCCGGATACAGACCTAAGGATGATGTCCTTATAGCTCTGGACCCGGCTGCAAGCGAATTTTACAAGAATAGGAAGTATCATATTGATGGCAACAAGTGGACCAGCGATAAGCTGGTCGATTTTTACGAATCTCTCATCAAGAATTATCCTATCATATCGATAGAAGATGGTTTTGCCCAAGACGACTGGGACGGCTGGAGGGCCTTTACCAACCAATGCGCCTCCCAAATACAGATCGTCGGTGATGACATCTTCGTGACAAATCCAAAGATATTCTTCGAAGGTATACAGAAAGGCATTGCGAACAGTATCCTTATCAAGCTAAACCAGATAGGAACCCTTACCGAAACCCTGACTACCATCGGAATGGCAAAAAAGGCAGGCTACACCTGCGTTATTTCTCACCGATCAGGAGAAACAGAGGATACCTTTATTGCAGATCTTGCCGTTGCGATAAATGGGGGACAGATCAAGACAGGTTCTTTATCAAGGAGTGAAAGGATAGCAAAGTATAACCAGCTATTAAGAATAGAGGAGGAGTTAGGAGAAACCGCAGTTTTTAGTGGTAAGAATGTATTTTACAGTATAAAATGACTAATTCCTAAGCAGGGCAAATGTTAATTATCAGGGACTTTAATTGGTAAAGGAATAAGGAAGGTATGTGAAAACCCACTCTAATATTTTGTCATACAATCATCGGTCTGCCATGATGTTTGTCATCCTAATTGGTGTCGTGAGCCTCTTTTCGGATATGACTCACGAAGGGGCGCGGAGTGTCATGGGTCCATTTCTGGCTTTGCTCGGCGCCAATGCCACAGTGGTCGGGATTGTGGCAGGATTCGGTGAGCTGGTGGGCTATGTCCTGAGACTTCCTTCCGGATACATCACCGACCGGACAGGAAGATACTGGACTACAACCATTATAGGCTACATCATAAATATGCTTGCGGTACCCTTGTTGGCTTTGGCAGGAAGCTGGGAAGTCGCCGCCTTCCTTATAATCTTAGAGCGGGCCGGAAAGGCGATTCGAAACCCTGCACGTGATGCCATGCTCTCCCATGCGACCCTGAAAGTTGGACGCGGCTGGGGGTTTGGATTGCACGAGGCAATGGATCAGATCGGTGCAATGCTCGGCCCCCTCATCGTTGCAGCAGTACTATACTTTAAGGGGACGTATCGAACTGCTTTCGCCACATTGCTCATACCAGCAATATTGACCATAGGGGTGCTCGTAATAGCCCGTATGTTGTATCCTCATCCCCGCGATTTGGAGTCAACTGCTCCCAAAATAGAAACAAAAGGACTTTACCGTGTTTATTGGATCTACCTTGCAGCAATGGCTTTAAACGCAGCAGGTTATGCGGATTTCCCTCTAATTGCATATCATTTTCAAAAAGCATCAACGGTTTCCGGAGACTGGATACCTGTTTTTTATGCTGTTGCCATGGGAGTCGACGCAGCGGCTGCATTAATATTCGGTCGTTTCTTCGACCGTAAAGGGATACCTATACTCGTCATTTCCGTCCTCATGTCCGTTTTTTTTGCGCCATTG
>Ga0172362_10000261_pt1 | contig 41385 bp, 48 predicted proteins | sample LakKivs1_kivu2a2_FD_114534 | JGI IMG/M metagenome (GOLD analysis project Ga0172362, IMG submission 114534) | Sediment microbial communities from Lake Kivu, Rwanda - Sediment s1_kivu2a2 | ecosystem: Environmental > Aquatic > Freshwater > Lake > Sediment | place: Rwanda: Western Province, Lake... | reverse complement strand
TCTTATGCAAGGTATTAACTTTTATCGCTGCATCCATTTCTGGATGCGGCATAATCAATATACGTGTTCCCGTCTGGATCGGACGCTTCCCATGCCTGCGCACCAAGATTTCTTACGCTGTCTCCGCTAATGTTCATTCAGGACTGCTATTTGTCCAGGGAAAAGCAGGAACTGCCATTTATCTCTGAAAAATACAAACACCGCAACAATGAATGCTTAATAATTAAGTATTGTGTCACCTTAATTCTTGAAAATATAAACATGTTATGCTATGTTACAGACAAGGAAAACACAGATTGCTCAGACAAATATCTAAATTCTCTTTTCTTTTTGCAGCGCTGCTGCTATTGTCAGCTTCTGCCGGATACCCTGGTTTTGAGCCGGTAAGACACAAAACAGACAGCGGCTGTGATGATTTGCTGTCAGGCAGGGTTGAAGAAGCAAGGCAGAAATTTGAAAAAATACTGTCGGATAACCCGGTTAATCCCGATGCCCTTGAAGGAACCGGTCTTATCCTTTACTACAGAGCCGTCTTCCCGGAAAGCTACGAAAAATTCGCGGCGTTAATCAAAAGCGGTCCTGAAGACATCCGCAGCACAATTTATCTCAGAATGCTGGGCAGCCTGTCCCTGTTTTACTCTGAACAGAAATATGCGGATTTTTGCCGGGAGATCATCTCAGGACAGGATTTCCCTGAACCGACAAAGGATATTGCCAGGCTGTGGCTGCTCCAGTATTACCTGAAAACAGGAGAACCGGAAAAAGCCGGTTCAGTAAACAGCGAACTGAATTTTATTCCCGACTGGCTGGCAATAGGCCCTTTCGACAACGAAGGCAAGGCAGGGTTCGGGACGGAATATCCGCCTGAAAAAGAAATAAAATACGATGCTTCATATTCCGGCAAAGAAAGGGAAGTCCGGTGGCGGGACCTGCCTGTTAAGACAAACGACGGTGCAATCGATCTAGCAGCGATGCTGCGGCCCACAGACAACTGTGTCGCTTATGCACTGACACACGTATGGATGCCGAAACAGACAAGGGTGATTTTCCGGGCGGGAAGCGACGACGGAATAAAGGTCTGGGTGAACGGCCAGCCGCTGCTGCAGTCAGACGTTTACCGTCCTTTCCAGTACGACCAGAATTCTTTCGGGGCCGTGCTGGCGTACGGCTGGAACAGGGTTATGGTCAAGGTCACAAACGGCATCGGCGGCTGGAGATTCAGTATTAGAATTACGGACACTGAAGGTAAAAAAATAGAGAATATACACTTCCGCACCAGGCTGCCTGAAAATGAGCCGGTCTGTCATGAAACAGAATCCTTCAAAACAGAAAATCTGCCGGATTTTCTGTCTGAAGAAGCATCGCGTAAAGACCTGTCGCCTGCCGAATCTTCCATGGACAACTTTTATCTGGGGCTGTACCACAGATTCTGCCTGGATGCTGATGCCTCGGAACATGCGGATTTCAAGTGTTTTGAGAAATGCACTGCCGCATTTCCCGATTGTCCTGTTTTCCAGACAGAATATGGAGTATCTGCAGACGACCAGAACGTACGGAGGACGGCTTACGAAAAATCTCTTGCTACAGACCCGGAATCTACGGGTGTCAGGGTCAAGCTCGTGGATTATTACATCGGGCTTCAAAGATTCGGGCAGGCGAGACAGCTTCTGGAAGAAATCGACAGGCATATCCGGGGGAATTTCCTGGTTGAATACAACCGTGCAAGGGTTTTTGCCATGCGGAATTTCGATGAACTGGCCATGGAAACATACAGGAAAAGCCTGGAACTCAATCCGGAGTTCATGGAAAGCCGGCAGGCAATGACAGGATATCTGGACCAGAACAGCACTTCTGAAAAGGCCTCGGCAGAATATCAGAAACTGTTTGACCGGGACAGGGAAAATTACACCGGTAATCTTGCCAACGCTGCCGTTAAAAGAGGGGAATACAGCCGGGCAGAAAAACTCTGGTCGGACTTAAAGATACTCCGTCCTTTTTCCACAGAACCATACCGCAGGACAGCGATGATTTACAAGGCGCAGAAAAAATATTCGGAAGCAGTAAAGGAATTAGAGGCAGGGCTTGCAATTGCTCCGGAAGACCACTACCTTCTTGGAGAACTCGGATTGTGTCTCAGGTATGCAGGACAGGAAGAAGAAGCCATGAATATCTGGAACAGGGCAATCAAAATCAAGCCGAACTACACATGGCTGCGCGACTACATGGACTTTCTTTCAAGGGAAAAAGCGGGTTATGACGAACCATACGAGTCTGACGCGGAAAACATCATCGCTGCCGGGAAAACACTGCAGGAAATTCCTGACGCGTCTTACTGCATACTGCTCGACCAGAAAATCGTCAAGGTAAATCCGGACGGCACCTCCAGCTACACAGTCCACATGATAACAAAGATTCTGCAGGACACAGGCGTTGAGGGGAATTCCTACAATGAAATTGATTTTCTTCCCGGGCAGGACAGGGTGGAAATTCTGAAGGCAAGGGTGATACGTGCCGACGGCTCAGTGCTGGAGAGTTCAGAGATCGGCGAAAGACCGGCGTTCTCCGACGGAAGCGTCTACAGCGATTATCATTACAAAACTGTCTCACTGGGCGGTGTCGGAAAAGGCACTATTGTGGAGCTGAAATACAGGGTTGACACCTTCGGAAAAAACATTTTCGCGGATTACTTCGGCGATATTTTCGTAATGCAGGACCGCGTACCGGTAAAGCAGAGCAAGTACGTGGTAATACTGCCTGCCGGGAAAAATCTTTACTACACGAAAAACAAGCTGGGAACCGAACCTGAAGTAAAAACAGACAAAAACGAGACAGTGTATATCTGGTCAGGCAGGGACATTCCCGGGATAAAGTCAGAATCAAACATGCCGCCGTATCTGGAACTTGCGGCGAATGTCAGGGTCTCCACCTTCAAAAAATGGGATGAGGTCGTCAACTGGTATTACGGGCTGATACGCAACCAGTTTATACCCGGCGAGGAAATCAGGAAAAAAACAGTCCGGCTCACTGCGGGGTTAAAGACCGACGCCGAGAAAATCCGGGCAATATATAATTTTGTCGTCACCGACATCCGGTATCTGGGAATAGAATTCGGAATCGGCGGTTATCAGCCCGACACGGCAATAAGCGTTTTCCAGAAGCAGTACGGCGACTGCAAGGGCAAGGCAGTCCTGCTGAAGACAATGCTTAAAGAAGCAGGAATTGAATCCGACATCGTACTTGTACGGACAGCCAACGCAGGAAATATCAGCACCGAACCGGCCGGGATGCACTTTTTCAACCATGCAATCTGCGCAGTGCCTGCGGCAGGAAAAACGCTTTTTCTGGACGGAACAGCGCAGTACACGGGAATGGATGAATTTCCGAGCCTGGACCAGGAAACTGCTGCACTGCTCATAGGCGACAGGGAACACTGGTCTTTCACCAGGACGCCCGGACTGCCTCCGGAACATAACGTCAGCCAGCAGACCGGCACAGTTTCAATCTTGCCTGATTCATCCGAAGTATTAGTGAATGATAAGCTCACAGGATTTTTCGCTGCGTATGCCAGGTTTAAATACCATATTCCTGAAAAACGACTGGAGCAGCTGAACAGGGAATGGGGACAGCGGTTTGCCGGGGCAAGCGTCCTGGATGCGAAATTCTCAGATTTGAACGATATCGACAAGCCTGCGGAAATATTCAAAAAGGCAAAAATACCGCAATTTCTGAGGTCTGAAGACAACAAATTCAAATTCAGGCCCGCGCTTGAACCGCTTGATATGATCAAGAATTATGCGTCGCTGGGCGACAGGGAACACGACATGCGGTTTTACTACAATTACAGGTTAAACCAGAAAATGGAATTTATCATTCCGGAAAACATGAAATTCGGAAGTATTCCCGAAAATACAGTGCTGAACACTCCTTTCGGTTCGTTCTCCGTGTCGTTTGAAAAAAAGGACAGAAAAACGCTTGTCATGGAAAAAACCTTTGTTTTCGGTCTCAAACGTGTGAGCAGGCAGGATTACCAGAATTTCAAGAAATTCTGTGCTGAAATTGACAGGGTTGAAAGCATGGAAATAAGCCTGGAGAAAACAGAATGAGAACCGGAAAAATCATCTGCAGCATGCTGTTCTGCGTTTTGCTGCTTTACGCATTTGCATCCGCCGGCATACGCGAGGACTTCAGTGCCGGTAGATACAAAGAAGTTGAAGAATCTCTTTTAAAGCCACATACGGAAAAATACACCGGAGAAAAATCCGAATACTTTGCGTGGCTGAATTTTGCAAATGGAAATTTCAAGGGCGCCTTTGAAAACTGGCGCGACTACTGCCTTATTTCGTCCGGTTCGTCCCCGAAACAGGCCCTCCTGGAAAACCTCTGCACACTCAGGTTTTTCTCGGGATTCATAAACGACCGCAAACTCGTTAGGGACGTGTATGTGCTCCTTGCCGGAAAAATCCGGGATCCAGAGGCAGGCCGGATGCTCGCCGAAAACCTGTTTGAATTCAGCATGGCTGCAGGCGATACTGATTCCGCACCGCGTTATCTGGCAGAAACCGGCAGGATTTCCGAATGGCAGATTGCAGGCCCGTATACGCACTTCAGACGGTATGACCTGGCTGAAATTTTTGCTCCGGAAACAACAGCCAGAACAGGTAAATGGTGGAAACCTGTTAAAACACCGGACATGTCGATCCCGTTCGGCGCAGCGCTTTATCCCGGCGACCCGCCTGTGGTGGGATATGCCAGGACATTCTTCTCCGTACCTGCCCGGGCAGAATGCCTGCTGATTTTTGAAACAAGAGATTCCCTGCGGGTATGGCTGGACGGAGATGAAATTTATTCCAGGAACGCCTGTCTCGGAACGCCCGGTTCTTCAGGAACCGTCAGAAGGAAACTTGCTGCAGGGTGGCACGAAATTCTCCTGAAGGGACAGCGACTCAGTTACGGCCGGGAATGGAGCGTAGGCGTTTCCTTATGCACTGCAAATTTCAAGCCTTTCACGGCAAAGTTCAGCACAGAACCTCCGGAAGGTTTTTCGTTTAAACCCCTTCGGAACACCGCTGATTTTTCTGCCGGGAATGCTGAAAAAACCGTGTCTGCTCCTGCAGGGAAAATACCGACCCTGCGAATGGCTGTCAGCGCTGTCAATGAACTTGAAAACAGCAATTTTCTTCAGGCGCTGGCTATAGCAAATAACGCGCGGCAGCAGGAACCGGCAAACCCTCTTCTGCTGTTCCTGCAGGGATTCTTTTTTCTGCAATACCAGGACAGTCCCCAGGCAAGGAACTGCTTCAGGCAGACACTGGAAATCTACCCCGGTTTTGTTCCTGCCGCAGGATTTCTCGCAGGCACATTCATCAACGAGGAAAAATACAAGGAGGCGCAGGAAGCCCTGGAAGAAATCAGGAAATCAAGAGGTTCAAATCCGTTCATCGACTACCTTCTGGCAAGGGTCTATTATTTCAGGAACTGGCCGATTGAATTTTCAGAACTTCTCGGCTCTGCTTCTGCAGCTGATCCGGCAAATCCCGAAATACTTGAATTAATGGCAGACATAGCGGAAAAAAACATGGAATACGGGACATCAGAATCTTTGCGCAGACAGGCGCTGAAACTCAACCTTAACCGGACCACGTCATGGCAGAACCTGGTCGGATTCCTTGTCCGCCAGAAAAAGAAAAATGAAGCCGTTGAAGTTTACAACTCGTGGCTTCAATTCGACCCTCATGCCCAGGAAGGAGAACTCAATATCCGCAAGGCAGAACTTTTAATCGAGACAGGGGAATTCGAAGAGGCCAGGAAGACGGTTGAGGCCGACCTTAAAGTCTGCCCGGGTTATCCGCATGCATTTGAAATGCTCGGTAGGATCGAATTCCTGCAGGGAAACCGCGAAGGAGCAGTTAAATTCTGGACCAAGTCCCTTGAATTAAAACCCGACAACTTTGAGCTCAAAAAGAAACTGCTGTGCCTCACAAACCAGCCTGATTTATCGTCAACGCAGACAGAAGACTTCCGGCCGATAGTCAGGTCTGAACCCGGAACGGATTTTCCCAAGGCAGCGGCTGTCCGGTGCCTGGAAAAACAGACAGTCAGGCTTGTCGACGACGACAAAGCATTTGAAGAGGCAAACCAGATAATCGTCAGGATTCTGAACAAGAAGGGACGCGAGAACTGGGAGCAGGTGTATCTCGGAAACTACTCCGAAGAAGTGATGGAGGCAAGGACGATAAAACAAGACAACAGGCTGTTTGATGCAATACCTGTGCCGCAGGTCGGCCTGACGCCGGTGTCGCTTGACGATGGGAATTTTCTTGAATACAATTATTCCACCGACACTCCAAGCTCTTTCTTTGAGCTTGCAGGATTTTACTCAGGCCCTGTTCTCTTCCGGCAGGCAGAGGACGCTGTCCTGCGCAAGGAATTTACCCTGATAGCACCGGCCGGCAGAAAAATCAACGTGTCCGCATCAAAAAACCTGGAATACGACGAAAAAACGGAAAATAACCTGCAGGCAAGAACCTGGAAGGCGAAAAATCTGCAGCCCATTGACCCCGAATGCTTCATGCCGCCCATGGAACGATGCTCTCCTTTCCTGTATATTTCAACAATCGATTCCTGGCTCGAAGTTGCCAAATCACTAAGGGGCAGCCTGTGGGGACTGGCTCTTCCGGACTTTGCTCTGAAAGAAAAAACCGCCCATGTCATCGGAAATGCCAGGACGCTGACAGACAAAGCCAGAAAAATTTTCCGCTTCGTGGCGGACGAAATTGAGCCGGGGAAATCCCAGTCGCTTCTGGACAGGCCAAAGCCGTCAAACCGGATTCTCTTCAACAGACAGGCAGGCGAAGAGGAAAAAATCGGACTTTTGAAATCAATGCTTTCTGAAATCGGCGTTGCAGCGGAGATTGTCTTTTCCGGACAGAACAATTCGGAATTTCTCCCTGAAAATTCGCCAACCTGCAGTACTTCAGCCACCCGCTGCTGCATGTTTTAAACCTTGAAGGCAGGGAAATATGGCTTGATCCGTCGACCAAATATGCACCGTTCGGAAAACTTTTCTCGGCCCTGCGCAAAGTCCATATAATTAACCCGTCCACAGGAAATATTTCAACCATGCCTGACCTGCCGTCGTATTTTTACAGGAGCGTTGACAAAGTCAACATTTCCCTGGATGAGGAGGCAAAAATAAGGGGCGACATCGAATTCCGCCTGAGCGGAGACCTGGCTGTCGGCATAAGGAACAAAACGGATGAGCCGGGTGTAAAAAACATGCTCCTGAGTTCTGTTTTCAACGAAATCATTTCAGGAATACAGATTGATAATCCGGAGATGTCCGGCGAAAAAGATCCTGAATCGGACCTGGTCATGAAAACCGGATTCTCAGGAGGAAACCTGGCCAGAAAAGAATCCGGCGGCATGCTGAGCATTTCCGCCACGGTTGAACCGCTGGAACTCACCAAAAATTATCAGCTTAAGGAAAAACGGGAGTTCGCTCTTTTCGACAATATGCCTCAGAGGACGGAGACCGAAGTAGTAATAACGCTGCCCGACGGCTTTTCTGTTGCGTCACTGCCTGCCCCTCTGGATATAAAATCAAAATACATTGATTACAGCATTGCTTTTGACACTGCGGATAACAAACTCACCATACACAGGAAATTTGAAAAATTCCTCCTGGATATCCAGCCGGAAGAATACCCGGAATTTGTGAAAATCTGCCAGAAGATCGACCAGTTTGAAAAGAAGCGCCTCACCTTCCTAAAGTAGGGACAGTCATCTACTTATTTATAAAATTAGCATTGCAGGTATTGCTGTTTTAAGCAATTTTTTAATTTTTTAAAAAGTGACACTTCGCCGACATAAGTCGGCGGCTTCTTAACAATTCTAAAGTCTGCTTTGCAGACTTTAGACCAAAGGAGTAACCTCCTTTGGGATCCTCTTTTGAGAGGAATTTGTTTTTGATTTTGCACTCTTTCATCACCAGACAAAAGTCTGGTGTTTTCAGAGTGCTTGCAAAATAAAGTGGACAAGAACTGAAGGGCTATTTTAGATACTTCACCTTAGATTTTAGAAATATTTAAAAATTGCGCTTAAGAAACAATAGGTTTTGTTAAAATAAGTAGGTGACTGTCCCTATTTTAACACTTTGCCTGTTATATCTTTTCTGGCAAGAAACGGGCTGGCCCAGTTCCGGCTGTCGTCACTTGAATCCCTGTTGTCTCCCATCACGAAAAAGTGTCCTTCAGGCACTGTAACCGGGCCGTAATTGTCATCGACAAGCCGTTCGTCTTTCCTGGTATGAATCACATAAGGCTCCTCAAGCTTTGTCATGTTCAAATATACATCCTTGTCCTTTATTTCCAGAACATCTCCTCCGATCGCAATTATCCTCTTTACGAATCGTTTGTTGTCGGGTGATTTCACAACCACTATTTCCCCTCTTGCGGGTTCCCTGAAAAGAAAAATCATCGTGTTGACAAATAGATGATCGTTTGTTTTCAGCGTTGGTTTCATTGAATCAGATGCGATGTAAATCCCCTCCATAACGTATGTTCTGACCACCAGCGCACCTGCTGCGGCAAGAAGAAATAAATATAATAAACGCTTCAAGGAGTGGTGAGCAGTTTTACGACTGCGCGGCCGAATTCTTCGGCACTGTCAGGACCATTTGCCGTGATTATCCTGCCGTCGGTTTCAACTGATGCACCCGTATATTCGGCTCCTGCCTTTTTTATCTGCGCTGCCTCGGAGGAAAAAACAGTCGCTTTTTTTCCCTTCAGCAGACCTGCATTGGCAAGAGTCACCGGAGCTATGCAGATTGCGGCAATAACTTTATCCTGTTCAGCCGCCTGTTTTGCCAGATGATGCGCAACAGCGTTATTCCAGTATTCTGTTGCGCCGCTGCCACCAACAAATATCACAGCATTGTAATCGGATACCTTCACATCTTTCAGCAGAACATCCGGCTTTGCTGTTCCACTCAGCATTCCTTTTGCAGTTTCCAGCGACGAACACACCAGCGTTATTTTTGCCCCTTCGGATTCAAGAATTTTTCTCGGCGTCTCCAGTTCTTCATCCCGGTAATTCCTGCTGGCAATCACCATAACGATTTTCATACCTGTAAGTTTTTTTGGCATTGTCTTTCCCTCTTCTCCCCTGCAGCCTGCTCCCGTCAGCATTGAAACCGCCAGAATATATACAAACAATTTACATTTCATAAATAGGGACAGTCACCCACTTATCTCTAAAATTACCATTACTGTTATTGCTAGTTTAAACAAATTTTCGGATTTATATACACCTGACGTATTACTTTGTATTTTTAAAATATTTGAAATTTGCCCTTGCAAAATAAAGCCTCCCATCAAAATAAGTAGGTGACTGTCCCTACTTATTTAGGAGCATGGCCTGGACTATGTCGGCTGCCCTCTGGAATTGCGAATCCTCTTCCAGCGCCACAACCTGCGCGGCTTTCTCACCTTCAGCCTGTTTGACCAGATAGATTCTGCCCTGCTGGCGCAGCCATTTCTCATTGTATCTGACCTGGTCGTCGCTTATCGCAAATCCTTCTGTCCTTACATACTTCACGAATTCCCCTAAGAGTTGGTCGTCCACCTTGAGCTCCCTGTATTTCAAATCCGGATGCTGTTCGACATATTTCCTGGCAAAGACGACATAATACTCCTGATAACTCAATTTTGTGAGCAGTTCATAATCAACAGGCCTGTCCTCGTCCACCAGGATGTCGGGTTCTATTCCCTTTTCATGAATCAGGTGCCCTCCTGGAGTGAAATAATGCGCGGTGGTAAGCCGCATCCCTGAACCATCGCTGAAAGCATACACACTCTGGACCGACGCCTTGCCGAATGTTTTTGTTCCGACAAACAGCCCACGGCGGTTATCCTTGAGCGCGCCTATCACGATTTCAGACGCGCTGGCGCTCCCTCCGTTGCCAAGCACAACCAGCGGCATTTCAGGATGAAACGGGTCCTTCATTGAATAATATTTTGCCACCGACTCGGGAAGCCGTCCTTCCGTGTAAACTATGAGTTTCCCTTTCGGCAGAAACGTGCTGGCAACTTCCCATGCCTTCATCAGCAGGCCGCCTGGATTGTTTCTCAGATCAAAAACTATTGCCTTCATCCCCTGTGCTTCCAGGTCTGACAATGCCTTGACAATTTCTTCGTTGGATTTGCTGTTAAAGTTTTTCAGCCGGATATAACCGATATTTCCCCTGAAAAGATGGGACCAGACAGTATCAGGGACCTCAATAATGGTCCGGGTTAATGCTTTGTCCATCAGGTCCTTGAAACCCGGACGCGATATGGTAACCGTAACCTTTGTGCCAGGGTCTCCCCTCAGCTTGTTGACAGCACCGTCGATGGTTATGCCCCTTGTGCTTTCGCCGTCAATCTTGACAATTCTGTCGTCAGCCAGAATCCCGGCTTCTGCGGCAGGCGTCCCTTCAATCGCGGATATCACTGTCAGGAAATCATTTCTGATTGAAATTACGACCCCTATCCCGCCGAAATGTCCCTGTGTATCATCCTGCAGTCCCTTCAGGTCCTTGGGAGTCATGAACTGGCTGTACGGGTCAAGGGTCTCCAGCATGCCGCGGACTGCGCCGTACAGGAGTTCATTGCCGGCAACTTTGTCCTCGCTGACATAGCCTTTCTTGACCAGGTCCAGAGCCTCCATCAGTGGTCCAAGCCCCTTGTAAGTCTCCTCTATCGTGGCTCTGCGGTCCTGTCCAAAAGCCGGGCAAATCAGCAGCGCCGACATTGCCAGTACAAGAATTATCTTTCGCACATTCATTATTTTTCTCCTTTCAAACCTGTCAGTTTCTCCCGGACCTGGCAGACTTAAGCCATTTCTGCGGGTCTATGGGTTTGCTTGCCTTTCGTATCTCAAAATGCAGAAGAACTCCTTCCAGGGAACCTGTATCTCCTGCCCTGCCTATTATGTCCCCAGGCATGACTCTCTGCTTGACTCTGACATCTATCTCTGAAAGGTGCCCGTAAATCGTCTGGAATGTATTTCCGTGGTCGATGATTACCATCTTCCCGTATCCGGTTACCCAATCGGCATGCACCACTATGCCTTCAGCCACTGCCCTGACCTGCTGTCCAATCTGCGCTTCTATCTCGATTCCTTCCTGCAGGACATCAATATTCCAGTTCTGGTTGCGATACCAACCGAATTTTTTCAGTATTTTTCCTTCCACAGGCCAGATAAGGCGTCCCTGTTTCTCTGCAAAGTCAAGCTCGGAAAGTTTCCTTTCTTCTTCCTCTGTCTTTTTCTGGGCTTCCAGCCTGCTTATCACTATCCCCAGCTGTGTACTGGCTTCCCTGAGTTCGTCTATCGCCTGTTCGCAGGATTCTTTCTCTGTCCTTACCTGCGCCAACAGTTTGTTCTTTTCATCAAGTTTTTTCTCAACCTGGCTTTGCTTGTCTGCCGTCAACTTCTTCAGGCTCAGATAGCGGGCCTCCTGTTTTTTGAACCGGGTTTCTTTTTCTTCCAGCATTTGCTCTTTTACTTCTGTCTTCTTTTTAAGATCCGCATCTTCATGAATGACCGCTTTTATCAACCTGATTCGCACCGGATAACGCACGGAATTATCGCTCCAGACAGTTCGCATCTGATTGAGCCGCAGAAACCTGTGGAAACGGTTTAACCTGAGATCCAGGTTTTCATTCAGGGTCATAAGTCTGGACCTTGTTTCCTGCAGTTCCAGGCTTGCCTTTGCCAGAGCTTTTGCCGTCGAAACCAGGTTCTTTTCATAGACAGCCTCTTCCCGGCACAGAGTTTCAAGCTGTTTTTCCATCCGCTCTAACTGGGACATAATGCTCTTTTCCTTGTTTTTTTTCTCTGTCTGTTTTTTCTTCTCTTCTGCCAGTTTCTGTTTGAGCTGTTCCAGGGTTTTCTTCCGCTCTGTTATGGAGTCCCCTGCATCCGCGTTTTTTTTCGTTTCAGCGGACGACATGAAAGCCAGAAAAAAAATAAAGGCAAAAACAGCAGGCAGGGACTTCATTCTTTTACTGTATTCCCTCCGGTTATCCAGCCGGCAATTCCTGCGCCTGCAATACCGATCAGAATAATCGTGAAAAGATAATGCCCGGGCAGGGCAGTCAGATTGTTCATTCTTCCGGATGTCAGGTCGGAAACCATCTGATTCAGACCCAGACGGTCGAGATTTCTTTCAAGCACAAAAATAACCCATGCAGCGGCAAGCCCTCCCAGGAATCCCAGCCATATCCCTTCAAACAGAAATTTCAGACGCACAAGCCAGGAACGCTGTTCCAGGGGCTGCTCTGCCCGGGAATCAAATACAAGCCCGCGCATAAAACCAATTGTAACCAGCAGGGTCAGCACAGCCAGTATGCACAACGGCAGCAGTATCAGCATCCTGACGGTATCAATAATCCTGAACAACCGGATAACCGCCTGCCTGTCGTACTCAACGCTTTCTATTTCCGGCAAAGCAGACAATTCCCCGGCCAGGCGCTCAATGCACTCCAGGTCAATTGTTTCCGGTTTAAAAGTGATTCTCAGGGAAGAGGGCAATGGATTACTGCCGAGCGTTTTCACAAAATCCCGTGTTTCAGAATCAGACATAAGTTCCTGGAGCGCGGCAGGACTGGAAATAAACTCGCAGGATGCAACTTCAGATTTTGACTTAAATCGGGCAATCAGGTCTGCGGCCTGCTCCTCTGCAACTTTTTTTCTGAGAAACGCCTCTACCTCTATGTTCTGCTTTAAAGCAGAGGAAATGCTTTCCAGATTCGCCATGTCCAGGAACACCATTCCCCAGACCAGACAAACGCATGCCATGACTGCGGCCACTTTCAATCTGCGGCCAGGGTGGTTATAAAATGCCTGCAACGGTCCGCTGAAAATATACGAGATTATACTGGTATCCATTTTATACATTATACAATATATTCACCAGGAAAAATAGGGACAGTTACCATTTTGGGTTGTTTGGGAAACAGGGACGGGCACCTTCTTCTGTATAGCTCTTTGCATTGAGCTGCCTGTCCCTGATTTCCTAAAAAATGGTAACTGTCCCTATTTTTCCAGCAACTCACTCCAATCCAGGAGGCGGGCGGAAAGAATGCCTACCTTTGCTTTTATAGCCTGCCTGAGTTCAGGTGATTTTGCGTGGATTGACTCTATTCCCGCAGATAATTTTTCAGGCGACAGTTCATCTATCCGGAACATTGAGCCGGCATTCAGCTCAGAAACAAAATTCTCAATCTTCGGGTCATAGGAGACAGCGATAAAAGGCACGCCGGACACTGCCGCAAGGATGATGCTGTGCAGTCGCATTCCGACAAGGATATCAAGTCCTGCTATGAGCTCTGCGGTTTCCGCAGGAGAAAACTTTTCAAGTGCTTTTGCCATTCCTGATGTCTGCTCCGCAACTGACCTGCATAATTTTTCGTCTGCGGGCTGGAACGGAATAAGGATTATCCGGTATTTCGAAGGCAAAAGGTAGAGACCGCGGGCAATTATTCCGGAAAAATCCGTTCTGGTCTGCCAGTTCCGCAAAACAACTCCCAGAATAATTCCTGAGGTGATACCGGTTAGTTCTTCAATCCTTTTTCTCCCGCCTTCAGCGTCGGGTTTCATTCCCAGCACAGGATCGGCTCCGAAAATTATTTTCGGGTTTTTGACTCCCAGTTGATTCAGCAGGTTCATGGAACCTTTGTCGCGACACACAACGGCATATGTCCTGTCGAGCAGATATGCCGTGATTCTCCGGGTTATCCTGTTTTTAAGAGGACCTATTCCGCCGAAAACAATCACTCTGCTGCGCCTGAAAATTCCCAGAAGGATTACCAGAAGATAATAAAGACAATTTCTGGTGCTTGTTGTATCCTGCAGGAGCCCGCCTGCGCAGATTAAAATATTTTTTTTGCCGAGAGCAAGAAAAACCTTTGCTACATTCCACCTGTATGCTGATTTTACATTGAATTCAGCGGACGTGGCGGACGGTTGTTTCGACAGCACCAGAATCTCCGTCGCAGGATAAATCTTTTTCAAATCGCGGACAACCGACAGCAGAATCAGCTCGTCGCCTGTGTTTCCGAATCCGAAATAACCGGATATTACTGCACGCCTGTACATTTCCTGTATCTCCGGAAAAGCCAGACAAGCAAAAGGCCTATAATGATTCCCGACCAGAGCCCGTTAAACACCCTGAGCAGGGTAAGACACAGCGGAGTGTGCAGATGGCAGAAGGTATTGAGAATTGAGACCTGTCCGATAATTCCGCATACCACGCACAGCCAGGCAAATGCTTTTTTCTGCCAGTCGCTTTCAGAAACCGCAAGAAGATACAAACCCAGAATCATCAGCGGATGACCTATCAAAAATTCCTTGAACCTCGGCCTTGCCACCAGGGCATCCTCAAGATAAAGACGTATCTCCCGCTCCAGAGCGGACGCAGGCAGAACTTCCTTCAGACGGACCAGCATGACAAAGGCGGCTATCCCGAAGGCAACAGCTGCCAGCAGCCCCAGCAGAAGATGCCGGATTTTTGCCGGCTGGTCAAGAATTGATTTTATTTCCTGGTTGAAATTTCTGTAAAGATAGAACATTACAAGTAAAAAAGGCAGAATATGCGCAGACAGGGTGCCGCGGAACTGTTCGACTCTCAACATGAATAATGTATCCGACATCGCACCTGCCAGCAGCAGTCCTCCGGCAGACGAGACTGCACTTATTGAAAGGAACTTAACGATGAAATGACTCTGCCGGGTTTTGATTATCTTCAGCGACACTACCGAAAAAACAAGCACTGCCAGAAATGCGAGGGACTGTCCGAGAGCTATCCTTGAAAATCCGGATACAAACAGCAGAACCAGGCAGGCAAAAAGAACAAAAAACCATAACCAGGAAAATTTCCGTATGAATTCCCGTATCAGCATGACCAGGCACATCAGAATTCCTGCCGCGGAAACAAGCCATAGAAAAGACGATGCCCGGAATTCAAGAGTGCGTCCTATTTCACCGATTCTGTAGCCGGTATTCTCAATCCCTGTTTTTATCTCTGAGATATATTCCAGATTGTTTTTCCATCCTGTATACGGCATCGGAAAAACATAAAGCATGCGGAAATTCCGTTCCAGCACAGCCCTTTGCCAGCGCCTTATTGCCTGGATTTTCCTGATTTTTTCAAGCTCGTCATCGGCAATCAAATGCACCCTGATGACCTGCCCGGGAAAACGGTAAAAACATTCCCTGATCCCGTTCTGTTCCTCAAATTCAACCATCCCCAGTTTAAAACCTGAAACTTTCTCCGGATTTATTCTTTCATTTCCCAGATATATCAGGCCGTACGGTTTCTCCTGCCTTATCTCTTCAATGGATTCAGGATCAATCACCCTGGCAATCAATAACATGTTGTTCTGCCTTACGGCGCTGATTTTCCTGGCATCAAAACCAAGCCCTATGCTGTCTCTGTCTGTCTCCCCCAGCCAGGCAATTAACCCTGTCCTGTCGTCTTTGCACCTTATTCCGTTTTTCTCCAGACGGGATTTCACATTCTGCCGGAGAGAAGGGTCGCTGATTTCTATCCTTTTCCCCTCAATCCTGATTCTTCCCTGACTCTCAAGCGAAGAAAGGGTATCCTCAGACACCACAACCAAGACTGCGCCTGCCTTTTTTAAATCCGGAATCCATCCGTCATTGCCGTTTCTTTCAGCGGTCTGCGCCCACTCATTGTAATCAATTGCTATTCCGACTGTTCTGTCACTGCGTTCAACTGATATTCTCCGGGCTGCAATTATGCAGGCGCACAGCAGGGAAATTACCAGCATAATGTTCTGCCAGGACTTATTCATTCTTCCCCCTTTTCAGAAAAATGATTGTCCTGTCTTTCAAAAACGCAACCGTGTACCCGATTCCTGCCCCTACCAGTGCGCCACCAAGAACGTCGGAAGGATAATGAACTCCTGTATAGACCCTGGAAAAACAGATGATTAACGCAAGGATAATCATGATCCACCCGGCTTTTCTGTAATGTCTGAAAACCAGGACAGCCTGGCCGAAAAAATTTGCGGCATGACTGCTTGGAAACGAAAATCCTCCGGCGTTTATAAGAAGATGGACGGTCGACAGAGTTTCAAAAGGCCTTGGTCTTTTGAAGATAACTTTGATGAGCCGGTTGTTTATCTGGTCTGTCAGAAGAACCGTTATCAGGCACAGGACAAGCATGCGGCAGAGACGCCAGTCGTTGTTTTTCCTGATTTCAAATATGCCTTTTATGAAAAATCCGATCCAGACTGCGGCAATGACAATTCTCCAGTTGCTGATGTCTGTTATAAACGGCATGACTGCGTCAAAAAACGGATTGCTGAGCATCTGGTTGATGAAGCTGAAAAACCGGATATCAAGATTAAACATTTTCAATCCTCCTGGTTCTTCAGCGATAATACCCCTGATTTAAGAGGTATATATACCACTGCAAGGTTAATAAGAATAAATAATGCCGCTGAAAGATAGACCCACCACAGGTACGACGGCAGATGCCAGTTGAGTTTCCTGAGATAATAAAGCCGGACAGGTCCTGCTTCCAGAATCAGGATGATGCCGACATACATAATGCCTAAAATCATGTAAAACACCGCCCCCCAGCTTGTCGCTATTTCCGCAGGATTTGCGGCATTGAACTTCGGGTAAACAGCGCCTAATCCCACACCCAGGGCTGTCAGGCCCAGGGAAAAGAAAAATACGGTTATCACTGAAACAAAAAGCATGAAGGTATCCACGCGCAGAAAAACAGTGGAAAGCACAACAAGACCCTCTGCCAGGATAAGTATCGGCACAAAATTCAGCAGGAATTTTTCCTTCAGGAATTTTTCGATGCTCAGGCCTGAACACCGTATGAGCCAGAAAGCCTTTCCCTCGAGACTGACCGACGGGAAAATAAACCTGGCGGCAACAGCAGTGATTATGAAGCCGGCAAAACCTATGTTCAGAAAGAAAATTAGGCTGAGAAGCGACGACGTGTAAATATTTTTAGCCATTACGGTGCTCGGTATGTTGTATATGTTCGCCAGATACAGCAGGACAATGGCAAAAAGCACAATCACCTGCGGCCACTGGGTCGGATCCCTGCGGAAAACCTTGATGTCCTTGATCAGCACCGACCTGGGAACAACAGGCAGCCACCTGAAAAACTTTTCCAGCCCGGTTCCTTTCACAGGACCTGCTGCAGGCATCGACGATTCCTGGGCTGACCACCAGCCGGGGTAAAAAAGTTTTTTTGCCAGGCAATATGCGATGATGTAGCCTGCCGCAGCGCATGCCCAGAGAATGCCCGTATAAGACAGGTAGTCGCTCCACCTGTGCCGCAACGCGTCTGAAATCGCTGTCGTTGCCCAGTAACTCGGCAGATAGGGAGCGCTCGGTGCCTTCAGTTCCAGGATGAACTGGCTTGCAAGCATCAACTCGTTGGGATTGGCAAGTTTTTCCGGCTGCAGAAACCTGAAGAGGACAATGAGGATGCAGATGACTCCGACGCTCAAAAGCAGAAATATTTCCCTTGTGCGCCGCGCAGGAAACACCCTGGTCAGGAACAGCGTAAAAATCATTCCGATATTTGCCGGGATAAGAATGAACGGCAGGAAAATCAGTATTGCGGCAGGATAAAATAGCGCTCCTGCCTTTAAAACCACACCGTAGGCAAGAAAGATGGGGATGCAGACTGCCGCCACCATCCAGGAACTGTTCAGGATGCTTTCCGCAAATCTGCACGCAAAAACCGTTCGCAGGCGAAGCGGAGTCGAAAGAAGCAAATGCAGGTCTTCGGAAAGATAGAAAATAGAGATTGAGGCAACGATGTTGGAAAACAGCAGCATCGCCAGAAAAGTCAGAAAAATCATGGAGAGCAGTCTGACAACAAGCAGGGGCCCGAGTAAAAACACGCTGGTGAAATAGGTAAGCGCCCTGTAAAATATCACGTAAATGCTCACCCCGAAACCAAGCCCTATCACGGCGAAAACCGCCAGCCGCCATCTGGAGGAAGAATCCTGCTGAAGAAGACGGTTCCTGAAAAGCGAACGGTAAAGTCCTGCCATCAGGGAAAATTCCGACATTTATCCCTCCGGGAACGCCGGCTCCGTATCTCCGGCGCCGGTTAAACTTAAGAATATGTCTTCCAGGTTTCCTGCCTCCTGCCTTGCCTGGTCTTTTAATTCCTTCATCGTGCCAAGTGCCACCAGCCGGCCTGTCTGTATTATTCCAATCCTGTGGCAGAGTTTTTCAACAAGCTCCAGGCTGTGCGTTGAAAGAAAAACAGTGACTCCGTTTCCGGAAAGGTCTGTAAAAATCTCCTTGACCAGCCGCGCGCTCCTGGGATCGAGCCCGACCATCGGTTCGTCGATTATAAGCACCCTGGGCTGGCGCAGCAGAGCAGCGGAAAGAACCAGTTTCTGCTTCATGCCGTGCGAATAACTTTCGATCAGATGATGTTTCACAGGCATCAACTCAAACATCTCCAGATACCGGTCGATTTGGCTTTCAATGTTTTCCCTGACTTCATAAATTGCCGTTACGAATTTCAGAAATTCATATCCGGTAAGCTTGTCGTAAAGATACGGCCTGTCGGGAATATATCCTGTGATTCTTTTGACTTCCCGGGGATTTTCCTGGATATCATTCCCGTTGATGAGCGTTTTCCCTGAAGTCGGCTTCAAAAGTCCCATTAGCAGTTTCAGGGTCGTTGTCTTGCCTGCTCCGTTCGGGCCCAGGAATCCGAAAATTTCTCCTGGCTTGACAGAAAGAGTGAGACGGTCGACCGCCGTGAAATCCCTGAACTTTTTCGTCAGGTTGATTATCTCTATCATAAACTTTTCTTCAGAATCCATGCCAGGTCATCAGGATTTGCCTGCCTGGGATTCGACTTCACCGCCCCGGAGAGTTTAGTGTCGTCTGTCATACCAGGAATGTCTGTCTCCTTTATTCCGTAATCTGACAGACCTTCGGGCAAATTAAGAACCCGGTTCAGTTTTCTGACTGCCTGCGCTGCATTGCGGTTATTCAGCAACCTGGCAATATTCTTCATTTTCTCAGGACATGCTTTCCGGTTGAATTCAAGGACAGCCGGCAGTAACAGGGCATTTGCAACACCATGAGGAACTTTGAATCTTGCACCAACAGGATGCGACAGGGCATGGGATGCGCCTAATCCTGCATTCGCAAAAGCCATTCCGGCAAGCAGGCTCGCAAGCATCATCTGAATCCTGCCTGTTTTATCCTTGCCATTCTTGTAAACCTGCGGCAAATATTCTCCTATCAGATGTATTGCCTTCTCAGCCAGAACGTCGCTGACAGGCTCAGAACCCAGCGACACGTATGCTTCCACTGCATGCGTCAATGCGTCCATCCCTGTTGGCGCTGTCACCGCAGGCGGAACAGTCAGGGTCAACTCAGGATCAACTATAGCCAGCGTTGGAATCAGATACTGGCTTCTCAAACTGATTTTAATGTTCCTGTCGACGTCCTTCAGCACGGAATTCTTCGTCACTTCTGTCCCTGTGCCTGCTGTTGCCGGCACAGCAATAAAAAAAATCCCGGGTCTGTCGAGTTTTTTTGCGGAAAAATCCAGGTAATCCCTTACTTTTTCACCCTGTGTCTGTGTTGCCATTCCTGAGGAGGCTTTTGCCGCATCCAGACAGCTTCCGCCTCCTATCCCGATAACCAGGTCGCATTTGTTTCTCTGTATTTCTGCGGTAAGACGGTCGACCGTTTCAAGGCAAGGGTCCTCTTCAACTCCTGAAAAATCAAGTGTCGCGACGCCTGCCTTCCGGAGCTGGTTTTTCGCCCTTTCCAGCACGCCGTATTTTGCCATTGAACCTTTTCCGGTAATCAGCATCGCCTTTCTGCCGAGCGCGCCGGCTTCAGAACCGATTGTATCCAGTTTCCCCCAGCCGAAAACTATCTTTGGAGGCAGACGGAATTCAAAATCCATTATTTTTCTCCGATTACAAACGTGATAGGTCCGTCGTTGACAAGCCCTATTTCCATCCTGGCTCCGAAAACGCCTGCCAACACCTTCAAGCCCGACCCGGACAACGCAGAGTTAAACTCGTCGAACAGCTTCCTGGCTGAATCCGGAGAAGCAGCTTTGCTGAAACCAGGACGGTTTCCGCCTGAAATGTCGGCTGAAAGAGTGAAATTAGGGACAGAAAGAATCTCCGCTTTTATGTCTTTTGCAGAAAGGTTCATTTTTCCCGCTGAATCCTCAAAAATCCGCATTGAAAGTATCTTTTCAGCCGCAGATTTAGCCGTTGCGGAATCGTCTGACCTGTCGACACCCACCAGCAGAACCAATCCTGCGCTGATTTCAGCGACGATCTCTCCGTTGATTTTGGTTGAAGCTGATTTTACCCGCTGAAGGACTATCTTCATATCATTCTATCGCGACTGCCGCATATCCGACGACTGCCGAATAATCGCCGGAAGTATCGCCTGACGTCATGTATTTCACAAGTTTTGCGCTTTTTGCCCCAAGAGCCCTGCCTGCAACCAGCACCGAAGAAACCGGACCAAATCCGCACATTGAAATATTCTCTGCCGCCACCTTTTTCAGGAGAAGCTTTTCGTCCATGTTCAGAATTGCCTCCAGCGCTGATTTGTCCTTTCTTTCCGCATCTGCCTGCGGCTCGTAATGCGACATATCGGAACTTGCCACAAGCAGGACTTCTTTTTTCAGGTGCTTAACTGCTTTTGCGATTGCCTCTCCGGTATCTGTCAGATGGCTGAGCTGTGCTGTCCCGAGGCAGATGGGCACAAAAGAAAACTCTTTCTTGAAATACTGGATAAAAGGCAGTTGGACTTCAATGGAATGCTCGGAAGCAAATGCTATTTCATCTTCCTCCAGAAAATCCGACCCGGAAAGTATCGCCTTTCCCAGGGCTTCATCAATTTTTACGGTGCCAAGGGGTGTTTTCCATGCTCCGGTTGTCTGTATTGCGCCGGGTTTGCCGTATCCTGTGTGGTTTGGTCCCAGGATGACAAACGTGTCAGGCAGATTAACCGCTGAGAAAGCCGCTCCTGCCGCAGGACCTGAATACATGAAACCAGCGTGCGGCGAAACAATTCCGATAGCCCTGCATTTTTTCCGCTTTTCATCCACATAGCGCGCAACTTCCGCCCTGAGTCCTGCCGCGGTTCCCTGGTAAAACCTTCCTGCAACCACCGGTTCCCGTATCATACCCGCCTCCTGATGAAAAAATTTTGCCATGTTGTCATGAAGAAAACAGATATCCACGGGCAAGTCCGCTTCCCTCGGCTTCGCCGAGAGGCGAGCGCCGAATCGAGGCGAGCCCGTGGTCTTCGCGGTCTTGTTATAATATTATTTTCCCAAAATTCTATTTTACTCATGCGATACCTTCCATTATTATATTTTTTGTGGTATAATTATAAATATGAATGGACAGAGTCTTATTGAAACCAATGAGTACTTAAAAAATAAAAAGTTATATGACAAGATGCTTTTTGTCAATGTTGCTTCTTCTTCAGCGATTGAGATGGGAACACTAAATCGCTTTCTTATCAAAGCATTAAAAAATAAACGGGCACCCAGATTCATTTTTTCTCTCTCCGATAAAAGGAAGTAGCACTTATAATTTTTCTGAATATTTGTTCCATCAGCAGGTAATTCTTGTTTAACCCGGCATGCACTGCCGAAATATATTTTCGTCCCCTTTCTTCTCGCATAACGCTAAAATCCAAAAGCGGCAAACCTGCCTGCAATGCCATCAGCGTTGATAGTAACCTCGCTATCCTTCCATTGCCTTCTCTGAAGGGATGAATCAGAACCAATTCTACATGTACCTTGGCCAATGCGTTGATAACCTTGTTCTGGTCTTTAAACCTGCACGGAGTCCATTTACATAGTAAATCTTTTTCAAATTCCGACATCAGTTGTGGTATATGTTTTGCCGCAGCAAAATGAAATTTCCCTTTACTGAGGTTAACCGCCCTGTATTGTCCCGCCCATGGATAAATCATGTCTAACCACAATTTATGAATGTGACAAATATCTCCTGCTGTAAAACGATGTCTGGCACTATATTCCCTGAAAATAACATCCTCTGCTTGTTTTAAAGCAAGCGCTTCCACTCGGTTCATCTCGGATTTATTTTTTATACCGAGCAGATTTTTTAACACCTTACGGTTCGATTCGGGTTCATATTGAGCCTCGACTGAACCATTAACGTTATATTTCTGTCCGCATTTAGACATTTTTTACATTGTCTTTTCCAGAGACTTACGGGAAACATCAATAGCTGAAACATCTTGACTCGAAGCCCAAGCAGGACGGTTACTGATCGATTCCCGTATCATGTCTCTGTATATTGTCCCCCTGGAAAAGTATACCAGTTTTAAAATAGAATGTATAGGGGGGGGATATGCGGCTTGTCAAGCCAAAATAGAAATGTCCTGTTTTTATGATGAGGTAAATGAGTTAACCGCTTGACCTGTTAGGTCGAATTTTCGACCCTGAATTGGCCCTGCTTTAGGACACGGGCATTATAACATTTTTTCGGGGAGCAGGTCATAAGGGAGCCAATTATTGCCACCATATTCTACCCTCAAGTAGCCATACAGGAACTGTGATGTTTGCTGCTTTAACTTTTGGGTGATTTGCAAACATAAGACGCATAGTTCTAATACCTTTGTAGACCTCAATAATCAGCTCTCTCTGTTCTTTAAAATACTTCTGGTCAAAAATATCTTCGTTCAGTTCATGTGCTGGTGACTGACGAAGCTTTCTAACTTTTCTGAGAGCATTCATTGTCTCATCCCAAGGATGCCAGTCTGAAACCTTGAAAGACGTTCTCATCCAATCATCAAGTATTTGCAAGGTTCCTTTGGACCGTGGTTTTATTCTACCGTCAATGTACTCTTCAGTTTCGTATGGCACTTCGTTTTGGAAAAATTCTTTATCAATATTTTCCGAAAGTAGCTTATCAAATAGATGACAGAAGTTATTAAATTCTTCAAGAGTTGGCCTAATAAGAAAACCAAACTTTTTCGGCCGATGCTCACCATATTCTCCAAAATCTTCCTTAAACAATGCTGGCCTTCCCATGGCTAATGCCATTTCATTGATAATATTAATTTCTTTTAGAAGTGCACTGCAAAGTGGCACGCCCTCGCTCCATCGACCTAGTATTGCGTTTTCATAATAAGCCGGGTGTAAGCTATAATTTCCTGGTAGCTCTTTGGCTTGCCATATTTTCTGATGATCTGGGGATAAATCACTCAGATATCTCAAAAATACTGCAACTGCACGATCAAAGTTGTTATTATACGAAAAACCAAATGTTTGAAGAAACACCTTATCTTTATTTGCAAGATCATTTGAGCTGTAACTAATTTTCCCGTGAATATCATTACTTGAATAATTATACCTAGGATCATTCCTGTAATTTTCCAAAATAGATAAGTCAAATGAACGATAGGATAATTGTGGTTCTCCAAGCGCTAGACATAACGTGTATGGTTGCTGTTCATATTTACTTTTGTCAACTACTCTTTCAAGATACTTGGGTCGGGGATAAACACAAAGATGTGTTAACATCTCTTTTTTAAGTTTACTATTTTGTGTATCAGCTGGCTCAAACCCACATCTAATAATATGTGGGTTCACATCAGTATTTTCATCAATAACGCCTAATAATTCTTCATTGATAAGCTCAACAAGGTTATTTTGGATGATTTGCAAGGGTTGGCCTATTTTTGTTTGTAAAATAGCGATTGTGATTCCATTAAAATCATGTGAGCTCAGATAGAAATCTGTCACTACGCGTAGTAATTTTTGTGTAATTTTATTGGCCATTTGTTCCTCCCTTGTGTTTGCAATCTAAATTTTACCCACTTGTAATCGGTTTTGCCCCATCAAAAAGTCAGCCTCTTTTGTGATTATATCTGATAAATCATTCTGGTTTTATTCTAAACCTATTTGTCGGAAGAGGAAGGGTACCCCTTTAAATCACTATTTCTTTAATTCAGCTCCTTCTATAATTTTTCTTTCTTCTTTAGTTAAACCGTATGCATGTTGTGTATGTCATCAGACCATTTTGGAATATTCGGTCGGGATGGTCTGTTACAATTATTCAAAAATGGGTCTTATTAACTTTTTTCTTCCGCGAGTTTCTGGCGGGCAATCTCAAAGAAGGGCTCGGCAAATTCCGTGTTCCAGGTGCGTTCCTCGAAGCTTCTTTTTTTCACGGTGTCCAGAAAACCCTTGAACTCGGAATAATACGAGCCGTAGATGTGAAAACTATCGGAAATATCCACGTAACGCCCGACCCGAACCTTCTTGTTTATTTTTTCTGATATCCTCTGTGCTATTATCCTCTGCAAGTCAGTCAAAGCAAATATGTTCATGAATGCCGCTTTGTATGCGTCACGGGAGCGCCAGTGAAGATTCATGTTCAGGACAGGGTCACTTTTTTCATCAGGACACAGCCGGCAGAAAACTCTCTGCAGACACGGGGGATCGTCTGATTCCGCATCTGTTGCCGGATTCCAGGTTATTGCCTGGGCGCGCCTGGTGTGTCCGGATTTGGCAAGACGGTCTATCATAAGAGTAATCTGGTCTACTTTTTTTCCGCTGATTTCGTAGTCAAACAAACGCTGATGGTAGGTATAAGTCCATTTGCCTTCCGCAGGGTTTATCCAGGAATCGTGAACTCCGTCGACAACTTCCTGCCTGTAAATTTCCAGGTCTTCAAGCCCTCCCGGAAATGCCCGGTGTATCCGGGGTTCCGACATCGGCTCTTCAATTACCATTACCATTGTGCAGTCGCGGCTTTCAGGGTCGCCGGGCTTGTCGTATTCTGTCCTTATTCTGATTCCTTTTTCCCAGGTGAGAAGCACTGCTTTTTCCCATGTTTCAGGAATTGTTTTGCCGGTCACCTGAAACACGGGTATATTGCCGTACATTTTGCCTCCGGACTATTTCTGTTCTTCCTTCTTTTTCTTCTCTTTTTTTTCTTTCTTTATTACAGGCCTGTCGAGCAGTTCAATCACTGCCAGCTCTGCTCCGTCGCCCTTCCGCGGCGCTGTCCTGATAATTCTTGTATATCCGCCCTGCCTGTTTGCGTATCTCGGACCAAGAACCACAAACAGTTTCTGAAGCACCGCCGGCTCGGTAATTGTCTGCGCCGCCAGCCTGCGGTAATGCAGAGTGCCTTTTTTTGCCTTTGTAATCAGCTTTTCGACTATTCTCCGGAGTTCCTTTGCCCTTGTAACCGTAGTGATAATCTGCTCATGTTTGATCAGAGCATGTATCAAACTTAAAAGAAGGGCCCGCCTGGAGCCAAACCACATGGAAAGCCTTCTCTCTCTTCTTTTATGTCTCATTTTTTATTCCTTTGCCTTGCTTCCCTTTTCTTTTGCCTTTGGCTTCTCCGGCTTTTCCTTCTCTAACACGGTTTTTTCCTCGCCTTTGTCTTTTGCCAGCGACAATCCCATGCTGAGAAGCATGTCCTTGATTTCATTCAGCGATTTCCTGCCGAAATTGCGGTATTTCAGGAGGTCTGTTTCGGATTTTTTCACCAGGTCCTCTATTGTCTTTATGTTGTCGACCTTCAGGCAGTTCGCCGCCCTGACAGACAGCTCCAACTCGTTGATGCTCCGGCTCAAAAGCTCCTTCATCCTTTCGGCTCCCTCATCCACTTTTTTCTCGCTTACTTCTTCCTCTGTCTCCTCCTCGAAATTGATGAATATCGTCAGGTGGTCTTTCAGGATTTTCGCCGCATGGGCAAGGGCGTCTTCGGGTCTTATTCTTCCGTCGGTCCATATTTCCATCACCAGCTTGTCGTAGTCGGTCATCTGCCCGACTCTTGTGTTTTCCGAGGAAAATTTGACTTTCCTTACAGGAGTGAAAATCGCATCTATGGGTATCACGCCTATCGGCTGGTTTTCCTTTTTGTTCTTTTCAGCACTGGCATATCCCCTGCCTGAATTTACTTCCATTTCCATGTTGAGCTTGGCATCGGATGCCGTCAGCGTGGCAATGTGCAAATTCTTGTTTATAACCTCGACCTCGCCGTCGGTGACAATGTCGCCTGCCTTTACCTCTTTTTCTCCCTTGACGGAAAGGCGGATCGTTTTCGGACCTTCAACGTTGAGGTTGAGCTTCAGGTCTTTTATGTTGAGAATGATATGCGTGACGTCTTCCAGCACGCCTTCAACTGTGGAAAATTCATGATGGACACCGTCGATTTTTATAGAAGCAACTGCTGCGGCCTGTATGGAAGAAAGAAGGATGCGCCTGAGCGAATTGCCTATTGTAATGGCATAACCCCTCTCAAACGGTTCTGCATAGAAACTTCCGTACGTTTCTGTGAGAGTTTCCTTATTCCATATAACCCGCTTTGGCATCTCCAGTTTTTTCCACTTCATGTTATGAGCCTCCTTTATTTATGTATAATCGCTTTACTTGCCTGAATAGAACTCGACAATCAGCTGTTCCTGCAGAGGTGATGCCATCTCGTCTTTGGAAGGCAAATGAAGCACCTTGCCGGTAAGATTATCCAGGTTGACTTCAAGCCACGACTGTATATTTGCGCGTTCTTTGGTCTTTCCGACAGATTCCTTTATCACCGCGTTTGATTTGCTTTTGTCCTCGACGGCAATCTGCGCATTCCCGGATACCAGGCTGGAAGGTATGTTGACTTTTTTTCCGTTCACAAGAATATGCCCGTGCCTGACAAGCTGTCGGGCGGTCGACCTTGAAGGTGCAAACCCCATTCTGAACACAACGTTGTCCAGCCGGCTTTCCAGTATCTTGAGAAGATTCTCTCCTGTCGAACCGCTCTGGGTTTCGGCAATTTCAAAATACCTGCGGAACTGCCGTTCGTTGATTCCGTATATTCTCCTGGCACGCTGTTTTTCCCTTAATCTGAGCCGGTATTCCGACGGCTTTGTCCTGGTCATTCTGTGCTGTCCGGGCGGATACGCCTTTTTTTCCGCAGCACAGTTTTTGGTATTGCACCTTTCGCCTTTCAGAAAAAGTTTCATGCCTTCCCTGCGGCAGAGCTTGCATACTGCGGTGCTTATCCGTGCCATCAGACTCTCCTCCGTTTCCTGGGACGGCATCCGTTGTGGGGAATCGGCGTAACATCCTTGATGATGCTGATTTCAAGCCCTGCCGACTGCAGTGCCCTGATTGCGGATTCTCTTCCTGCTCCAGGACCCTTGACGCAGATTTCCACCTGTTTCACGCCCTGCGCTATTGCTTTCAGGGCAGCGGATTCTGCAGTGCGCTGCGCCGCAAACGGTGTTCCTTTTCTGGAGCCCTTGAAACCCTCGGTGCCTGCACTGGACCACACAATCGTGTTGCCTTTTGGATCGGTTATGGTGACAATCGTGTTGTTGAACGTTGTCTGGATGTGCGCAATTCCCCTGGCAATTCCCTTTATCTCTTTTTTCTTTTTCTTCTTGCGCCTGGGCGCTTCAGCCGCCGGTTTTTCCTTTGCGTCCTTTTTCTGCACCGGCTTTTTTTCTTCAGCCATTATTTATTCTCCTCTTTAGCTATTCTCTGCTTGACTTCCTTGCGGAGAATGCCGACTGTTTTCCTCTTGCCGCGGCGGGTCCTTGCGTTGGTCCGCGTCCGCTGTCCCCTGACAGGCAGACCTTTTCTGTGCCTGATTCCGCGGTAACAGCCTATGTCCATCAGACGCTTGATATTTCCGGACACCTCCCTGCGAAGGTCTCCTTCAACTTTGCATCCTTCCATTGCCGACTGAATATCCGCAACGTTTTTCTCGCTTAATTCCTTGCCCTTGAGTTCAGGATTAATTCCTGCTTTATTGAGAATCTGCATCGCATTCTTTCTGCCGATCCCGTAAATACAGGTCAACCCTATCTTGATCCTCTTCTCCTTGGGTATTTCAACTCCGACAATTCTCGCCATATCAGCAAAACCCCCGGTTTCTCAGCCCTGTCGCTGTTTGTGCTTCGGGTTGACACAAACAACCCTTATCACAGCTCTGCGCTTGATTATCTTGCATTTTTCACATATCTTTTTTACAGACGTCCTTACTTTCATCTCTGAGTTTCCCTCTCTTTAAAACATCCCTGCCGGGTCTATTTGCGGTATATGATGCGACCGCGCGTCAGATCGTACGGAGAAAGCTCCACCATGACCGTATCGCCCAGCAGAATCTTTATAAAATGCATACGCATTTTGCCTGAAACATGCGCCAGCACTCTGTGACCGTTTGGGAGTTCCACCCTGAACATGGCATTTGGCAGGGTTTCGACTATTTTCCCCTCAACTTCAATTGCATTCTGCGCCATTTTTATAACCTCGTCAGAACTTCAGGCCCATTGTCTGAAATTGCTATCATATGCTCAAAATGAGCCGATTTTTTCCTGTCGGCCGTCACAGCAGTCCATCCGTCGCTTAAAATTTCAACTTCGCCTGTTCCGGCATTAACCATGGGTTCAAAGCAAATCACAAGCCCAGGTTTCAGCCTGAATCCTGTGCCACTGCATCCGAAATTCGGGACCTGCGGGTCCTCGTGCAGGGCCTTTCCGATTCCATGGCCGACAAACTTTCTGACCACGGAAAAACCAGCGGCTTCCGCATGCTCCTGTATCGCAGAAGAAATATCGCCGATCCTGCTGCCGGGCCCGGATTTTTCTATGGCCCTGTCCAGGGCCTCCCTTGTAACCCTTATCAATTTTTCATCTTCCTCTGAAATCTTCCCGACCGGCAGCGTTACTGCTACGTCGCCGTAATACCCGTTGAAAATTATTCCCAGGTCCAGGCTCAAAATATCCCCTTCGGCAAGCCGCCTCCGAGATGGAATCCCGTGCACGACCTCCTCATTCACGGAAGTACACAGAACTGCAGGATACCCCCTGTACCCCTTGAATGCCGGCCTGGACATCTGTTTCTCTATCAATTTTTCCGCCAGAGCATTCATGTCGGCAGTGCTTATGCCGGGCTGCACCAACTTTGAAAGTTCCGACAATATTTTCGCTGCTTTGCGGCCTGCTTTTCTCAGGCCCTCAATGTCCTGCTGCGACTTCAGACTAACCATTCAATTAAAGAAACGCCCGGATTTTTTCAATTACTTCCGGAATATTGTTGCTCCCGGAAACTCTGCGGAGCATTCCCTTTTCCTCGTAATACTCTGTCAGAGGCTTTGTCTGCTCCTCGTAAACAAGAAGCCTTTTCTGTATTACTTCTTCCCTGTCGTCGCTTCTCTGCACCAGGCTTCCTCCGCACAGGTCGCAGATGCCGTCATCTTTCGGCGGCTTGGAAATCAGGTTGTACGGCGCATTGCACTTTTCGCACACTCTGCGGTTTGTCAGCCGCTTTATGAGGACTTCCCTGGGCACATCAATGTAAACCACCGTTATTCTCTGGTCGCCGGGTTCCTTTGCGAATGCCTCTGCCTGCGCCCTTGTTCTGGGAAAACCGTCGAGAATAAACCCGTTTCTGCAGTCAGGAGCAGAAATCCTCTCCTCTATAATTCCGATGACCACTTCATCAGGCACCAGCTTTCCCTGGTCCATAAACGTCCTGGCTTTCTTCCCGAGAAGGGCTCCCTGCTGAACCGCCTCACGCAGGATATTTCCTGTTGAAATAACCGGAATCTGCATCTCTCTGCTTAAAACCTCCGCATATGTGCCCTTGCCTGCGCCGGGCGGCCCCACAAGAATCATCCTCTTTGCCATCAGAAAGTAGTCCTTGACTTTATCTTGCCGTGTTTCATAAAACCTTCATAGTGCCGCATCAGAAGATGGGACTCAATCTGCTTCATCGTATCCAGGGCAACGCCGACAACTATCAGCACGGTTGTGCCGCCAAAGTATCTCAGATGGGACTGTGTCACAAGAAAATCAGGCACCACAGCCACAAGCGCAACCGCAAATGCGCCGACCAGTGTGATTCTGGTCAGGATGTAATCAATCGCTTCGGCTGTCGGCCTGCCGGGCCTGACTCCAGGAATAAAACCTCCGTATTTTTTCAGGTTCTCGGCAACGTTCAGCGGCTGTATTATTATGGCGGTATAAAAATAGCAGAAAAAGATTATCAAAACGACGTAAAGAAATATATGCAGAAATGCGCCCGGCGAAAGCCATTCTGCGAGTTTTTCAAGAACAAGGGACTGTCCCAGCCACTCGCTGAAGACCTTGGTTATTGTTCCGGGAAACATCAAAAGTGAGGAAGCAAAAATAATGGCAATAACCCCGGAATGGTCGACCTTCAGCGGCAGATAGGTGCTGGCTCCTCCGTAAACTTTTCTGCCGACGATCCTCTGCGAATACTGGATGGGAATTTTCCTGTGTCCTGCCTGAAGAAAAACCACAAAAGCCGTTAAGGCAATAACAAGAACAGCTAAAAATATCAGGGTGAAAACGCTCATTTCGCCTATCAGTACCATGTTCAGCGTCTTCTGTGTCAGACTCGGAAACCTGGTGACAATTCCGGCGAAAATCAACATGCTTATTCCGTTTCCTACGCCGCGCTCAGTCATCTGCTCGCCCATCCACATCAGAAACATCGTGCCTGTGGTCAGCGAAAGCATTGCCATCATCGTAAACATGCCACCTGTCGTCATTACAAGACCCGGGCATTTTGCCTTGCTTAAACTCTGTATCCAGGCCGCAACTCCGGACGACTGTATGACGCAGAGGAGGACTGTTCCGTAACGGGTGTACTGGGTGATTTTCTTCCTTCCGACATCTCCTTCCTTGCTCAATTTCTCCAGGGCAGGGATAACAGCCGTAAGAAGCTGCATTATGATTGAAGAGCTTATGTACGGCATTATGCCCAGGGCAAAAATGGAGAGCTGTCCGAAAGCACCTCCGGTGAAAAGGTCGACCATACCCAGAATTCCGCCGGCCTGCGCCTGCATGTAATCTGCCAGTATTTTTGAATTTATTCCCGGCGTCGGAACATGTCTTCCAACGCAGAACACAAAAAGCATGCCCAGAGTAAAGAGAACACGTCGCTTTAATTCCTGGATGCTGAAAATGTTCCGGATGGTTTCAATCATTTAATTTCTTCTGCCTTGCCGCCGGCAGCATTTATTTTTTCTATTGCCTGTTTGCTGAATTTATGCGCTTTTATGACAAGCGGCTTGGAAAGTTTTCCTGTTCCCAGAACCTTTAAAGGCAGGTCCTTTTTGATGATTCCCTTCTCCATAAGCAGTTCATATGTTATCTCGGAAACACGCAATTCTTTCAGTCGTTCCAGGTTGACAATGTTCCATTCTTTTCTGAAAACATTGGTGAATCCCCTTTTGGGAACTCTTCTGCTCAGGGGCATCTGTCCGCCTTCAAATCCGGGACGTCTTCTCCAGCCCGAACGGGCACCGTGTCCCTTGTGTCCCCTTGTCGCCGTATCGCCGTGTCCTGAACCAGGACCTCTTCCTATACGCTTTCTTCTTTTCCTGGAGCCGTACGCTGGTTTTAATTCACTTAGATTCATCGTCTTCCACCCTCACCAGATATTCTATCTGTTTAATCATTCCGCGAATCTGCGGCGTATCGGACTTGCTCACAGCCTGGTGCAATTTTGTGAGTCCCAGGGCTCTGACGCTTTTTCTGTGCCTGGGCAGGCGGCCGACCGGACTTTTCACCAGGATTATCTTCAGTTTTTTCATGGCATCAACCCGTTATCAGGTCCTCGATTTTCTTGTCGCGGATCTTCGCAACTTCCTCGACCCTGCGAAGCGATTTTAAAGCGGTGATGCCTGCCTTCACGACATTGTGCGCGTTTCTGGAACCCAGGGACTTTGTCAGAATATCCTTTATTCCTGCCATTTCAACGAGTGCCCTGATAGGTCCGCCCGCAACAACTCCTGTTCCCGGTGCTGCAGGCTTGAGAATCACGGTTGAAGCTCCGTATGTCGCCTTGACTTCATAGGGGATTGTCGTGCCTTTCATCGGCACCACAAAAAGGTTTTTCTTTGCAATTTCAATTCCCTTTTTGATTGCATCGGGCACCTCCGGCGCCTTGCCGAGTCCGATCCCGACCTTCCCTGCACCGTCGCCGACAACAACTATGGAATTAAAGCCGAATCTTTTTCCGCCCTTGACCACCTTGGCGACCCTGCCAATCATTACCGCACGCTCTTTTAATTCAGGATGCTCTGCTTCTGTCAGAATATTTTCCATTAGAATTTCAACCCCGCTTCTCTGGCTGCTTCGGCGAGCTTCTTAATTCTTCCGTGGTATTTATAGCCGCTCCGGTCGAAAACAACCTTTGTTATATTTTTTTCAAGAGCTTTTTTCGCCAGTATTTTTCCGACAACCCCTGCTGCGTTCATGTCGCCGGTCTTTTTAACCTCCGGCTTGATTTCAGGCGAACGAGTGGAAACAGTCAGCAGCGTCTTTTCCTCAACGTCATCTATCAACTGGCCGTAAATGTGCTTTAAACTCCTGAAAACGCTCAGCCGCGGACACTCTCCTGTTCCGCTGATTTTCTTCCTGATGCGAACATGTCTTTTTTCACGGGCTTCCTTTTTTTCCATTTTACTTTGCCCCTGCCCCCGGAACGGCGGCTGCGACTGCTTTTCCGACTTTGCGCCTGATGTATTCGCCGGCATACCTTATTCCCTTGCCCTTGTAAGGTTCAGGTTTGCGCCGCGCCCTGATATCAGCGGCAACCTGTCCTACCAGACGCTTGTCTATGCCGCTTATTGTGATGGCTGTCTGCTTTACAACTTCTGCGTTAATGCCTTCGGGCAACGCTATTTCAACAGGATGGGTAAAACCTATCTGAAGCGAAAGTTTTCTTCCTTCAACCTGGGCGCGGTATCCCACGCCCTCAAGTTCAAGGTTTTTCTGCCACCCGGTCGTAACACCTGCAAACATATTTATAATCAATTTTCTGGAAAGTCCATGGAGCGATTTGTGCAGATTGCTGTCGTCCGGTCTCTTCACGAGTATCCGGTCATTTGAAACTTCCACGCTTATATCAGGATGAATCTTCTGAACAAGTTTTCCCTTCGGCCCTTCCACTGTCAGGTTATTCAACTTGGAATCCAGGCTTACCTTGATACCTGAAGGAATCTGTATCGGTCTTTTTCCTAATCTTGACATATTTTCACCATATATATGCAATAACTTTTCCGCCGACCCTGTTCCTGCGCGCCTCTCTGTCGGTCATAAGTCCCTTTGAAGTTGAAATAATGGCAATGCCCAGTCCCCCCATTATCCTGGGAATACGGTCGTGAGTTACATATTTCTTTAATCCAGGACGGCTGACCACTTTTATTCCCTTGATCGACTTCACCCTCGGACTCGGGTATTTCATGAAAACCCTCAAAACCCCCTGCTTGCGGTCATCAAGCCGCCTGTAATTCTTTATGTAGCCTTCTGAAAGCAATGTCTTGACCAGTTCCTCCTTGAAATTCGAGGCAGGGATATCCACGTTCTCCTTCAATGCCTTGTTGGCATTGCGGATCCTCGTAAACATGTCTGCAACCGGATCTGTCACCATTTATTTTCTCCTAACATTTACCAGCTTGCCTTTCGTATTCCCGGAAGATTGCCGAGATGCGCCTGCTGCCTGAAGCAAATCCTACAGATTCCGAATCTGCGGATAAAACCGCGGCGCCTGCCGCACAGGGAACACCTGTTGTATTTTCTCACCCTGAACTTCGGGGTTCTTTTAGATTTAACAATCAGACACTTTTTCGCCATTTGGTTTCCTTTTTAGTCCTTTTTCCTGAAAGGAACACCCATCAACCTGAGCATTTCCCTGTTTTCCTCGGCGGATTTGCCTGTGATTATGAACGTAATATCCATGCCATGCACCAGCATCATTTTGTCGGGATTTATCTCAGGGAAAATCATCTGTTCCTTTATCCCGACGCTGAAATTTCCGGCATGGTCAAAAGAACCGCTGTCCAGCCCCCTGAAGTCCCTGATCCTGGGCAGCGCAATGCTGACCAGCCTGTCCATAAATTCGTACATCCTGTCGCCGTGCAAAGTAACCCTGCATCCGATGGGCTGTCCCTGCCTGATCTTGAAATTGGAAATCGATCTTTTTGCGCGCGTGACGGCAGGACGCTGTCCTGTGATACTCGCAATCCCGTCCATCACGGAATCAAGAATTTTCGCGTTCTCAATTGCTTCGCCTACTCCGACATTGATTGCGATTGTGTTCAGCCGCGGCGCCTGCATCGGGTTTTTGTAATTAAATTTTTTCACGAGTGCAGGGATAACGTTTTCCCTGTATTCCCTAAGCAGTCTTGGAGGTTCTCTTTTCATACCTTGTCCACCATTTCTCCGCAGGAACGGCAGATCCTGACATTTGCCCCGTCTGCCAGGATTTTCTTTCCCAGACGGGCCTGCTGGTTGCATCTGGTGCAGAAAAACATGACGTTTGAAATGTTTATCGGTTCCTCCCGCTCTATTATTCCGCCCTGCTGCTGCTTTCCGCCCGGCTTGGTGTGCCTTTTAATCAGGTTAACCCGTTCTATGATTACCTTCCGCTCGCCGGGAAAAACCTTCAGCACCTTTCCGGTTTTCCCCTTCTCTTCTCCGGCGATAACCATGACAGTATCGTTTCTTTTAATGCATGCTCTCGACATTTTACCTGCCTTTCAGACTACCTCCGGCGCAAGCGAGATGATTTTTGTGAAATTCTTCTCGCGGAGCTCGCGCGCAACAGGACCAAAAACCCTGGTGCCGCGCGGGTTCATCTGTTCATTTATAACCACAGCAGCATTATCGTCGAACCGCACATATGAACCGTCTTTTCTCCTGCATTCCTTGCGGATGCGGACGATGACAGCCCTGACCACGTCGCTTTTCTTGACAGCCGCTCCCGGGATCGCCTCTTTTACGGCAGCGACGATTATATCTCCCAGGGTGGCATAGCGCGCCCTTGTACCGCCAAGCACCTTTATGCACATGATTCTCTTGGCGCCGGAATTATCAGCCACATTCAGCATTGACTGTACCTGAATCATTTTTCAATCAGCCTCACAACGCGCCAGGATTTTCCCCTGCTTATCGGACGCGTCTCCATTATTTCCACAAGGTCGTTGACCTTGTATTTCCCCTTTTCAGCGTGCGCCTTGAGCTTCGTAATCTGTTTGATCGTCTTGCCGTAAAACGGATGGCTGTACACCCGTTCAACTGCAACAACAACGGTTTTGTCCATTTTGTCGCTGACAATCCTGCCTGTTTTGATTTTTCTCCTGCTGCGTTCCTCGTTCATTTCTGTTTTTCCCTCAGTATTGTAAGAATCCTTGAAACTTCCCTTCTTGTCTTGCGGATTTTCGACGTATCCTCCAGCTGGCGCCTGGTGTTCTGGATTCTCAGCTCGAACAGCGCCTGCTGAACAGTTGCAAGCTTCGCCTTCAGCTCGTCCGGAGTCAGTTCCTTGAGTTGTCCTGTTTCCTTACCCATTTGCCAGCTCTTCTCTTGCAACAAACCTGGTTTTTATCGGCAGTTTTGTCGCGGCAATCCGCAGACATTCTCCTGCAAGTTCTTCCTTTACTCCGCCGATCTCGAACATAATTCTGCCTGGTTTTACGACAGCGACCCAGAATTCAGGAAGTCCTTTGCCGACTCCCATTCTTGTTTCCGCCGGTTTTTTCGTCACAGGCAGATCAGGAAAAATCCTTATCCATATTTTCCCGCCTTTTTTCAGTTTTCTGGCAATCGCAATCCGGCACGCTTCAATCTGGCGGTCGGTAATCCATGCCGGCTCAAGTGCCTTTAAACCGAACTCCCCGAAATTCACTTTTGAACCCCGGATGCTGATTCCGCGCCTTTTGCCGCGCTGGGCCTTGCGGTGCTTAACCCTTTTCGGCATCAACATTTTTATTTTTTCTCCTCTTCTGGCACAGGATTTTCGGGACCTTTTTCCAGCCCGGCAGAAACATGGCCTTTTGAATGCCTTGACTGGGCTCTCTGTCCGGATTTTTCCTCGGCAGAAAACCTGTCCAGCTTCTCATCCCTGAAAATCCACACCTTGACCCCTATTTTTCCGTAGGTGGTAAGCGCTTCTGCAAAACCGTAATCAATATCAGCTCTTAATGTATGCGCGGGAATTTTTCCCTCATAATATCTGACCCTTCTGGCTATCTCTGCTTCGGCAAGGCGTCCTGATACCATCACTTTTATTCCCTTTGCCTTTGTCCTGCCTTTCATGGTTGTCTCTATCGCTTTTTTCATTGCCCTGCGGAAAGCAATTCTTTTTTCCAGCTGCGAAGCAATGCCCTCAGCCACAAGCTGCGCCTCAAGTTCAGGATTCCTGACTTCCTGTATGTTTATGTATATATCCTTCCCTGTCCTGTCCTGCAGTTCCTTTCTCATCAGTTCTATCTCGGTGCCTTTTCTGCCGATAACTATTCCGGGCCTTGCAGAAAATACAAGAATGACGACCCTTCCCCTTGCTCTTTCGATTTCTATCCTGGCAACTCCGGCATGCGACAATTTTTCCTTGAAATACCTGCGGATCAGGAAATCCTCCTCGACGAATCTGGCGCTTTCCTTTTTGGAAAACCACCTGGAGTTCCAGTTCCGTATGAATCCCAACCTTAATCCAACCGGATTTACTTTTTGTCCCACTTTTACCTTCCTTTTTCCTTGTTGTCGCTCACGACAACCGTGACATGGCACATTCTTTTTCTTATCATTGCCATCCTGCCCATTGCCCTCGGATGAAAACGTTTGAAGGTAGGGCCTGGATCAACGAACGCCTTTGAAATCACAAGAGAATCCTTGTCCATTTTATGGTTAAAAGCAGCATTGGCGGCCGCGGACTTTATCACGAGGGTAATAGGCACGGCAGCTGCCTTTGGAATAAATTTCAAAACATTCAATGCATCGTCCACCTTTTTTCCCCGCACCTTGTCGAGAACCAGCCTCAGCTTTCTTGCCGGCATACTTAAAAACCTTTTTTTTGCTGTTGCTTCCATTTTCTATTCTTCCATTTTATTATGTTTTGGACAGCGACCTCTCTGTATGCACGCCGTGCGCCTTGAAAATACGCGTCGGAGAAAACTCTCCCAGACGGTGCCCCACCATGTTTTCAGTGACGTAAAAAGAAATGAATTTTCTTCCGTTGTGCACGGCAAATGTGTGTCCCACCATTTCCGGACTGATAAGACTCCGCCTCGACCATGTCTTTATCGGCTGGCGCGAACCTGTGGAACTTGCCGCATTGACTTTTTTCAGTAGTTTAGGGTCAACATAAGGGCCTTTTTTTAACGAACGCGACATTTCTTATACCCCCCACGATTTTTTCTGCCGGCGCTGAATAATATACCGGTCTGTGCGCGGATTGCTCCTGGTTTTCAATCCCTTGGCTTTCTGTCCCCACGGTGAAACAGGGTGTTTTCCACCTTTGCTTCTTCCTTCTCCGCCGCCCATAGGATGGTCGCACGGGTTCATTGTCATTCCCCTGACACGCGGCCTGCGGCCCAGCCATCTGCTGCGTCCTGCCTTTCCAAGAGATATGTTCTCATGGTCCAGATTTCCGACCTGTCCGACGGTTGCGAAGCAGTTCAGGGGAACCAGCCGTATCTCGCTGGAGGCAAGCCGCAGGGTCGCATAATTATTTTCCTTTGCCATAAGCTGTATGGATGCTCCTGCACTTCTGCCTATCTGTCCGCCCTTGCCCGGCTTCAATTCAACATTGTGGACGATTGTGCCCAGCGGAATGTTGTTCAACGGCAAAGCGTTGCCCGGCTTGATATCAACCTCAGAACCTGCCGCAACCATATTTCCGACCTTCAACCCCTCCGGCGCAAGAATATACCTGCGTTCTCCGTCGGCATATTTCAGAAGCGCAATCCTTGCGGTCCTGTTCGGGTCGTATTCCACTGATTCAACCCTGGCAGGAACGTTTATCTTGTCCCTTTTGAAATCTATGAACCTGTACAGGCGCTTGTGCCCTCCGCCGCGGTGTCTGACGGTTATTCTGCCGTAGACATTTCTGCCGTCTGTCCTTTTGCCGAGGCTTTTTGTCAGCCCCTTGAAAGGCTCTTTCCCCGTAATTTCCGCAAAATCCGGCGTCAGCAGTTCCCGCTGTCCTGGTGTTATGGGTTTATATTCTTTAACCATTTCAGACCTCTAAAGCCTCTATTTTGCCGCGTTCATGAAAATGAACGCCAATGAAAAAATTACTTCCTTGCAAAAGAGTGTTCCAAGAGAGGTTACTCTCTTGGTCGCAGCCCTGTACCATAACGGTACAGGGCGAGAAAATTCGCGTAACAACTTTAACTGTGGATATATATTCTTTAACCATGCTAAACCTCTAATGCCTCTATTTTCTCGCCTTTTTTCAGCCATACGTATGCTTTTTTCCAGTCGGACCTTTTCCCCATGTGAAGTCCAAGACGTTTCGTCTTTCCGGGCATGTTGGCTGTGTTGACTTTCACGACATTGACCCTGAACATGGTCTCAACAGCTTTTTTTATTTCTATCTTGTTCGACTGCCTGTCGACCACAAAAACATATTTGTTCTGCTCCCTGAGCCGGGTGCTTTTTTCCGTCAAAAGCGGCTTCTGAATGATCTTATAGATGTCCATAATTCAGCCTTTTCCTGTTTTTTTCAGAATCTGTTCTGCTTTTTCAAACGCCTTTTTTGTAAAAACCACTCCGTCCGCATCCAGAAGCTCATGGACGCTCAGATTGTCCCAGCGTTTAAGGGTGACTCCTGCCAGGTTTCTGAAGGAAAGTTTAATTTCTTCCGACGGGTTATCCGCTACCACCACAACCCTGCCTGATACGTTCAGGTTCTTCAGAATTTCAACTGCATCTTTTGTCCTGGCTTTTTCCATTTCAAGTTCGTCTATCACCCGTATTGCCTCTTCCTTTAACTTGGCATTTAAAACGCTCCTCAGAGCCACTCTGCGCATCTTCTTCGGCAGAGTATATGCGAATGACCTGGGATGCGGACCGAATACCACTCCTCCGCCTTTCCAGATGGGCGACCTTACGCTTCCGGCGCGTGCCTGTCCTGAACCTTTCTGCCTCCAGGGCTTCCTGCCTCCGCCCCTGACTTCAGAACGGGTTTTTGTATCCGCTGTTCCGCTGCGACGGCTTGCCAGCTCCTGCAGAACGGCTTCATACACCGTGACGGCGCTGATCTTTCCGTTGAAAATATCTTTGTTGAGGTCAAGCTGTCCGACTTCTTCGCCCTTTGTGTTTAAAAGTTTTGTCTGTGCCATTTTTATTTCTTCTTGGCTGCTGCCGCTTTTCGTGCCTGTTTTACCAGTTTGGCCTTGGTATCTGCCTTTGCCTTCACCATAGCCGGCGCTTTCTTTTTGCGTCCTGTCCTGCTTATAACCACAATTCCGTTGTTTGCTCCGGGAATAGCCCCCTTGATTAAAAGAAGATTCTTTTCCTGGATAACACTGACCACTTCAAGGTTGACGATTGTTTTTGTGACTCCGCCCATTCTGCCCGGCATTTTGTGTCCCTTAAAAACCCTGGACGGGTCGGAACTCATTCCGATTGAACCAGGCCTGCGGTGCGATGTTGAACCATGGGAGCCGGGTCCGCCGCGCGCCTTGCATCTTTTCATTATTCCCTGGAATCCCTTGCCCTTTGAAGTTCCTGTCACATTAACAAGGTCGCCTTTTTCAAAAACCTCCAGCCCGATTTTCTGTCCTGCCTGCAGCGCATCCGGATTTTCCGTCCTGAATTCCTTTAAGTATTTTGCCGGCTTCAGCTGCGCTCCGGCAAACTGACCCAGATACGGTTTGCTGCATCTGGATTCCTTTTTCTCGCCGAAACCCATCTGAACGGCGTTGTAACCGTCTGCGGCAATGTTCTTTTTCCTGACGACGATTCCAGGTTCTGCTTCAATAACAGAAACAGGAATGGCGGTATCGCCCTCGAAAATCTGCGTCATCCCTAATTTTTTTCCAAGCAGTCCGCTTATGCTCATTTTATTTCCGCATCCACTCCTGCCGGCAGATCCAGCTTTGAAAGTGCGTCCATAGTCCGTGAAGTCGGTTCCATTATGTCTATGAGCCGTTTGTGTATCCTGATTTCAAACTGCTCCTGCGACTTTTTGTCGACATGCGGCGACCTGAGCACCGAATACCTGCTTATCTGGGTCGGCAAAGGCACAGGACCGCTCACCTTGGCGCCTGTCCATTTGACAACTTCAATGATGTCCTTTGTGGACCTGTCAAGCAGACGGTGGTCGTACGACTTCAAACGGACTCTGATCTTCCTGTTAGCCATTTATTCAATTATCTCGCTTACAAGCCCGGCGCCGACTGTCTTCCCGCCTTCGCGTATGGCAAATCTCAATTCCTTCTCCATTGCTATCGGCGTTATCAATTCCACCTCTATCAGAATGCTGTCCCCAGGCATCACCATCTCCACACCTGCAGGCAGTTTCACCGTACCTGTTACATCGGTCGTCCTGAAGTAGAACTGCGGACGGTATCCGTTGAAAAACGGAGTGTGACGGCCGCCTTCTTCCTTCAAAAGCACGTATACCTTTCCCTTGAACTTTTTGTGCGGCGTGATTGTTCCGGGTTTTGCCAGCACCTGCCCTCTTTCAACCCCGTCCTTGTCTATCCCCCTTAGCAGCGCTCCTACGTTGTCCCCGGCTATCGCCTCGTCCATTGTCTTCCTGAACATCTCCAGCCCGGTCACCACTGTCTTCTTTGTCGGCTGTATCCCTACTATTTCCACCTCATCCCCGACTTTTATCCTGCCTCTTTCCACCCTGCCTGTTGCCACTGTTCCCCTGCCGGTTATACTGAATATGTCTTCAACTGACATCAACAAAGGCTTGTCTATCTCTCTCTTCGGTTCAGGTATGTACTTGTCCAGCGTATCCATCAGCTTGAATATCGAACCGCAGTTCGGACAATCCTCTTTCCCGCATCCGCAGTTCATTGCTTTCAATGCAGAACCGTGTATGATCGGGATCTTGTCACCGGGAAACTCATACTTGCTCAACAGCTCCCTTATCTCTATCTCCACCAGGTCCAGCAGTTCCTTGTCCCCTACCGCGTCCACCTTGTTCAAAAATACAACGATGTACGGCACTCCCACCTGTCTTGCCAGAAGTATGTGTTCCCGCGTCTGCGGCATCGGTCCGTCTGCAGCTGATACCACCAGTACTGCTCCGTCCATCTGCGCTGCTCCGGTTATCATGTTCTTGATGTAGTCAGCATGCCCGGGACAATCAATGTGTGCATAGTGCCGGTTCTTTGTCTCGTATTCCACGTGCGCTATCGCTATCGTTATTCCGCGTTCCCTCTCCTCAGGCGCGTTGTCGATGTCCTCAAACTTCTTCACCTCTGCCAGCCCGTGCTTGTTCAGCGCCTTCGTTATCGCAGAGGTCAGAGTCGTCTTTCCGTGGTCGACATGACCTATTGTTCCCACATTTACATGCGG
>Ga0172362_10000259_pt1 | contig 41441 bp, 30 predicted proteins | sample LakKivs1_kivu2a2_FD_114534 | JGI IMG/M metagenome (GOLD analysis project Ga0172362, IMG submission 114534) | Sediment microbial communities from Lake Kivu, Rwanda - Sediment s1_kivu2a2 | ecosystem: Environmental > Aquatic > Freshwater > Lake > Sediment | place: Rwanda: Western Province, Lake... | reverse complement strand
TTTTTTTTTAATAAATGATTTATGTTTATAGTAATTTTTTAAAATTATTGAAACCCAGTAGCAATCTAAACAAATAAAAATAACAGAAAATAAAATTGCCAAATAATTATAATAAGTATATTTTAACATAAAAATCATACTATACGTCCATATAAATAATCTTATAAAAACTATAGCATATAATCTAAATAATTTATTTACCCATTCAATATTTGGATATAAAATTCCAATCCAATTAAAAGCACTTAGTATTTCAGCACAAGCACCAAATGATAAAATTATTTTATTGTAAAATAACCCATAAAGTATAATACATATAATATGATGAAAAATTAATTCAACTCGAATATTATTACTAAATAAAAAATATGTTGTATCAACTAACATATATGAAAACATTAATTTATTAATAATTGTGGATAAATAAGTATAACCGATTGGATTAGTAATTAAATTATTCCAATTAAGAACTGAATTAAATAATGATAATGTAGATATAAAAAAACAAAAAAATGATCTAAATAATGAATGATTATCTGTTATATGTGTGAAATATTTGTTTATTATTAATTTAAATAGTACAATTAATATTAAATATAGTATCATATTATTATAAAATTATAAATAAAATAAAATTTTTTTATATAATATACATTTATATAAAATTTGATGAGTCAAATAAAATCAAGTAATAGATTTGCAGGATTAACTGATGAATATATACCTGAACAAACTATAAATGAAACACCAATTAATGATTATAAAAAAATAAAATGGTATAAAAACTCTTGTTATTTTTCAGTTTCAATGTGGTTATTATGGACAATAATACCATTTAGAAAATTTATATTTGATTATGAAGGAGTTCATGATGGTTTTTTAGCAATAAAAGAATTATTTGAAAAATTTGCCAATCCAGAAATTATGGAACCAATTATAATTGAGGATGTTTATCTAAGAATTTTTATTGCATTTATAGCTCCAAATTTTAGAGATGTTGAATTTGGTGATATTGAAGCTGCAGATAGATTAGTAAGAATTATTTTAAATTCAGAAGAAATATTATGTAATGAAGAATTATTAAATAAAATTAAAATAACTAACATAATCGATACCAAATGTAATAGTGAATTAAATCCACGTCCAGAAATTAAAAAAACAATATATCCAATATTAGAAGGTATTAATTCAGTTGATTTTAAAAAAATTTTTGAACCAGAAATAGTAAATTATGATATAGACAGATGTAGAGATTTGGGATTAGACCCTGATACCAATGGACAAAAAATAGAACAAAATATAATAACGGAAAATACAGAATATTTTATTTTGAATTTTGTTACCCCAACGAGTTATTCTGATATTAAAAAAATAAAACATAATGGAAGAAAATACATTTTAAAATCGGTTGCCATACATAAGGGAATTCATTATAAATGTTTGGTGTTTGATGATAATGGAAATAATCCATTTGAATTAGATGATATTGATTTGATAAAAAATTCAAATACAGAACTTATTCGAAATTTAAATAAGATTAAATTTATTCCTGTTGTCGCATTGTATAAATTATGTGTTAATGATATCGATGATATAGATGATATCGATGATATTGGTTCTGATGTACAAAGTGATATTATGGAAAGAACTGAAAAAGATAGTGTAAAAGATACTATAAAAGATAGTAAAAAAGATACACAATTTTGGGGAGATGTTAAAGATATAATTTGGGGAGATTATTCTGAAAATGATTTGGAAGATACAGAATCAATATCACATAAAGGAGTAAGTGACATTAATATAAATAGTCAAATTATAATTCCAATTAAAAAATATATTCCAATAGAACCTTTTAATGGAGAAATATTAAATTCAGAACAAATTAACAATAAACAATTATATTTAACTTATAAAATTTATCTTCAAGAAAATAAGTTTTACACAATTGTATTAAAAATTCCAGTAAATATAATAGGAAATATTCAAGTACAAAATTTTTTTGGAGAATTAGTTAATATTTTTTTAAGTTCAATAAAATTTAATAGGGAATTTATTACAAATGATGAATATTATCCAGAAATGTTTACATTTTTATTAGGAGAATATTTAAAATTAATTTCAGACGATTTAGATTTTCATACGGAAATAATTGATAAATCAAGGAATATGGTAGAATACAAAGATTTAGTAAAAAAAAATAGTAATAAACTTAATGAATATATGGGAGATTGTTTAAAATATGGTTTAAGAATAGATAATTCACTTGAAATAAATAAAAGAAAATTTACTTTTAATTTAATGTCTTCATTAATTAGACCAACCTATAATATATTAGATAAATACAAACCAACAAAAATATATGAACAAAAATTATTAAAAGATTTGGTATATAGTGATAAATTTAATTTTAAAGTAATAACACAATCAAACAAAAAGGATGAAGAAGATAAAACAACTACTAAAATAGTTATAATTCCTGATAAAAGAAAGGGAAAGTATAATAAAAAATTATACGATGATGATTTTAAATCAAATGTATTATCTTTGAGTGATTATGGATTTTTATATAACTATAGTATTTCAGAAAAAATAAATATACAAAATGATTTTAATTTTATAATAAATTGGATTTATAAAACATTTTGTAAATTATTTCTAAATGAAAAAGTAAAAGAAACAATAAATGGAAAAGAAAAAATTAAAACTGAAGATTTAACAAGTAATGATTATAAAAAACTAAATGAATATTATGAATCACAAAAAAATAAAGAACTCATTGAGCCTCATAAAAAATCATCAGAAAATTTTATAAGAGGACAAATACAACAAAATAATCAAAAAGACTATCAACGTTTATTTTATTTGAAATGGGAACAATTATTAATATATTTTAACAATTTTATAAAGTATTATTATGATGACTTATATTATAATTATTTAGAAGATAAAACTGAATCTTTATCTCATTGTGTACAAAATTTTATGTCAAATAAATCAATTACAAATAATGATAATGACGACCCAAGCAATTTTAGATATTTATTTTTATATTGTTTAATGTCAGAACAACAAAGTATAAAATTAGAACATATTTACAAAGAATATTCTGATGACAAAAAAAATTGTATTTTAAAAATATCTAAATTAAAACAACATTTATTTAGTTATTTAAAATATGTTCAAAAACTAAATGAATTAAATACCAAATGTATATTGGAAATTAAATGGGGGTCACCATTTCTTATTTATTGTAATAACTATTTTTCTAACATTATAGATTTTTATAATAGAGACAAATTATCTTTTCCATTAGAATATGAATGTCATGAAGATATTGAATTATTTAAAAATTTAATTATTACTTTAGTTAATTCAAAAATAATAAATCATGTATATGAAAGTCTTGGATTAGAAGATATAAATGAAATATTTTTAGATGGGATAGAATCATTTATTAAATTTCAATATGAAAAAATATATGTTGAAAAAAGTATTAATTTGTATGATATAGATATAATTAATGAACTTTACAATAATTTATTTTCATGTTTAGCAGACGAAATTAAAAAAAATAATACTAATGATAACGATGAATTACTATCATATTTAGAACATAAAATAAGATTATTAAGTGAGATGAAAAATGATAAAATTCCATTTAGAAGTTTTAATTTAAATTTACGCACTTGCAAAAATATACCAAATTATGAATTAAGTATACCCGCAATGGAAAAATATAAATCAAATATAATTGAAATTATTGATAATCATGACACAGAAGAAGAAATTATTGATAATCATGACACTGAAAAAGAAACTATTGGGAAAATTACATTTCCAAAAATAGATAATTTTAATATAAACATTGATGGAAGATTTAGTTTGATTGTGAAAAAATGTTTTGATAAAATTATCAATATAATATATAACAATCATTTTTTTGATTTAGTTAAGATAATTAGAAAGATTGATGTATATAAAAAATATCCAGAAAATTTTAGAATTAAAAATATAAAAGGAACCGAAACCAAAGATTTAGATAAATTTAAATATTATTCTGAAATTGAATTAAATAAAATGATTACCTATAGACAAAATGATTTTGATAAAAATCCAAAAGAATTTTATTGTGATGAAAAAACTATTTCTGAAATCGTTCAGGAAAATATCATTAAAGAATTAAACAGAAATGATATTTGTATCAAAGTAGATTTTTATAGTAAAGGAACAATAGAAATAAATTTATCTTATAAATATTTTATACCTAATAAACTTGATCAAAAAGATAGTACATTAGGAGAAAATATAATAACTATAATTGCATTCAAATATAATCAACAAGAATTTATAGAACATTTAATGGATATAATATTAGAGTATAAAGATAAATATAGTGATAATAATTTAATAAAAGAAAATTATAATCATGAAAAATTTATCCAAGAATTTACTTTATTTGTTAATAATGGTTTGAATGAAATAATGAACAATTATTTGGAAGAAGACAAAATTAATCCAAGTTCAGAAGAAGTTTTAAATAGTCTTGTAGAATTTGTAGTAGCAGAATTTAAAAAACCAAAATCAATTAAAATAAATGGTACAGATAAACAAATATATTTGAATGAAGAAAATTTAAAAAGTGAATATGATAAAGTTGTGTATTATTTAGAGAAATGTGTAGAAATAAATGAATTGATAAATTATTTTACAGAAACAGATATTGAATTAGGAATTCACACAATGATTCAAGAGATTGGAATAATTCCAATTCAAGATCCTGCTAAAGATAAAACTTTTTGTTCAATTTTTACAAAAGAATTAGTATATCAATTAAATTCCACAATAATAAAACCAGATGGAATTGTAATTAAAACTGATGAATTTGACAAAATTAAAATTAATGAATATATCAATATGAAAATAATAATTGATTATTTTTTAACCAAATATAATAAAGAATTAGTTCGATTAGACCAAGATTACTTACAAGAATGTTTTAACCTTTTATTTATAATTTATTCAAAACCTGAAGAAACAGTTAAATTAACCCAAGATAAAAATATTTATGAAACAATTTATGGTGATGTTAAAAGATATTATTATATTATGGATGAATTAATTAATAAAATCATTCAAAATAAACCAGAAGGAAAATTTGAAAAAATTTTAGCACAATATACTGAAGAAGATAATCACAAGATTATTGATAAAATGATTGAACTAATGTTAACTAATCCAGAAATTAATATTGAAAATAAATATCGTGATAAAACTGGAAAAATGGTTGATAAAAGTATAAAGTTTAATATTTACACTAATGCTACCGAATATAATTTACTTCAATTATTTTCATATTTTAAAAATTTCTATAGAATTAAGGAAAAAAAACAAGAACTCCAACCCCAACCCCAATCCCAAACTCAAGTTCCATTAAACAAAATATCAAAAGATTTGGAAAAACAAGTTAAAAAATCATTACAATCTAAAATTCAAATTAATGGCACAAATATCACAATAGATGTTAAAACCGATAAAATTAATGGAAATTCATTATTTGAAACAATTAAATATTATTTAGAAAATTGTCAGGAAATAGAAACAATATTAAATTATTATTATCCAGGTCAAATTCAAAAAAATATTAATGAATTAATTGTTTTTTATGAAGATAGATTAATTTCATTTAGCAAAGATTCATTTTGTCAAGATTTTACAAATAATTTATTGTGTATAATAATGAGAGATATTGTTTATCAAGATTATAGTTTTGACGAAATAAAAATTGAACAAAAATTTTTTAAAGTATGGATAGATAAATATATAAATTTAGGAATTTTAATTTTAAATTTTTTTAGATATTCATCTTTATCAACTTTTAAATTAAAAAAAGAAATATTTATTCAAGATGCCATAAATTTTATTGGTGAAATGTACTCTAAAAAAAGTGTAGAAGAATTAAAATCAGAATTTGAAAATAAAAATAGATTTGATACAATATTTTTTGAAGATATTGAAAGATATTTATATATTAAAAAATGTTTAGATGAATATTATCAAACAAGATTTTATGAAAAAAATTTACGAGGTAAATATTCAGATTTAGATAATGAAATTATTGAATACGAAATAATTAATTTATTTATGTCATATGACAATATAAATATCCCATATAAATTTAGAGGACAACAAACAACAATTATAATCAATGTATATGATTTAATTGAAATGAAACGTTGTCCAGAAAATGAAGATATAACAAAATTAATAAATCATTTTACAATTGAAAATAAGATACAACCTATTCCTGAACAAAAAATATCACATGGTACACTTGAAGAAAGTATAGAGTACAATAAGGAATTAAAACAATTTATTATACCAGAAAAATATAGAGACTATTATATTAATAAAGATCTAAGGGACCCATCAAGTCCATCAAATATATATGAATGTCTTGATTCATATCTTAATATTAGAGATTATTTTAAAAGAGAAATGTTAAAAAAATATTCACTAGAAAAAATTATTCAAGCAATAAATATTATGGGTAATAAATTAATTAATTATCAAGAATTACCAGATAAATTTTCCAAATTAAAAAGACAACAATGTTATCATAGGGAATTGACAGAATTATTTGAAGAAATAATTGATACATTAAAAACTCCAGTACAAAAAGTATCAGCAAGTTCTCAAAAACAAATAGCTCCTACATTACCAATTAGTACTAAAAGTTCAACCAAACCTTTAACCAAACCTTTAACCCAATCAACAGAACCACATATAAAATATGATAGTATAAATTCAACATTTATAGTTCCATCAAAATATAATTATACTATAGAGCAACAAAATCCAACAGACCCATCAAATTTAAAAGAATGTTTAGATAAATTTATAAATGAAAATAGTGCTATATTATCTCAATATAATAATACATTAAAAAATAAAATATTAAATGAAATGGGAAAAAAACTAGAAAATTTAGATACATTACCCCAATTGATTGATAGAAATGGTAAAGATATTTCATATCAATTAAAAAAATATAGATGTCATGGTTTAGCATTAAGACTACTTTTTACTCATACAAAAGATGAATTAGGAATTCGTTAAAATATGATTAATTAAATAATCATCAAAATCATACAATTTTAAAATATTTTTAATAATTTGGATATCTGATTTAAAATTAATTTTATAAATAGAACCATCAAATAAATTAATTATCCAATTGGATTGGATTTTAGTTTGGTCAACAATTCCAATTAATATATTATAAACAATAATTTGTAAAACCCACTCATTAGAAAATGAGGTTTTTAATCCTGTTTTAAGTTCAAATAGATTGGTATTATTACCAGATTCATCTGACACAATTAAATCACATATACCCCCAATACCAATTTTTAATCCATTTTTATATATTGATTTATCAGTCTTATAGTTAAAACCATAATATTTTAATATATTTTTGTTTTTTATTTTTTTTTCGATTGAAATATTTTTTTGAAATTGAATTAAATTTATTTTATTAGATTTAATCAGATTATCCCATACATATTGAACATTTGATATAATTTGGTTAATAATTTTACCCAATTCAGAAAATTTTAATACCGATTCAACTACCGAATAAATAAAATCTCTTCTAATTTCACAATTAAATTCGGATAAAATCATAGCAATTATAATTATTTTGTTAATGTTGTCTGGTTGTGCAAAACAAAAGTCCTTATTAGAAATATCAGAACAAAATTCAATAATAAATTGTTCAATATTATATTTTTTATAAAATTGATTTAATATAAATTTTGGTTTAGTGGATAACTCCAATTCTAACATCAAATCCATAATATCTTCATTTTTATCATTTAAAATTGATTCAAATTGTATTTCTATTACCTTATCTTTCCAACAACCCAAATCATTAATATAGTTATTAAGTTTATAATCATAAATAATATTTAAAAAAGAATCAAAATCAGTATAGTAAATATCCAATCCTAAAATCCATCCAAATACTCCAAAATTTTTTTCCTCAATCATATTTAATCTCATTAATAATAATTCTCCAACAAACCCAAATATTTTATAAAAAGATTCTGGAATTCCATTTAAATTAACAGGTTCATACAAATCCACACAATCTTCCTCAATTATAATATTTGGAATAATTTGTTCAATAAATCCAACCATATCTTTTGAAATGTCTTGACTAACATTAATATTTAATTTAATTGGTAATTTTGAATATGCATCAATATTATCCCCAATTATAAAATTTGGATTTTTTAAATTTGATTTTAAAGAATCAAACCAATATTTATTTAATTCTTTTATACTTTCTGAATAAACATTTAAATCTTGTTTTTCCAATTTGGCGTATATATCTTTATCCCAAGCAAGATAACAATATTTATCAAATTCTAAATGTTTATTACTTAAATAAACAGATGGGGAAACAAAAGTAAATCCAATAAATAAATATTTTAGACTTCTTGTTAAAGCAACATTTAATAATGATATATCAACAAGTTCAAAATCTCTTCCAATATTATAATCAGAAGGTATAGATTTTTTTGATAGACCTAAAAAAAATACTACTTTATGACCTTTACCTTTATCCCCATGTATAGAAATAAGTACAGTTTTATTTTTAGCTTTATCCCAATTTATTGAATTTGAATATCCATCTCCAGAAGTTTCAAAATGTACCAATTGCGAATTAATATTTTCTGTTTGAATATTTTCCATTTGAATATTAAGATTATGTTGAATATTATATTTTTTATATAATTTTGGTAATATATTTTTAATATGTTCAAAAACATAATTAGAGTTTGATTTTTTCATAATAATCGCGATATCATCAGGTTTAATTTCTTTATCCAATTGTATAATTTTAATAATAGTATTAGAGATACTTTGAGCTAATTTATGAGAAGTATCATTTTTACTAATACAATCATGTCCAAATAAAACGGGTTTATTTGACTGATTTTGATTTTGTGAAACCATTAAATCTAAACCATATTTGTTATATTTTTCCCCAAGTAAATAATTAACAAAATTTATATGGGGGGTAGGACATCTAAAACAAGTATTTATTTCATAATATTTTGTTTCTAATTTATTTTTAAAAAAATTTATTGGATTTGTAAAATTTTTACATCCGATATTATTAATAAATATTGTTTGTAAAATATCACCAGCAACGACACAATATAATTTGGGATTATTTTTTACTAACATAATAATAAGTTCAACTTTATCAATATCAGTATCTTGAAATTCGTCAATTAAAATAACATCAGTAAATTTATCATTTTTAAGAACCACATCATAAAATTTATATATATCTGTATAATTTTTTAGTAGTAATACTCGGGAACTAAAATTGATTGGAGCTTTTTTACCCTTAAACTCCGAAATTTTTGATTCAATATATTTATTAAATTCTTCAGAATTTGTTTTAATTTCATTATTTACAATTATATTTGATTCAATCCAATTAATTTGTTTATGTATCCAAGCATCTATATTTGCTATTTCGATATAATTTAAATTGTAATCACATAAAAAATGATTACTTGAACCTATTTTAGGTATTTGAATATTTAAAGTTTCTTCTATTCTATTTTTAATTTCATTAGAAACACTAGAAACAAAAGTTAAAAATAAAATATTTTTATTATGAGATACAATATAATTTATACCTTTTTTAATTAAAGTATCTGTTTTTCTACTTCCGGCACAACCATTTATTAAAATAATTCTTGAATCATCCATTACTATTGACTCTTGTGTTGAGTTTATAAAATTAACTATTTTTTTTATATTTGTTTGTTTATTGTCAATATTCATTATGGGATATTTAATTAAGTAATTATCTAATAATAGATTATATAATAATATTCAAAAGGATTTAATTTAAAAATACCATAATTATATATATAACAAAAATCAAATGAATTTAGAATTTAAAGAAAAATTCAATAATTTTGTAAGGATTATAGAAAATACTGAGAAAATGGAATTTATGAAACAAATCAATCAATATTCAAATAATAATAATAATAATAATAATAATAAACCAAATATTACTTATCAAAATAAAGAAAATTGTTCTTGTGAAATTTCATCAGGATATTCTTCTGAATCAGAATCTCAAGAACATCAAATAAATACACAACAAAATCTCATAAATAATACAAATTCAAATAGTAAAAAATCATCTATAAATGAAAAAATTCAAGATAAAATATCTTTAAATTCAAAATATTCATCTCGTGAAAAAAATAAAAATAATAAAAATAAAGATAGTACAAATGGGGATGAATTAAGTTTGTTAGAAGATGATTTTTTTATTGGAAGCAATAAAAATATAAATAATTTGAATAATAATACATTTGATGTAGAAATATCAAAAACAAATAATAAAGTATCTAAAATGAATAAATCCATAAAATCAGAATTTGAAAATTTATTTATGGTAAGTGAAAAATATTCAATGAATAATAAAAATGAATCAAGTGAAATTAAAAATAAATTAGAAAATATTTATAATAAAATAATCGTAAAAAATAATAATAATAATGATAAAAAAGTTCAAGGTTATCAATTAGAAAATTATATCAATACAAATGAAATAATAAATAAAAAAACATTAGATAATTCAATTAAAAAAATTTCAGAATTGGTAGAGTATATTTTCAAAGAATCAATAAGAGGATGGAATCATGAACAAAATGTATATGTGGTTCAAATAGATAAGTTAAAAGAAAATTTTGAAAAAATAACCCATACAAATATTTTAAATCCAATTAAATTTGGATTTATTTATAGAGATTTTACCGAAACAAAAGTATATTTAGATAAAGATTTTACTAAATATTGGATAGGATATGATATTGAATTAAAAAATAAAAGTGAATTAGAACAACATAATTCAAATAAATTGATTTTGACAAAATATACAATTAAAAATAAAATTTTATTTTATTGTTTAAAAAATTTAACAAAATCAAGTAAGTTTAAAAAAAAAATTAGTAAATGGAACTATAAATTCATTAAAAAATCTGTTCAAATTCATGGAAATAAAAAATTATTTATTGATATTATATTATTTATTGGAATCAAAAATATAGATGAGTAAATTAAATTTACCAAAAATGTAAATTTAATTTATTTGAAAAATTATTTTGAAGATTTAATATATAATCCAATTAAACTTATGAATACTGACTATATGATTCCTGATATTGGTATAAGAGAAAAACAATATAGAAGAAACATTAATTCAAAAGGAGATACAAGATATTATAATGATTCTTGTAAAGACATAAATAAATATGCTCGTGAACAAAATACAGTATATGACCCAATTACAAATCAAATGTTATATGGAATTAATTCTAATATGCGTGCGAGTGGTGTGAGCGATGGAACTTGTAATCAAATTAATCCACTTTTATATACTCCAAGATATATATGTGGAGCTGGAGCAGCAGGAGGTAATCGTTGTGTACCAGATGCTTATCCACAAGCATATATGATAGAAAATTTTGATTCCAAATCTAATTGTAATGGATGTAATACAACAGAATTTGTTATTTTTATATTATTGGTTTTAATTTTGTTTGGATTAATTTATTCAAAAAATAAAAATATTGAATTATAAAAATAATATAAATATTTAAGAATAATATACATATATACTATCAAATGGATAAAGAATTAGAATCAGAAAAAATTAATAGTTCAAAAGATTTAGCATTTGTGATAAAAAAAAATTTATTGGTTGTAATTAAAATAAGTGCCAGTTGGTGTAAACCTTGTACCAATAAAAAATTTTTAGAATCATATCATAATTTAAAATCAAAATTTTCAAATATTGATGGGGTTAAATTTATTGAATTAGATATTGATTCAGATAATGAAATTATTGAAAATAAAAATTATTATGATATAGAAATTCAATCTGTTCCAACATTTTTAATTTCTAAAAATGGTTCTTTTACAAAAAAATTTGTTGGTGGTGGATATTTAAATGAAATTAATGAATATTTATCAGAAGTTGTTAATTCACAATAAATAATGTTGAATATTTAATGAAACAATTTTATTTGTTGTCAATATATCCTTAATTTTATTTACTATTAATTTATTATTATTGTTTATATTTTTTTCAAGATAATTTAATAATTTATTTATTAGTTTTAAATTATAAATATTTTTAGAAATATTCAATAAAATTTTAAAAGTAATTTCATTAATTGTTGAAATTTTACTATTATAACAAATCCAATAATCAATTATAAATTCCTGTTTAGAAATTACTTTACTTATTGAATTAAAAAATAAAGAATAATCTTGTGATTTAATTAAATTATGATATTTTTTAAAAATAATGTCAAAATTTTTATCATTCAATAGGGAAAAACATCCAATTATAGTGTCAATAATTAATGCATTATTACAAGTAGTTAAAATATTTAATATGTTATCTATTTCGCTATCTTGATAATATTTTATAATAACACTAAAAATCGTTTTTGATAAATAGTAATTATTATAATAATTTGGTGAATCCAATATTAAATTATTTTGATAATCATATATTTTTTTAACCATTTCTATTAAATTATTGTTCTTTAATTTAATTGTTTCAAGAATAAGAATATTATCTAAAATAAATTCAGAAAAATTATTAGATGTTGATATTGTATCCCAACATAAATTTATTATATTGTTATTTAAATTTGTGTTTATAAACTTAATTATTTTTGTATTATCTAAATTTAAATAATTAAAAATATTCATTAAATTTATTATATCAGATAAAATACTATTATAAAGAAGAGTATTAGTATTAATATCAATTGATTCAAAAATATTTTTAATTGAATTTAAATATTTATTGATATTAGTATATCCATATAATCCTAAAATATATTCATCGTGTGAATATTTAATCAATTCAACTTGATTCATTAATTTAATATTTGGTTGAAAATTATCATAATAACAAATGCAGAATAATTCATTATTGGGATTAAATATACAAGCAGATTGGGATTGAGATGGTTTATATTTATTTGATTTATTAAAATCCAAATCAATAATATCAATTTGTTCGTTATTTTTTATTTTTAAAAATAAATTTACGTGATATTCTGACACTAAATTTTTATTCAAGTTAAATGTTTTATATGTAATATCAAATTTAGAATCATTGTATCCGACATATAAAATTGGGTATCCTTTAGTAATTGTTAATTTTTTCATTAAATCCACATAATCAATATTTTTATTTGGTGAATATTCATTAAAATATTCAAATAATTTATCACCAGATAAGGGATTTGAAAATAAATATTCATTTAGGTATTTATTAATAGCCATTCTAAAACTTTTTAATCCTAATAAATTTGCTACATAATTTATAATCATATTACCTTTAGAATACGTTATTTCATCAAATAATTCACTTGGATTTAATTCTTGAATATCATCCATTATAATTGGATGTGTATTAGTATATGCATCAATTAAATATACACTTTTTGATTCCAAAAGCCAATAAAATTCCTTTGAATTATATTTATCATATAATGACAATAGAGCCATCCATGAAAAATAAGTTGCAGTAGCTTCATTTAACCATAAATCTCCCCAATTGCTAAGAGTAACTAAGTTTCCAAACCATTGATGTGCAACTTCATGATAAATAACTTCAAGTATTTTAATTTTTGACAAATAGTTATTTTGATTATATGATAATATGTATTCTTCTCTAAAAGTTATTATTCCCCAATTTTCGATTGCTCCTGATGAAAAATTTGGTACAGATACTATATCTAATTTATCAAGAGAGTATTTAATACCAAACCACGATTCAAAATAATCCAATGCTTCAACAGTTTTTTTAACAGACCAACCCATATATTTTATATCATCTTGAATAGAATAACCATTGACTAATATACCACTTTTTGATTTTATAGGTTCACTTAATACAGGTTTAATTTCCCCACATACCAAACATAATAAATATGTTGACATTAAAGGAGTTGTATTAAAATATATAATTTTGTGATTGGTTGTTTTATCTTGGTTAACTTTTTTAATTGATGTATTTGATAAACAATTATATTTGGAGTCAATTTTTACGACAAGTGTAAAATTTGCTTTAAGATTTGGATAATCAAAACAAGGTATAAATTTTCTAGCACTAATAGGTTCCAAATGTGTTGTACATAATATTTTATTATTTTTTTGTGTATAATAAAATCCATCAGTTTCTGCAGATATTTTTTTCCAATCAAAATTAATTTCAATTAAATAATTTGTATTTGGTTTGAATCCTGATTCATTTTTTATTGTTAAAATATCCTTAATATCATTCGATTCCCATGGGAAATTATTTTCATTTATTTTCAAAGAATTAATCGTAAAATCTTCAGAATTAATTTCTATTAAATTTATTTCTTCTAATGTGTTAAATGATATTAATACTATACCCCTATAAAGTAATTTTGTCAAATCAATATCTAAAAAAACCTTATAATTATTTATTTTAATTTTATCTTTATTCATAAATAAACTATATATAAATTGAATACATATAAAAAGTTTATGTAATATTAAAATTTTTGTTCATGTAATAATACTTATAATATTATGTAAGATAAGGTAAAATAATAACTGTTAAAAATAAACATACACAACTTTTCAAAATAAATAATGATAATTTTTTAATGTAATTGTTATTTTTTAAATATTTCATAAAAATTAATAATGAAGATAAAATTGCTAATGGAAATATTACCATAAAAGTAAAAATCATTATAATCCCAATATAAATTACAAATGTTAAAAAACTAGGATTTTTTACTAAAAAAGCATATGTGATATCTAAAATACATTTTATTTTTATAATATCAATCATATTTGTTATAAAATCAACATCAATAAATGATATTTCATAATTATTTGTTGATATTGATTTTTTAAGTTTTGTTTCTTTGTTACAAATATAACATTTTTTTATAAATACATTTTTAATACAATCTTGATGTAAATAATTGTGACATTCACAATTTAACTTTATATAATAATCTATTTTATCTAAACAAATAAAACAAATACTATCATTTTTATTTTGGATATTATATTCTATATTCATTTGGTTCATTCATTCAAATTATTTTATTTAATAAATTCATTAATATTATAAAAATATCAATTTTTTTATAATATATCACCGGATAAACTTAATTATATTACACCCACTTACAAATTATTCATTATTTTGGTCAGTTATTGTCGCAACCAAATTAGATGAATCTAATAAATCTAATTGAGATTTTTTAATTATAGGTAAATTTGTTCCAACCAAATCAAAATTATCACATTCAGAATTTACTGTTAGATACCAGTCAATTACATTTTTTTTATTGGATGATTGATTTTTATTTGTCGATTGTTTTTCTATTTTATTTGTCCCATCTGTACAATTTGGGTTATCAGTTATAGGAGGTTTTACATCAAGATTAACGTTTTTCATTAATCCATCAACATATTCTGATGAATCATTATCAATATGTGTCAAGTTTATATTAGAATTAGATTTTTTAACTAGGTTGGTGAGTTCATCATGAAGATTATTTAAAGTTGGTGATTTATCTTCTAATTTATTAGCCTGGTTAGATTGGTTAGATTGGTTAGTTTGGTTAGCCTGGTTAGCTTGTTCATTTAGTTGAATATATTTTTTAATTAATTTATCAGAGTATTTGCAATTATTTTCTTGAGTAGTTACGGAATCATAATTTATTTTGGGAATTTGTATTTGGTCATTTTTTATTTGTACATTTCCTGCATCTTTAATTGAATAATTATAATATCTATTGTATAAATAAATTGAAAGATAAATTCCAATCAATATTAATAAAATTAACAATAAATTCATTTATTATAATATAATATAATATTTTTATATTTTTTAAAGTAAAATAAAATTTTTAGTTTATTTATCTAATCAAAATAATTGTTTTAACCATAATTAAAAATTGAAATAATATTATAAATAATTAGGATATTATTATTTCAAATGGTTCAAATAGGTCAAATAGGTCAAGTGAGTCAATCAAGTCAAGCAAGACAAATTGAAATAAATACCAAATATTTATTTGATTGTATAAAAGATTATAAAAATTGTTTAGATGATAAAAAAACAAATCAAAATAAAAAAAGATTAGGAAAAATAATTTGTTTTGAAAAGTCATTTGATTCTAAAAAAATAAATGAAAACGGGGATACAATTTTAGGTTCAATCTTAATTAAAATATTTAATCCTAATATTGAAAATTTTATTTTGTCATATATTTTAGAATTAATTCAAACAAATATGTTTAATTTGGAACATAAAAATAACAGTGGAAAAAGTATTTTTGATATTATTTTTGATATCGTAACTTCAAAATTAAATATAAATATGATAGATAAAATAATAGCCAAAATATTATCAATTCAAAAATCAAATTATAAAAAAATGGATAATATCATAAAAACATTTAAATTTGATTTACCATTTGACAATTCGAATCTTTTGATGTTTTTAATTCAATATAATTTAAAAAAATCCGTTGAAAGTTTAATAAAATACACAGATTATGATTTGGGTTATCAAAATTCTCAAGGATATACACCTTTACGATGCGGATTGAAAATAATATAAGTTATATTGTTGAATCAATTTTAGATGAAGCAATTTTACATTCTGATAGAGATATTGGAATCGAATTGGTAAATAATTCTCAAGATTCAGCAATATTTATTGCTTGTAGAAAAGAACAAAGTCCAATACATTATTTAATTCCCAAAATGATTCTAATTGACAAATTAAAACCTAATTTTATAAGTAAAAAAGGATATAATATATTTACTGAATATGTAACTGAAAATTTAAATAAATGTGATTTTTGTTGTTTGAATAGCAGGATTTGTTATAACTTATTTATATTTTGCTTAGGTTATGATTATAATTATACAAAACCAATTTTTGTGCAAAAATTAAACAAAACATTTCCAAATATGCTTCATTTATTGTTAAGTTTAAACACTCCTTATACTGAAGCATTTGTGTGTAAATTTATAAAACAAATAAATATTGAGATAGATTACCAATTGCTTGAAAAAGCAGCAGAAGAACATAGTTATATATGTATGGGTGCTTTATTAGAATCAAATAAATTGGAAAATATGGATTTATATCCAAATAAAAAAGAAATATTTGAAAATATATTTGCCAAAGCATGTTACAATACTGATATAAATCCTTATTATGCGGAAAAAACTTCAATTGATATTTTATCATTTTCAACTAATTTTGATAAAAGAAAAAGTTTATTAGAATTACACAATTTAATTATTCAAAATAAAATTAATTTAGGTGTTACTTCACAATTTCTTGCAAATGAAGATTGGATAAAAGAATTGGCTCTATATGACAGAGGTATATTTGAAATTGATAAGGACTTTGCATACACACAAGCATTTTCAAATGAATTGGATAGAGTTTGTGAATTTATTTTACAAATGTGATTTATAAAATATTTTTGTAAAATAAAAATAAAAGATTTTATAGTTATGTTTATTATTATATTATATAAAATAATCAAATGAATTCAAATAATTTAAGATATGACCCAAATAATTTAAATCCATATTCAAATCAAATAAACAATATGGGTAATATGAATAATATGGGTAATATGAACAATATGGGTAATATGGCAAATATAGGTAATATGGCAAATATAGGTAATATGGCAAATATAGGTAATATGGCAAATATGGGTAATATGGCAAATATAGGTAATATGAACAATATGAACAATATGGGTAATATGGCAAATATAGGTAATATGAACAATATGAACAATATGGGTAATATGGCAAATTTAATGAATCAAGTTTCAATGTTATCAAAACAACTAAATAATAATCAAATGACAAATAATCAAATAACGAATAATCAAGCTCAAAATAATATGTTTGTTGGAAATTTAAGAAGGGTATGTGGATTAAATAAAGATTCCAAAAAATTACATACAGTAGATAATCCATTTAAATTAAAATTAAAATCACATCAAGAAGCTTTGTTATATAGGGTATTAGAATTAGATGATAAAGCATCAAAATCCCAAATGCCATTTGGAATAATGAGTGATAAACCAGGTTCTGGTAAAACATTTGTAATATTAGCAATGATTTATTATTCAATAAAATTTTTTAATTCAAAAGGTGCAAATATTATAGTGGTACCACATAATATTTATACCCAATGGGTTGGAGCAATAGACATTTTTTTAGGAAAATTATTAAAATATGTATGTTTAATTTAATATAATGAAATAAATCAATTATATACTAATAGTTCAATATTATACAATAATGATATTATAATTACAACACCATTAATGTATGATATATTTGCTGGAACAATAAATTCTTTGGGTCTATATGTGAGAAGAATATTTTTTGATGAAGCAGATAGTATGAAAAATATATTAACAAATTCAATTAATTCCCAAATGACGTGGTTTATTAGTGCTTCAATTTCAAGTGTTTTTGATTCAAATTCATTAAGGGCAAAAATAGGTAAATATGAACTATATTTACCAAATTTATTAACTAATGAATGTTGGTGTGAATCAGAATTTATAGATTCAAATATAAAATTACCCAAACCGAATGTTGAAAAATTTGTATGTAAAGATTTTTATATTGATTTTATGATATCTAATATTGTTGATTTAGAAAATTTAAAATATATTAATGGATTAGATTATTCGAATATTCGTCAGGAATGTGGAGGTAATTTAATTAAAACCAATCAAGAAATTGTGAAATATCTTTATATATATTCTAATAAAATGATAACTGATGCCAATGCCGTATTAAAAGATTTAGAAAAAAGTCGTGTTGAAGCTCCTGATACAAGAGCAAAAACCCTTCGTAAAAAGTTAATATATACCCAAAGACAAGAAAAAATAAAATTTTTGGCTCTGAAATATAATTTATGTATTGAGTGTTTTGATTATATAAATCAATTAGTTTGTAAAAAATCTCCTTGTAATGATATTGTTTGTGAAAATTGTTGGAATTTGGGATGGGGGAAAAATGAACAAACAGATGATAAAAAAAAAAATAAATTGCCTTTATGTTTAACTTGTAATAAAACACATACCCAAGATACTTGGGAAGATACCAAAGTACATTCAAATAATAATGTTCAAAATTTTATATTTAAATCACAATATAATAAATTTGTTATTCTTGATAATGTGTTAGAAGTTTGTGGAAAAAAAGTAATTATATATTCAGAATTTAGAGGATTAAACAATTATTTAAAAAATTATTCAATTGATATGGGTATTAAATTTGAAGAATTGAATGGTGGTAACATAAAAGAAATAGATAGAATTTTAATTTCTTTTAGAGATGACCCCGATGTAAAAATTCTTTTGATTGATAATGCCTATTTTGGTGTTGGATTAAATATTGAATATACAACAGATATAATATTTTTCCATAATGTGGATGATAAAATAAAAACTCAATTAATTGGTCGAGCTCAACGTTTTGGCAGAAAATCAAAATTAAATATTTGGGAAATAAAACATTGGAATGAAGACCCAGAATCACAAAAACAAATTCAAAATATGAACAGAAAAAAATATGAGTCAGAAGAAGCAGAATCAGAGGAAGAGTCAGAAGAAGAATCAGAAGAAGCAGAATCAGAAGAAGCAGAATCAGAGGAAGAAGAATCAGAGGAAGAAGAAGAGGAAGAAGAATCAGAGAAAGCTGAATCAGATGAAGAAGAATCAGATGAATAATCAAATGAATAATAATTGTAATAATTTTGTTAAATAAAATTTAAAATATATTTATTTTAAATTATTTAATTTTTAAATTTTTCTGGAATAGTAATATTTGTTTTAATACAACTAATTTTTATAAGATTTAATGGAATATTGTTTAATTTGATGTTTTTTGAATAATTTAATATTAAATTTTCAATTGAATCTGGAAATAATTCACTAAATCCATCAATAACAATAGTTTTTTCAAAATTTATATTTTTTGGTAAAGAGTTATTAAAATAAATTTTTTTTAATTTAGTATTAGTTATTTTAATATCAATAATATTTTTGGAAAATATTATTTCATTCAATACCCCAGATATTAATTCAATATTTTTTAATTCTTCAAATTTATTCAAATCAATTATTTTATTGCTATCAATAAAATTACTTAATTTTATTGATATAACTGATTTTGGTAAAATATCTATTATTTTATGGATATCACAAAAATTACATTCAAAATGTTCCAAGTTAATATTATTGAAATTAAAATTAGCTTTATAATTTGCACTACAACTAAATCGTTTAATATTTTTTGGTATATAATAAAAATTTAATATTTCACAACCAGAACAAATCAATACTTCTAAACCTAATGGTAAATTTAATAATTCTCTAATATTATTATATGAACAATTTAAATGTTTTAATTTTTCAGGTAAATAATCTAAATTGGATATGTTACAATTTTTACAATCTAAATATTCCAATTCAAATGGTAAATTATTTAGTTGGGTAATATTTTTATTATGTGAACAGTCCAAGTATTTTAATTTTTTTGGTAAACAATCAAGATTTATTAATTTATTATGTGAACATTGTAATTTATATACTTTGAAAGGTAAACCATCAAAATTTTTTATTTGATTATTTGAACAATTAATTTCAACAATATTTCCACCAAAAATATTATTTATTTTTATAATTGTACAATTTTGACAATTAATGTATTTATATTTTCTAAAATTATCCAATTCCAAAATATTATTTTCAATTTGAAATGGTTTTATATAAGTAACTTTATTTGTTTGTAAAGTCATTAAATTTATATAAAAAAATTGATTATTATTTATAATAGTTATTACTTTATATAAATATATAAAAATAAATCAAATGTTTGATATACAAATAATCGGAATTAAATTCACATCAAGAAATGAATACGGAGATTTTTTTTGGATGAGTCAACAAAAAGAATATTCTGGTTCTCTATTTATTTTTAACGACAATGAAGAATTTCATGATACCAATAGAAAAGGTGCTGGAAATGCTATAATGAGAATGTTTAATAAATATTCTAATAATGTTCCACCCAAAAGTGCAGGTATTCCAACTGGGACATTGGAAAAAGGTGGATATCAAATGTTTGTTCCCGAAGTTAAAAAAATCATAGATGATTCTATCAATGAAATTATTGAATTAATTAAAAAACATAAATATCATACAATATATTTTTCATCAGAATTAAATGGAAAATTAGGTACAAGTATATTTAATGTAAATCCAAAAGTTATAAAATACATTACCAAACGTATATATAATTTATCAATAAATCCCGTTAAAATTATTAAAATATATTCAAATGAAACTTTTAATGAAAAAATAGATTTTGATATTGAATCAAATAATGATAGTGATTTAGAAGTATAATCAATATAAAAATAAATTTAATATTTGTATTTTTTTAATATATCTAATATAATTATATAAAATATAATGTCAAATATTAGTAATTGTGGATGCAAAAAAAATCGTTTAATCCAACCAAATATTATTGAAATGATGAATAATTATGAAGATTTAACGAGTAATTTTGAATCAGTATCAGATTATTATTCAAATTTTGATATAGAAGAATTTGCAAATATAAATAGTTCACGTGGAAATTCAAGAAGTTCATCTCCATCAAGAAGTTCAGTCCCATCAAGAAGTTCAGTTCCATCAAGAAGTTCAGTTCCATCAAGAAGTCCATCCCCATCAAGAAGTCCATCCCCATCAAGAAGTCCATCCCCATCAAGAAGTTCTGTCCCATCAAGAAGTTTAGCTCCTACAACAAAAACCAATTCAAATCAAAAACCTAGTTTTTTACAACAACAAAATCAATATCCATCAATAACAAAATCAAAATTTACACAACCAGTTAATAAATATAGAATTGAACCTAAAGAAGGTCCTTTAATTGATAATCGTATTGATATACCTTTTGATAAAAATATAAATAAAATACCAAAAATCCAAACTATCAAGCCAACAAGAACTAATGGGAATACTAAAACCAATGCTAATAATAATAATATTGGTTTAAATGGGATAGCAAGTGGGGTAGCAGGAGGATTAGCAGGTGGGGTTGTGTCAAGTGCTATATCAAATTCATTTGATTCATCCAAAACTACCAAAACTAAATCTGATTCCAAATCTGATTCCAAATCTGATTCCAAATCTGATTCTAAATCTGATTCTAAATCTGATTCTAAATCTGATTCTAACTTTGATATCACATCAGATATGACATCAAATATTAAATCATCAAATAATTTAAAAATGGATTTGACAGGAAATATAACAAAACGTGATAAAAATAAACTTGAATTACCTTCAAATATTCAAGCAACATATGATGATATATTAGCTAACACAAGAGGTAAAATTGAAAACCAAAGATGGAAGGATTACGGGGATAAAAATTATACATCAAAATATAACAATTGGAAAAATAAGTACTATTGGAATCGTGGATGGAAATATAGACAAGGATATTGGGATAATAATTCATGGATTGATGGTTATTGGTATTATAATCCATATTTATTTTATTCATATTTGGGTTATCCATATCCCTACCCATATTCAGGATATTATTATGTTGAATATCCTTATTTAGATTATCCAATAACAAATGTTGATAAATCTCAATTAGATAATGTAGAATCACAAATTAATGAAGCAGATGTTCAAAATGATAATCAAAGTCAAAATAATTCTGAAGAATTCAATAAATTTTTGTTAGATGAATTGGTTAGATTAAAAATAAGATTAGATGAATTGGAAAAATACAAACAAGAAAAAGAAAAAAAAATATCATCTGATTCTATTTTAAATAAAGAATTTATTTTAAAAGTTAAATCAGAAATTAATAATTTGGATAATTTAGAAAATATTTCAGAAGAAATTATGAAATTTATTGATGGTCAAATTAAACAAGAAAGTTTAATTATTTCTGAATCATCTAAATCATCTAAATCATCAAAATCTCAACAAATGGAAAAATTTAGTTTAACCACATTGGATTGTTTACCCTGGATTATTATAATAATATTGGTGGTGTTAGTTTTTTTATTAAGAAAACAAGATTAATAAAAAATTGAAAAATAAAATACTTGACATTACTAATTAATATAAATATATATGGAAATTAATAATTTCTAAAAAAGCCTTAAAAATGTTTTTTAATAATATTTATGAATTGTTAGAAGATATGTCAGATGATGACTCTGGTTCAAAAATTGATTTCGATTCTAAAATTGATTCTGATTCCATTGTAGTTGATGATAACATTAGTTTAGAATTTACAAATTCTAAAGTAATTAGTTCACACAAACGTAAGAGACCCAATGGTAGAAATAATCCCAAACTACCTAAAACAATTTCACACGTCACCAAATCATCTAAATCTAAATCCAATCCCAATTATTCCAAATCTTTCAAATTCAAATCCCCTTATAATGAGATGGATGATTTACCACAAGATATGGAAGAAGCAATTAGCAAAAGGCAAAATCTAACATTGAAACAAATTTTAGTCTTAATGTGTCTTCATTCAATCCCGGGAATTGCATTAAATGTGATTCATGACAGACTACAACTTGAGGTAAAAAGAAAACAAATTAAAATCAATTATGATTCGAGAGTTTTTTATGTCAGTCAATACAATTGGTACGATTTAAAACGAATTGAAATGATGATTGATTCAATGTTTTCTGTATACTAATTTTTATACTGGCAAATTAAAATTCATAATAGTAATTATAAATTAATAATAATATAAACTTATAAATAAATTTTTACGAAAAATTTATTTATAAGTTTATTATTTGTAATATTTTTATTAGTTCTACTCATTATTATATAATAATTATTTAATAACAATTATCTTGTTTCACATCGATATATTTAAATTCGTATTTTTCTAAAAAATCAATAACTTCTTGATTATATAATTCCATAAACATTTTGATATCTCTAACCAATACCCATAGTGATATTCCAGATGGAGTTGTAATAATAGTATACTGATATTGATTGTTTATTTCTTCACCTAATTTTACAATCCAATATGGTGAATCAACAGGTACTCCATCAAGATGAACAGTTAATTTACCAGGTTCAGATATATTTTTATAATAAGCATATCCACTAATTTGTTCTAATTCATTATTTTCATTAAATTGTTTGTTAACAACATCAACATTGCCATTTTCAAGTAATCCATAATCAGCTGTAATACAAGTACCATATCCTTGAAAAATAATATTAGTTGGTGATTGATATATTTGTTTCCAATGACCTAAATAAGAAAGAACATTTATATCAGTAATAACAGGTACAGTTTTACTATAAGCCAAAACAAATAAATAAATGAAAAACCAAAAAAATAACATTATTATAAATAATATAATTATAAATGTTTATATAATTTTTAATTTTATTTTTCCTAATAAAAATTTTTTTAATTTTTTCAAGAGTATTTTTGATTGTAAGGAATACCAGAAGCTATGGGATAACCTCTGAAAATTGAGAAAATGATTAAGAATTTAATTTTTCCTAATATAATATTTTAAGTTTTCAAGGTTTTCATAATAATCTAAAAAAATTGAATTTATGAATTAAAATAAACTATTCTTAATAAAACTTAAATATTTTTACTTATAAATTTTTCGTACTATGAAAAAATTTTGTCCTAATTATAAAAAAAAAGATTATCAAAAACAAATATCATTAATTAATATTGAATATAAGGGCAAAACAACTTTGAAAGAGTTAATGATTAGAAAATTAGAAACTTCACAAGAATATGAACTTGCTGTAGATAATCAAGATTCAAAAATACCAAAAGGATTAGAATTGTATATGAATAATAATTTAGAATTGATATCAAAAGCATATGAACAAGTAATTAAGATAGCATATGAATTTTATAATTGTTCTAATTCCACAAATATTGATACAAATAGACTAACTAATTATAGATTTTATATCAATACACCATATTTTGATAGAAATGGTTCTGATCCATATCCACTTTTTAAATTAAATGATATTAGAATTAATTTTATATCTGAATTAGTTATAGATTCATTAAAACAATTAGGATTAGAAAAAGAATCTTATAATGAAGATTTATTAAATATCATTGTAAGAATATATAAGCCAGGTGATATATTAAATTTTCATACTGACAGAGAAATTTTTGGAGAAAATATTTATGGACTAGTCTTGTTTAATTCTGATCAAACAAGAGGTTTAGTTTTGCAAACAAAAAAAAATTCTTACATGGTAGAAGAATTTCCAGGACTAATATGGAAACTTTCAGGAGATTCCAGATGGTTATATTCACATGGATATTCAACCAATTTTAATTTATCGGATGATTTTGTTAGAATAAGTGTGAGTTTTAGATTTTTTGGAGATAAAAAACAAATTCCAAAAAAAGAATATGAAAAAGAAATTTAATTATTCAATAATTTATTAAGAAATTTTTTTATTTGACCATTTTTTGATATTATAATCTTATATATTCATTTATTATATTTATTTAATATATAAAAATTTTTTTTAATCCTTCAGGAGCATTTTTAATTGTGATACCAGAAGCCATTGGATGACCTCCTCCTCCAAATTTTGAAGCTAATACTGATAAATCAGGAGATCTTGATGGGATACCTCTAAAACTTATCCACCATTCATCAGACTTTGGATCAAATTGCCAACAAGCAGAAAAATCAGGCATTGTTCCATCCTTAAATGGTTTTGAACATAATGCATTTCCTAATTCGGATCTTAAAATTGGATTAATATTTCCTCCCAACCATACCCTATAAATTTTATCCTCTAATTTTATTTGAGTTTCAAGTGAGTTTGATACTCCAATGTCAACTTGTCTTTTATTAGCATTTTCAATTAATTCACCCATTGCTTTTAAATTTGCTATTTTAGATTCAGAATCTTCCATCAATCCCGTTAATTTACTCAAGTCATATGAATTAATATATCCCAAATCAAATAATGCGGTATTAATTTCTTTTGAAGATGGAAGTTTCCAAGTCCATAAATCCCTATCACCCATATAATCAATAAAAAATGGTCTTGGTGTAGAATCAAAAAAATAATCCCACGTCATTTGACATCCTGACCTTCCCATATCAAATTCTATAGTTAAATTTGGAATTAAAGATAAAAGTGATTGATTGTCTAAAATCATTTGTTCTGAACTTTTGTGATGATCTAAAATAACAACGTGTTTCGCTATTTTAACTAATTCTAATAGATATTCAATTTTAGGACAAATATCAACAAATATAACATTCATTCCTGTATAATCTCCAGTTGGATTTGAACCAGCTTTACAAGCAAATCTTGTTTTGATTGGGCTATAATGACATGCACACCATAATCCACCAGTACCATCAGAACATGGTCCGTGGTATATAATAGCATCAAAATTTTTAACTTTATTCATTATTATTATTGTTTTATGAAATTTAATATATATCTCTTAATTAGTTTAAAAAATCAATTTTTTTAATTGGTTTAAAAAAATTGATTTTTTAAACTAATATTAAATAAATTTTAATTATATTTCTTATTAAAAAATGGAAAATTATTTTGGAAAAGGAGAATTATTATTTATAGTGTATAATTTTGGAATATCGTATTTTACCTATAGATTAGTTACTAATATTCCCTCAATAAAAATGTCAAAATATTTAAGTTATATTTATTTGTATTATTGTTTAATGGGATTGTATTTGGGAGCATTGGGATATGGAATATGGTATATTGAAACGAATTATAATGGCAATAATTATTTAGATAATTTTTTATTAAAATTGGAAAGACAACAACAACTACATAATTTAATTAATTATACCACAATAGTTAATATTGTTGATTGTATTGTAGTCTTAATCCTATTTATATGTGCAGTAATATCAAATGAATATTATGATAGTCAAATAAGTAATAATCAACTTGATAAAACCACAAATAAAATTAATGGAGAAAATCAAGATGAAGAAGAAGATGAAGAAGATGATGAAGATGATGAAGATGAAGAAGATGCTGAAGAAGATGATGAAGATGAAGAAGATGATGAAGAAGATGATGAAGATGAAGAAAAAGAAGAAAAAGAAGATAAAGATGATAAAGAAGAAAATAATGAAAATAAAGGTGATGATAAAGAACCAGCTGAACCAGATGAATCAGATGAAGAATATATTCCTGAATTAATTTGTACAGAACCGTCCCCAACAAATAGTACAAACTCATCTGATTTTAAAAATAATTTATCAGAAGAATGTATTGATGAAATTAAAAAAATATTATTTAATAGTGATTCAAGACAAATAAGATTGTTAGTAAGAACTATCAATAAACACTTAAATAATTAATTAGTAAACAATATTTTTTATAAATTTTTAATAAAAAAGTAATTTAGTATGTTTGTATATGTTCTTTTTAATACAATTATAAATAATGTTGTAAATATTTATTTTTTAATATAAGTAAAAAATTGAATTTTAAAGTATTGGGATGTTAATTTTAATTAAAATTATAGTAATCTCCATTATATTTTTACAAATCTAATGGAGAAAATTGCTTTTGGTGAAAGATTTGTTGTTGCTATAAATGAGTCGAAACAAGTAGTTTTTTGGAGTACTAACATTTATGGAGGAGTCCATATTGTTGAAGGAATTACTAATGCAATTGGTGTTTATGTGTATGCACGTCATATTCTAGTAATGTTAGATGATAAGAGTGTTGTTAAGTTGGATTGGATGGAAAATTTTGATAATAATCATTTTGTTGTTTTCAATCCTAAATCATATTTAACTCGGATTAAAAATGTTGTACAAAGTCAATATTATGATACTTTATTCTTTGATATTAAAGAATATGAATATGCATTTGCACAAGGATATTTTTATTATGTTAATGAGGAAGGACAAGTTTTTGTTCAAAACTGTCATTATAATGAATTCAAACTAATTAGACAATTAAATAATATTAGAGAACTTATTTTTGAAAAAAAATTTTTAATTGGAATTAAAAAAGATGGGTCTATTGTGGCTTTTGGTAATAATAATTATGGTCAATGTACCATTCCTGAAAATTTAACTAATGTAAAATCTATCCATATTACGAAAGATTACACTGTGATAGCTCTTACATTTGATGGTAGAGTTGTTGTTTGGGGAAATAATCCGTATGAATTATGTAATGTTCCTATAGGATTGGACAATGTTATTAGAATTGAAATTGGACGTAATTTTATTGTTGCACTCAAAGTATCTGGTGAAGTTGTTGCTTGGGGTGATAACAAATATGGACAGTGTAATGTTCCTAATGGATTGACAGATGTTGAATCAATTCAATGTAATTATTCTGTTACTATTGCAATAAAACGCGATTACACAATTGTTATTTGGGGTGATAATGCATATGGATTTTGTGATATTGCTAAGGGAATGTGTGGAGTAAAATCAGTTTATTTTACTTGGGGTTTTTTATCAAATATTATTGTTGTTGGATGGGATGGAAAAGTTCATTTCTGCGGAATATTACCATATGAAAAGGATAAATCTGGTTTAAATTTGGATTATTTGGAAGATATAAGTCATATTTATATGGATCATGGCAAAATATTGGCTGTTAAATATGATGGTAGTGTTGTTTTTGGAGGCAATAGTTTACATGGTGAAAAAAGATCACGTGATGAATATGGTGATAATTATAATTTTCATAGAAATATTCCGGAAGGTTTGAGATTGTTGGAGGATATTGGTATTGGAAATGGATATTTGTTGAAATAATTTTTTTGTTTATAAATGGTGTAAAAATTTTATATTAATTTTGTATTTATTTTATTGGTATGATAAAAAAAATTGATTTTTTTATTAAAAGTAAAATTTAATATATAATATGTTAGATATATTCATACCTTTTATAATTATGAACTATATTTTATGGAATTGTTATGAAAATGAAAGTAATATGTTGTTATATTTGTTTGTAATTAGTTTGATTATTTTATCAGATAATTTAGTAAAAAAATTTATTTTAAATATAATCAATGTAATATTTGATTTATTCATTATCAATATACAATTGATATTTTGGATAGGATTAGTATATATATTTTATTTATTTACAATTAATAATCAATAAAAATTGAATATTGAAATTAATATAAATATTTCTCATATATATAATTAATTATAAAATGGATTCTCATTCTTTTGAAAAAATGTATTCTGATGGTCAAGATAGTATTAATATTGATGAACAAACTAATTCAATTTATTTTAATTCCGGAATAACTCCAAAATCAATGTCATCTTTAATTGAAAAATTATTATCAATGGAACAAAAAATTTTACGTAAACAAAAAACTTTAAAAAGAAAATTTGACCAAGTAAAAAAAAGCGATAAAGATAAAGATTCAGAATTTGAAGAATATGATGAACAATTTGAAGTTAAAATTGAACCAAAACCAATAAACTTATATATAACATCAAATGGTGGATTAGTATATCAAGTTTTTGGAGCAATTGATACAATTAGAGGAATGAAAGTTCCTGTAAATACTATTTGTAAGGGTTTTGTAGCATCAGCAGGAACTTTATTAAGTTTAGCAGGAAAAAAAAGATACATAACAGAAAGTTCATATATGTTAATTCATGAATTAAGAGCGGGACATTGGGGTAAATTTACACATTTATCAGAATCATTAGATAATTCAAAACAATTAATGGAACACATTAAATCATATTATTTGGCAAAAACAAAATTAACTTCTGAAGAATTGGATGAACAATTAAAAAAAGATGTTAGTTGGAATGCCCAAATGTGTTTAGAAAAAGGATTAGTTGATGAAATAATTAAATATTAATTTTTATTTGCTTTTCCAAATTTAATTTAATTTTTTTTACCAAATTAGTATATTTTAAATTATTAGATATTTTATGTATATTTTTTATTTCGTTATTTGATTTTATTGATAAATTAATTTTTATTAGAATAATTTCCAAAATATCAAAAAAAAGTTCTAAATGGGTTTGAGATATTATTTCAGTAGTATTTTGTTTATTTTCATATAATTTTTCCATAGACTTGTCACATTCAAATATTTTATTAATTATTTTTATTGATTTTTTAATAAATTTATATTGAACACAAGAAATCAAATTATATTTATTAGCAAAATTAATTAATTCCCCAATATCATTTTGTGATTTTTTTATTTTTTCAATAAATTCATAATGTTGAACATTCCAAATAATTTCCAAATAAGCAATTTCATTTGGTTCCCTAAAATAATCTATTTGTAAGTGCTTAAAAACCAAATAAAATTCTGGATTTGAATAAATATTTTTAATTACAAATATATAATTTAGAATTTTTTTTTCAATCTGATTAAATTTATCAGAGTCAATATATGGAATTGTTCCTAAGAGATATTTATGCTCTAAAAATAAAATTTTTTTTTGATAATTAATTAATTTTTTTTTTATGGATACCGAATCATTAGATGAATTTTGAGAAATAATCATTAAAAAAATAATGTTTTTATTTTATATAATTATTTTTATATATTTTGAATTGATAATAAACATTTGGTAAAATATTTTTATTATAATAATTTAATTTAAACAAATCAATATAATTAACTATTATTATCAGATATGAATTGGAATTTTTCAAGAGAATATTTAAAAAAAGAATTATATGGAATAGAATATGATTGTTTAAAATTAAGTGTAGTTAAATTAGAAAAATCAATTGAAAATAATTCAGGTATTGAATTATCAAAAGAAAATCAAATTGAAACAAATAGTGTAAATGTTTTAATTAAAAAAAAGAATAATGAAGTATTTTTAATTTGTGATAATAGTATTATTGATAATATCACTAATATAGTCGGAAAAGTTAATCCAATGTTGGTATTTGCGATTCAAATGTTTATCCCAATGTTTAAACCACTTCAATCTAAGTTTGATGTTGACAATAGACAAATTTTAGAATTATTTTTAAATAACCAAAAAATTGATGTTTCTGATAATTTATCATTGGATTTAAATTCAATTTCCAATTCAACTTCTCAATTTTCTTTATTAAATTCAGGTCTTTTTTCAAACTCAACTTTAAATAATGATATTGAACAAGAATTAGAAGATGTGGAAGAAGAATCAGAAGAAGAATCAGAAGAAGAAACAGAAGAAACAGAAGAATCAGAAGAATCAGAAGAATCAGAAGAATCAGAAGAAGTAGAAAAAACAGAAGATGTGGTAGAGTCAGAAGAATCTGAAGATAAACTACATATGGATAATATTAATATTGAAGAATTAGTTAATAATAATATTTATGATGAAAATTTTGCTAATAATTTTAAATCATTGCTTGGTAATTTAGATCTAGATCAAAATGATTTGATGAAACAATTGGGTGGTATTAATATGGGTGACTTGGGTAATTTATTAAATATCAATAACACAGAAAAATCAAACCACAGTCAAAATACAACAAATAATAGTGGTGGAATTTCAAACCTAGTTAATAAAATTGAAAACATTTGGACAGATAAATATTATGATAATGAAAATTTGGATGATTTTTTATTGGATGATAAAGATGATGAAAATAGTAATAATGAAGATAATTATGAAAATGATAATGAACAACAAGAACAAAGTTTAGAACAAAATTTAACAAAATATCTAAGATTGCCTTTGGATGAAGTTTCAATTGAACTAAATTTAACAAATTTAAATAATTATGATTCATTGAAAGAATTTGTTAAATCACTGACTAGTCAAGAAATGTTTAATAAACAAATTGAAATGTATGAAAATAATTCAAATACAAAAAATAATGAGTATGGTTTACCAAATATTCCTGGAACCCAAAAATGGGTTGGAATCGATGAAAATGGTGAAAAATGTCTTTTTTATAAAATTAATGCTAATTCTGAAACTAAAAATTTTAAGTATAAACACTTTCAACAATTAGAAAATATTTTATTGGAATTGGTAAATTTTATTGAAGAAACCAAATAACGATATTACAGTAAAAATAATTTTTTATATAGTAAAATTTAATCAAAAAATTGATTAAATTTTAATAAATACAGTTAAATAGTAAGATATATTTATTAATAAATTAATATTAAAATGGGAAAATCTAAAAATAACACAACCAATACAAAAAATAAAAAACAAGAAAATAATTTAGATAATAAAAAAGAAGATTTAGATTTGGATTGGATTGAACAAATGCAAAATGAATTAAACAATAGTAAAAATAATAAAAATAATAATGTTAAAAATAATAAAAACAATAAAAAAAAAAATAATTTTAACGATAAAAATAAAATAGTTGATTCAAATGCAAAATTATCAAATTGTTTAAATACATATAAACAATCTGATTCAGAGTCTGAATCTGAATCAGAATCTGAATCAGACTCTAATAAAAAAATAAAAACTAAATCAAATACTAAAATATCAAATAATAGATTTGGATTTGTTGAATCTGAATCTGAATCTGAATCTGATTCTGAATCGGAACCTAAATCTAATTCAGAATCAGAACCTAAACCTAAATCTGGTAATAATAAATTTGGTTCTATTCAATCCGATTCTGACAATGACCCTGAATCCGATGAAAACATTGATGAAGATTCAACAGTCAATTTGGAAAAAGTCAAAATAGAATTAAAAGAAAAAGAAGATGTTAAAATAGATCTTAAAATAGATGTGAATACAGAAATTAAATCCAATACTACTAATCTTGTGGCTAATTCAATATCCAAAGTAAACCTAGAACAATTAGAATCATCAGAAAATAATAAACAAAAGAACGTTAAATTAAATAAAAAACAAAGAATGGAACAACAACAATCTAAGTTACAACAAAAAAAATCCCAATATGAATTTGATCTGAATGATAATTCAAAAAATACTCAAACAAAATCATCATCTCAATCAAATTCATTAGTAACATTATATTCAGAAGATACAGAAGTAATAATTGGAGGAAAAACTCTTATTTCAACATCAAATATCACAATTAATTCTGGATTAAAATATTTTGTGTTAGGACAAAATGGCATAGGAAAAACCACATTGTTAAAACAAATATATTCAAAATTAATTGATAAAATAGATATTTTAATGTTAGATCAAGATATTCAAATAGAATCAGGTTCAGAAACTATTCAAGAATTTATTTTAAATGCAGATCCCGTATTATACAAATCAAAAAAACGTATGGATAAATTAGAAGAATTAGAAGAAATGAATGATTTAGAAGCTGAAGAATATGAAAAATTATCAGAAATAGTTTATCAAAGAGAATGGGATAAATATGAAGCAGAATCCAAAAGAATTGTAAATGGATTAGGATTTACCAATCCCAATTTACCCGTAAGTATATTATCTGGTGGAAAAAGAATGATATTAGCAATAGGAAAAGCACTTTTAAGAAAACCAGAAATATTAATGTTAGATGAACCAACAAATCATTTAGATTTGGATGTTGTAATTTGGCTTACAGATTATTTGTCCGAATATAAAAAAACCCTTATAATAATTACTCATCAAATAGGTTTAGTTAATTCGTTAAGTAATGTTATATGGTATGTAGGTAATCCAGAATTAATAGGAAATAAAGTTTACACAATAAGAGGTAGATATGATAAATTATTAAAATTTTTAGAAGATAAAGAAAAAGAAGTTGGTAAGAATTATGAAAAATTTAATAAAAAGGTAGAAGAAATGAGAAAAAAATCTACACCTAAAAAAGATGTAGATGAATTTATTAAAAAAGAAGGTATACCAAGACCTCCCAAACCTTATGTAGTAAATATAACATTTGATGATGTGGTTGAATTATCAACACGTAACATAATTGAATTCAAAGAAGTAGATTTTGGTTATCCCAATTCTGCCCCAATATATTCAAAATTAAATATTTCCTTAGGAATGGGTAGTAGAATGGTTTTGGTTGGTCCAAATGGATGTGGTAAAACGACATTTTTTAAACTAGCATCAGCTCAATTAAAACCATCTGAAGGATATGTAATTGCGGATGAAAGATTAAGAGTTGGATATTATAATCAACAAATTATAGACCATTTACCTTTAGAATTAAATTCAATTGAATATCTTCAATTTCTGAATCCAAAATTAGATATAAACCAATGTAGAACAATTTTAGGTAAATTAGGAATTAAAAAAATAGATAATTTGGATTTGCCAACAAATAAAATAGGCAATTTATCTGGAGGACAAAAAGCCCGGGTATCATTTGCATCAGTTCAAATGGCTAATCCTCATCTTATTTTGCTTGATGAACCAACAAATCATCTTGATTTAGAATCAATTGAAGGATTGGTTAAGGGAATTAATGAATTTAATGGTGGTATTGTAATTATAACTCATGATATGTACCTAATTGAATCAATAAGAAATGCCGATATTTATCAAGTAAAATCATCAAATATTATTAAATTTCAAGGTGATTTTGAGGAATATTGTGTTCACGTGACAGAACATAATAAATAAAAATATTAATTATATATAATAATTTGTTTATATTTGATACTTTTCAAAATTTATTATTATTATATTTTTATAAAAATTCATCTAATATATTAAAATAATTTGTCATTTTAATCAATATTTTTTTTAATTTTTTATTTATAAAAAAAATTTTCTTTATAAAATTTATATAATAAAATAGATTCTATAGTATTATTTTTATGGATTTTAATTGGTATAGTATTACTTATAATATTATATAAATTTGCAGTAATTTTTATTCCTAAACCACTAATTTTAAATATGTTAACAACTTTTACCAAAGGTAATTTTTGTATGATAGATTCAAATTCAAATGAAATAATTGTTTGGGTTGTAAATAACCCTGAAAAACCAACTCCCACAGTTAAAATAAATAATCAATACAACTTCTTTTCTAGTATTTTTGAGAAAGGTGAATTAGGTTTGGGTGAATCCTATATGCGAGGTGAATGGGTTTGTGATGATATTGTTGGATTTTTAAATACAATATGTTTAAATAAATCAAATCCCAATATACCATCAATATCTTTAAAAACTGTTTATTCAAAATCTCAAGATTATGACAAATCAAATATTAAACATCATTACGATGTTGGAAATGACTTTTACCTTCAATTTTTACGTGATGATCTTAATGCTTATTCTTGTGGTTTTTGGTTTAGTTCTTCTGATACATTAAATTCAGCTCAATATAATAAAGTTAACACAATAATAAAAAAACTTAATCCAAAACAAAATTCAAGAATTCTTGATATAGGATGTGGTTGGGGAAAGATAGCAAATTATGTCAGTAATCAAACAGGATGTCAAGTTACAGGAATAACAATATCTGATGAACAAGCAAAATTTGGTTCAGAAAATTATAATCCAGACAAAGTCATTATAATAAATATGGATTACAGAAAAATTTCTGGTCAATTTGATTATATTTATTCGATAGGGATGTTTGAACATGTTAGATATGAAAATTATGACACCTTCTTTAGTATGATTAAACGTACACTTCAACCAAGTGGTAGATTTGTTTTACATACAATAATTACTTTTGAAAAATCAAATATAATATCAAAGTCAGGTGATAATTTTGTTACCACACATATTTTTCCAGGTGGACAAATTCCACAAAATGATTGGATATTACAAAAAGTAAGAGCTAATGGATTAAATGTTATTCATTTTGAAGGTTTTGGTGGGCAACATTATGCAAAAACATTAAAAATGTGGAGAGAATTGATGTGGAAAGAACGCGAATATATTAGATCAAAATATCCAGAAGAATTAATGTTAAAATATGATTATTATTTTGCAGTATGTGAAGCTGGATTTAATACAGGAATTTTAGGAATAGGACACTATATAATAGTCAATGAACCTATTTTATCATTAACAAATTCTTTTGGATATTTGTAATTAAATATTTGAAAAAATAAAAAAGTAATTTAAAGTAAAAAAAATATTATATTATATATATAAATTTAGATATAATGATAAAAATTAATTATAAAGAACCTGAAGAAACAGAATCTAAAGATGAAATAGCAAAATATAATATTAAACTTTGTGATCAATTCAAAAAAGCTGATTATTTAGAATTAAGTTGTATATCTTGGTTAAAAATTGATTCAAAACGTAATTATCAAGACTTGGAAGATTTATTTAGATTTGAAAATCTAGATTCTCATGTGATAGCACAAACAATTTCTAACATTCCTCCAGGATTAAAAATAGATTTACCAAATAAATTAGAAATAAATGTAGAAAAGGATAATCATCCAGAACAAATTGATAATAAATTAGAATATGTTGCCAAAATAACTTGTATGGTAAAAAAAGATTCTTTAAATGAATTATTAAAATATCATATATGTTATGAAGATAATTATGACTGTCTAAAAAATACAGGATGCTTTATGTCAATAAAACAAACTACATCACAAGAAGAAGAAGATAAAATTTCTCAAACTAAAGGTGTAGATGAAGTAAAAAAATTATTAAATTGTGAATTAAAACTTGATTTTGAATTATATAAACCAATGGATTCAATAAATTATATTATTGAGAATTTAACTAAAAAATATGGCAAAGAACCTGAAAAAATAATATGTGGAGAAATCGGTTCAAATAAAGTTTGGGCTTTAATGATTGATGGACAAATAATATCCCCAATAGGTTGGATGGAAAAAAACAAAGAAATTATAGATGATTCTAATGAAATTGAATGTGAATTAGTAGATTTTAGAAAAATTAAAATAGAAAGAGCTTAATTAAAAAAGTTGATATTTACAGTTAATAGTATATACAATATAAATTATATATATTTAACCCAATGTCTGAATCTCAACAATTATATATATTTAACCCAATGTCTGAATCTCAACAATTTTCTAATTTTTTAGTGGAAACTCAAGAAATTCCAACTCCATTTGGTGATTCTATCAAAAGAACCCAATTAATTTTTAAACGTTTATTAGATGAACAAATTATTAAAACCATAGGTGATTTGTTAGATTCTGATGATGAAATTTATAACGACCCAGTTAAAATTTATCCTGATGACTTATATCCACATTTAAGAACAATTCAATCAAAAATAGAACAAGGTGGTGATTATTCATTAATTGAATTATCTGCTTGGTTAAATGAATTTTATAAGGATAAAATTGCTCAAGTGGAACGTATGGAATCAGATGGTAAAGTAAATTTTGCTAATTTAGAATCAGTTATAAATATTGGAACCAAATGTATAGGAAGAATTCATGATCAAGATGTTGGATTTATAGCAAGTCGTGTTGGTAGAGGAACAGATGAATATGGACAAAAATATTTTTCAGTTATTGGAAAAATAACTGCATCTTATGGAGACAAATTCAAACAATTTGATAAAAAATTTATCATTCAAGAATTTAGAGGTGCTAAAAAACCAGAAACACTCTCAGTACGTCCTATAACTGATTTGGAATTAACCAAATTAACAGAAAGAGGAAAAAAATTAATCAAATACGGAAAATCTGGTACTTATGCATCATATTCAGGAAATATGTTTAGACAAACACCTTATGGTATTTATAAATTTAGAGCTGATGGGAGAGTTATGGTTGACCCAATTGGATTTAGCAAAAAAATGCCTTCATATTCTAGAACTCATGGATTGATTGATTGTGAAGATGTTCCAGAAGATTTAATGTTTATGTGTTACCCATTTGTTAATGGATTCAGTTTTGCTACTAAAGATTGGGGTGAAATGTATGTGGACCAATTAGAAGATGTACAATTTGATGATAAAGCATTTGATTATCTTGTTTTGGATGATTCAATTAAACAAATGGTTAGGGCATTGGTAGTTAATTCTGAGGGAACTTTTACCGATATTATTCAAAAAAAATCTGGTGGTACTATTATATGCCTAAATGGTCCGCCTGGTGTTGGAAAAACGTTGCTCTCAGAGTCAATTAGCGAGCTTCTACACAAACCTCTGTATAGTATTGGTTGTGGGGAACTTGGGTCATCAGTAGAAATTTTAGAAAAAAAATTAACAGAAATATTAGAAATAGCACATGCTTGGAATGCTATTATTTTACTAGATGAAGCAGATATTTTTATGGAAAAACGTTCAACAAATGATATTCAAAGAAATGCAATGGTATCTATTTTCTTAAGATTATTAGAAAGATATCAAGGTATAATGTTTCTAACTACAAATAGACCTGAGCATTTCGATGAGGCATTTTTTTCACGTATTTCTATCAGTATAAATTATAAAAATTTAGATCAAGAAGCAAGATTCAAAGTATGGACTAATTTATTAAATGCATCAGGTATTTATATTAATGAAGAAAATATTAAATTATTGAGTCAAGTTGAAATGAATGGTCGTCAGATAAAAAATTGCATTAGAATGGGTCAATGTTTAGCCAAAGAAGTTAAACAAGATTTAACAAGAGAAATAATTGAAAAAGTTATTCCTTTTGTTATTTAAATAAATTTAATTTTCATTCATAAGTTTTTTATAAATATCATATTCATTTGATTTTGATAAATATATATTTTGCACTTTATTTTCTTTTTTAATCAATTCAACTGTTTCAATAATTTTGCTAAGCCAATCATACCTTTCATAATATATATCCATTTGTAATATTCTAATTATAGAATATCCATTTGAATTAGCACAATTCATTTTATAAATATCATTTTTTTGATTCTCTTTTGGAGATTTCCAATTAAGAACTTGTTTAAAATGTTGGTCTCCATCTATTTCAATAATAATTTTTTCCCTAGGTAAAACAAAATCAAAAGGTAAATTTTTTATATTTTTACACCATTCAACACTAAATCTATGGATTAAATCATTATAAATATTTATAAATTTTTTATAAAATAATTTTTCAGTTTTGTTATAACAATATGGACACCATGAACCTCTATTAACATCACACAAAATTGATATAAATGATTTGTCACATTCATTACAAATAAATTCATATTTTTCTTTACTACCTTTGAATACTTGTCTTGGTTTTAATTTATTTGTTAAAGACCAATTTAAAGATTTTGGATTTGATGCAAAAGAATTATTGAAACAAAAATTACAATTATCACTTAAACATAATTGTTTTTTTTGACAAAATGAACACCATTGATTATCATTCACTATATCAGAAAGAATCATCAAAAATTCATGTTTACATTTGTGACAATCAAAATAATATTTGGTATTTGTATTTTTAAGAACAAATCTTGGTAATATTTCGTTTTTACTACTCCAGTAAACAGATTTAAATTCTGATTCAAATGACCTTGAAAAACAGCTTAAACAATTAATATTATTACATAATATTTTTGACGGTATTGCACAATATGGACAAAAAGAATTATATTTGATTTCTGCTAATGGTCTTTCAAATTCATGTTCACAATAAATACAATTAAACCAATATTTTTTGGGACTATTTTTTACAGCGGGGACACTTTTAAATGACACGATTTTTTAGTAAATAAATACTTCACCGCCTTATTAATATAAAGTATCCAAGTCATCTAGGTCTGATTGTCAAGATAAAAAATGTCCCCAATGTAATTATGAAGCATCTGATGTTAGGAGTATAAAATCTCATATTTTAAATATACATAAAACAAGCGAAGATAGAAAAAAAGAATATACTTATTATTGTGGGAATTGTGATTTTGGAAGTTTTATAGAAAAAATATATAATAAACATATTCAAAGCGAAAAACATAAAAGAATATGTGGAATTAATTGAATTTTTATATAAAAAAATATTATTAAAATCTCTTTTATCAAACTCAATCCTTCCTTTGATATAGATTTTAAATCAACACATTTATTTATAATTTATTTATAATGTATTTAAACATTTGAGGTGTTGAATATTCAAAAATTAAGTGAATTGGTTTGTATCCATCATTTGTAGAAGATTTTAAATCAACACCTTTGTTTATAACATACTTAATCATTTTGGGTATAGAATATCTACAAATATAATGAATAGGTTTCCATCCATCATTATCAATAAATTCTAAATCAACACCTTTATCTATAATATACTTAATCATTTCGGGTGTAGAATTTTCACAAATAAAATGAATTGGTTTATATCCATCATTTGTAGCAGATTCTAAATCAACACCTTTATCAATAATGTACTTTATCATTCTAGGTGAAGAATATCTACAAATATAATGAATTGGTTTCCATCCATCATTATCAACAGATTCTAAATCAACACCTTTATCTATAATGTACTTAATCATTCTATGTGAAGATAATCTGCAAATTAAATGAATTGGTTTGTAACCAACATTACATTTAGATTCTAAATCAACACCTTTGTCTATAATGTATTTAATCATATCAGGTGTAGAATATCTACAAATATAATGAATTGGTTTCCATTCATCATTATCAACAGATTCTAAATCAATACCTTTGTCAATAATGTACTTTATCATTTCGGGTATAGAATATCTACAAACAAAATGAATTGGTCTGTATCTACCATTTGTAGCAGATTCTAAATCAACACCTTTGTCTATAATGTATTTAATCATTTCAGGTGAAGAGAATTTGCAAATCCAATGAATCAATTTAAAACTACTATTAAATTTTTTTTCTAATCTATTAAATCTTGCAAAATAATCAATAATTTTAATCATTAATTCTTCATTTTTACCTTCTTTTTCAAAAAAAATATCATTAATTGTATATATTTGTTCAATATCTTTTTCATAAATGTCTGATTCATTAATATAATTATTGGATAAAGCTTGTTTTACTAAATATTTAATAAAACAATTGATTGTTAAATCATTTGGATTATCAGTTAATTTTTTTCTTGTTATTGGAGAAATTTTAGTTGTTTTAAGAATCGGAATTATTACTTCTTTTTCATAAGTATTACCATCTGATAAAGTAACTGGTTCAGAAAATACTTGTAATGTTAATGGACATTTTAAATTTGCTAATTCAAATTTAACAGTAATTGAATCCATTTTTTATATAATATATTTATATTACACCTTTTTCGGTGAAATTCGGGACATTTTTATAAAAATATAATTAAATTAATTTAAAGAAATAAAACCATGATAAATTATGAATATGAATTGAAGCCTTACAATAATGATTATT
>Ga0172362_10000256_pt1 | contig 41613 bp, 34 predicted proteins | sample LakKivs1_kivu2a2_FD_114534 | JGI IMG/M metagenome (GOLD analysis project Ga0172362, IMG submission 114534) | Sediment microbial communities from Lake Kivu, Rwanda - Sediment s1_kivu2a2 | ecosystem: Environmental > Aquatic > Freshwater > Lake > Sediment | place: Rwanda: Western Province, Lake... | reverse complement strand
CATCGACAGGTCAAGGCCGCCTCTTGCAGCATATTCCCATTCAGTTTCAAGCGGAAGCCTGTATGCCTGAATATCTGCAATACCCTGTTTTCTGAGGGCGGTGTTCATATAATCGGTTCTCCAGATGCTAAAAGCTGTTGCCTGGACCCAGGTTAACCCGACAAGCGGGTAATCGTCAAATGAAGGATGCCAGAAATAAAGGTCTGCCTGAGGATCGTTGAAGGAATAAGTGAAATCCCTGATCCAGCAAAGAGTATCAGGGTAAATATTGATAATATTGTGCATAATGAATGAAGAACGGTCCTTAATATCAGTACGGGTTCCGTCGAGATTTGTGACCTGCCCTTCGTATCTCCCTGTATTATTCTGGTAATCATATACATATCTTGACTTAGCTGCCTGCTGATAGTCAACCCAGAAGTATGAATAATTGTATTTCCTGACATCAAACTGTTTTTTCCCGTTAATTCTTTCCTCGGGAGGGTAGTACATTTCCTCGATTATACCTTTTGTTGTTTCTTCCTCAGGATCAATCTTTTCTTCCCAGTTTATGATATTTGGTTCAATAACATTGCCTTCATCGTCAACCATAAAGTATTCACGATCTGCAATACCTGCTTCTCCGAGTTTTGTTCTCAGGATGGAATCGCGAACCCAGTAAACAAACTGTCTGTACTTGTTATTGGTTATTTCCGTCTGGTCCATCCAGAATGCATCGACAGTAACGGATTTTGAAAGGCTGTTCATTGTGAACAACGCATCCTGGTCGCTTGGGCCCATCATAAAGCTTCCTGCAGGAATGAATGCCATTTCCATGGGTTCCGGTTCAAAGAACTTTTTCCTTCCCAGAACACCAGTCAGCTCCCCGGTATTGGAGGAGCCGCACCCGCTCAACAAAACTATTATTATAAGGGAAGATAGGATTACCTTTTTCATACTTCTTTAAAATTTATATTGCAAGTAAGTTATTTTTTTTTAAAATTCATAAAAATCTGATACTTTTATATCTCATAGAACTTTTGCCGAGACTGAGGTCAAAGCAATAATTTACCATAAATTCATGCGATCCGCTTGTATTTTTCCTGATATCCGACAGCGGAAAGTCATATGAATAACCGATCCGGATTCCGTTATAGAGCTCAAAACCAACAATGCCGGTAAGCGCATCGCCTGCCCTGTAAGAAACGCCTCCCCATACTTTTTTATTGTATCTGACAATAGATGTAACATTGAACTGGGCAACCTTTCCGTCGCTGAACAAAAAAACCGACGGCAGAAGTTCAAATGACGGATTGGGCAGCTGAACGGTATAGCCTCCGGTAAGGTAATAATGCCGGCTAACATAGGGCAGTCCTTTTGAGAATTTTATTTTCGGCTGGTTTATATGTGTAACAGAAAGGGAAGCATAATATTTTTCTGCATCAAGGTAAAGACCAAGTCCGGCGTCAAATGCAACAAAGCTCTCTTTATTTGTAGGGATCAGCGGATCCTGGTCGGGAGAGGTGAAACCATCACCGCTGGGGATCTGCCAGCTGGGTTCCAGAGTTTTATTCAGCATCCCGAGAGAAATGCCTATCCCAAGTTTTCCTGTATTCAGGTCAATGAGGTAAGAATAGGCTGCTGTAAGATTGATATCCTTGTCAAAACCGACATTATCGCTTTCAATCAGCAAACCGACACCGCTTTTAACCTTGAAAGGGGAAAAAGGAGCTGAAATATTGAATACTGTTGTTGAGGGAGCGCCTTTAAATCCAACCCATTGCTGTCTGTTAAGAGCTGTTGCACAAATCATTCCGGAGGTGCCTGCAATGCCGGGATTGTAAGTCAGACCATTGAACATATACTGACTTGACAGGGGGTCCTGCTGCGACCAGCCTGCTGACATTACCAAAACTAGAAAAAGAAATGCAATGCCCAGCCTTTTCATTTCTTAAATAATAATGTAGAGATGCTCCTGAATTGAATCAGTAAAATAAATAAAAATATAAAACGTAAACAAATGTACTTTATTTATTATTACCAAAAAATTAATCAGTTTGATGAGTGTATAAAGATATCCGGGTAAACAGCACATTTCCTGGGATGAACGAGGTCAAACCTTTGAGAATTCAGGATTTCAGCCTCCCGGTACCCCTGATCCATCTTTCAGGGATCTCGTTCCGGTTTGCCTTGAGGTAATCTTCATGGGAACAGGCCACGTAAAGATTACTGTCGTTGCCTGCATCCAGCTCAATCCACCACCTGTCGGTAAGGTTGCTTTTAATGAATATAAGATCATCCTCAATATCAGTTACCCACACGTGATACCTGACGAACCTGCCTGATTTACTGCTGCTAAGAGACGGCGATTCGTATTGCTTCTGTGAAAATCCTTCAAGGAAGAACCATATTATCTGAGCTGCCAGGCCGGTCGTCTGTGACCTGATATCGGCATCCGGATCAACATCAAACAGTCCGAAAGCCTTCATGTTGTCGGAAATACCTGCATATCTTGCCAGAAGGCACATTTCCTCACTATAGAAACCATTGGGATTAGGCAACGCTGTCCCCGGAGCATCAGATTGTCTTACAGCTGAAATATCAAAGACAGCCACTTCTGAGTCACGGAAAAGAGGCTCAGAGAGGTAAATGGCTTTCCGCACGTCCCCGATCCTGACAAGTTCCGATTTACGCTTCAGGAACCGGTTAATCACCTGTTGATCGTTGAGGTAAGTCTGGTATCCTATATTGATATAATGCCTGAACGAACTCTTATGGTTGTGAATTATGGTGTTCAGGTAACTGTTTGAGTCAAATGTCTTTTTGTCATTGACATAATCGATCCTTGAATCGACGGAAAGCAGCGTATAATCTGTTTTCAGGTTGGTTAATGCCCTGTCGATGGCAAGAACAAGGGCACTGCTTCCTCCCAGCATCACCGGAAAAACATTCATTCTGATCAGATTAAGCAGTATCTCGGTCAGGCCGGCAACGGAATCATTGAATGTTACACCGGTTTTCATATTTCCCAGGTCAATTATTTTTGTTTTTCCGGGTATTCTCGCAAGGTTATACAGCTGCTGCCGGATTCTGTCGGGTCCTTTCATGGTTCCTGAGGCTGGAGAGTTGCGGCTTTCAGGTACTCCCAGCAGGGCAATTTTGTAAGTGCTTAAATCACCAATGGGATTATTTTCTGTATGGATGCAAATATTATGAGGGAAACCGGCATGATCCGAAAGGTACTGAAATTCAGGTCTCTCAAGGCTTACAGGACTTATATAATCGTTAAGATCTGTCATTGGGTTCCGGAGATCCTCATTTTGTTTTTTTGCTCTTTTCAATGATCCTGATGCAATCTTCTTTTGTCAGCTTTTCAGCCGCTGTACCCTTTGGTATTCTGTAATTCAGCTTGTCTTTTGACAGGTAAGGCCCGTATCTGCCGTTAAGAACCTGTATGTCGCCGAAATCCAGTATGATCTTTTTCTTTTCATTTTCGTTCTTTTCATTAATGATCTCAAGTGCCCTTTCAAATGTAATTGTATAGGGGTCATCAGTGCCTTTTTTCAGTGAGTAGTATTTTCCCCTGAATTTTATATAAGGACCGAACTTGCCGGTACCCACTGTCATTTCTTCTCCCTCGTGCAGCCTTAGCGATCTGGGCAGCCTGAAAAGATTCAACGCCTCATCAAGAGTGATTGTTTCAAGGAGCTGGTTTTTTGTAAGGCTTGCAAACCGGGGTTTGCTGCCATTTTCTGAGTTTCCTATCTGGGCAACCGGTCCGAATCTGCCCATCCTGACCGTTACCTGTTCTTTTGTCTCGGGATGATTCCCAAGCACCCTTACGCCTGTTTTACGGTCTTTTTTCTCAAGTGTATTCTCGATGGTTTTATGGAAGGGACCGTAGAATTTATGAATCATGCCTGTCCATTTGAGATTTCCCAGAGCAATCTCGTCAAACTCTTCTTCAATTTCTGCTGTAAAGTGATAGTCAACAATTTCAGAAAAATTCTCTATAAGGAAATCGTTTACTATAATTCCTATATCCTGCGGAAACAGTTTGGATTTTTCCTTGCCTGTAAGCTCCTGCCTGGTTGTTGATGTAACCCTGCCTTTTTCGAGGGTTAGAATCCTGATCAGTCGTTTTTCCCCGGGACGGTCTTCACGGGTAACATAACCCCTGTTCTGAATGGTTGAAATTGTAGGTGCATATGTTGAAGGCCTGCCTATGCCCAGCTCTTCAAGCTTCTTGACCAGGCTCGCTTCTGTATAACGCGGGGGCGGAACCGTAAATTTCTCGCTGGCAGTTATGGTATTATAATATAATGGTGTCCCCTTTTCCACAGGCGGGATTACATATTTATCATCCTCATTGTTTTCCTGGTCGGTGGATTCAGCATACAGCCTCAGGAATCCGTCAAACTTGATGACTTCACCTGTTGCAGTGAAAGTTACAGGCGAGTTTGACATATCAATTGATATCGTGGTTTTTTCCACAACGGCATCTGACATCTGGGAAGCTATTGTCCTTTTCCAGATCAGCTCGTAAAGTTTCTTTTCATTCTGGTTACCCTGTATTGTCCGGTTGTCGGGATAGGCCGGGCGTATTGCCTCATGGGCTTCCTGGGCACCCTTCGATTTTGTCTTGAACTGGCGAGTCCTGGAATACTGGTCACCGAAATCTGAAATAATAACCTCACGCGATTTGGCAAGAGCGAGTTTTGACAGGTTGGTTGAATCGGTTCTCATGTAGGTTATCTTTCCTGCCTCATAGAGCCTCTGGGCTACAGCCATGGTCTGGGCAACTGAAAAACCGAGCTTGCGGTATGCTTCCTGCTGAAGGGTTGAAGTTGTGAACGGTGGCGCGGGAGAATGGGTACCAGGCTTAACAGTTACAGAACCAACAGAATAATGTGAAGAGCTGCACAAATCCAGGAATTTCTGAGCTTCCTTTTCATCAGGGAATTTTTTTGATGCTTCCGCTTTCAGTATTGCATTCTGCTCATTGATCCTGAAAAGTGCATTGATCCTGAATGTCGATTCTGCCTTAAATGATATTATCTCCCTTTCGCGCTCAACAATCAGCCTTACAGCTACAGACTGAACTCTTCCTGCAGAGAGCGAAGGCTGAACTTTTTTCCATAGTACTGGAGATATTTCAAATCCGACAAGCCTGTCGAGCACACGACGGGCCTGCTGTGAATCGACCAGACTCATATCTATTTTACGAGGCGTCTGGATGGCATTATCTATAGCATCCTTTGTTATTTCATGGAAAACTATCCGTTTGGTATTCTCAGGATCCAGCTTCAGAACACTGGCAAGATGCCATGCTATAGCCTCACCTTCTCGGTCTTCATCAGATGCGATCCATATATTTCTTGCTTCTGCAGCTGCTTTCTTCAGTTCGGAAACCACCTTTGCCTTTTCTTTCGGGATTTCATAATCAGGTTCGAAATCCTTCTCTATATTAATACCAAGGTTTTTCTTGCTAAGGTCTCTGATATGCCCGAAACTTGATATAACATGGAAATCTTTACCCAGGAATTTCTCAATGGTCCTTGCTTTTGCAGGCGACTCAACAATTACAAGATTTTCGATCATAAAAGGCAGGATTATTTTATATTAAAAACACCGCAAAGTAAATCATTTAGGGAGCAAACTTCAAAATAAACCTTCAAGTTTCTTTGGAATTGCTAATTTTGGATCAAATTTTAACGCCGGATGAAAGGCATCACCAAAAACACAAAATATCTTATCTGGCTATGGGTAATATTTGCTTTTCCCTTTGTTTCAGTAGTAACGATTTTCATATTGATATCAAAGGAAAAGCTTGGACCGATGCCGGGTTTCAGCGAGCTTGAAAATCCTGAATATTATCTGGCTGCAGAGGTCTATTCGGAAGATGAAGTTCTTCTCGGCAAGATCGCGCTTGAGAACAGGACATGGACAGATTATAAAGATCTGTCGCCATACCTGGTAAGTGCACTGATAGCCACTGAAGATATCCGTTACTACCGCCATTCAGGAATTGATATCCGTGGTTTGGTGAGAGCAGTTGTAAAGACCATACTTATGGGTCAGAATACAGGAGGAGGCAGTACAATAACCCAGCAGCTTGCTAAGCAGCTTTATCCCAGGGATACTGCCAGGGTTTCAGCCGTAACAAGGAAAATAAGGCTGGGCGTTTCCAAATTCAAGGAGTGGCAAACCGCGGTCAGACTTGAAAAAAGCTATACAAAGGAGGAAATTATAACAATGTACCTCAATAAATATGATTTCCTGTACCAGGCAATTGGCATCAAGTCGGCAGCACGTGTATATTTCAACACCACTCCTGATTCACTCAACATCCAGCAGGCAGCGGTTCTGATCGGTATGCTGAAAAATTCAAGTCAGTATAATCCTTACAGGTTCCCCGACCGGATGTTGCAGAGAAGAAATGTTGTGCTTTCCCAGATGGCGAAGTACGGATATATAACAAAAGCTGTAGCAGATTCCGTTAAGATGCTTCCGATAGGACTCGACTTTCATATTGAAGATCATAATACTGGCCGTGCTACATATTTGCGTGAATATCTGAGATATACAATGAGCCGGCCAGAACCCGACAGTAAATTGTTCAGGAACCAGTCATCATATATAGATGCTGTTTGGGAATGGGAAAACAACCCTCTCTATGGCTGGTGCAACAAGAACAAAAAGCCGGACGGCACATATTACGATGTTTATAAAGACGGACTCAAGATATATACTACCATAAATTCAAGAATGCAGCAATATGCCGAAGAGGCTATGGCTGAGCATCTTTCCACGGAAATTCAGCCGGAGTTTTACAAGCTCGCAAAAACATTTAAAAATCCTCCATATTCCGACGACCTTACCAAGGATGAGATCGATGAACTCATTATGGCTTCGCTCAGGCAGAGCAATCGCTATTATATAATGAAGGCAAGAGGCTATACTGAAGATTCCATCATGCTTGCATTCAATACAAAGGTGAACATGAAGCTCTTTTCCTGGAAAGGTGAAATTGATACTGTGATGACACCGCTTGATTCCATAAGGTACTATAAATATCTGATCAGGTCGGGATTTATTGTTGAAGACCCACATAACGGTCACGTGAAAGCATATGTCGGCGGAACGGATTTCAGATATTTCAAATATGATGCGGTAACACAACAGAGACGCCAGGTTGGCAGTACAATAAAGCCCTTTCTTTATACCATCGCCATGCAGAATGGCTATTCCCCGTGCTATGAAGTTGAGAACATACCGCGTTCGTTTGATGTTGGAGATTCAGTGCCATGGACTCCGAAAAGCTCAGGGCCTAAAGCTTATCACGGGAAGATGGTGACACTAAAATGGGGACTTTCACAGTCAGAAAATTATATATCAGCATGGGTGATGGAGCAGTTTAAACCCGTTGCAGTTACGGATATCATGCATAAAATGGGTATCAGAAGCTTTATAGATCCTGTTTATTCAATTTTCCTCGGCACATCAGATGTAAAGGTGGAGGAGATGGCTGGAGCATACAGCACATTTGCCAACAGGGGAGTGTATACACGCCCGATGTATGTTACACGTATTGAAGATAAAAACGGCAATGTGATCTCCCGGTTCTCTGAAAAGATCGAGGAGGTGCTTACAGAGGAGACTTCTTACCTGATGCTCAATATGCTGATGGGCGTGGTTCAGACCGGAACGGCACGGAGACTGAGAATTGAACCATATCTTCTTCTTAACCAGATAGGAGGCAAAACCGGGACCACACAGAACCAATCAGACGGATGGTTCATCGGAGTGACACCAAGCCTTGTAGGTGCTGTCTGGAGCGGATGGGAAGACAGGGGCATTCACTTTGAAACCCTGGGTGAGGGGCAGGGGGCAAATATGGCTCTGCCGATATTTGCCATATTCCTGAGAAAAGTTTACAACGATCCTGAATTTGGTATCCTGGAGACTGAAGAATTTGAACGTCCTGTCAATTTTACTGTGGAACTCGATTGTGACAAGGTAAAACGCGAAAGCATGAGGCGGGATAATGTGCTGAGGGACAGGTACTGACGAGGTAATCTCAGCTGAACAACACCCTCACCAGGTGCTCAATCTTTCCGACATGTACTATTTCAATATCGGTTCCCTTTATTGAAAGATTCCCGTGGTATTTTGACAGGCATATCTTTCTGAATCCCATTTTTGAAGCTTCCCTGATGCGTTGTTCAATTCTTGATACAGGACGGATCTCGCCTGACAATCCTGTTTCTCCTGCAAAACAGATTTCCCTTGAGACAGTAATATCGAGGTTCGATGAAAGCACAGAACTGATCACGGCTAGATCGATTGCAGGATCAACAACCTTTATACCACCGGCTATATTCAGGAACACATCCTTTATTCCCAGCTTGAATCCAGCCCTCTTCTCGAGCACTGCAAGCAGCATATTCAGTCTTCGTATATCGAATCCTGTTGCGCTGCGCTGAGGCGTTCCATATACAGCACTGCTGACGAGAGCCTGCGTTTCAATAAGGAAAGGACGAAGGCCGTCAACTGTTGCAGCAATAGAAATTCCGCTAAGGGGCTCATTATGCTGGTTGATAAACAGATCTGAAGGATTATTAACTTCTTTAAGCCCTGTTTCACCCATTTCAAATATTCCAAGCTCAGAGGTTGAGCCGTACCTGTTTTTTACGGAACGGAGTATACGGTATATATAATTATTGTCTCCTTCAAAATATAATACCACATCTACAATATGCTCGAGTACTTTCGGCCCGGCGAGCGTCCCGTCCTTTGTGATATGACCTATCAGAAACACCGGGGTGCCTGTGATTTTCGAATACTTGAGAAGCTGAGCTGCGCACTCCCTGACCTGCGACACTGAACCCGCGGATGATTCAAGCATGCCGGTGCTGATGGTTTGTATTGAGTCTATGATTATCAGCCCGGGTTTAAGGTTTTCAGAATGTGCAAGTATGTTTTCAAGTTCAGTTTCACTCAGAATATAGCATGAAGGATTGGAACCTTTAAGTCGCCTGGCTCTCAGGCTTATCTGTTCATCGCTCTCCTCTCCTGACACGTATAATATCTTAGTGTTTTTCAGTGCAAGAGCCAGCTGAAGAGCAAGCGTTGATTTACCCACACCGGGCTCACCGCCGAGGAGTATCAGTGAACCACCGACCATACCTCCTCCAAGGATCCTGTCAAGCTCTGAAATACCGGTTTTATGACGGTTCTTCTCATCTGCTTTAATATTATCAAGAAGCTCAGGTTTGCTTTTTTCAATATTCGCGGTAAACGCCAGATTCTTTGTTGAAGCAGGAGCGATTATCTCCTCCTGGTAAGTGTTCCATTCCTTGCACGACGGACACCTGCCTATCCATTTCGGAGATTCAGCGCCGCAGTTCTGACAGACAAATACTGATTTGGTTTTAGTCATTGTGGTATTTTTTTTCATTACGCCCCCCTGCTCCCCTGCCCCCAGGAGGGGATTTACTGGGTTTTAGCCCCCCTTCAGGGGGGATTGGGGGGCTTTATGTCTCCCGAACATGACAAAGAAAGATATCGCCCCGAAAATTGCTATAAAAATAAGCTGTGATTCGTGAGTGAGAATGGCATACACGAGTCCGTCTTCAAGATTAACCCCCTGTACAAAAGCAAGTCCTCTTGAAATAATATAATGAAAAGCCCCGAGTCCACTTTGCACGGGGGCGGACATTGCTAGTCCCCCTATAACCAGAAGAAACACTGCATCCCACAGAGTAAGATGAGAAGTGCTGTCAATACAGAATACCACTACCCATGTCATCAGGGTGTAATTGACCCAGATAAAGACAGTATGGAATATAAACTCCCATTTTCTCTCGAGCGATATTATCGACTTGAAACCATTGATGATTCCCCTTGCCACATCGAAGATTTTCGCAAAAAACCTGAACCTCCGCAGATTTTTCCTGTAACGTATGAGGATATACAAGCCAGTTATTCCGGTCACGATAAGGACAACCCAGATTATCCATGTAAAGCCGAACGCATTGAGAACCTTATCGCGAAGAGGTATTAAGATGCTGACTTTCAGGAATTCATTGATTTTTTCCCCGCCAGTGAAGATCATTATTATCATAATACTGAGCAGGGTTATGAAATCTATGGCACGTTCAATTACCACTGTACCGAAAAGCTGGTCGGCAGGTATCTTTTCCTTTTTCCCGAGTGTCATGCAGCGAGTTATTTCACCGATTCTGGGCAGGGCCAGATTTGCCAGGTAGCCTGTCATCATACCATGGAATGTATGCCAGAAGGAAGGCCTGTAACCCAGCGGATGAATAAGTATCACCCATCTCCTGGCTCTGCTCAGGAAGGCTAAAAAGCCAAAGACAACTGAGAGTGCAAGCCAGGCGTAATTTGCTTCCCTGAGGCTGCCCGCCAGGCTTTTAAAACTTACATTCCGGAATGCCAGCCACAACAGAATGATCCCTGTGACAAGAAATACAAGAAATTTGAGTGTCTGTATTATTGTCTTTCTCAAGCTCAGATCAGTTTATTGGTTTTTGTATCCGGGAAGATAATTTTCGGACGGAAAGACCTGGCTTCTTCAATATCCATCAACGCGTACGACATTATCAGGAGGATGTCACCCGCGATGACTTTTCTGGCGGCTGCTCCGTTCAGGCATATATCGCCCGATCCTCTTTTACCCCTTATTACATATGTCTCGAGACGTTCACCGTTATTCAGGTTAAGCACCTGGACTTTTTCATTTTCAATTATGTTTGCTGCATCCATCAGATCTTCATCAATGGTAATGCTGCCGATGTAATTCAGGTTAGCTTCGGTAACAGATACCCTGTGTATCTTCGACTTTAAAACTTGTATGATCATAGTATCGGGTCTGGTGTGAAAAAATATGGCGCAAAGTTAATTAACCTTTTGATTCACGGCAAAGGGAATTCTATATTATCTATCAGCCTGATTTTTCCTGCCCTTACAGCAATACATCCTCGATAGCGTCCGTTTCTTTTCATTTCACTTTTTCCGCGGACCGGCACCAGCTTTTTATCATCAACGATTTCAAAATATTCCACGTGAAAGTCTCCCGCCTTTTCAATGGATTCCCTGATATGGCTTTTTATTTCGGGAATATCATGATCCTTTATCATGCCGGTTGCTTCCGATATTGATCTGAATATTACCGGAGCTTTTCTCCTTATATCTGGTTCAAGCAGCCTGTTGCGGCTGCTCATTGCAAGTCCGTCAGATTCACGTAAAATCGGGTTTTCCCTTATTATTATCTTATAACCTTCTTGTCTGATGAGCTCCCTGATTACTGCAACCTGCTGAAAATCCTTAATACCGAAATAGGCAATATCCGGCCCGACTATATCAAAAAGCTTACTGACTACCTGTGCAACTCCGTTGAAATGACCCGGCCGGTGAACAGCCTCCATTACCCTGCCGAGGTTGCCGAAGCGGAACACACGCTTGTCTTCTGAAGGATACATTTCGCTATCCGGCGGCGTGAATACTATGTCGGAATTTCTCAGTACTGATTTTAAAAGTACCAGGTCTGCTTCAATAGGTCTCGGATAGTTTTCAAGATCTTTCTTGTCGTTGAACTGGGTGGGATTTACATAAATACTGACTACAATGACCGGACATTCATAAATCGCGTTCCTAACCAGCGACATGTGGCCTTCATGAAGTGCCCCCATTGTGGGGACCAATCCGACAGGCGCCAGGCAGAGATCTTCCAGCCGTCTCTTTATATCCTTAATGGTACTGACTACCTTCATCATTCAAGTTAAAACTGTAAAGCTAAGGGTTATTAGTGAAAGAGAATGTCTTGTATTAAGTTCTTGATAATTATATCATTTTTTTTTATTATCTTTGCACCTTGTTAATAAATGAATATCCGGGCTGGAAAATGGAAAGCAGGAAGGTATTATTCATCTCGCAGGAGATAACTCCTTACCTGGGGGAGACAAAGTTATCAAAAATCGGAAGATATCTGCCCCAGGGAATCCAGGAAAGAGGAAAGGAGATAAGGACTTTCATGCCGAGGTACGGTTGCATAAACGAAAGAAGAAACCAGCTTCATGAAGTGATAAGGCTTTCGGGTATGAACCTTATCATAGATGATACCGATCATCCGCTTATCATCAAGGTAGCATCCATACAGAGCGCCAGGATGCAGGTTTATTTCATCGACAACGATGATTATTTCCAGAGAAAATTTGTTGTCGCCGATGCAAACGGGAAGGAATTTGATGACAATGACGAAAGGGCTCTTTTCTTTGCCAGGGGCGTTATTGAGACAGTCAAGAAATTACGATGGGCTCCGGATATTGTTCATTGTCACGGCTGGATGTCGGCGCTTGTCCCTGTTTATCTGCGAAGCATTTACAGTGATGATCCTCTGTTTCTTAATTATAAAATTGTCTATTCAATTTACAATAATGATTTTAAAACACCGTTTAGATCTACATTCGCCGATAAACTTCGGTTTGACGGGATAGACGGCGAGAATCTTAAGCTTATTAAAAAACCCGATTTCATTAATGTTTCAAAACTGGCAATCAAATATTCCGACGGGATCATCATCGGAAGCGAGGAGATAAATGAAGAACTAAGGAAATATCTCAGGAACATAAATAAGCCCGTGCTGGCGTATAAAGATGATTCCGAATATATTGATGCCTATAATGATTTTTATGACAAGATACTATCATAGTCCGGTCCGGCGATTCAGATCTTTCTCCGCAAATCTTTCAAAATTCTCATTTCTTCCGCTCCTGGCGGGCATTATGCTCTTTACAGGATCCTGTGAGGAAGATCCGACTACTATAGGAGGTGAAGATCTGCCCGACAGTGATTTTATATCAATTCATTCAACCGACAGGATAAGCGTCAGATCTTATACAATGTATTCTGATTCTTTGAGAACAGACAATCCGCAATACTCATATCTCGGGATGCTGTATGATCCCTATTTTGGTACAACTACGGCAGAATTTGTATCCCAGCTGAGGCTGAATGCAATCTGGGAATATGACCTTTTTACTATTGATTCTGTAAAACTTTATTTTTCTCTTTTGAATGTTCAGGGAAATACCAATGCAGGGCATACTATCAGATTTTCTGAAATATCTGAGCAGATCTATACAGATTCAGCATATTATTCAAACAGGAACATGCCTCTGACAGGATATTCCTTTGATGTCAGGCTTCCTGAACTGCAGGCAGATACAATCAACGACCTGGTCCTGGATATCCCTGTTGAATTCGGAACCTATATCACACGCAATACTTCAATGTTTTTTCATGATAACACTATACCCGATTTCAGGTCATATTTCCGCGGGTTTTGTGTTCAGCTTATTCCTGAAGGTAATCCGGTTTTTATGACTTTGAGTGTTGTGGGAAAACAATTCGGAGCATATCTCAATTTTTTTGTCATTTACCTGCATGATGAAAATAATTCCGCACATGAATTCATACTAATTTTTGATTCCTTTATTAGAAATGCCGCATTTAACAAGTATAAGCATGACTATTCAACTGCAGAACCGGGTAAAAGGATTGAGCATATAAATGATGCTTATTCTGATACATTGACATACCTCCAGGGCCTTAACGGAGTGTACACCCGGATCTTGCTGAATGGACTTGACAGTATTAAAAACGATCCTTCCATGGATGGGATATCTGTGAACAGAGCGCGGCTTATTTACCCGTACTGGGATCCCGGGACAGATTTCAATCCTGCAGATCTGCCCTCGCAGCTACTATTAAGATATACAGATAACAAAGGGACAAAATATTATGTTCCTGATTATATCAACAACGCTTCTTTTTATGACGGAAGAGTTGATACAGTAAAAGGAGTTTATAACTTTAACATTGGCGGATTCATCCAGTCTTATCTTGATGATAAGGAAGGCAGAATAAAACCCGAACTCGATCTCTTCATACCGACCAGCCTTACCCGGAATGCAATCATGAGGGCAAATGGGAACAGTAAACCTGTAAAATTCGAATTTACATATACCAGGTTCTGAAGTTAATCACGTCAATTTGCTAAATTCGTGCCCGATATTTAAAAAACAGTATTATTATGTGTGGAATTATTGGGTATATTGGGTTTAAGCCGGCAAGGGAGATCATTTTAAATGGCCTTAGAAGACTTGAATACAGGGGATATGATTCTGCAGGCCTTGCACTTGTAAATGGTGACACAAAAATCTTCAAATGCAAAGGCAGGGTCAAGGATCTCGAGGAAATGGTTAACCAGTCGAGCTTTAACGGAACCACCGGAATGGGGCACACAAGGTGGGCAACACATGGAGAACCAAACGAACTTAATGCACATCCTCAGATATCTTATAAAGGAAATTTCATAGTTGTTCACAACGGGATAATTGAGAATTTTGCACTTCTTAAACGGCATCTCGAAGGACGCGGAATAGCATTTGCAAGCCAGACAGATACGGAAGTACTTGCCAATCTGATCGAACATTTATACATAGAAGGAGATCTCTCTGCTGAACAGGCAATTACATTAGCTCTCAACAGGGTGGAAGGGGCATATGGATTGGTTATTATTTGTACAAAAGAGCCTGAAAAACTATTTGCCGCAAAAAAAGGAAGCCCCCTGGTTATCGGAGTGGGTGAGGGGGAGAATTTTATTGCATCTGATGCAACTCCCATCGTCGAACACACACAGAGAGTTATCTACCTGAATGATGATGATCTGGCAATTATCAGAAAGGATGAGCTTGTTTTAAAAACAATACGAACAGAAAAAATAAATCGTGAAATAAAACAAATCGATCTGAAGATCGGTGAAATAGATAAAGAAGGATTTCCTCATTTTATGCTCAAGGAAATATTTGAACAACCGAGAGCTATACACGATACCTTCAGGGGAAGGATTCTGCCGGATCATTCAGGAATCATGCTGGGAGGTCTTCATGATGTTCTCGATAATATGTCCGAAGCAGACCGTATAATAATAGTTGCCTGCGGAACTTCATGGCATGCTGGTCTGCTGGGCGAATATTTCTTCGAGGAATATACGAGGATACCTGTGGAAGTAGAATATGCTTCAGAATTCAGATACAGGGATCCCATTATAAGGAAAAACGACATTGTGATTGCTATAAGTCAGAGTGGCGAAACTGCTGACACTCTTGCCGCGGTAAGACTAGCAAAAGAAAAAGGCGCCAAGGTTACAGGGATCTGTAATGTAGTGGGAAGCAGCATCCCGCGTGAAACTGATGCTGGTGTTTATACTCATGCCGGTCCGGAAATAGGGGTTGCATCTACTAAAGCTTTCACTACTCAGGTAACAGTTCTGGCAATGATGGCTTTTGAGATTGGTCATAAAAAAGCAATAATTTCCGACTCTCTTTACAAGGAGTTGATAAGCGAACTTGTTGCTATTCCCTCAAAGATAGAGGAGGCTTTGAAAGTCAATGACCAGGCCCTTGAACTGTCAAAAATATTCCGGGATTGCCAGAATGCTTTGTATCTTGGAAGAGGTTACCTTTTTCCGGTGGCTCTCGAAGGAGCTCTGAAACTAAAGGAAATTTCATACATACATGCTGAAGGGTACCCTGCAGCCGAGATGAAGCACGGACCCATTGCCCTGATTGATGAAAATATGCCTGTTGTTGTGGTCGCTACAAGAGGGGATGATACTTACGAGAAAATCATAAATAATATTCAGGAAATCAAAGCCCGTAAGGGAAAAGTGATCTCAATAGTCACCCGGGGCGATGAAATCATCAGAAAAATGGCTGATTATGTATTGGAAGTACCGGAAACACTTCCGGTTTTTTCAGGACTTCTTGCAGTCATTCCCCTTCAGCTCCTGTCATATCATATTGCCGTACTCAGGGGCTGTAATGTGGATCAGCCAAGAAACCTTGCCAAATCTGTTACTGTGGAATAACACAATTTTACAAATCTCAGCAATGAATACCCTGAAAACCTACCGAAATCTTGCTTCCGGAGAAATCGAATCCCTGATTTCAAACGGCTGCAGCTCCCCTGAATGGAACAGAATCCAGGTGCTCGACGGGTTTGACCCCGGAAATTGCAAAAATGTTGTTTTCTCGGGCGATATAAAACTTGGTGTTTTTAATAAGCCTTATACCAACGGATCGGGAGTGACAATTCCCGGAGGAATATATAATGCCAGGATACATAACTGTTCCATCGGCTCAAATGTCGTGATCAACAACATAGGTGAGTTTATTGCCAATTATGTCATTGAAGATGATACAGTAATTAAGAACTGCGGTAAAATTTACACCGAGGGTACATCAGGGTTCGGCAACGGAACTGTAGTGGCTGTGCTCAATGAGACAGGAGGCAGGGCAGTGAAAATATGGGACAGGCTTTCAGCCCACGAAGCTTACATAATTGCCCTTTACAGGCACAGGGGCAATGCAATAAAAATAATGGAAGAAATGATCGATAATTATACACGATCAGTCACTTCCGGAACAGGAATAATATGCCGGAATTCAAGAATATTCAACTGCAGCAGCATCAGAAATGTCAAAGCCGGACCTTTCAGCCATATCGACGGGGCAATAACCCTGAACGAAGGTTCAGTGAACAGCTGCAGGGAGGATCCTGTATTTATAGGCCCGGGTGTGATTATGGAACATTTCATTGTTTGCTCAGGATCAATTGTCACTGAATCAACATTGATAGATAAATGCTTTATCGGCCAGGGCTGCGTGCTCGGAAAGCACTATTCTGCTGAGAACTCACTTTTTTTCGCAAACTGCGGCGGATATCACGGCGAAGCCTGTTCCATTTTTGCAGGTCCGTATACCGTTACACATCATAAATCAACACTGCTTATTGCAGGTTTCTTTTCATTCATGAATGCCGGAAGCGGATCGAACCAGAGTAATCATATGTACAAGCTGGGTCCGATACATCAGGGTATTATGGAAAGAGGATCAAAAACCACCAGTGATTCATACCTGCTGTGGCCCGCGAGAATAGGCCCATATACACTTGTTATGGGACGGCACTATAAAAATGTGGATACTTCATCGCTTCCCTTTTCCTATCTTATTGAAAGCAATGACGAGAGCATTCTGGTGCCCGGGATAAATCTCAGAAGTGTAGGTACTATCCGCGATGCACAGAAATGGCCAGTACGTGACAGGAGAAAAGATCCTAAGAAGCTCGACCAGGTGAATTTCAATCTTCTGAGTCCGCATACAATCAGAAAAATGCTTGAAGGCAGGGACCTTCTTAATAAGCTCAAAGCAATATCAGGTTCTGTATCAGATTCCTATTCATATAAAAACATGAAGATCAAGGGAGCATCGCTTGAAAGAGGGATCGGCCTTTACCAGACAGGCATTAACAAATTCCTTGGCAATTCCCTGATAAAAAGGCTCGAAAAAACAAGGTTCAGGTCAAATGCTGAACTGAGAGATAGGCTGAAACCCGAATATGCTGTAGGGAAGGGCGAATGGATTGATCTTGCCGGTCTTATTGCTCCAAAAGAAGCTGTTGATTCTCTGCTGGATGAAATCGAATCGGGAAAAATAAATTCTATCGGAGCTGTCGCGGATGCATTCAGCCATATGCACAGGATGTATTATAACTGGGAATGGACATGGGCATGCAGCAGGATAGAGGAGGAAGAAGGGAAACCCTGCAGTGATTTAACATCTGAGGATATCATCAGAATTGTTGAAAGATGGAAGGAAAGCGTAGTTGATCTTGATAAAATGCTCTATGAGGATGCGAGGAAGGAGTTCGCTCTTTCATCAATGACAGGATTCGGTATCGACGGCGGCGATGAGGAGAAGAAGCTCGATTTTGAACAGGTCAGGGGCGCATTTGAGTCAAACAGTGTAGTATCAGCAATAAGCGAGCATATTAAGAAGAAAACCGCTCTTGGCGATGAACTTATTGAAAGAATGAAAGCGGTTGGTTCCTGATTATTTACCTTCCTGAATACATTGAATCATAATATTTTTCGTAGTCGCCTGAAATGACATTTTCAAGCCATCCGGTGTTCGCCATGTACCAGTCGACGGTTTTTTCAAGGCCGGCTTCAAAGCTTGAAATCGGCGACCATCCAAGCTCTTTCTCAAGCTTCGAGGGATCTATCGAGTAGCGGAGGTCGTGACCTGGCCTGTCCTTTACAAAAGTTATCAGTTTTTCGGATGTTCCTGGGGCCCTGTTGAGTTTCCTGTCCATGATCCTGCAAAGCATTTTTATAAGGTCAATATTCTTCCATTCGTTTTTGCCGCCAATGTTATAAGTTTCTCCGGGTTTTCCGCGATGGAAAATAAGGTCTATAGCAGCGGCATGATCCTCAACATAAAGCCAGTCTCGAATGTTTTCTCCCTTCCCGTAAACAGGTACAGGCTTATTGTTTTTAATATTATTTATAGCGAGGGGTATGAGTTTCTCAGGGAACTGGTTTGGCCCGTAATTATTTGAACAATTTGAAATTATGGTATGGATTCCGTAAGTGTGGTTATATGCCCTGACAAGATGATCGGAGCTTGCCTTTGAAGCTGAGTAGGGGCTTTTGGGATCATAGGGAGTCTTTTCAGTAAACATTCCTGTTTTGTCAAGGGATCCGAAAACCTCATCAGTGGAAATATGGTAGAACAGTTTTTCCTCAAATCCATTCTTCCAGCAATGTAAAGCGGCATTAAGAAGGTTTACTGTTCCGACGATGTTGGTAAAGACAAATTCATCCGGACCGGTTATTGACCTGTCGACATGGGATTCTGCTGCAAGATGGATAATCCCGTCAATACTGTATTTGCCGAACAGATTCATAACAGCTTTCTTGTCAACTATGTCAATTTTTTCGAAAGCATAGTTTTTGCACGATTCTATATCCCTTAGATTTTCAAGATTGCCGGCATATGTAAGCTTATCTGCATTGACAATGAGATATTCCGGATAATTAATTACCAATCTCCTTATAACGTGCGATCCTATGAAACCAGCTCCGCCGGTTACCAATATTATTTTTTTCCAGTTCATTTTGATCCTGATTTTTCCCTGATTTTTTTCTCCCATTCCCAGGCTGTTTTCATTGCATCATCAAGTGTGCTGACTGTCTTCCAGCCAAGTTCCCTGTTGGCCAGCGAAGGATCAGCCCATATTTTTTCAATATCTCCGGCTCTTTTGCCCGTGATCCTGTATTTAAGCCTTATACCGGAAACACGTTCAAATGATTTAATGGCCTCAAGTACGGATACACCCGTTCCTGTTCCGAGATTAAATACCTCGTAATTCTCTTTGTTCTTCCTGTCAATCAGTCTTTTAACTGCGACCACATGAGCCTTTGCAAGGTCTACTACATGAAGATAATCCCTGATACAGGAACCGTCGGGAGTATTGTAATCGTTTCCGAAAACCCTTAGTTCATCCCTCAGGCCGATTGCGGTCTGGGTAATATACGGCACAAGGTTTTCAGGTTCTCCTCGTGGGAGCTCTCCTATGAGTGCTGAAGGATGGGCTCCGATGGGATTGAAGTACCTTAATGAAATTGCGGTAATTTCTTTACTGGCAGACACCGAATCTTTTATTATATCTTCACCTATTTGTTTTGTATTGCCGTATGGAGATATTGCATGCTGTACCGGTGCATCTTCTTTAACAGGAAGTTTTTCAGGCTGGCCGTAAACCGTGCAGGATGATGAAAATACAAAGCGGGGGATTCCGTACTGCTTCATCGAATCCAACAGGTTCATCAGTGAAACAAGGTTATTCCTGTAATATTCAAGGGGTTTATTGACTGATTCTCCGACAGCCTTGTATGCTGCAAAATGAATAATGGCGGATATGTCGTCATATTTTCTGAAGAATTGATCAAGCTTATCCATATCGCAGAGATCGAACACTTCCAGAGAAGGTTTCTTTCCTGTTATTTTTCCTATCCTGTCAGCTACAAATGCTTCAGAGTTATAAAGGTTATCTATAAGAACAGGTTCAAATCCCTCTTCTATAAGTTCAACGGCTGTATGTGAGCCGATGTACCCTGTTCCCCCGGTGACAAGGATTCTCTTATTCATTTACAGAGTTCACTTAATATGATCACGTGCAATTATTTATTTTTCGGATCAGATTGTTATAAGTTCTTTATTGTTTTAAGGAATGGATGATAATCCCCGGTCAGCCCGGAGGGTTTCGCATTCCGGATATTATATACCGTCTCAACCGACTGGCGGGCATCATTGAGCCCGAAACCATTTCCTTCAAGTATTTTCTTATAGGTTTGGGTATGAAGGTCGGCAAATCCTTCACTGAATTCTATTTCTTGGCCTTCTATCGTAATGGATCTGAATGTGCGCTGACCTTTCCGGACAACTTCAGGGGGCAGGTCATTCTGATCAAGACTCAGGAACCATCTTATTCTTGCATTTTCAAGTTCCAGAAATCCTGCAGCCTTGTTTCGTTCGGTAAGATGGACTATGTTACTTTTAGTCCTGCCAAAGATCCATCCGAGCATATCAAAAAAATGTATACCGATATTGGTTGCGACACCTCCGGATTTCTGAAGATCTCCTTTCCATGATATATAGTACCAGTTTCCCCTGCTTGTAATGTAAGTCAGATCAATATCATAGATTTTATCTTTAGGCCCTTTTGTGATTATTTCTTTCAGCTCTTTGATACGCGGATGGAGTCGGGTCTGGAGTACGGTAAATACACTGTGTCCTGTTTCCTTTTCAATTTCCAGGAGTGCATCTATGTTCCAGGGATTAAGAACAATGGGTTTTTCGCAAATAGCATCGGCATGGTGCCTGAGAGCAAACCTGATATGTGAATCGTGAAGGTAGTTCGGAGAACAGACACTCACATAATCAATTTTCACGCCGGTCCTTTTCAGCTTGTCAAAATGCCTGTCAAATCTTTCAAACTCAACGAAAAAATCACTATGCGGAAAGTAATTATCAATAATTCCGACACAGTCAAATTTGTCAAGACTTGCAAGAAGATTGTTTCCGGTATCCTTTATTGCTTTCAGATGACGGACAGCAATATATCCGGCCACACCGATCAAGCCAAAGTTTTTTGGACTTTTTTCCATTATTTGATTTTTCCGGAGGGGTAAAGCTACTAAATAATTTTATTCACGATACCGTTTTTGAGACGGTACCGCTCACCGCTCTCGGGACAGATTGCAAATCCCTTCTCGTCGAACCCGAGCTTATGTCCGAACTCACTCATCCAGCCTGTCTGCCGTGCAGGATTGCCTACCACAAGGGCATAAGGCTTGACATCCTTTGTCACGACAGCGCCCGCACCTATAAAAGCATATCTTCCGATTATATTGCCGCAGACGATTGTTGCATTGGCTCCTATGGAAGCTCCTTTTTCAACAATAGTCTCAAGATAACTGTCCTTGCGGATTATTGCACTTCGGGGATTTATGACATTTGTGAAGACCATTGAAGGTCCGAGAAATACATCGTCATCGCAGATTACTCCTGTATAAACCGATACATTATTCTGGATTTTAACGTTTCTGCCAAGCCTGACTCCAGGCAGGACAACAACATTCTGGCCTATATTGCAATTTTCTCCGATCTCGGAACCTGTCATGATATGACTGAAATGCCAGATCTTTGTGCCTTTACCGATTTTACAGCCTTCATCAATAACGGCTGTTTCATGAGCAAAATAGTCTTTCTTCATAATTTCTTATTCAAAAAAATGCAATAGATGTCTTATTATATAATCAGCCTGCTCCTCTTCCATGTCAGGATGCATCGGCAGGGAAAGAACTTCCCTGCAAAGCTGCGTTGTGACCGGGAAATCATTTTCTGAATAACCAAGGAACCTGTACGCATTCTGAATATGGAGAGGACCGGGATAATAAACCATGGAAGGGATATTTACTGATTTGAGATAATCGCGTAGTACATCTCTTTTGCCGTTTTTTACCCTTATTGTATACTGGTGAAAAATGTGTGTGGAGTTTTGGACCCGGGCGGGAAGTATCACAGATGAGCATCCGGCCAGGGCTTCATCATAAAGATCCGCAAGTTTTTTCCTTGATTCATTGAATCTATCCAGATATTTCAGCTTTACGTCCAGAATTGCCGCCTGGATAGTATCAAGCCTTGAATTTATGCCTATGTTATCGTGATGATACTTAACCTTCGTCCCATGATTTGCTATGCTCCTCATTTTTTTTGCAAGCTCTTCATTCTCAGTAAACAAAGCACCTCCGTCTCCGTAGCATCCAAGGTTTTTTGAGGGGAAAAATGATGTCGTGCCAATTATTCCAATTGTCCCGGCTCTTTTCCGGGTTTTGTCATTAAAGATATAATCGGTACCTGTAGCCTGGGCGGCATCTTCAATCACAAAAAGATCATGTTCTTTTGCCAGGGCCAGAATGCCTTCCATATCTGCACACTGTCCGAAAAGGTGGACAGGAACGACAGCCTTTGTCCTCGGTGTGACAGCTTTTTTAATTTCTCCGACAGATATATTAAAGGTATCAGGATCCGGATCCACGAGAACAAGTTTAAGACCAAGCAGTGCAACGACCTCCACCGCGGAAATAAATGTAAAATCGGTTGTTATTACCTCATCACCGGGCTTCAGACCAAGCGCCATCATGGCTATCTGAAGGGCATCCGTTCCGTTTGCGCAGGAAATGACATGAGCGGCGCCAAGGTAATTCTTCAGATTCTCCTCAAATCGTGTTACTTCAGGCCCTTTGATAAAGGCTGCTGATTTTAACACGGATTTTATGGCAGCATCAATCTCGCCTCCCAGTTTTTCATACTGGACACAAAGGTCAACCATTTGTATTGTTCTCATCAGAAGCAGATATCCTGGAACTGCGAAGATAATATATTTAAGATTAATTCTTAATTGAAATCTCTGTGGAACCCTGTGACTTCTCTATGGAACTCTGTGAAATAGAAAATCAGGAACTTAAACAGAGATGCACAGAGCAGACACAGAGGGTCACAGAGAAATTAACTTAATGTTTCTATCCTGTTTAATAATCTTCAGTATTTTTATTATTTTTGTATGAAGAAGGACTTTTAGATGGACATCACGGCATTCATACGGGAATTGTTATTCAGTCACGATTGTGTCATAATACCCGGATTCGGCGGTTTTATCGGGAATTATACTCCCTCACGCATAGATAAAGAATCTTCAACATTTTATCCTCCGGTAAAACAGGTTTCCTTTAACCGCAATCTGAATCATAACGACGGACTTCTTATAGGGAAAATATCCGGTTCGGCTAAAATTGCCTATGGCGATGCAAGGAATATAGTTGAGGAATTCTCAGCTTCTTTGCGCAGGAAACTTGAAAGGGGAGAGAAAGTAACCTTTGATAATATAGGCAGTTTCACAAATAATCAGGAAGGCAATGTTCAGTTCGAACCAGACAGGAGCGTGAACTATCACCTCGATTCTTACGGACTCGATTCATTTCAGTTTTTCCCTCTTGAAGGTTATGATGTCAGAAGACGCGTTACTAGACGAATTGATAAGGGTCCGGTTCTGCATTCCACGATGAAGAAAGTTCTCTGGCGGACAGTTGTAATAGTTCCCCTGCTGGCTGTTCTTGTTGCAATACCTGTATTCAGACCGGATATTTTCAGGTCAAAGGTTGAGAAAAGTAACCTCAATCCGCTCGCAGCAGCTGAGTTTGAAAACAATAAAAAAGCTGTTGACGAGACGGTTATTACCATACCTCCGGCAGTTGAAGAAAACACCATTCAGCCGGTTGCCGTCACTCCTCAGCCGGTTGTCGGACAGGAATATAATTACTGTCTCATTACCGGCAGCTTTAAATTGATGGAGAATGCTGAAAGGCAGGCCGATATGTTAAGGCAGGACGGTTTTATCCCGGAGATTGTAAATGGACCGAACGGCTTTTACAGGGTAAGTGCAATGAAGTTCACCAGTCTCGGTCAGGCCCTGGAGAAGAAAAACACCCTGGCCGGCAAGTACAAGGGAATCTGGGTAAAGAAAATCTAACCTATTTTATAACACTCCCGTTGCTCACTTTTTCCTCGGGTGAGATTATAACCAGTTTTCCGTCCCTGTCTTCAGCCATCAGGATCATGCCTTTCGACTCGATGCCTTTAATCTTCCGCGGCTCAAGGTTGGCTATGATGGAAATCTGTTTTCCGACAATATCCTGAGGTTCGAAGTATTCTGCAATGCCCGACACAATTGTTCGGATATCAATGCCTGTATCGATCTTCAGTTTAAGCAGCTTGGTGGTCTTCGGAACTTTTTCTGCTTCAAGGATTGTTGCCGTGCGGATATCAATTTTTGTAAATTCGTCAAATGTCAAGGGATCTTTTGCGGGCGCTGTTTTTACAGCGGCAGCATCATTTGCCCTTTTCGTGCTCATAAGCTTTTCAATCTGGAGGTTTATTTCCTCATCCTCGATTTTTTCAAAAAGCAACCCGGGTTTATTAGTATGATGACCGGGTTGTAAAAGATCGCGGTTCCCTGCATCCTGCCATTTCAAACTGCTGAAATTCATCCACTTTCTGAGTTTTTCCATCGAAAAAGGAAGGAAAGGTTCAAGGATTATTGTAAGGTTTGCAGTTATCTGCAAAGCAATATTCAAAATAGTCTTTACTCTTTCAGGATCGGTTTTATTTATTTTCCAGGGCTCTGCATCGGCAAGATATTTATTGCCGAGCCGGGCAAGATTCATTGCTTCCTTCAGAGCTTCGCGGAACCGGAAGGAATCGAGGCTGTCCTCAACTCTCTCCCGGATAAGAGCTATTTCATCCAGGACAGACTCATCATCAGGATTTAATTTTTCCCTCCGCGGAACAATGCCTTCATAATAATTATTGGTGAGAACAAGGGTTCTGTTAACAAAATTACCCAGGATGGCAACCAGTTCGCTGTTATTCTTTGCCTGGAATTCTTTCCATGTGAAATCATTGTCTTTTGTCTCGGGAGCGCTGGCACATAAAGAATACCTGAGGACGTCCTGCTTTCCCGGGAAATCTTCAAGATACTCATGAAGCCAGACTGCCCAGTTCCTTGAGGTTGAGATTTTATCTCCTTCGAGGTTGAGGAATTCATTGGCCGGGACATTTTCGGGAAGGATGAAAGTGCCTTCAGCATTCAGCATTGCAGGAAATATTATGCAATGAAAAACAATATTGTCTTTTCCTATGAAATGGATCATTCCGGTCTCACTGTCTTTCCAGTATTTCTCCCATTCAGGTGTCAGCTCCTTTGTGGCAGAGATATATCCAATAGGGGCATCAAACCAGACATACAGTACTTTCCCCGCGGCATTTTTCACCGGAACAGGAACCCCCCAGTCGAGGTCACGGCTTACTGCACGAGGCTGCAAGCCCTGGTCAAGCCATGATTTGCACTGGCCGTATACATTTGTTTTCCACTCCTTATGATCTTCGAGTATCCATTTTTTCAGCCACGGTTCATATTTGTCGAGTGGCAGATACCAGTGGAGGGTCTCCTTCAGTACAGGTTTACTGCCGCTTATTGTTGAATGAGGGTTTATAAGGTCGGAAGGGCTCAGGGAAGTTCCGCATTTTTCGCACTGATCGCCGTATGCATTTTCGTTTCCGCAATGAGGGCATGTTCCCATGATATACCTGTCGGCGAGGAAACAACCGGCTTCTTCATCATAATACTGTTCGGTTGTCTTTTCAGTGAATTCACCTTTATTATATAGTTTCAGGAAGAAATCAGAGGCAGTCTCATAATGGACTTTGTTCGAGGTACGTGAATAAATATCAAAGGCTATACCGAAATCCTCAAATGCCTTCTTGTTTATTTTATGATACCTGTCAACTACCTCCTGCGGCGAAACTCCTTCGTTGCGTGCTTTTAAGGTAATGGGGACGCCGTGCTCATCGGAGCCGCAGATCGAGACGACATCCTCGCCTTTCATTCTCAGGTACCTTGTGAAAATATCGGATGGAACATAGACTCCTGCAAGGTGGCCGATATGAAGAGGTCCGTTGGCATAAGGCAGCGCTGAGGTGATAAGGTATCTTTTGAATTTCTTCATAATGCTGATAATGAGCTGATAGCAATTTTAAAAACGAACAAAGATAATAAAATATTATGACCCCCCTGCCCCCTAAATTACCCTTTATACACAAATATTTAATATACAATATAGTGTTATTATTTAAGAGATTCCTCACTTCGTTCGGCGTTGACAGTTCGTAGAGAAAGCATAAAGGGGAAGAAGCAGCGATTTGCAGAAAACAGATCTCCTCGACAATAATTCAAGCTCAAATCGCTGCTTCTTCCCCTTTACTCCAAAAGTATCATGTCATTCCGAGCGGAGCGAGAAATCTTTTCCAACGGATTGATATACAATCAAAATAGCTTTTATTACTAAGCAAGACCTGGACTTGATCCTGAAGGCCAGGATTCAACTTGCGAAGCAATACTATTCGTGTTTAATGTGAGGTTAAACAATAAGGGGAAGTAGGAAGGGTTCAGAAAAGAATAGACAGAACCAGCCTTTTAAGACACCCCCGGCGGTCGATTTTTCTTGCAAAACGAAACATTTTCGTTTAAGTTTACGTATAAATAAAAGATATGCCTGTTCGAAAAATCCAGCCTCCGTTTCTGAAATCCGGCGACGAGGTCGCGATAGTCTCGCCTGCTTTTGCTATTGAGGAAGTAAAAGTGAATGAGGCTGTTAAGATACTTGAAGATTGGGGTCTGAGTGTCCGTGTCGGAAAAAATGTGCTTAAGACCGATGGACCCTTTGCGGGAACTGATGACGAAAGACTGAGCGATTTACAGGAAATGACCTTCAATAAAAACGTGAAGGCAGTCTTGTGCTCACGGGGTGGCTACGGAATCCTGAGAATAATAGATAAGATTGATTTCTCCCGCCTGAAAAGATCTCCGAAATGGTATGTGGGATTCAGCGACATTACTGTGTTACATCTCTGGCTTGGAGAGAGATACAACATGATGTCGGTTCATGGCGAAATGCCTTTGAACTATGCAAATTCTGAGAAAACACAGGAGACTTTGGAATCGCTGTATGGAGCATTGTTCGGGGACTATAAACCTGTAAACTGGGAATGCGGTTATAAAGAGACCGGGAATATTTCAGGCGAGATCACAGGAGGGAATCTCTCTCTTATTTATTCTCTTATAGGAACCCGTGCTGATCCGAATACAAAAGGAAAGATATTGTTCATTGAGGATGTGGGTGAATATTATTACCATCTCGACAGGATGATGAACTCATTAAGGCTCGCGGGGAAGCTTGCAGAACTTGCTGCTTTGGTTATCGGGGGCATAAACAAGATGGAGGAGACAAAAACGCCATGGGGAAAAAGCTCCGGGGCGATCATTTCAGAGATAGTTGCCGGTTATAATTACCCTGTCCTGTACGATTTTCCGGCCGGGCATATTCCTGATAACAGGGCTTTTTATATAGGTAAAAAAGCTATAATAAAAACAGCAGGAAGTGCAGCAACCTTATCTTTTGATCATTGATCAGAAAGCTGTAAGAAGAAGGTCGAGATCCTTGGAGAGTATCCCGAATTTCTGACCGAGGGTTTCATTTGTCAGAATGCCATTATAAAGATAGATACCGCTGCGGACGCCGGGATCGTTCCTAAGCAGCTGTGTCATTCCGCCTGAGTCTGCCATATTCTGAAGAAGAGGCGCAAAAATATTGCTGAGGGCTATAGAAGCAGATCGGGCTACACGGGAAGGGAGATTCCAGGCTGAAAAGTGAATGACTCCATGTTTCTCGTATACAGGATCTCCCAGTGCACGGCATTCTGTTGTTTCTATGCATCCTCCGCGGTCGATACTGAGGTCGACAATAACAGAACCTTTTTTCATGCTGCGCACCATCTCTTCAGTAATATAATACCACGGACGAAGATCCTCAAGTTCTATTGCACCGATAACCACATCGGCAGATTTTAAAGCCTTCTTCAAGACCTGGGGATGGAACACCGATGTCTGGAGCCTTCGTCCCATAAGAGTTTCAAACCTCCGGAGCCTCTGCAGTGAGTTGTCGAATATCTTTACCAGGGAACCCAGGCCAAGAGCAGCTTTGGCAGCGTATTCCCCGGCTGTATTAGCTCCTAAGATAACGACTTCCGTTGGCGTGACCCCGGTTATACCGCCGAGCATTACACCCTTTCCCCCATGATGATTGCTGAGATAATCTGATGCAACCAGGACTGAAGTAACTCCGCTTATCTCGCTCATGGATTCCACAACGGGCATAGTACCGTCAGTATCCCTGATCTTTTCAAATGCTACTGCCGTGACTTTCTTCCTTATCAGTTTGGCAAGTGTCTCCTCGGTAAGCTTGAGGACATTGAGATATGATATGAGAACCTGGTTTCCCTTCAGATACTCAGTCTCCTTTTCGGTAAACGGGGCAACCTTGATCACAACGTCGGAACTGTAAACCCTTGCAGGCGAATCAGTCGTTATCGCTCCATTCTCGCTGTAGTCCCTGTCGGTATAGTTTGCCCCTGTTCCTGCCCCTTTCTGAACAATGATTTCATTATCGCTTTCGACAAGCCGGTTCACAGCTTCAGGTGTGAGGGCCACTCTTTTCTCATCGTCTTTAATATCGCTCGGGATGCCTATCGAGATCCTTCTGAATCTTACGGCTGTTTCGAGATGTTCTTCCTTGGGCATGAAAGCACTGTTCCCGAGATTCATTTTTCCGCTCTTCCCTTTTTCATTCATTTTGAAAAGCTGTTATTTTCTCAAAGTTAAGAAAAATTGTTGCACAGCTATAAAATAAGATCCGGCAGACTGAATTCAATTATGCGTTCATCCTTTTCACCCACCGTGATCTTAACCCTGACTGTGTGGTCCGGAAGTATTGCCTCGGCAAGTTCAGGCCATTCTATAAAACAATAAGATCCGGAAGAGAGATATTCCTCAATGCCGAAATCGAAAGCTTCGCTGAGGTTATTGATTCTGTAGAAATCTATGTGATATAATGATTCTCCCTGTTCAGTACTGTATTCGTTTACAAGAGTAAAGGTGGGACTGCTCACAACATCGGTGGCGCCAAGTTGTGTACAGATCGCTTTTATAATTGTCGTTTTTCCCGCTCCCATCGGGCCGTAGAAGGCATATATCCTGTAATTGCCTGCATGATCCAGGAACCTTTGCACCTCATCAGGCAGATCTTTCAGGTGTTTGATTTTTATTTTCATCAGGCGGTCTGGAATTAAAGAGCAGGTTCAAGACAGACTACCGGAAGGATCAATTCCTGCAGGGAGATGCCCCCGTGCTGGAATGTATTTTTGTAATATCCTGCATAGTAGTTGAAATTATTCTGATAGACAAGAAAATCCTTGTTCATGGCAAAAATATATCTCGAGCTTATATTTGTTTTTGGGAGGAATGCCTTTTCGGGATTTCTTATCTCAAAAACCTCATCAGGATTATAGTCAAGGTTTCTGCCAGATTTATACCGGAGGCTGGGAGATGTTTTCCTGTCGCCTATAACCTTCAGCGGATTCTGAACTCTTATTGTGCCATGATCTGTGCTCAAAACAATTCTTATATGATGAGATGCAAGAAACTTCATAAGATCAAACAACGAAGAGTGAATGAACCATGACCTGATAAGGCTTCGGTAAGCAGGTTCATCTTCGGCAAGATCCCTTATAAGATCAATTTCCGTGCGCGCATGCGATAAGATATCGACAAAATTGTAAACCAGGATATTCAGTTCATTTTCAAGCAGCTGGTTTACTTTTTCATTTGTTTTTTTCCCTTCAAGGCTGCCGCTTATTTTATTGTATGACCATTTATATTTCAATCCTTTGCTTTTAAGCTGATTGCTGAAGAGCTGCTCTTCAAAGTTGTTTTTCCCGGCTTCATCATCGTCATTTATCCAGAAATGAGGCATTTTATCAGCTACCTGTGAAGGCATCATACCGGCGAATATTGCATTACGGCTGAATTGCGTCGCTGACGGCAGGATACTGCAATAGGTATCTTCTTCAACTATCCTGTATAATCCGGTGAGCTCGGCTGAAATGACTTTCCACTGATCCAGTCTCAGATTATCTATCAGAATAAAGAAAAGAGGCCGGTTGCCTGTAATATGCGGGAATATTTTCTTTGAGAATAATGAATGAGACAAGAGAGGCTTATCCGGATTTGCAGGATCGAACCATGACAAGTAATTTTTCCTGATGAATTTTGAAAACATATTGTTTGCCTCATTCTCCTGAGTTCTGAGTATTTCAGCCATACCGGGATCGGCGGATTTCTCCAGTTCCATTTCCCAGAAAATGATTTTCCTGTATATTTCCGTCCAGTCGCTGAGAGCGGCGGCGGCTGTGATCATGTTTCCGATTCTCGTGAATTCCTGCCTGTAATCGGTGGTTGTTTTTTCCGTTACAAGCCTCTTCTGATCAAGGATCCTTTTTATTGCCAGCAGTATCTGTTTCGGTTTAACAGGCTTTATGAGATAGTCTGCGATCTCTGATCCGATCGCGGCTTCCATTATATCTTCCTCTTCGCTTTTGGTTATCATCACCACAGGTATATCAGGTCTTATTTCCCTGACAAGTCTGAAGGTCTCTATGCCGCTCAGTCCGGGCATATTCTCATCCAAAAAGATAATGTCATAGTTATTTTGCCTTACGAGGTCGGCGGTGTCATTGCCGTTTGAGCAGGTATCAATTTCATACCCTTTTTCCTGAAGGAAAAAGATATGGGGCTTAAGCGAATCAACCTCATCGTCGGTCCACAGGATCCTTATTTTCCGCATTACTTCAGATAATTTTCCATAAAGAAGAGCCTGTACCTTTCAGGATTTTTATCCGTGTTAAGCACATTCAGGTTATCAGTGCTTATTATAAATGCAAAGATATCAGCTCCTGAAGTATTTCTGACTATTTTTTCAACGCGGAAAGCATTATAATAATCCATGACCTTCTCATAATTTGAAAATCCTGAGACGGTGAGGATAATATATTTATTGTCGACCAGCTCTCCCCGGGTCCGGTAGTTATCATTGGTGTAGTTATCTATGTTATAGCTTATTACATCAAAGTTGGCCTGGTTGATATTAAATGAAGGATCAGCAATTATCAGGGCAAAAACATGAGGCTTTGCAGTATCTGCGACAAATAATTCCCGTGCGATCTCTTTTTCTTCCTCTACCTTGAGCTCGGGAATTTTCTGATTAAGGTAAGCAATGATCTCTGAAACTTTTTTAGCTTCCTCGCTTTCAGGTCTGGATTTAATGACTTTCTGAAGCTCATCCTTGTAAGTCCGTTCATCACCTGTCCCGGCGACACAGTAAGCACGCAGCAGCATGAACTTTGGCACGAGATCATCCTTGCTGTACTTTTCCAGACCTTCATCGCAGAGTTTAATGGCTGAAGGGAAATCTTGTTTCAGGTAAGTATTGTATGCCGTCTCATAAAGCTGTCCGGCCATTTTAATATTGGCTATTTTTTTCTCGTAATAACCGGGATCTGAAAGAATTCTGGCAAATTCCGTATCGGGGTATTTTTCCAGTAGCCTTTGCCTGCTGGCCTCAGATTTGGATTGGTTTATTTCAGCATTTATTTTGAAAAGATTATAAAGGGCTTCAGGGACGAGTTCATTTTCAGGAAATCTTGTAATGAGAGCTTCAAGATATTCCGTTGCTTTTAGATTATCGGATAGTTTTTCATTATAGGCTTTACCGGCATTCAGGCAGGCCAGCGCTATTTTATCATTTGATATTGCGAGAAGCGAGTCATTGAGCGGAAGATTTATAAGGTAAAATTCAGGGCTTTTATAGTCCAGCGATGCCCCTGCTGTATCAGCTCTTCTGCCGGGAACCTCTTCACTTTCGGCAGCCTGTGCATAAGCTGCTCTTGCCTTGTTTGCCCTTCTCCAGTTATCTTCAAGTTTTCGTTCGCCCCATCTTCTTTTAAATTCTGTGCGCCCGAATGTAAGAGCTGCCTGGTTATAAAAATACCATTTGCCTTCCTGTTCTATATTGCCCTGGAACCGTCTCTCGTTTTCATAAAACTGTCCGAGATTGTACCTGTCTGTATATTCTGATGTTTTTCCTTCGCTTTCAGCTTTGATAATATCATTGATAATTGAGAGTATCAGCGAGTTCCTGTCTGATTCTTTCATTGCTGCAACTTTCTGAAGGCTGTCCTCGCGCTGTATGATATAAAGTTGTGAAACGACTGCATTAAGATCCTGCGATCGGGTTTTCAGCATCTGATAATCGGGATGTTTCTGGTCGATGAAAAAGACGGTGCTGTCGAAGTATTTGCCTGCCTTAATAAGATCAGGTTTTTTATAATAGTATTCGGCCAGGGCCAGATATGATCTTCCTTTCTGATTCGGATTACTGGAAGGAGCAGTGGCGGATTTCCTGAAATACTCCAGTGCTTCTTTTTCATCCCCTTCCTTCATAGAAAGGTTTCCGAGCGCGAAATAGATCTGATCCTGAAAATCTTTGTTTTTGTCATCTTTAAGCATCCGGTCCAGTTCCTTGCGGAGATCCTCAGGATTGCCTGAATTTACATCAAAGACACCTGCAATGTTTATTCTTGCATTGAATTCAACGTCATATGGAGGATTCATTCTTACAACATCACGGTAAAGGGATATTGCCCTTTCAGAATTTCCTGAATAACCGTTGAGCTGTGCCAGAAGATATGTAAGCCTGTATCTGTTTTTTTTGCCGGAGACAAGCCTGATGGCCTTCTGAAGCGGATCCAGGGCTTCCGAATATTTTTTTTGTTTAATATAGTGGTCAGCCAGAGTGGAATAATACATTGACCTCAGCACACTGGATGATTGCCCGCTGATCTCAAGTTCATTCAGGACTCTGTAGGCATCAGGATATTTTCCCGTTTCATTATAAATCCGTGCAAGCCATATTGAGGCTTCTTTTTTTATATCAGGATCATTGGCCTGACTTATGCAATAGTCGAAAACAGATGATGCTTCCGGAAATTCATGTTTATAGAAACGGGCCTTGCCGATCAGGAGATAACTGTCGTCTACCCACTCATTATATTCTTTACGTTCAACAAGTTCAGCGCCTTTAACAGCAGGTTTCCCTTTCTCCTTAGATTCTGGTTTCGCCGTGATGGATTTTAGCGAGATAAGCTTGGAAGCTTTCTGGACAGCTCTCTCCATATCTGAGGAACAGCGTGAGGGAGATGTTGGGTCGCTGTATTCGAAAACTCTCAGGATTTCAGCATAATCATCTGTATACCCGTTTGTTACCTTCAATATTCCGGCTTTGAAACTTTCATAACCGTTGAAGTAAATATTATACCTGGCGGTAAGACCATGATAGAACCGTGTTGCTCCTGTATTTTTTTCTACCGAACAGTTAACAGGCAAAAGGAGCAATCCAAGGAGTATTATGCATTTATATGAATTCCTTGCTGAAGGCAAAAAATAACTTTTAATACTATAAACTGTCTAATACGAGGTATAGTATTCCAAAGGTAAATAAAATTGGGCAGTCGCGTCTTGTCAGGCTGAAATAACCTTCCTGATTTCGGGAACTTCTTTCATAATTGCCTGCTCCACGCCTGCCTTTAAAGTCTGCATAGCAAACGGACATCCATGGCATGCTCCTGTAAGCTTGACTTTCACCGACAAATCATCAGTTACTTCGAGCAGTTCAATATCACCCCCGTCTGACTGAAGGTAAGGCCTTACTCTTTCCAGCGCCTTAATTACGCGTTCCCTGACATTCTTTATTTCTGACATTTTATTTATTGATTTTAAGTTTTACGGTTGGTTTTTGTTCTGTATTCCTGATATTTACTTTTTTAATGACTTCTTCGGCAAGCAGCCTGAATGCTTCTCCGGCAGGTGAATCATCAAGAGCGGCCGGTCTGCCGGCATCACTGCCTTCGCATATTCCCTGTACAATAGGTATCTGTCCCAGGAGTGGTACTCCCATCCGGTCTGCGAGCTTTTTACCTCCCTCTTTCCCGAAAATATAGTATTTGTTCTGAGGAAGTTCTGCAGGTGTGAACCACGACATGTTTTCAACAAGTCCCAGGACAGGTACATTTATTTTCTCGCTTCTGAACATTGAAATGCCTTTTACCGCATCAGCAAGCGCCACATCCTGCGGAGTGGTTATAACAATGGCACCTGTTACTGCAACCTCCTGGACAAGGGTGAGATGAATATCGCTTGTGCCGGGAGGAAGATCAACCAGAAGAAAATCGAGCGAGCCCCAATTACCCTGGGCAATAAGCTGTTTCAGAAAATTTGAGGCCATGGGCCCTCTCCATATAACCGCATCGGCAGGATCGACAAAAAAACCGGTTGACAGGACTTTTATCCCGAATTTTTCCAGCGGGATTATCATGTCAATGTTATTCTCCCTTCTGACATCAGGCCTGAATTTTTCAGCATCAAGCATTTTCGGAACAGAGGGACCGAATACATCGGCATCGAGAAGACCGGCAGCATAGCCTTTTAGTGCCAGAGAAATTGCCAGGTTCACGGCAATGGTTGTTTTGCCTACACCTCCTTTGCCTGAAGAGACAGCGATGATATTTTTTATCCCAGGCAGCAGATCATCGTCTTTTTTTTCAGGCTTCCCCACAATTATCCCCGGCTTGATTTCGATGCCTGCTATTTCAATATCAGGCCCAAATGTATCCTTCAGGCTTTTAACTATTGAACTTTTTAAGGATGAAATAAACGGATCATTTGACTTTTCCGGGGCAATGGTTAAGTAAATGCTATTTTCAGAGGGTATTATTTCCGATACCATACCCAGCGTCACAATGTCTTTTCCCTTTTCAGGATGGATTACTTTTTTCAGCGCGGACAATATCTGGCTTTCTGTATACATGATATATTGAGCAGGTGTTATTTTTATTTAATTTAATTAAAAACAATCTGCAATTTTACTGCTTTTTTATTTTAACACAAAATAATGAAGATAGTTCAGAACATGGGTCCCAGAATTTTTCACGGAAATTCATGATCTGGTCATCTTCTACCTTCACTCCTTCATTTTCAAGCAGCTGCTGCATAGTTGTAGTATTTCCGAAATGATGCTTTCCTGTCAGTAATCCGTTGCGGTTGACAACCCTGTGGGCAGGTATGAATTCAGGCCTGGTATGGCATGCGTTCAGCGCCCAGCCGACTGTGCGGGAAGATACTGCAGATCCGAGATACCTTGCAATGGCACCGTATGATGTGACCCGTCCGTAAGGTATAAGCTTTGTAACCTCATATACCCTTTCGAAAAAATCCTTATTATCCATTGGATGCCTGTGCCCCATCAGTAATTAACCTGTTTTTGTTCAGCCTGAAAGAGAGATAATTAATCTTCAGCCCCTTTTTTAAGAACTGGGATTCATAGTGTGTTTTTATTAAAAGTATATCGCTTGTATGGCTTTCTCCGTAAAGATCTCTTGTATAACTGACAAGCCGGAGATTGTTTAATTCGACGAGTTTCAGTGTATATTCAAACAGTTCGGTACTATCGGTTTTGAGATGGATTATTCCATTGTCTTTGAGAAACCCGCGGTATTTATTCAGGAACCAGGGGCATGTGAGTCTTTTATTCGAATTTCTTTTTCCGGCATGCGGGTCTGGAAAGGTCAGCCAGATCTCATCTGTCTCATCTTCAGCAAAGTGGAGGTCAATGAATTCGATCCTGGTTCTGAGGAAGGCGACGTTGGGCATTTTACCTTCATTGGCAGTTTTCGCGCCGCGCCACATCCGGGCTCCCTTAATATCAACTCCTATAAAATTATTCTGCGGGAATCGAGATGCCAGGCCTGTTGTATATTCTCCCCTTCCGCATCCAAGCTCAAGAATAACAGGATTTTCATTGAAGAATATATCGGTTCTCCATCTTCCCTTTAAAGGATGATCCTTCCATGGTTGTTTTCCTGTTGAAGGCTGGATGACATTGCTGAATGATTCCATCTCAGCCCACCGGGTCAGCTTATTTTTGCCCACAGCAGAATGATTACCGGGAGGTTTTTACTATCCTTATTCCGAGATCATAGACACCAGCTAGCTCTCTGATACGCATGCCGTGCTGTATTTTAAAAATGTACACGCCATTCACGGGAAAGAAAACATTTGTTTTATATGGCAGGGTCAGCTCATGGATATCTCCGGGACCTTTTCCGTACCAGTTCCCTTTTTCATCGGCCAGATCGTACTCGAGTGTATCTGAAATAGTCTTTCCGTCAGGCGAGGATGCGGTGACGAACAGAAATATATTCCGGTAAGGATAATCGGATCCTGTGCGGATTGAGAATGATACATCAGCTGCGCTTAGCGTGTCTGATACATTGAAGCTGAATTCAGGGATATTGTCAATGCTCCATATTTTTCCGGGTATTGAGGCTGAATCGGTATAAATGACATTTTTGCTGCATGATGAAGCCAGCAATAAAGCAAGGGTAATCGCAGGAATGCAGTGAACTTTATTTATTCTTTTTGTCATGGAATCTCCTGTTTTTTCTATGCTGATGCCGGTGATGTTTGTTTTTAGCCGGGGGAGGATCGAATCTTGTAAGGCTGTTGTTTTTCAGAAGATCTTCCGAAACAGGTTCTTTATCCAATAACGCTTCGGCTGCATTAAGTCTTTCGGGCTTTATGCCTTTCTTATTCAAGGCCTGGATTTCCCTGACCCTCTGAACAGGTACAGGTATCAGGTTTACCGTGGAATCAGGTTCTGTGGTGTACCAGTAGATACCCTTGTGAACCTCCATTTTCTGGAAGTGAGCAACACTGCCGGTTGTTACAAGTGGTACGTCTTTAGGCGGGAAATTACTCTGTGCATCCACGTAGCAATCAACTTCAAAATTGAGGCAGCACTTAAGTTTTCCGCATTGTCCGGCGAGTTTCTGGGGATTAAGCGATAATTCCTGGTACTTTGCGTGAGTGGTCGTTACAGAATTGAAATTGGTTATATAGGTTGAACAGCATAATTCCCTTCCGCAGGAGCCTATGCCGCCTATTCTCCCTGCTTCCTGCCTGGCGCCGATCTGGCGCATTTCGATTCTTACCTTGAATTCCTCTGCCAGCACCTTGATTAGTTGTCTGAAGTCAACCCTTTCATCAGCAATGTAATAGAAAATTGCTTTTGTCTTATCGCCCTGGTATTCGACATCCCCTATCTTCATTTCAAGCTTTAGTTCTTCAGCAATTTGTCTCGACCGAAGCATGGTCGGGGTTTCGAGTTTTTTGGCTTCTTCCCATTTCTGGATGTCAACGATTTTGGCTTTCCGGTACACTTTCTTCATGTCATCCAGTGAAGGAATTGTCTTGAACTCTTTCATCTGCGTGTTCACGAGTCTTCCTTTCATTGAAACCCTTCCTATATCATGTCCGGGCGAAGCTTCAACTGCCACTACATCGCCAATCTCAAGCCTTAGGCTATTGACATTGCGATAAAAACCTTTACGGGTATTCTTAAATCGTATTTCAACTATATCGCTGTCATGCACGGAATCCTTGATATCCGCGAGCCAGTTAAATGAATCGAGCTTATTGCATCCCGGCTTATATTTTGTATCAGGAATCCGGATCTCCTCACCCGGCGGTCCCTGTATTTCTTCATTCTCTGCCATAGCACCTTCCTGTGAAATTGTCCGCAAAAATAGTGAATAAATGCCTTAAAATCAATTTTGAGGTTGAATGGTTAACGAATAAGCTTTGTAACCCCGAGTGAAAGATCGAGAAAAATTATCTTCGCATTGCCGTTTGCTTCCACGTGTGAGAAGGCAAGGTTGAATTCGTCAGTCAGCGGGTATATGTTGTTCTGATTTATAAACGGATGAAAATTTTCGGAAAAAGTGGCTTCATCACCCGATAGGAATACAAGGTTATTTTTAAGCTGGTTGAGCGAAAGCATCAGGTTCTCACGAAGAATTCTCAGGGAGTAGGATAAAAAATTCTTCTGAGCCTCCCTGCCTGTTGCAGCCATCTCATCCGACCAGCCGATAAGTGAGATTATATCGCGCTTATATGCAAATCTCATGAGGCTCTTGAAGTTTTCGAGATTACGGAGTGACGGATCTTCATTTTCATGGAATTCGACAGCCCTGATCATATTTCCGTTGGCCATTCTTGAGATTTCTGCTGCTTTCTTCTCTTCTGTCCCGAATTCGGAGATCAGGTAGCTTTTAATTTCTTCATCCGAAAATTTCGGGATCCTTATAAGCTGGCACCTTGATATTATTGTAGGGATAACTTTATCCGGTTCATCGGGAACCAGGAGAAAAAGTGTCTTTTCAGGCGGTTCCTCAACCATCTTGAGAAGTTTGTTGGCAGCTGACGGGTGCATCTTTTCAGGAAGCCAGATTATCATTATTTTGAAATCTGATTCATAGGTCTTAAGGCTTAGCTTTTTGATTATTTCAGCAGCCTCCGATGCGAAGATAAGTCCCTGGGCGTTTCCCACCTCAATTGAATCAAGCCAGTTGTTTATCGAGAACCAGGGAGACCTTTTTACAAATTCCCTCCACTGTTCAATGTAATAATCGCTCACCGGCTCGCTGATCTTCTTATCTTTTATTACAGGAAAGACGAAATGAAGATCGGGATGGATCAGTTTTTCATATTTAACACAGGATCTGCATATTCCGCATGAGTCGGATTCTGTCCTGTTCTCGCAGCTTATATATTTTGCATAGGCAAGGGCAAGAGCGAATGATCCGCAGCCTTCAGGTCCGGTAAACATCTGGGCATGGCTTACACGCTGCTCCCTGACAGAACAGATAAGTTTGCCGATAATTTCTTTCTGGCCGGGGATCTTAGCAAAATTCATCGGGGAGATTCTGAAAACGGATGTCTTTTCCTGCTTATTGATTGCCGGTCTGGCCTACAATGCCTTCAATGCTGAATCGTAGTCAGGCTCCTGAGATATTTCAGGCACAAGCTCGGTATAAATGACTTTGCCTTTTTCGTCGATCACAACGATGCTTCTTGCATAAAGCCCGGCAAGCGGTCCGTCTGTGATATCAATGCCATACTTTTTACCAAAGGAATTGTCACGGAATCCGGAAAGGGTAATGACATTACTGATTCCTTCTGTTGTACAAAAACGGCCGTGTGCAAAAGGCAGATCTTTCGATATAGCGAGAACCGTTACATTTTTTCTCCCTGCAGCAAGCTGATTGAATTTACGGACAGATGCAGCACAAACAGAAGTATCAAGGCTCGGGAAAATGTTGAGTATTAGTTTTTTACTTCTCAGACCTGATAATGAAAGAGAGCTCAGATCAGATTTTACCAGTGTAAAATCCGGAGCATTGCTCCCTTTTGACGGAAGGTTCCCTGATGTGTTTACAGGGTTTCCTTTCAGTGTGATTTTTGCCATAGCTTTTTTTTCAAAAATAGTTAAATTACCGGAAATTGATTATGTTTAAAAATTCTGTAGGTTTGTAAGCAAAATATTCATCAAATAAATTACATGATATATGAAAATGATCCAGGATTTCAATTTTAAAGGTATCAAGACCATCGTCAGGGTCGATTTCAATGTACCTCTTGATAAAAAGACATTTGTTGTTACCGACGACACCAGGATACGGGGTGCTTTGCCGACAATCAATAAGATTCTGAATGACGGGGGATCTGTTATTCTTATGTCCCACCTGGGGAGACCTGAGGGACGCATGGAGAAATACAGTCTTAAGCCTGTTCTTCCTGTTCTTGAAAAATATCTCGGGAGGAAAATTCTTTTTGCCGACGACTGTCTGGGAGAATCAGCGGTCAGGATGACGGCAGCATTGAAGCCGGGAGAAGTTCTGCTTCTCGAAAATGTAAGATTTTACCCGGAGGAAGAAGGAAAGCCAATACTTCCCGAAACGGCTACAGAAGAGGAAAAGAAGTCAGCCAAGGCAGAACTGAAGGCAAAACAGAAAGAATTCGCGAAAAAGCTCGCTTCATATGCGGAAGTATATGTCAACGATGCATTCGGTACGGCACACAGGGCACACGGTACTATGGCCGTGATAGCAGATTATTTTCCGAAAGACAAGATAATGTTCGGATTTCTGATCAACAGTGAACTTGCTGCAATGGACAGGGTGCTGAATAACGCACAGCGGCCATTCACAGCCATAATGGGAGGTGCAAAAGTATCGGATAAGATCCTTCTTATCGAAAACCTTCTGAACAGGGTAGACAACCTGATCATAGGCGGAGGAATGACATATACTTTTGTCAAAGCCAGGGGCGGTAAAATAGGTAAATCGCTCTGTGAGGAAGACAAGCTTGACCTGGCACTGAAGATCATCGAAAGAGCAAAGGAAAAGAAAGTGAATCTCTATCTGCCGGTTGACAGTCTTAATGCCGACAAATTTGAAAATGATGCTGCTACAAATGTCACTCCTGTTGATTCAGTTCCGGACGGTTGGCTGGGACTCGACATAGCTGAAAAAACAATTAAGGAGTTTTCGGAAGTTATCGAGAAATCCAGGACAATACTCTGGAACGGACCTATGGGCGTATTTGAAATGGAGAAATTCGCGAAAGGAACAACAGCCATAGCAAAAGCCATTGCCGCAGCGACAGGAAAGGGGGCGTATTCTCTTATCGGGGGAGGTGATTCGGTTGCCGCCATAAACAAGAACGGTCTTGCCAACAAGGTAAGCTATGTCTCTACAGGCGGCGGGGCAATGCTTGAATACATGGAAGGGAAAAAACTCCCGGGAATAGTGGCAATAAGGGGAGAATAGGGCGAAAAGGCTCAACGGACGGATAAAAGGTTTTCAATCAACCCTTGAAATAAGGCTGGCAAAAATCAGCTATCTTTGCTGGTTGATATGAAGAACAGAATCTGCATTATTTTTTTATTACTTTTCCTGGCACCGTCATGTAAACGAGATAGAGTTATTCCCACATCAGGGGAAGCAACTATAAATAACTTGCTTGTTTTTGACAGTAATCGTCAGACATATATTGGATACGGTTTCCTGTTCTCAAAGGCTGAGCTTGTATCGATTCTTTCCAAACCGGGACCTGATATAACAATTGCTGCAGACGGCACAAACCTTTCATTTCAGGCAAATAATCTGAACAATTCTTTCTTTAAAGCCGGGGAATATGAGAACGAAACAACTGCTTCCGGGGAATTCAAGAAAGTTACTGCTCCGTCTGTTTCGCAGTGGGAGGGAATGGCTGTTCCTGTTAAACCTCATCAGATCTGGATTTACAGGACAGGTGATGAAAATTATGCGAAAATCAGGATTATATCTACCGTCTCCAAAGTCAGGGATGACAGGGATTACGCGGAATGCACTTTTGAGTGGCGTTATCAGCCGGATGGTTCACTAACCTTCCCGGAAAAATGACACAGGATCTGACAGCAAGGATTTTCTCGTTAAATAATGATACCGGTTTTCTGGAAACAGCCCTGGAGATCTTCAGGTATCAGTCGCAAAACAATCCTTTATACAGTGAATTTACCGGCAGACCGGGTATAAAGAAGAAAACAGTTGATGATCTTACATCACTCCCGTTTCTCCCTGCTGAATTCTTCAGGAATTTCAGGGTTTTTACAGAAAACCGGAAACATGAACTGGTTTTTGAAAGTAGCGGTACAACCGGAAGCCTGAAAAGCAGGCATTTTGTAGCAGATCCCTCTAT
>Ga0172362_10000255_pt1 | contig 41630 bp, 30 predicted proteins | sample LakKivs1_kivu2a2_FD_114534 | JGI IMG/M metagenome (GOLD analysis project Ga0172362, IMG submission 114534) | Sediment microbial communities from Lake Kivu, Rwanda - Sediment s1_kivu2a2 | ecosystem: Environmental > Aquatic > Freshwater > Lake > Sediment | place: Rwanda: Western Province, Lake... | reverse complement strand
TTTCACAAGTTGCATTCCCAAAATACATGTAGACATATGTATTAGCTGTTTTGTATAACTTTGTAACATTTACCCATGCAACTAAATGACCAGTAGTATCATCATAGAGCTCAATCTGGTGATTTAATTGTTTTGAATTCGTGATTTCTACGAATGCAATATCATTACCGTTTGACTGCCCCACATGAATTTTTAGATCATTATCAGTTAAATTAATTAGTACCGGGAAATTGGATAATACGCAGTTCACTTTTGTTTTTTGAATAGTTATGATTTTTCGATACGGAAAACTCTCATTCCACCATGTACCAGCAAAACTATCAACGACATCGGTAATATTAATACTACTCTGTGCTTGATTCATACGTCGTTGTTTTACTCCATACAACGCCTGGTTAATCCCTGTTTCTGTAGGAAAATAACTCCCCATAAATAATGTTGCTGCCATAACCACAGCAACAGCAAGAATTGCAAAGGCAGTCGTGAGTGAAAATCCCACCTTAGGTCCCCTCACCTGTAATTATTGTGTTGTTCAAACCCCCTCACCTAGTGATGCTATAGGAAAGAAACGGAAGAGTACTTATCTTATTTGATAGTCATCAAGGCTTTTTCCCATTTTTTCCATTTCACGGTCAATCCGCCAAATGAAACGTTCGTCAAGCTCCATACCTTTTAATTTCTGAATGAATAATAAGGATTGAAGATGATCTTTTGTTGTGAGAGTTATTGGTGTAGCTGCTTCTTTTTTTGTGTCATCGGTAATCCCTTTGGAGTATTTAATGAGGTCAAGGCGAACGTCATCTGAAATCCAATCGATATCCACATAGTATCCAAGGACATCAGGAAGCCGGTTTTTCCCTAGTTTGTCGACTAAATATTGTAACCATTTCATGAGAACAACAATACTTTCAGGGTCATTGGGAAGCGTGACTAATGGTTCCAGTTCTTCATGGGGTGTTATTTCCTTCTTTTCCCAGGTTTTAATATCTTTCGTTTTCACTAGTTGTTTACTGGAAATCCCTTTGACACCCTCGAGCTTGTGATCCTCAATGGTTTTTATTTTCGCGTCCAATTTTTCTATCATATCAATAAGTTTTTTCATATCCATGCTTTCAGTTGCTGGAGTGTGAACATCTATTGTATGGGTGGCTCCTCCGAGCATGTCATGGATTTTCTCAACAAGACGGTGCAGCTGTTCTCTAGTAAGATGAATATTGTTTTGTTTTATTTTCTCGCTAATTTTATGAGCAATGCGAGGAGGTAACCATTTATTTTCCACGTAGGTTGACAGTTCTGCATCGAGATCGAACTGATCTGTTGGTTTTTCCCCTCCTGCTTGTGCGTCGACCACTTTACTTCAGCCACCTATCCTATATGGTAACATATTTCTTTTATTTTAAACTTAGTAAAAATTCGTTGATCATGGTATCAATTTGGTCCTCATAGACCATTGACTCTAGTGATTTGCTGAATAAGGCGTCGAGTTCCACATCAGAAAGCGTTGTTTCCTCAGTTGAGTTTAATGGTGCCATGGGAGTGATGAATGGGGTTGGTGGTGTCACTGTACTTGGTACCGGTTGCACAGGAGTACTTGGAGATGGACTGTTGGGTATCGTGGTCATAGGGGGTACAGGACTTGGACTACCTGGTGCTGGTGGCACTGTTTCAGGTGTTTTATTCTCAGGTGGTTTTGTTTCAGGTTTAGCAGTTGTTTTATCGCCATTTGCGGGTAGAGGGGTCGTCGGTTTCGGTGCTTTTGGAGCCATTTGGTAGAGTTGCCCTGTTTTGATAGCTCCTCTCATCTTCTCCATTTCAGATTCTAAATCACCGATTTTTGTTTTCACATCCTCAACTTCTTTGGTAAAGTTTTCTAGTGCATCAAGCCTCTTTTTTGTAACTTTTGAAAGACCAACAAAGGGATTCATCTGCTCCGAGACGATCTCATAAAGACTCACGAGATCATCAAGATCATTGGTGAGCCCATTGATTTGTTCGGTGACCTTACTGATATCCTCTTGGTTTTTCTTAATAAGGAAATCAAAATCTTTAATGCTACGAAGGATGTTTCTTCTCTGTTCAAGCTCACTTTTTGCATCCTCAGGCATTGCAGGTTCAGGGGTTGGTATTTTCGCAGGCGTTTCTTTTTTTTCCTTTGGTTTTTCCGCTGTTTTTTCTTCTTTTTTTTCTTGTTTTGCTGGTGTTTCTTCTTGGTTGACTTTTATAACGGTCCGAAGACTATCGACATCAGGTTTTTTTGTCTGTTCAGGTTCTTTTGTTGCTTTTGCTTCAGGTGCTGGTGGGGGTATTGATGGATTAGAATCAGTTTTTGTATCTTTCGTAGGCTCTTCCTCGTTTCCCATCTTGAGCTTTATGTCTACCCCTCCTTTCGTATCAACCCTCTGTTAGAGTACAACAATAAAAACAGGAATCGTATATTTATACTTTTATGTTTTACCGATAATATTCCTATTCGTAACTCTCCTCTAGTAAACCTTTTCAAATAAATCATTTAGTAATATCTGGTAATTATCATTTAGCTGCGGGAACGAGCTAAATACTTGCGATTAATGTGATAGGTATCGGTGGTTTCTTGATATAATCAAAACATTTTAAAAGTCCTACGAAATTGAGATGTGTAATATTTCATACAAATGGAGAGAGGTGTGTGGGAGATCCTGATCAAAAACAAACACTGATTCTCGGTATCAATACTAAAGGAGAGATTATTCTTTTTGATAATGAATGCGAGCGAGTAACAGGTTTTAAGAAGGACCAAATTCTCCATAAAAAACTATGGGACGTTTTAATTCCTGATTCCTATCTGGCACAGATACAAAATATTATTAATTCGATACTGAAAAATGAAGATATTCGTGATTTTTCTCTCCCTATAAAAACATTTGATGAAAGAGAAATCATGGTTTCATGGAATGGTCATCCGTCTACCAGTGACTCACAAACGCACGTACAAGATATTTGCTTCATTGGTACGACAAGTGAACCAAGAGAGCATCAAACACAAGTGGATCAGACAACGACTGATGACATTGAAAATATCGTTGAGAATCTAATTGATGTAGAACCAAAAAAACAAACAGGTGTTTATAACAAACTTGAAAACATACAAACCTATTCTCCATCAAACGAGGAGCCGATGGGATCGAATAAGAAACCAGAGACAATAACCTACAAACAAAGCAAGCGTAGAATATTATTTGAAAAGCGTTTAAATGATGCATTAGTAAAAACAGATCAAATAGCACGTGAGCCTGTAATTTCAGAGGTGAGAATTCAACAAACAATGCCTATAGAGATTAAACATAATAATCTTCCCTTGAATGATATCTTTAAAAAATACGATTTTCTTATAAAAAAACTTCTTGAACTTGAAAAAAAGGATCTCCTCCTTGAACAAAAAAATACTCTCCTGGAAAAAAACATGAGATTACTCATGCTTCGACTCGAGAAACATGAGATGATTCAAAAGACGTCATTAAAACAGCAGAAGGTCGAACCTTTAAACATTAAAAAAGAACAAAAAGAATCTACAAAACAATCCTATACTTTCCTTCAAGATCCTCTTGGAAAAAAACAACGACATGATGATTGTACTCACCAACAACAGCTACTTGACCAGCGAAAAAAAGAACTTGACGATAAAGAAACACATTTAATAAACGAACGGAAACTTCTTGATCAACGTATCGCTGATATGAGTACCTGGAAAGAAAAAATAATTACTCTGGAACAAGAAATTGAAAAACGCTGGGAGGTCCTCGAGGAACAAGAACGAGCATTTCAGGAAATGAAACGTACCATCGAAGAACCTCAACCAATTACTGCCCCAGCGGAACCCGATGACCACCATGGGGTTCTTGATAAAATCCCTCAATCTGCTGCTATCATCCAACGTGGTGTTTTAAAGCAGATCAATGGGGCGTTTTTAGAATTAATTGGATTTGAACAAGATGAGATCATTAATAGAAGTTTATTTGATTTTATTGCTCCTGAAGGTCTTGCTGACATCGAACAATATTACTTGAATCGATTGCAAGGGAATAGTGCTTCTTCGTACGAAACAGTTTTTACGACTAAAGGGGATCAGAAGATTTTTGTTGAAGTAAGCATTAAACCAACGGTTCATAATGGAGAAAAAGCAGAGATAGCTATTATTAACCTCGTAAAAACGAAAGATGATGAAACGACTATTAAAGAAGTTTCTGAGGAACCACAACCTCAACCAACAGAGGAACACCAACAGATACCATTCGAGGAAAAGCCACAAGAAAACACAAAATAACTTGGTGAAAAAAATAATAAAAAGAGAAAGAGGAAAGTTGTTTCCTCAATCGCTGTTGTTTTTAGAGTTCTACGACTCGGTATTTGAATGCGTTGGGAGCGCTACAGGTGAAAATACCGGTCGCTCCGATTTCTGGAACGAGTTTTCCTTCGAGTGTTTCACCAGGTTCAAGACCATCAGTCATTGGTAACGCTGCTGTAAGGTTGATGATAATCATGACCTGATCATTGACCGCTAATCCGTAGCTGTTGAGGACCGAGGAATCTGCGTCATGGATCGCAATCACACCAAAGTTTGTGGCAGATAAGTTTGTCATATTAAGTGTCCGGAAGACACCTTCTTCGTCTGCACCTTGGACGACTACATCATTATCTTCCCAGTTAAGACCCAAGATTGTTTCGTTGTCCTGCATTAAATAGACCAAGGTTTTGTTCATATCGATATCATAGGATCCTGCTCTTGGGGTACATGCAATAGCAAGGTACTCAATTTTTGTTTTGTCAGCATTCGTGTATCCTGTAACACCAATGATACGTACACCACTTGATACATCTCGAATGGTTTGTTTACCTACAGCATACGCTCTCTGTTGTAAGGTTTCAGCTGTTTGCATGACTACGCTTGCTGCTACCGCTGCAACCAGAACCATTGATATGAAAATAATCAGGGTTTCAATACCGACGAGTGCGTCTTCGTCTTTTTTGAGTTTCCTTTTTTCAGAACGCTTGTTTCCCGGTTTTATTGCGACGACCGTGTTGATGCTTAGGCATCCGAGGCCTTGATCAGAATCAACTAAAATAAAACCGTCTTTGTAGTCAACGTCTTCAAGGACACCCGTAATAACACTGACGCGTTGATCGCCGGGTTCTTTGGTCACAAACTTGCAGTACTTTCCAACCAGCCTTTCCATATACTTTCTTTCCATTTCCTTTCACCTTCGTTCCTTTCGTTTCCATGAGCCCATTGCCCATGGCAAATGTTCACGTGTATACTGTTCCCAAGTCACAATATTTAAGGCTTTGGCGCTCAACCATCAAACTGAAAAAAATGAATATATGACATTTTGTCATCTACAGGAGAAAAACAGAGTATTCTCCTAAAAAGAGTGAAAGAAAAAAGAAGAAGAGGAAGTACGTTCCTCTTATCGGTTTGTTTTTATAGCTCAACTACCCGGTATTTAAAGGCGTTAGGTGCGCTACAGGTAAATATACCGATTGCCCCAATTTCTGGTACCAGTTTTCCTTCTAATGTTTCTCCTGGTAAAAGCCCACGAGTTAACGGCATTGCGGCAGTGAGGTTGATAAGAATCATGACTTGGTCATTTACTGCTAAACCGTAGCTCTTTACAATTGATTGATCTGCGTCATGGACAGCGATGACACCAAAGTTAGTTGCAGAAAGATTGGAGTAATTAAGCGTCTGGAAAATTCCAGCTTGAGCAGCACCTTCTTGAACAACATCATTGTCTTGCCAATCCAGACCAAGAATTGTCATATTATCTTGCATTAAGTACACAACGGTTTTGTTCAAATCAATATCATACGACCCTGCTCTAGGTGTCACTGCGATAGCAAGATATTCTATTCTTGTTTTATCTGCATCAGTATACCCTGTCACACCGATGATACGAACACCACTTGATACATCTCTAATTGTTTGCTTACCTACTGCGTATGCTCTCTGTTGTAAGGTTTCACCGGTTTGCATAACCACGCTAGCTGCTACCGCTGCAACAAGAACCATGGCAATGAAAATAATCAGAGTCTCAATACCGACGAGAGCGTCTTCGTCTTTTTTGAGTTTCTTTTTTTCTAAATGTCGAGCGTTTCCTGGTTTGATCGCAATAACCGTATCGATGCGGAGACATCCAAGCCCTTGATTAGAATCAACTAAAATAAAACCATCTTTGTAGTCAACATCTTCAAGGATACCAGTCACTACATTAGCGCGATCTTCGCCTGGTTCCTTGGTAACAATCTTGCAATATTTTCCCACCAGCCTTTCCATATATCTTTTCTGCATTTCTTTTCACCACCTTTCAGTTGTTCGGTGCATTCCCATGACATTTTACGCCATGGTAATACTATTCTTGCCTATCTTTGTCAAGGAACTTATATAAAGATTTGCTGGTGGAACACCAAACTGGAAGAATCGCTGTATGACAGATTCTCAAAAAGAGACCTTCTCTCGAAGGAATATGATAAAAAAAACGTTTAAAACATTCTTTGATTTCTATTGCTAAAAAACTCTTACGTTTTTATGTTGTTCTACTATAATAGATACTAATTGTATAATAAGCCTTATATATTATTCAAGGCGACCTATCGATTGACACCATGAAAAAAGAGATAGGAACCGGAATAACCCTTGCAATACTTCTCGGTAGCTTTCTTTTAATCGGAGCGACCGCTGCTTCGGTAATTATTGGATCTACTCAATCAGGTAATAGTGGTTTTTCCCAAGAAGAAATCGACCAACTTATTACCGATATCGTTGATGATATTTCTACGTACCTAAAACTCCATGATATCATTGGTAAATATTATGACACCAACAATGGGCCACGACTACAGCGTATCGCTATACCGATACGACTTCTTTACTCAACCGAGGTAGATCTATCCCAATTCACCATCCAACTCAATAATGGAAACCAGATGGTCATCCTCACCTACAACGGAAATACAGATAACCTCGAGCGACACAGTGTTTTTAATCATCCCCTCTGGGACACCTTATCTGACAATCACTTTACTCTTCTTGTCACCATTGACGATGATCACTCTATGATAGACTATCATACGATGAACAAAAATACCGATGCCGCTTTCCTGATATTTCCACTGTCCAGTGACTTTGCGATGAAAAAGGGGGATACGATGATGATAACCCTAGTACCAGCCGTTGGGACCCCACGCACTGTTCAGATTGAAGCACCTTTACCAACAACCGCTCTGGTTGTTCTTGGGCCAGAATAAAAATACTTATGGGGTTTCATCCTCATCTTTTAATTTCTTTGTTTTAATCTTATCTTCTTTACCTTCCAGACATTTCTCGATCTCATCACAGATACGTAATTTTTCTTTCAACGATATCTCATCATCATGTTTTACAGAAGGAGGCTGATGGGTCTCATCATCACGTTTTTTCAACAAGAGGTCAATATCCCCAGCAACAGGATGATGGTCACCCTCTTTGGGGACGAATTCTTCCGAGACTCTCACTTCAGGGGCAGCATGAACGACTGGTGTCTGAGATACCGTCTCGCTCCTCGTTGGTGTTCCGAGCCCCTCCTTTTGCGCATCTTTCTCAAGAGTCATAAGTTTTAAGTGTGTAAACGTCTCTTGGTACCGTCGCTCGAGGTCTTGTATCTCATGGCGTCTCTCCTCTAATTCAGATTGAAGGCCAACGAGCTGTGTCACATCATCAAGAACCATCATCACTCCCTGGAGTTCTCCCGTAGCATCAAGGAGTGGAATCTGGGAAACATCCATAAGGATTCGCATGTCCTCCTTTGTTTGGAGAGAAACCGCATGAACTGTTATAGGTTCTTTTTTCGTTTTACAATGGTCAAATCCCTCGCGGATACGTTCTTTTTCTAACAAATCTATATGTGAAATCTCTTCTCCCAGGATGTGTTCAGTTTGTTTCTCAAATAAAGCTACTGCCTTCGCGTTCAAGGACATGATACGATTCTCGTTATTAATCATCAGTATTGAGGAAGGAATCGCATTCTGCATCTGGTCAAGTATCATTTGAAGACGGTTACGTTCCTGTTGCAATAGTGCAACCTCACTCATTGTTACTTCTAATTGTTTTTTCTGTTTCTGCAGTTCTTCAGTGAGTCGCTCCGTTTCTATTTTTCTTTGAGTAATCTCGGATTCAAGGTGAGTGATTTGTTCATCTTTGTTGGTGATAAGGTTACTCTGTGCTTTCTGATCATGTTGGAGGGTTTGAACCATCTGTTCTAATCGAACGATTTCCTGGGTTGAATGATCAAGGTTTTTCAAGGTAGTCTGAAGTTTCTCTTGTTCAAGAACGAGTTCATGTTGCAACAGATCGACTTTAGTACTTTTTTCAATAAAGACTGTTTGTTTGTCTGAAAGTTGTTTTTTCAGCTCCTCAATAATACTGTTACGTATCATAAGATCATTTTCTAATGTCTCAAGAGACCGTTGGTGTTCTTCCAGCGTACCTTTTAATTTAGTCATTTCCTGTAAGCGCTGGGACAAGGCAGCCTGATGCTCCATGAGCTCTTTTTTTACTGTGTCCAATTCTTGTTTCATGGGGCGTCTTGTTTCTTCGTTTACTGTTTCTCGTAAGACTGCAAGTTGCTTATCTTTTTCTTCACACTGTTGTCGATGGAACCGTACCTCGCCCTCTCGTTTTTCAAGGTCTTTTTGCACCGTCTGAAGGTTAAAGAGGATCTCTTGGGTCTGTTGCTCGTTCATGCGTAGGTTTTCTTCTCCCTTCAGGAGTTCTTGTTGTTTCTCTTGAATCTGTCGTTGTAATTCTAGGCAGAGGTGCTCTTTGACGCCTACCTCATTTCTTGCAGTCGTTATTTCATTTTGAATGCGTTCGAGGGTACGTGTTCGTTCTAAAAGATCTAATTTGCTGGTTGCTAGTTGTTTTCGTGATTCTTCGAGTTCTTCGTTTATACAGTGGATATCTTGTTCTTTTAAACGCAGTTGTTCTTGTTTTTCATCGAGTTCTGCTTTAAACCAACTAATCGCTGATTTACTTGCTTTCATTTCTTTATGTAACTCTTCCATTTCCTTTTGATACGTCGCGATTTCCGCTGTTTTTACGTCCATGGTTTGATGAAGGGTATCGACCTCATCAGTGAGCTGAAGGATTTCATTTTGTCGTTCTTTCCATTGTTGTTTAATGATATCGAATTCATCGTTCTTCCTCTTCAGTTCCCGTTCGCTTCGCTCAAAACGCATCTGCAATTGTGAAGTTTCTAACTCTTTTACCTCAACTTGCTGAAGCAGGGTTTGCCATTCTTTCATCTTACTATCCATTTGACTTGAAAGTTTTTTTAATTCCTCTTCTTTCACCTTCAATTCTTCCTCATGTAATTGAAGTCTTTGTTGGAGGTTGGTATTCATGTTTTTCTGTTCGTCAACTTGCATCTTCTGTGTGTTCAATTCTGCTGTGAGCATGGTGATATGTTGGTTTTTCAATTCGCATTCTGTTTCTTTTTCAGTAAGCATTCGTTTCATGCGAGTGAGGTCTTCGTTTCGAAGGTTCACTTCCTTTCCCATCTGTTCAAGTTCTTCCTTTAACGTATCAGCGTCTCTCCACACGGTATCAAAATTTTCTTTCAAAACAAGGATTTCTTTTTGACGGCTCTCCAGGTCATCTCGTAGCTGACAGATAAGACTACTTTTATCATCTGATTCATCGAGTCTATTTTTCAGGTCGATTTTCAGTTGCTCTATCTCGAGATTTTTCTCGCTTATTTCTTTTTTCATTGACGTTGCATCTTGAGTTTGAAGGAACAACTCCCGCTGCTGTTCTGTAAGATCTTTTTTCAATTCCTCGATGTTCTTCTCTTTTTCAGTGAGGTCTTTTTGTTTCTGCTGTAACTCGGTTTCCATTGCTTTTATTTCCGTATCAACCACACTTAACTGTTTGAAGGTGTGCTGATAACGAGATTGCATTTCATTAATTTCTTCTGTTTTTCGTTCCAGTTCAGCCTGTAACCCTACACGTGATGTGATATCATTAATAACAAAAATCGACCCTTGAACATCACCATGTTGATCAATCAGTGGTATGTCTGATATATCGGTGAGCAATCGACTTCCATCTTTGCTTTGTATCGGAACTGCTTTAAATGTCATTGGTTTTTTTTCTTGATCGCAGATACCAATACCTTGAGTTATCCGTTGATCTTTCAAAACATCGAATACAGATAGTTCTCCTCTTTGTTTTTCAGATAGTTCATGACCGAATACTGCTTCTGCTTTTTTATTCAACGTGGTGATGGTCAGAGCTTTATCGGTCATCAGGATAGGGACTGGGAGCGATTCTTTGATTCCTTCGAATAACGTTGTCAATCGGTTTTTCTCTTCTGCAAGTAGACTCATTTTTTGTGTTGTTTCATCAAGTTCTTTTTGTTTCGAGTCTAATTCTGATTGTATGTGTTGTATTTTCTCTTGCTTGCTCGTGAGATCAATCGTGGTGATTTCAAGGTCTTTTTCTTTCCCTTCGAGTTCTGAACGGATGCGGAGAAGTTCTTTTTCTCTTTCTTCTGCTTCTGTATTTTTTGTCCTTAATTCATCATTGGTTGCATCGAGTGCATGTTGTGTTTCTAAAAAGAGGGTGTGTTGAGATTCTAAATCATTTTTTAGTTGTTCGATAGTCGCTATTTTCTCCATGAATAAGGTTTGTTTCTCGGTTAATTGACTTGTGAGGGTATTGATGATTTGATTTCGTGTTTCAATTTCTGTGCGTAGCTGTACGAGTTCTTCTTGTTGTTCACCTACAGCGTGGTGAGTTTGTTGGAGATCATGTTCTTTCTCTGTGAGTTCTGCTTGTAATCGACTTGCTCCTTGAGTTTTTTCAATCAGCTGTGTTTGGGTATCGTTGAGTTGCTCTTCAAGAGTATTTAAAAGATTATTTTTAGATGTTAATTCTTCCTGGAGCGACTGGAGTTCATCATGAGTGTTTTTCAAATCAGACCTGCTTCTTGCTAGTTCTTGGATACTTTTATCTAACTCACTTTGTGTATTCGTGAATAGAGTATTTTGTTCGTTTACTTCTTGTTGTAGTTTTTCAATAAAGAAAGTATCTTTGACAAGAAGTGTTTGGTTGTCTGCTAGTTGTTGTTCCATTTGTTTAATAATGTCATTTCTCGTGGTTATTTCATGTTCAAGGGTTTCTAGTCGTTGTCGTTTTTCAACTAATTCTTGTTTTTGTTGTTGAATCAATTCTTCTCGTTGGGTTATTTCTTTCTGTAGCTGTTCAGTGAGTTGTGTTTTCTCAATGAGATGTGTCTGGGTTTCATTGAGCTGTTCATCTAATTGTTCAAGAATGGTGCCTCGAGTATTGAATTCTTCTCTCAGCAGATCAATTTCTTGAGTCGTCTGACGAATTTCTTGTTCTTTTGCTACTAAATCCTTTGTTCGGAGATCGAGCTCTTTTTGAGCTTTAAAGAATAGGTCTTTCTGACCATTTAGCTCATGCTGTAGTTGTTCAAATTGATACTGGCTGTCACGTAATTCAAGTTTCGATAAGATACCATCGAGGACGTGTTTTTCAAGATCGGTTTTTAATTTCTCAATTTCTTTGTCTTTTTCAATGATACTTCTTCTACTGTCCATCAATTCGTTATCTTTCGTTTGAATCTCTGTTTGAAGATGGTCCGAGAGCTGAGTTTTTTCTTGTAACATCATCTGCTGTTCGGTTATTCGATGTTCAAGTTGATTGATAATGTTGTTTTTTGAGGTTACTTCGTTATGAAGGGTGAGTAGATCCTTTTGTGATGCTTCTAACTGGTGTAGTTTTTCTTGTAATTCTAAAGATGTCTGATTCAGTTGTATCCGAAGGGTTTCCAGGTCTTTACGAGCATGAATAATTTCTTGTTTACTTGGATGATTTTTTTCTTTTTCGAGATTCGAGGTTACTTCTTCAAGTTGTCTATTTTTTTCATTAATCTCCTGTTTTGTTTTTTCAAGTTCGGCTTGAGCTCGAAGGAGGCTTTCCTGTTTCTCATCTATTTCATGGTGTAAACGTTCAATATCACGTTGTTTACTCTGAAAATCGATTGATACTACCTGAATTTCATGGTCTTTTTCTTGTACGCAATGCTGCATTCCTTGGAGTTCCTGAGTACGTTTTTCAAGATCTGTTTGCGCACTTGTAATGAGGTTCTGTTGCGCCTGTACCTTCTCTTGAAGTTGTTCGATAAGGTAACTATTTTCAACGAGTTTTGTTTGATCCTCAGTTAACTGCTTACGGATATCGTCAATGATTCTATTCCTTGTCTCAAATTCGATATGGAATGTTTCGAGCTCACGCTCCTTTTCGCCCACCTGTTCTTGTACTGCTCGTAATTCTCTATCTTTATGGTTCAGATCAGTTTGAAATTGTTCAATTGATTGAGTTTTTTCTATGATCTGCGTCTGTTTTTCAGCAAGTTGTTCCTCCAAGGTTTCTACAATAGTGTTTCTGGTGAGAATTTCTGCGTTCAGGGCTTCCAATTGTTCTTGTTTTTCTTCTATTTCTTCTTGTTGTATCTGTAGTTCGTTTTCTTTACTAGTGAGATTTTTTTGTAAGTTTTCGATGGTGTGCGTTTTTTTAATAAGCTCAGTTTGTGTATCTGTTAATTGTTGTTCAAACTGTTCCAGAAGGGTATTTCTTGAAGATATTTCCAGCTGAAGTGATGCGATGTCTTGATATGCATGTTCAAGGTCTATAGTCATTTTTCGTTGTGCTTCTTCTTTACTTGCTAGTTCGTCTTGAATTCGATAGAGATGGTCTTGGAGCGTGTTTCTCTCGGAGAGCTTTTCAGAAAGATCGGCATTACTTTTAGTTATTTCTTGTTGTAGATTCTGTATTTCTGTTTCCTGTTGGAGAAGATGTGTTTGATGTTGTTCTCCCTGTTGAATTTTTTCGAGAAGAGTCGTCTGCTGTTCCGTGAGCTGTTGTTGTAAGCTTTGGATAATATCATTTCTTGTGGTGATTTCATTATGAACTGTTATTAATTCGTTTTGTTTTTGCTCGAGGTCGCCTCGCATTGTGTTTATTTCTTGGAGTTTTTTCTGAAGTTGCAATTGGCTTTCTTGTAATTCAGTTTTTGTTTCCTCCAGACAAAAAACAAGGGAATCGACGTTTTCTTCCTCATTTTTTAATGAGGTTTTTAATTGGTTTATTTCACTATTTTTTTCTTCAAGTTCTAATAATCGTTGATTCAATTCTTTTTGGGCTATTTCGATAGCAAGGTTTTTCTGTTCTACTTTTTCTTCTGCGTCTTCCAGTTCTTTTTGGAGTTGTATACTTTCGGTATTTTTCCGTTCAATAACATCATTTTGATAGGTAATATACCGATCACGGTTTTCGACCTTTTTTATGAACTCATCTATTTCACTTGTTCTTTCAGAGAGTAATGCGTTCAGCTCATTGATTTGTTGTTCTTTCTCCGAGAGGGTTTGTGTACTTCTCTGTAGTTCAGCCTCCCGTTGGAGAATACTTCGCTGCAGATCAGCTAGTTTTAACTGACTATCGCCCAGCTGCTGTTGCATCTCGGTCATTGTTTGAATATAAATATCTAACTCTGATCGAATGTCTTCAAGTTGTTGGCGTGCCTCCTTTACTTCCTGTTTGCTTGGATGATCTTTTTCTGCGTCCAGATCGATTTTAAGTTGTGTTATTTCACTGTTTTTTTCATCCAATACCTGTTGCTGTTTTTTTATGTGTGATTCAAGTTGATGCAGAAGTCCTTGAGACGTTGTCAGTTCGCTTTCTCGAAGTTCGAGTTCTTTTACTTTATCAGTAAGTGTCATTTTGAATTGATCGATGTCTTTCTCCTGGTTCGTCAGCTCTTTTTGTTTGCGTTCGAGTTCTTCTTGAAGAAGGTTGATAATCTCTGTTTTTTCTTCGAGTTCTTTTTGGTGTGTCTCCAAAGTTGTTCTGTTTTTTTTCAGATCCTGTTTCGTTGTTTCGAGTTCTGTTTGTTTTTCGTTGAGTTCTCTTAATTTATGCTCTAAATCACTCTGAAGTCGCTCAAAGGATTGATTGTTCTCCTCGATACGTGATCGTTTGTCAGTGAGTTGTTGTTTAACTTCCTGCAATTCTTTCGTTCGGTTAGTGAGTTTTTGTTCTCGTAGCTCTCCTTCTGATTTTAACTGCTGAATCTCAGCTATCTTTTCTTCCAATTCTACTTGACTAGTACGTAAACGATCGCTGATAGTCTGAATTTCTCTGTTTTGTACCTTAATTTTATGATCTCTGGTTTCAAGTTCCGTTTGAAGCTGTCGAATCTCAAAGTCCTTTTCTTGGAGTTCTATTTTATTCTTCTTTAATTTTTCATGGATAGTAGCTACTTCCTTTTTTGAGCTTTCCACTTCTTCAGAAGTTGTTGAGAGAGTTAATTTAGAGGAGGGCATGTCATTAAACGTATCTGCTGGCACTCGTGTTTGTTCCTTCTGGAAATGAGATGGTTCACTTAGGGTTCTCTCCAGTTGTTGCTCTGGTTTTTCCCTCGGAGTCATGCGTCGTATAAAACTCATTTCTCCAATGATTTCACTGTTTTTCACATAGGGTTTTGTATCAATCTCAACCTTGACAATCTGCCCATCAACTTTCTTAAAATCAACTGTATAAAAAGGAACCTGTTTCCCTAATAAGCGAGTGACTTGTCGATACATGATTTTTTTACGCGATTCTTCGGTGAGCACTCCGATGTCCTCAAGGTTTCCACCAAGTATCTTTTTCTTAGGTATTCCAAGAAGATCACAAAAGGCATCATTTACTTCAATAAATTCTCCTTTTTTATTTATTATAAAACTTGGAGATTTTTCATTTATATAATTGGTATCTTCGTTTTCGGAAGAATCGCTCTCCATTTCTTGACCTCACCCCAAATACATGATTTGCTGTTAGAGCAGATACCGAGACTAATACAGTATCATCCTATTAATCTTTTTTAATTTTTCCTGATTGTTTTATACTTCATCTTTATTAAGTAATTTTTCTACCGCTATTTTTAAATCATTATACCCTTCTTGTAAGGTATCATAGCGATCCTTTAGATTTAAGTATTTTTCTCGGTATAATTCTTCTACTTTACTGTCTTGTTTTTTCTTACTATCTTGCTCGGATGGAGAATCGAACATTGGTTGATTTCTTACTTCATTATCTGTTAACGAATCCATGGTTTTTCCAAGCAAACCAAAAGAGGTACGTTGCAAGCGATCAAGAAGGTCCCTGCATTTCTTAATGTTGATATCGAGAACATTTACTTTTCTGCGATGTTCCATTACGAGATCTGAAAACTCTCTTCTATCAATATCCTTTATTAACCGTTTTTCTGTGAGGTCCATGAGTGATTCTTTTAAGGTCTTCCGTTCTTTTTCAAGGATATGTAAGCGACTGGTAAGAATCTCTTTGAGAGCGATTGCTTCCTGAATATAATTTGCTATTTTGTCATCATGCTTTATAAAAATATTGAGGAGCTCTTCTGTTGAAATCGTATTATCAGCAATGAGCCACATTAGTTCAGGGGTGATTCGATCTTTGAACTCAAGTTGTTCTATGGTTTTTACGCCTTTGGTATACCAACTTGGAACAAAAATAAGCCCGTTTTTATCTTCATCGAATTGATCAAGAGGAAAACTCAGAACTGAATCAGATTTACTATCTTTTATTTTATATCCAATAAGGTTTTTTTCTCCATCAAATAAGGAATCAAATACCACACCGAGTTTTTCACCAGTATCTTCAAGGAATACTGGTTTTCCTTTCATATCTCTTTGAGAAAAAGCTTTCCTCTTTGATGTACCCCATTCTTCCTCTTTTTTCTTGGTTTCTTGGCCTTTCATTTCGTTGGTGGTGAGTTCTTCAACGAACATATCGACTTGCAGATTATTTTTTGTAGCTGGCTGCGATATCTCTTCAGGAATCGGTTCCTCATGAGTCCGTGTTTCTGTTACAATCTGTTGTTGTTCTTCATTTGTTTTTAGAGGGGTGGTAGATAGTTCTTTTTTATGTTTAGGTCCAAAGCCTATTTTCATTCGTTTTTTCACTTTTTTTGGCTCTGCAGTGCAATGATTCTGATCCTCCATCTCCTTATCTTTTTCTAAAGAAGCATTGTCCTGTTTACTGTTTCTTTTAAAAAATGACATTCAGCGCATCTCCCTCTCCATCACAGGTCGCATCTACCCTCCAGTATCAGTAATGGGTCTTTCTGTTCTTTAAGATTTCGGAGTTTCCCACTACAATACCATGAAAGCAATGAAAGAGGTAACAGGAGAAATGCGAGAACAAGGAGGTACAAACCCATAGCTCCGCACCCTAGTCCCATGGCTTCGAGGTATGATCTGTTGGCAGTAAACAGAAAATAATTGGTTTTTAAACAAATAAAAATGACGGAGAAGATCATAGAAAGGGAGGAAGCTAGAACAATTTTTTTTCTAAAAGGACATTGTAAAAAATATGCGGCAAGTCCTGCTCCGAGTGCAGCAATAATCATCGCTAGAATTTCACTATTGATAAGAAGCAACAGCGGGATGACCATAGCTGTTGCTAACAGGATAGGTTTTTTATCGAGTTCTGCTAGATTTATTTGACTAATCCATCCCGCTTTCCTTCCAATCGTTATTTTTATTAACTGTTCTCTCTGTCGTAATCGTTTCCCTAGTCCTTTTTTAAGGATATTTCTTGGTGCAAAATGCCAGCATAAGTTGATATTCATAATCTGATATTTATTGAAAAAATAAGCAATAAGTGCCATGGTTACGATGGTGATTACGGTAAAGAACAATCCGGAGAGTACATCAAGTATAAAAATACCAAGATGCCCATTGATAGCACAGACATTTTCCATCAATCCATCAGGGAAAATAAACCACAGTGGCGATGAAAAAACCATCATAGTTCCTCTATAAGATCCATTGACAGTTCCATTTGCAGCTGTTGCGCTAACATTCACCTTTCCGCTCAATCCTGTACCTAGCTGAAACGTTTCTGGTCGAATAAATTGATGAAGATTATCCGTACCAAAAACAACACCCTTGACCGGCATGATACCTGGGTTAAAGACTGGTAATGGTTTTGGAATTGTTGAATGACCAGGTGCGACTGATCCTAATGAAAACCCACTTTCATCGGGAAATTCTCCAATACCTAACGATCCTGTCACCGAATCATATGCAAAGAGATGAATAATCACTAAAAGGATAATAAAAATTGTTAAAAAGAAAGTAAAAACACTCTTCATATTCAATGGTTGAGAACCGAGAATATACATCCGAAGTTTTTCTCGTATAGTTTTTGCTTTTTCTGGCAGAATAAAGAGGGATATAACAAGGATGATTACAGAAATTATCAAAGGTGTAAAGACACCAACATTCGTCACTGTTCCTTTTGCGGTTGATGGCTGTGAAAGAAGTTTAAATCCTTCATTGATCCAGATTCCAATAATTCCAACAAATGGTACTTTTAACGGTATATTTCCAACAGACACCACTTTTCCAATGAAATTTTTCTCAGTCACATACGGTTCAGGAATATGAGGACCGGCTTGATCCGTCCATTCGTTTGCATCTCCTTTGGTTTCAAGTGCAGGCCTCTTAAAATTTTGTAAGACATTACTCACCCGGTGGACAACAAGTTTTGTATCAGGCCAGCTGACCCAACTTTTAAAAACAATCACATCTCCTACTTGAACTTCATCGATCGTGGCTGGTGTCCAAGCGACCAGGTCTCCTTCCATAAGGACAGGACTCATTGAATTGGAGGTGACGATATCGATAGGAAATGCGGTTCCTGAAAAAACCGATAGAAATCGTGCCATAATAAGAAGTAATACTGATACAAATATCAGATTACCAATAAACGATTTCATTGTAAGTTTCAAGCTACCTCAGACCTCCTTTAGAAAGAGAATTTCTTTGGTGGAGATTACATTGCTTGATGATTTTCATATTTCTTTGTCGCATTATCATATTGGTGATTTGATGTGATAGAATCAGAATTAAGTTTTGTTATATTAGAAAATGATCAACGAACTAGTCATGTTATTTACTGTTCGATTTCTTATAACAAAATTTATTTTAAAATTTTTATATCTGTTTCTGATTCCCACTTTCCTACCACACATCCCTCTTTTCCTAGCTGTATATCCGAAAACAGCTACTTCCCATATATATTTTTCGTGTACGAAACGGATTTTAAGAAAAGTAGATAAATATAATGGAATGTTTAGTAAAAAGGAAAAAGAAAAAATATTTAAGAGAATAAAAATCTCTTAAATTATACCGTTAGTCGTTGCCTTAAAGTGAATCCAAATCTGTCCGGTCACATTCCGTAAATCAGCTCCATCAGGGACATTTATGGATATTTGTACCCATACAAAATCACTACTGCCGTTTATTGCTTGTTGATTCGATTCCGACCATCGGACGTACGATTTTGTGTCCCATAGGGTATTAATTGATGTGCTCCCATTCTGCATATTCCAAGGTTGACCATTTCCAGCTCCTAACACCCAGACACAGGAGTCTGCATTAAATGGTGTAGTCCTGTTCCAGACATAGGCTTTGGCGTTAACCGCCTCAGTATCAACCAGCTTTGTGCGGTTTCCATGCAACCAGATTTGAATATAATCTGCCCCGGCATCGGTTGACACGTTGATATGGGTAATATTGATACTAAATTGTTCTTCATTGACGATACAAAAAGCTGCTGTGTATGATTTATTTTGATTTTCGGTCCGGTTTCCAAAAACTAGTTCCACACCATAGGTTTTATTGGTAAGATCCTGTGATCGTAGAACCCGATAACCATCTGATGAATTATCTGAGGCTACAAATCGAATATCAGCGTTGCTTGGGTGAACAATCGAGTATGAAAACCCAATTTTTGTCGAGGCGTACTGGGTAGCCATGGTCATGCTTAACACAATTAACATTATGCCTACAAATGTTAGACGTCTATCTATTCTCATCCCATCCACACATCCCTATTTAATGCATCCAATTGTTGTATTGGAATGTTCATTCTTGTATTTAAATATATTGACATTTTTGGTTTTAACAATTATAGAAAAATATATCCTACGAGTAAGGAGAGAGAAAAAAAGGTATAGAGATGGAAACCCTAGGTTGTGTTGGGAACGTAAGGGATAAACGCTGGGTCACCATAAATGGTGTATTCAAAGAAGGACATGTATTTGTTGTCAAGTCGAGGATCAAGACCACTTGGTCCTTCCTCTGCTGCTTGTTTGTAGAGTTGCGCATCAAGGGAACGAATACCTGTCAGAACGAGGGGTGGGGACCACCAGACTTCCCAAGATGCATCTTCCTTGAGGTAGATGTTGCGTGCGTTGCGATAGGCAAGACCAATGCTCGTTCCATTATTTTTGAGCTCATCGCAGAGATCAGCATAGATTTTGAACCCGAAATGTAAATCAGGGTAGATGCCATTTTTTGCATTGATTGATGCTTTAATGTAACGTGAGAAAGTTTGACCAGGTAAGTCATATTTGTTAGTCTTTGGTTCAAGATATCCCCCAGCAATATTGGAACTGGTTGTTGAGGCAATCACGGTGTTAGCCCCTGCATGAAGGTATGCCTGGCTGATTCCCTGCTGCGGGTACAAACCATCAATTTTCCCACAGATACAACTTTCAATAAATAGGAAGGATGGTCCAAGATCCATATGTTCCACATTTCTCGTGCTATAATATCCATAGTCACTTAACGAAAAACCTGGGCCGTATCCAATAATGGGGACAAGCCGTTCCAGCGCCCGTTCGATGATTCCATTCGATAGGCCAAGACCGAGTTTGTACATTCCGACATCTCCCATACCGAACATGTGTTGGTTACCATGAGCATTGGCAAGAATAAAGTTCGAGGCTTCCTGGGTTTGCTTTCCTTGGACGACGTCCGCTCCAACTGATTTTTTCAGCTGTCGGGGTGAAAGAAGTACCCGATTCAGGAGGTTTGCTTTTTTAAGTTTCGCAATTGCTTCGTTCGTATATCCTTGGAACGTTGCCGCATTTTCTCTTTGATACGTAGTCGTAAAACCAAGGGATTCAACCTTTTTTTGTAACCCGAGACCAGTGAAATACGATGCCCCTGTTTCAACTTTCATGGGCTCTCCCCGCTTTATGAGCTTCAGAATATCACCATAGAAAATATAGCGGAGAGGTTTTTGGAAATCATTGCCCCCACCCATTTGTATGACAGCTTGGTCTTTCCATTCACCGAGGTTCTCAATCATTTTGTCATAAAAGATGGTACGTGCTATCAAAGCAGAGGCATCCTGGATGTCCCATCCAGTGATTCGTCCCACGATATTTTCTTGATAGGGGTACTCACTGTACAGATCTTGTGCTTGGCTCGACCAGTCTCGTGGATTCGGATCAACATTACCATAAAGAAAATCGCTTGGAACCCCTCCACCAAAGTAGTACGGAGTTTCATCGAACGGTTCAATAGGATCAATAGGTGTGTCATAGATGTATTGGGGGAGCATGGTACCATCGCCGACAAGGGTAACATACACGGGATTGTCGGTATAGTAGTTTTTTAGATTCTCGATATCTCTATCTTTTTCAATGATTATATCAGCGATTTGAGCTAAGAGTACATTGATTTCTTCATGTATATCATACACATGATTGTTAAAAGCCCCTGTTAATTGAGGGTTTCGCCTAGGCGTGTAAAAACCGGGGGATGGCTTCCCCATGTACAAGACATCATCATTAGCAGCATACGAATAGTATGGTTTACCAAACACGATTCCTTTATGATAAGCTGTAAGATACGGGGCAATCGAGGAGAATGCCTTCATCGTTGGATACCGTGGATGACTTAATTTTTCAATCGTTATTTCAGCTTTGACTTGTCCTTTGTTGCTAGCAAGCCACATCGGAGTAGCTTTCACTTGATAGGTGACCCCACCACGATCGTATACTACGACTTCAGAGTACGTCTTATCTTCAATAATATTTCCAGTCCCATCACGAACTGGGATACCACCACCATTGGTACTCCCGGCATAAATCTCAAAATTTTGAAGAGCGGTTGGAAGGTTTTCGAGCATTGGTCCACATGAAAAAGTCACACTATCTCCTAATTCGTTCACATTATCAGTGTTGAGATTAATGCCTCTAAATTTCACGAGCGCATATTTATAATCTTCAGGAATAGTAAATGTACCAACAACCGGATTTCCCGTCAACATCCCAACTGCGGTAGTGACCAGTTCAGTAGTTGCTTGTGTTGACATTGTCACTGGTCCCAGGGTCTTTGATTCACTGGCCAGAACCTCTGGTGGCCAAGCATCCTGAGGATTCGTAATCGTAATATAATCCACAGAACCAAATTTTCCTTCCACGACCCAAATAGAGGCGTTCACCACTTGATCGATCGTGGTAAAACGAAGCACGTCACCATACCCTTTAAGATGCTCTCCACAGACAATAGTTTTTGTCACCCCTAACTCATCAAGGGTACTTCGAATATCACTAGTTATGTCATTCGTCACAATGATCGGGATGGAAAGGTATGATGCTATTGGTGTTGCCATGACTCCTAGGTTGTATCCTTCTTGTGTGTTTTCAATGAGAAGAGCAGCATCACTTATCTCCCAATAGGATTGTGCAATATCAGCAGACCAATTTTCTGCAGTTTTTGTTGCATCAATATAGAGATTGACGGGGATCTGAATCTGTTCATTCATTACTCGGGTCACCGCACGGGAAGGTTCGCTCATATTTTTGACGTACAGAGGAATAATTTCTTGGTTTCCGTCTTCATCATAATGCACTGCAAGCGGAGTAGCGATGAGAACGTAAAAGGGATCAGTATCAGAAACAGCGATGGCATCAGGCATTTGAGAAAAACTACTGGAAATAAAAAAGAACTCTTTAATGGTCGAACTGCTCCCGGTTTGTATAAAAGGACTCCATGTGTACACGCCGATGGCAGCAATGATAAGGATTATGACACCGAGAACAGCGATTAACTTGTCATTCTTATTCATAATTTATCCCCAAACAAGAATAAATATGTTGTCTTTCTATATTCTTTCCTTTCTATATAATATTTTCTATTATATATCCCTGTTGCTAATGAGGTTTAAAATCAGCTTTATTTATGGACCGCATGAATACGTTTAAAAGTAAAGTGCTTATTACCAACCAAAAGGTGACTGAAAGAATGGCTGAAGAAGGATTATCCCCTCAATTACAAGATCAGATCACACGCTTGCAACAAGCACGCTCACAAGTGCAGATGCTTGCCCAACAGCGTCAACAAATTGAGCTCCAATTACGAGAAATCGAAGAAGCATCAAAGGAACTTGATAGTGCTACTGACACAACACCTATCTATAAAAGTGTAGGGGCACTCCTCATTAAAACAAAAGGTAAAGGGGAATTAAAAAAAGAATTAGCCTCAAATAAAGAATCTCTTGAAATCAGGAAAACTACTTTAGAAAAACAAGAGAGCCGGAGCAGGGAAAAACTCAATGAGCTACAATCAAAAGTAGAAAACGCATTAAAGCTCGCTGGTAAGGAAACCGGATCATGAGAAAACGATACTTTAGTGTCCATAGTGATTTAAAAACAGGGTTTTTCTGTAAACTCTTATTCATCATTGGAATGCTCTTTCTTCTCTTTTGTTTCATAACATACTTTATACCAACATTGTCGCTTAGCGGTAGTCTTCCAGGGATTTTCCTTGCGTTAGCTATTTTGTTTTTCGGAGGTAGCGCGTTATCCTATTTTTTCTATTGTCAATTTGCGAAACTCTCTGATATCGCTACTGATATTGAGCAGGATGAAACACTTATTGATGAAGAAAATGACCTAGAAAAATAATACTTAAAAATTATTTTCCAAACCGTCGTTTTCTGCTTTGATACGTTCTAATTGCTTTCAGAAAATCTCTTTTTTGAAACGCTGGCCAATAAACATCAGAAAAATACAACTCCGAATACGCTAGCTGCCAGAGAAGGAAATTTGATATCCGCTCTTCCCCCGATGTTCGGAGGATAAGATCAGGGTCAGGAAGACCATTCGTGTACATATAAGACGATACCGTCTTCTGAGAAATATCGTTTACCCCGATTTTTCCTGTTTTAACATCGTGTGCAATGCGTTGGACTGCTTGAATTATCTCTTCGCGCCCTCCATAGGCAAGAGCAATATTTAAAAAATAATTATTATAGTCTTTTGTTTTTTTCATGAGATAGTCAGCAGATTCTTGAATATCTTTCGGCAGCGACTCAAGATGACCAAGGATGCGTATCTTCACCTTGTTTTTATGAATCCGTGAGTCGGTCGCAGCACGGTCGAGTTCCTGTTTACAAAGATTCATCAGCGTCTGGACTTCGTTTTCATTTCTGTTGAAATTTTCTGTAGAGAATGCATAAATGGTGAGGACCTTTACCCCAAATTCAAAACACCAATCAAGGACTTCTTCTATTTTCTCTCGACCAAAAATGTGCCCTGCTTCAGGAATAAGTCCTAGTTCTTGGGCGAATCTTCGATTACCATCCATGATAATTGCTATGTGTTCAGGGACTGGATATTGCTTGACTTCTTCGGTCATGCGGTAATCTCGAAAATCATTGAGCTGTCGACTTAAAAAACTATACAAGCTTGAACGATAAAATCTACCTATAATTCTCTGCCCGGTTTTACTACGGAGGGCGTAGCGCTCTAATTCTTCTATTTTCTTTCCAGCAAGGGCACGTAAGGAAGGCTTTTTGGAGATAATCGCTCATCCTCCTCATCAAGTTGAATGTTCTCAACATTTATATAGATTTATTGAACGACATCGACTTTAATGAAGGTTTTCTAGATAGCCTGAACATATACATTTAAATAACAAAACGCTATTCCCAGACTCTAACTTCAAGGTGATACTCTGGGCAACATTCGACAAACCGCAATAAAAAATGTCGCAATTGAACTTGTGAAACGCTATCCAGATCAGTTCTCTGGAGATTTCCAAGCAAACAAAGAGAAGGTAGCAGAGCTTGCAGAGGTTAGTAGCAAACTGATGCGTAACCGCATAGCTGGATACGTTACACGGTATGTTGTTTCTCGGAGTAAAGCAAAACCTGGTCGACCCATTTCCGAGTAACATCCCAATATTTATTTTCCTTAGGAGAATGCTGTCTGCGGGTGAGCTTATATCTTCTCTCGATGAGGCACTAACTGAACTACGCAACGGACATTTCGTCCTCGTTTTTGACAATGATGCCCGTGAAGGAGAAACCGATTTTGTCATGGCATCTCAGTTTGTCACACCATCTTCGATCAAGAAAATGAGAAAAGACGGCGGTGGCCTCATCTTTCTGATGACCTCTCATGAAATTGCAGAGCGCCTCCAGATTCCATTTCTAGCTGATCTATATGCATCGGTAAGCAAGGAATATCCCGTCCTAGAGTACCTAGTACCGAATGATATTCCTTATGATACGAAATCATCATTTTCCTTATACATTAACCATCGTAAGACCTTCACAGGGATTACTGATAATGACCGTAGTCTGACCATGAAACGTTTCGCAGAACTTGCTCAGACCTTACCACAGTATTCTCGCAAGGATGCCATAAAACAGTTTGGGAAAGAATTTCGTTCACCTGGCCATGTTCCCATCTGTGTTGCATCACAACATTTGTTACAAGAACGCAAAGGTCACACGGAGCTGGTCGTTGCTCTCTTGCAGATGGCAGGAATAACGCCCGTTGGCAACGGTTGCGAAATCATGGGAGACCAGGGGAAAGCATTATCAAAGAACGATGCGAAAGCTTATGCAAAAAAACATCACCTCGTCTTCCTCGAAGGAGACGAGATTATACAGGCGTGGAAGCAATGGTCAAAGTAATGGCAACTGGGACTTTTGATTTACTTCACATGGGGCATATTTATTATTTGACAGAATCAAAAAAACTTGGTGACAGCTTAGTGGTTGTGGTAGCGACCGATGCCACGGTTCGGCGACTAAAACACGAACCAGTGAATCCAGAAACCATTCGATTGAACCTTATTAAAGAATTAAAAGTCGTTGACGAAGCGTACCTTGGGCATGAAAGCGACATGTACGAAATCGTTGAAGAGATTAAACCAGACATTATTTCTTTAGGATACGATCAAATCCACAATGAAACCGCCATTAAAAATGAGTTAAAAAAACGTAAGATGAACACGAAAGTCGTTCGTCTGTCGAAATATGAAGGCGGCAGCGATCTCGAAGGGACCCGTCGGATTATTCAAAAGATAGTAGCAGCGTATGAATTTCAGAAAAAAATGGAGAGGATTGAACACCCATGAAACGCATTGGTGTCATTGATACAACGTTTGCGCGTGTTGATATGGGCGCGGTAGCAATCAAAGAACTGCAGTCTCTTTCCGCTGGGTGTAAAATCATTCATACGACGGTTCCAGGTATAAAAGATTTACCGGTTGCATGTAAAAAATTGTTTGATGAACAACAGTGCGATATTATCATGGCACTTGGTATGCCTGGGCCGAAACCTCTTGACAAGCAATGTGCGCATGAAGCGAGCACTGGTCTCATTCAGGCACAATTACTGTGTAATAAACATATCATTGAAGTTTTTGTTCATGAGGATGAGGCACGCAATGACAAAGAACTTGCATGGCTTGCCGAGCGACGCGCTCGAGAGCATGCACGTAACGTCATCGATTTGTTGTTTCATCCTGAACAACTCACCCGTCATGCGGGTCAAGGTCTGCGAGAAGGTTTTGAAGACGCAGGACCAGTACGATAAAGGAGGAAAAAAGAAATGGCGAAAGAAACAATTCGAATAGGGGCTGTTGTCTCAGAGTTCAACTACGACATCACGATGATGATGCTAGAACGTGCAAAAGAACATGCGAAATTCCTTGGTGCTGATATCACCAACGTGATTATGGTTCCAGGGGTATTTGACATGGGTCTAGCGGTAAAAAAACTTCTTACCCGAAAAGACATCGACGGTGTTATTACTATTGGTGCGGTAATCGAAGGAGAAACCGAGCATGACGATATCGTAATTCAGCATGCGGCACGAAAAATCGCTGACCTTTCACTCGAATACAATAAACCCGTAGGTCTTGGTATCTCTGGACCGGGGATGACACGCTTACAAGCTGAAGATCGTATTGATCGAGGAAAAGCAGCAGTCGAAGCAGTCGTAAAACTTCACCAGCGGTTACATCAAGTATAACAGCGTAATAAAAATTAAAAATTATTCTTTTTTTATTTTTCTTTTTTCTTGTCGTCAAGCATTTTAAACAAAGAGGGAAGATGAATCGTGTACGTCCCGTCTTTATGAATAACGATAGGTTCTTTTTCTAAAAGTCCTTTCAAATCTATGTTGTATTTCCCTGGTTGCTCAATGGCAATAGTCTCTGGGGTATCGGAGTGATCAGCCTCTGCTTTAATTTTTTCAATGCGGGCCTTTCGTTGTTCCTCACTGAATGGTTCCCCCTGAGGTTGTTTGGTGATTGGTTCTGTTGTATCTCCTTTCTGTTCTTCGATCATTTTTCTGAGATCTTTTGGTTTGATTTGTATCCAGGTTTCTGAACCTTTCAATGCTTCTCCTTTTTTCTCAATAGCCAGCTCCATGATTTTTGTCGTAATATCTTGACCGATTTCTTTACTAATCGCTCTTCGCTCTTGCTCATTGAGAGGTTGTTTGGTAAAGAAAAAACGATTGCCTCCACACCCAGGGCAGCCTTTTAATAACTGTGCTGATCCTTCTTCGAAAACGTAGCCGCATTTCAAACATTGATGTGGCATTAGCTTGCTCCTTTCCCTGGAATGATCGTCGTTTGGATCATATCGTTATCCTTGTGTACCATTTTCAGGAGATGTGCTGGTCCAATCACGGTCATTCGAGGTTTTTTTATCACACCAAAAACACGTTGGAAGAAGCTTTGTTTCTCTTCATCGTATCCTCCCATTTCAATCCCGATGAAGGTATCATGATTAATCTCTTTCATCGTATGCTCAATGAGTTTTGCTTGTTCGGTAGCAGTAAGGCCGTGTTCAAGGACGAGAATGCGACCTTCTTTAATCTCATTTATAATATACTTTAATTTATCTGCCGATGAGAGGTTTTCTAGTTTCTGTCGAGAGATGAGGTTAAAAGCAATACCCGTATCTTTTTTTGTCATCGTCGTTACCTCCGTGTTTTACGATGTTTTTTTCCGAATTCTTTAACCATCATGCTGTAGAGATTTTCTGTGTTGTATCCCGTGAGTGCACTGATCGGTACGACTTGGTGTTGAGGGAAGGCAGATTTCAGGGTGGCTGGGCTTGCGTTCTCTGCATCGATTTTATTAGCTGCAATCAAAATGGGGAGGTTGCGTGCTTCAAGATTTCCGATAATGGTCACGTTTACTTGGGTAAACGGGTCCTGGGTTGCATCCATCACGAGAACGACACCATCAATATCATCAAGCCATCGGATTGCTTCAATAACTCCTTCGGTTGCTTCTTTGGCACGGTTTCTGGAGTCTTCTTTATTCATCCCATAGACGTTCATGAATTCTTTAAAATCGATTTTTGTCGCAATTCCTGGCGTATCGACCAGGTCCATAACAAGAGAGGATCCTCCATTGTCAACCCTGATGTTGGTTTTCCATTTCGCTCGTCTTGTCTCATGAGGTACCTCAGAGACGCTTCCCATGATATCCCCCGTCCAATCTCTAAGAATGCGATTAGCGAGGGTAGTTTTACCGACATTTGGTGGACCGTAGATTCCGATCTTCGCGTGTTTCTTACCAAAAATGCGTTGAATCATACTTGAAAATTTACTTTTTCGTAGTCTTTCGAGTAGTCCCATCCCACTCTTCCTCCATGCATCGTATTAAATTCCGAAGAATAGTATACAAATAATGGTTTATTAGTTTAATGGCGAAAATTTCTATTTAGTTAATAAAAATAATAAAAAAAGTGTGAACGACAAAATAATAATGCTTATATACCAACAACCTTATCCTCTTCCCACCACACGAAAAAGGGAAGGCATGATTATGACTGAAGGCAATATAGATGATGTGAGGATGAAGGGAGCAAGAGACACATTTCTAGAGCGGTTACAGCAAGCATCAACAGAACTTGATTCTGTGAAAAGCTCGTTTTCAAAAGGAATGGACGATCTTGCGAAAATCCAAAGTATGCTTAACTTAGATGGATTAAATAAAATGAACACCATGATTCGAACATTCGAAGACCGACTCACCGAATCAGAACGACGCCGGGAAGAAGCAGTAGAAGGTGCACGGCGCTACAGCGAAGAACTTGAGAAAGAAAAAGAACGGCTTGTGAAACTCTGGGACGCGTATAAGAATCAAGAGGATGCATTAGCCTCTGCAGAGAAACGAGTCGCAGAAGCTGACGAGCGCATCCGGAGTGCAGAGCAATCCAAGATTGACTTCGAACAAGATGCGAACGCACGCATACGAACACTCACCCAGCGACTCGAAGAAAGAGAAGCCGGTGTTCAACAAATGGAAGAACTGAAGCAGCGGGTGATGAAATTCGATACGATCCGAACCCAGCTCGAAGAGAACGTCGATCGTATGCGCAGCGAGCTCATCGCAAAGGATGATGTGATTCATTCGTTAGAACGGCAAAACGAGGAGTTACACCAATTTGAGAAATTCTCAGAGTTTAAAACAAAATTTGAGGAAGTCTCTGTGGAGTATGAAAAAGAAAAAGAACGGCTTACAAAACTCTTCAGACTTTATGAGGAAACCGAAGCAGAGAACAAGGCATTAAAAGACGAAGTTCGGGAATGGCAAAGCTGGTTTGATGCCAATGAGGAACTCTTAACACGTTTAGTTTCTTCTGTTGAGCATCTGAAAACCCATAAACCTGTTCAGGCATCAACCGTCGATGCTGATCTAGAGATACCTCCCTCGGTTGATCAGTCTCATGAACCACCGCAACCACCAAAGCGGCGGCTCCGGTTCAGAAGGTAATACACTCCCTTCTTCCTTTTTTTTATTCTAATGTTACTGTGCTGATTCCATTTTCATCTTCTGTTACTGTTACTAGATGTTCTGTGAAATGTTTTATTTCATCAATATGTGTGATGAGGAAGATTTGTTGGAACTGGGTGGAAAACCCGTTTAACGCTTTGATGATGTTTTGTTTTCGAATTTGATCTTGTGATCCGAAGATTTCATCAAGAATAATGAAATGGAACACGCTCCCTGCCCGTTCAGTAATTATTTCGGAGATAGCGAGACGGATGCAGAGGTTGGCGAGATCTTCTTCTCCGCCAGAGAAGCGTTCAATATTATACGGTGTCCCCTGGTCGTAGATGAGGAGAGTATAGTCTTCATCAAGCTCGATGTGCGAATATTTTCCATCGGTCAGCTGATCAAAGAGCTCAGACGCATACGCAGAAAGGGTTGGTCGTATCTGTGAGATAAGGTACGATCGATAGGAATCCATGACTTCAGAGAGAAGACTGAGTTGTTGGACCTCCTGTTGTTCTTTTTTTAATTTCTCTGCGAGAGCGTGTTGCTCTTTGATTTGTTGTTCAAAAGTTTGTATTTTTTGATTCAAAAGATTGATGTCTCCTTCGCCTTCTTTTTCATGGAGTAAGAGTTTTTGTTGTTGTTCGTTGCTGTCGTTGAGTTGTTTGAGTGATTGTTGGTAGAGTTGATAGGTATCATTTACCTTTTGGCGTATGGTTGAATACTGTTTTTCATCATACCGAATGGTGCCCAGTGTTTTGAGTTCTTTTTTCTTTGCTTCGAGGAACCGTTGCTCATTGTTAAGTTCTTCAGAGACGTGACGTATGCTGGTGGAGAGTTTCTCTCGTTCCACGATTTGATTGCGGAGATAGACGTTTTTTTTCTGTAGTGCTTGTTTTTCTCGTGCTAATCGGTCATATTCCTTGAGAATAACAGCTGCTTCTTCTGTTAATTTTTTACTTTCCTGGTGCTTCTTTTTGAGTTCATCGGTATATATCTTCAGAAGAGTGTTATGTTGTTGGCCAAGGACCCGTTCACAGGTTGGGCATCTGGCCTGTGGTCCCATTTTCTCGATATGATGCTTTTTTGTTCGAAGTTCTTGTTCATCAGTATGTAAACGTTGTTGAAGGGTTTCATTTTGTTCTTGTTGTTTTGCAACTTTTTCAAGAAGAGATGCATTTTTTTCTTGTTGTTTTTCAAGGGTTCGAAGATCACTGTCGATGGTTTTAAAGGCGAGTAGTTTTGTTTTTTGTTTTTCGAGAGATGCAGTTCTTTCCTGTCGTAGTTTTTCGTGGGTTTGAATCTCGTTTTCTATCTGTTGTTTCTTTTCATAGTTGCTTTTCTTTTCATCCCATTCTTCTTTCGTTGCACAGAGTTTTTCATATGATTGTTTTTTTATCTCGTTTTCCTTTTTTCTTTTTTCAAGTTCTTCGTTCATCTTGAGGAGCTGTTTTTTTTGTTCTTGGTGATTCTTCTGAAGTTCTCTATATTTTTTTTCAACGACCTGTTTCTGTTGTTCGTAGAATGTTCGTTTCTCCTGCCCATGTTCATCCATTAAGATTGTTCCAAGTCGATCCATCACTGTTTTTTTTTCTTTGGTGTCAGAGCGTATTTCACTGATGATATCATCGACTGCATTAATTCCCAGCATGCGCAGAATGAGTTGGCGACGCTCGCTTGGATTCATGGAGGAAAGGGTGTTGAGCTCTTTTTGTTTTGCAAAAATGGAGGTGTAGAAGCTTTTCCAATCCATCCCTAGTTTCTTCTGAATGAATTTACTCACAATTTCTGCACCGGTTGCCGCTATTTTTCCATTGACGGTGACGATCCCTGATGCTGAAAGTTGTTTTACTGTCATCTCACGGACTACCCGGTACGTATCGTCATCGAACTGGAATTCGAGTTCGACACGACAGGGATCTGATGGTGTTGCTCCTTCCCGTTTAATGTGTTCGGTTCCTGTTCGTGCTGCTACCGGTCCGTAGAGTGCCCAGGCGATTGCTTCAAACAGAGTCGATTTTCCTACACCATTCAAACCGACAACACCAATGACACCTTCTGGGAATTCGATGGAGGTGTCTTTGAATTTCCTATAATTTTTCAAGGAGAGCGTTTTGAGTATCATGGTGTTTCATCTTGTTCTTCGACTTTATGGATATATTCCAATCCGCGTTTCAACAGCATCTCTTTTTCTGTGTAATCTTGTGTCTTAAGAAATAGTTCATATTCTTCTGCCAGTGATTTCATTTGATGATCATCTCGAACTGCTTCCTCCTCTGTTTTAAGTGGTGAAAATTTTAGTTCAAAATGAAGTGCTGTTTTCCCATAGTCTTGCAACTGATGAAGATTTATCCCTTTTTGAATATGAGATGGGATGTTTTCCAAGCGGAGACGAATGATTTTATCTTTTGGTTCGAGGGCTTGCAGGATGTCTTTGACGTTTTGTAGAATCTTTTCGCTACTTAATGACAGACAATTCAATGGTTGGGTATCGATCATTGGTCTCACCTGAAGAGGTATGAATCGATGGCTCATGGTTGTCCCCAAGGTTATTTCGAGGAATCCTTTCTGGGTGTTTGCTTCGGTGAAGGTAAAATGTTCTGTGGATCCAGCGTAAAAGGTATTTTCTTGGAGCTTTGTATGAAGATGATAGTGTCCTAATGCAATGTAATCAAATTCTTTGTGGAGTGTTTTTATGGGAATGAAAAGTTCGTTGAATTCATTCATTTTAAACTCTTTGATGCCTGTTACTGCCCCATGAGCGAGTAAGATGTTCATTGGTGTTTTTTTATCAATACTAATTTGTTGTATGTTCTGTTCGAATTCTTTCGGACTTTGGCAGTGGGGGATTGCATGGATCGTGAGGTCCTCCTTGTTTGGTAGTGTGATGGTCTCGTACCGGTTATTACACACAGGGTACACGTGTTCTAAATGCTCAAAAATCTTGAAGATGTTCCCTGTTTCTTTCATCCTTGGGGTTTCATGATTTCCAGAGATGATAACGAAAGGTATGTGTTCTTTTGATAACCGCAGGATCTGTTGAAGGGCGACCGTAATTGCTCGATTGGTTGGTCGTACGGTATCAAAAAGATCCCCCGCATGAAGAACGGCATCAGGTTTTGTTCTCACCGCGTAATCGATGCATTGAGAAAAAGCATTGTAGACATCGATTTCACGCTGGTTGATGCCCTCCTCGTTTGTTTTTCGATATGCTGAGTATCCAAGATGGGTGTCTGCAAGATGGATGATTTTCATGGTTCCCTTCGTTTTCGTGCGAGTTTCATGGACACAACGTCACAAACAAGGGTGGTAGCATCGAGTGTTGGTGCTATAGGTGGCGCGTACGCGGTCTCTATTTTTTTGAATTCTTCAACAGTTGCTTTTTTCAGGATGGCGCAGGCGAACATGTTGATGCGTTGGGCAGCATTGTTTCCGATTGCTTGTGCGTAGAGAATCTGTCCTGTGTGTTCGTTGACTCCGATTTTTATCGTTATTGGTTGTCCTCCTGGGAAATACTCAGGGAGCGATAATCCTTTGTATTTTCCAAAAACTAGGGGAAACGTGGTGCATGATTGTTTAATAGGTCCTACTGCTGCGATTTCGAGGCTAAAAAACTCGGAGGTTCTGGTGAGAAGAAATCCAGGGGGTAACGTGTAGGTTCCTCCTGCTGCGTTCGTTCCTGCTGCAATCCCTTGTCGAACCACTATACTTCCGAGTCCAACACCTAAGGAGTCCTGGGTAATGAATTCTTTGTACTCTGTACAATCACCAACAGCATAAACATTGGTGATACTTGTTTCTGCTTTTTCGTTGACAAGGATTCCGCCTGTTTTTCCGAGTGTGCATCCAATGGTTTTTGCTAGAGACGTTTCTGGTTTGGTCCCTGTTGCAATGATGAGGAGGTCTGTTTCGATGGTTTTTTCTTCATTGGTTGTTCTATCCTTAATGATTAGGTTTTGGATGGTTCCCGCAGAGTGTTGTACGGTGATCGCAAGATGATTGGTATAGAGTGTGATATGCTGTTGTAACTCTTGGGTAACAGCCTGGCTCATGTCGTCATCTAAAGTGTTTGCAAGAATTGTGGGAAGGGCTTCAACGACAGTGACCTTCATCTGTTTTTTATGCAAGGTGTCTGCCATTTCTAGGCCGATGAGTCCTGCTCCTATGATTGTGGCTTTTTTTCCTTTTTTAATATGGGTAAGTATCTGTTTTCCTTGGTCGATGGTTCGAAGGACGTATACACCTTTGAGCAGGGTTCCGTTGTGTTGAAGATCCTTAATGGGGGGAAACCAAGGGTTAGCGCCCGTAGCAAGAATGAGACTATCAAATTCTTTTTCAATGATGTCTATTCCTTTTTTTGCTCTCACGGTTCGTTTTTTTATATCAATGTTCTCAACGGTTGTTCCTAGGAAAAGATCAATATGTTCTTTAGCAAACCAGTCTTGGGAAAATTCGATGAGATTGGTAAAATCTGGTATGGTTCCTGCGATCGCGTAGGGCAACCCACATTTCGAATGCTGCGGATACGCTCCTTGTTCAAATATCGCGATAGATGCTGTTCTATCTGTTTTTCGAGCAAATTGTGCTGCAGTTCCACCACCTGCACCACCTCCGATGATAATGATTTTCTTGCTGTTGGTCACTGAAAATCCCCATGATGCTAATGGAGTAGTTTTTTTAAACGTTTGTGATAAAAAAGAAACTCATGATTCATAGAAAAAAGAAAAAAAGAGGTTATGTTTATAATATCCTGATAACTTCTATCGTATCCGTTGCATTGTTGCCCGCCGTATCATAGGCAACCGCTCGAATAGTTTGGTGAAATTCTGAAAAAACTCTTTGTGTCCAGGGGATAGTCCAGAACAATGGCTGATCTGGTGGAACTGGGATACAAGTACCAATGAAGCGATCGTTTGCATACACATCGATTTTATCCATCCCCGATCCTTCATCTGATGCTTGAATAACGAATGCTACGTTCCCGATAATCAGTGGTGTATCAGAAAAGAAACGTTTGAACGCTATGAGGTTAACAAAATAGCAGTATCCTTCTGCTGGTGTGGTTATTTTAACACTTGGTGGTTGAGAATCTTGTTGTATTGTTGTGGTCGTGGTATTTGTTGAACTGTGTCCACTGTGATCAATAACAGTCAATTGGACCGTAAACACCTCCCTCTCTGTATAGGGATGTGTTGGATTTTGTTCGTTTGATTCTTCTCCATCACCGAACTCCCAATGCCAGGTATAGGGTGTAAAACCACCGGTTGCTGAACCGGTGAACTGAATGGGAACATTCACTACCCCTTCGTAAGGACCATGGGCATTTGCTATGAGGACGTTTTTTATCGTGGCTGAGGCAGTATCTGTTGTGATATTGGTACCACTATCGTGAACCGTAAGGGTGACAGTGTAGGTTCCATCCCGTTCGTAGGATTTTAAAGGGTTTTGTTCTAAAGAGGTGTTTCCATCGCCGAAATCCCAAGAATAGGTATACTCAGGGCATCCTCCTGTGGCACTACCTTGGAATTGGATAAGTTCATTCTCCATTCCAGTGTACGGGCCATGGGCATCTGCTTCAAGTGGATTTGCAGGAATTCCTAAAAAGGTGAGGATAGGATCACCTAGATAATTTAGCTGGAAACCTATCTGTCGCATGACTCCACCGTAATGCATACTACTAATGAGCTTTTCTTTGGAATATTGGTTCGCATCGCTAATACTTGTTATTCCTTCACCAAAGACTCCATCCCAGAACCATCGGTGGAACTTTTGTGATGGTCCATTGGTACTCCCAGGGGAATAATATCCTTCTCGTGCGTTCCAGATCCCTGCGAAGGCTGCATGTTCTCTTTTCACGGTGAAATATTCTGCGATGCAATCCTCTATTGTGTAGGGGTGACTGGGGAATGGATCAGATGCATTGCGATCAAATGCGCCTGCGGTACAACCTTGGGAATAAATAAAACATAGTTCTTCGTTCGTGAAATGATCTACGTCATCGGTATCCCAACCGATATCAAGTTTCATGTTATAGAAGCGTTCCGAGTGCCCAAGATGGTTGATAATATGAACGCCGTTATTGATCCGATTGATGAGTTCTTCTTTTGGCCATCCTGTTGACCAGGGATTTTCAGGAATCCATCCTGGCCATTCCCCATCATAGAGCCTATCAAAGGTATAATATGAGGATGGGAAACCAACCGTGGTGTATCCATTGTGGTTACACCCATCGATGAGTTCTTCCATATATTCATCACCGAAGGTTAATGGATTTCCCTCGAGAGGGCCGCACATGTACTGACCAACGAGTAAGATCTCTTTGAGATAGGGGTCACTTGGATTTCTGTTCATGTACCAGATTGTTTTGTTGACGAAATGATTCACCTCGGTGTCATTTCCTACGCATGCCCGCCCTATGGTCACATCTGCAAGAAGGTCGACGTCGCCTCCGTTTTCTCCATCGTTTGTTTCACCCCATTTATCGTCTCCGTCATGATTGTAGGAACCATCAAGACATGAGTAGTACATATCTGATGGAATGTTTTCTCCCGTGTAGATAAATCGAGCTGGGATGATATCGTGATCAGCGGCAATCAACACATAATCAATGGCAAACGTGCTGTATGCATCCTTGATGTAGTCTCGGATTGTTACAGGATCGTGATCTCCTAGTTGCTCAACGGTGGTCATAAATATGGTGACACCTTTTGAAAAATGGGCAGTAACTAATCGCTCAAGACCGCGTTGCATCACATCATTGGTGAGAATCAGAAGAGAGATTCCCTCTAAACGATCTTGTTTTGGTTGAACTGGATAGGTCGCAAGGACAGAAGGATTATCAATTTTTTTCATCACTGCTTGTTGATCTTTCAGTAGCCCTCGATACAGTGGATTACTTGTTTGATCTTGTTGTAAGGTTACCGTGATCGTTATTTCATTAAAGTAATAAAGAGTTTGACTTGCAGGATGGTATTCAACAGGGTGAAGATCGATAAGCAAAATCTCATATCCTCTGAACCATTGAATGCCAATCTCTTCGTAGAGAGCTGGGGGAAAAGCATCGTCAGATGAATAGATATCTTGATTTGGTTGGGGGGCTAGAGGAGGGCTATCTTGTGAGGTTGGGATAAAGGGACCGACCGGTTCGACATCGTAGGTGGATCCCATCAATATTTTTTCTCCACATGCAACCTGGATTGATATCACGGTACTTCCTTGTGGGAGAAGAAGATAGGCTACTTTTGAGGGTAAATATGGTTCTCCAGGATTTCCTTCATTGTCGATATCGTTCATTGATATTTGATGATAGAGTGTGCCACCTCGTGTGATCTGTGTTATCTCTGGCTCGTTAAATGCATAACTGACCGAGATAGTTTGTTGGTTGGTCTGTTGTTCTGAACTCAGTGAGAGCGGAATGGTTGTAAAAAGCAGACAGAGAACGATAGTAATCACTTTCCCAATAACTACGTATCTTTTATATCCCCCTAACATGCATTTTCAACCTATACTATATTTAAATTTGATAGTATATATATTTATCGGGAATGATTCTCTCACGCATTATTTATTATTTCTATTGGTACTTATAATTGGTGTACCCCTGATTGATTGTGTGTTGTGTTGTTTGAATACTCTCCATTATCTGAAGAAGAATAGTCTGTATCTGGTATGTTTCTTGGGAGAATGATACGAGTTTCATTGTTTGTTCCATATGCTGATAGCTCACAGAGTAGTTGGTCTCCCAAAGAGTTCCTAGGATATTTTTCATCTCTTGATACTCATTGTTTTTTTGTAGGAGGCTGAGGTTCAGCCAGAGTTGCTCAGTCAAGTATGCTTGTTGCTGCATACCTTGATCGACGCTGGTGATAAAATCAGTAATATCAAGATGCTGTTCAAGCATTGCTTCAGCGATGTCTTCTGCAACATTGTTTTCGAAGAGCAGTACTTTTTCTACATGGTGGAATGGTTCGGTGAGATTCCCATGACCATACTGATGAAGTAAGTCTAAAGAAAGCTTTGCTGCTAGTCCATTCTTGTACGGTTCATGGCAATCTGTATCGCAGATATGAATGGGAACGTAAATGGAGGAGCATGCGTGGTTCGCTGAAAACCATCCCCCGCTCAATGTATCGTAGTGGTTTGTTGGTATTTTGAAGATCATGGCTGCTTCGTAGGGGAACCGGTCTTCACACATTGGTCGAAGTCCATCGAGATCTTCACCGTGTAACCTAGACCAGTTCATCATGATTTCAACGGTAATCTGTCCAATGGTAGGGGTGATGAACTCTTTCATTTTGTCTTCCCAAGCTTTAAACAAGTACACCACAGAGACATGAGCTTTCCCTTCATTTGTTTCAATAAATCTCACGCTATACGGTCCAACCAACCGCTGATGTCCTACAGGGATTTGAATATCTCCTGTGACGTTCATGGTGTTTTTGAAAATGAAGTAAGGAACAGGGCGAACAGTAAGGATTTCTGGGGTTATAGAAATGATTTGAACACCGCACAGTGACCCGAGTCTGACGGTTCTTCCTTTCGATGTCCATGTATCTTTCATCGTATCAAAGGAGTAAGCAACCGTTCGTTTCTTTCCCACCTGGGTGTTCCATAATGTCTTTGGGTAGTTGGACATGACGCACACATCATCAATAGTATTAACTGTGTAATGAAAGGCGTCTGCTTCGATGATCGCGGCTTTGTTTGGACCAACAACAAATAGGTTTTCTGAGTCAGCAGAAGCATGCAGATGATCGACTGCATCAGCGGTCAATAAGAGGATTGCTTCGTTTTCTGTGGAGGCTTGCTGGCAGGTGTATCTGATCCAGTCGAAATCATCCCAAGCGTTCTTGGTTGGATTTTTCCAATTTGATCCAGTGTCCGCGTCACCATACGCAATACCGGCATCACTAAGTGTCATCCCTGCTTTCACAATATTAGGAAAGGTATCTCCTTGGGTGGCGACTCCTAGAAACGTATGTGAGACGGTGAACTGCCATGGTTTCCCCGTCCAAGGATAATGATAGGTATATGTGGTTCCAGCAGGGAGGCGGAAGAGGATTTGCAGACCTTCTCTGCTAGGATCTCTTACTTTTAACAATAGACTGTAATCTTGTCCTGTCGCTTCCTGGGTTGCTATGATATCCTTGCATGCTTGTCCAAGAGGAAGGAGTGGTGTTATGACTAATATAATGATGAAAAAAAAGACAATTAATTTTCCCCCTATGAAACGCATATAGGAAAAAAATATGGAGATAAAATATATAAACGTATGTTCTCGAGGAAAACCGCGGTTTTATGGTTCTTCTTCTGCTTTCTTTTTCTTGGGTTTCTTCGCAGCGGTTTTCTTTTTTGCTGCTGGTTCTTTTTTTGCTTTCGCTTTTTTCTTCGGTTTTTCTTCAGCTTCTGCCGCTGCTTCTTCAGGTACTTCTGATTCTTCTTTCGGGAGTTCTTCTTCTGCAGGAACTTCCGGTTTTGGTTCGACTGGTGCCTCTGGTTTCTTTTCTTCTGGTGGGGCTGGTTCTTCTGGTTTTTCCTCTGGTTTTTTATCTTCGATGATGATCGTGGGTAGTCTCATGACTTCGGTTTTATTAACCTCGATTCTTTTGACTGGGTAGTAGATTTTGCAGTGTTTGTGGATTTCACTACCTATTTTTCCATCGATGCTGTCTCTGATGAACTCGTTCAGGGTTTTTGCTTTTCCTTCTTTTTGGATGACGTCGTTCATCACGTTTCTGATGAGTTTCTTTTGTGAGCTTTGAATACGTTTTTCTGCGATAGCGAATGGTTTGATACGAACAAGGGCACCATCCCTGGTTTCGACATCAAAGACACCATCGATGCGGCTTTTTCTCCTGCGGATCATCCGTCGGAGGTAATCAGAGGTCAGTGCTGTTCCCTTCAGGGTGGTGTACGCACTCGTTTGTTCAACACGTTCGACTTTAAAGGCAAGCTTGATATGGGATTTTCTAAAATCATTCGTAATATCTTGTAAGGAAACTTCGGTGACACGACCGATGAGGTTGTCTGGAGTTTCCGATAAGGTCTCTGCTACCGGGATTGCATCAAAGAGTGTTGGTGCAAGGATTTGGTACCAGTTTTTTGATTTCCATTTGTCTTTTACTTTCCTGGCTGTTGTCCGTGCTCGTGCCTTAGCCATATCTATCACTTAAATGATTTTCCAATAAGATTCTATTTAAAGGATTTTTGCCATAATAGAGTTCTTGTACTTAAATGCTACTGATACTATAGGAGGAGGATTTATAAAATATTTTTAAAAGGACGGTAATGTGGGAATACTGCTGGAAACCAATCTACATTTATACAGGGAAAATAATTACTTTCACCACGAATTATTTTTGGAAAAATCCCTAATGAACCATTCCAAAAATTTCTCATCCATTTATTATGACTCGAACCAACAAGCCCCTCATAAACAAATTGAACTGGATCGTAAAAATCATTTCTTATTATCGTATTTTCATATGAATCAAGAATATAAAATCCAATGTCATTATTTTTTATGTAATTTTCTGAGACTAGGAAATTTGTACACGGCCAAAAAAGACGTATACCAGTACGACAAAATTGAACAGTGTTCCCACTTATTTTACCGAATGTATCCCATCGTACTTCTATACCTTCAAAGGAAATATACTCAACTGTATTATCTATGATATACGTACCTTGTGCTTGATAATCCCATATCCCTGTCCATGCACTATAAATATGATTTTTCTCGATCATTGTACTAATGCAATCGTTTTCTATCAATATTCCTTGCATAAAATTTGATATATTATTTCCATAAATTAGAGTATCATCGGAATCACTTAAACGAATGCCGTTTGTTCGTTCAAAATGGACTCCGATAATAGTATTATTGAGAATAGAATTTTTATACCCGTTTATATCTAATCCATGTACAAAATCATTATATTGATAATCTTCGAACATTGAAATGATATTATTTTCAATTTTATTCTTATTAGAAGATATTCGAATAGCTGGAGCTTGACTATTTATAATGGAAAAATTACGAATTAAACACTGTGATGCAGCAATACATACAAGAGGATATTGATTATTACCATCAATGATTGTAGTATCTTTATTTTCACCAATCAAATTAATTGTATTCAATAAAAATATTCGCTCATGATAGGGGGATGAATCATCGTAGACAAAGACAGTATCACCATCACTAGCATTATCAAGTGCGTCCTGAATTTTCGAATAATTTCCAGGTCCATTCCCTCCAACGAATAACCATTTGCTCCTCGAAATTTTTTGAAGTGGTGTATCTGTTTCTTGGGCAATTGAATGAATAAATCCTGACATAACAAAGAGGATAATGAGTCCTATTACCATATTTTTCCTAAATAATGAAAATTGAACCATCTTTCCGCCCTTACTTTTCAAAATAGTAAGAACCATTATTTAAATATTGACAACAAAACTGACTAAAACGCATCAATAATCGTAAGATTTCTCTGTTTCCCCTGTTGTAAAATCTCTTCCCTGATTGTCTGATAATATGTTTTATTTTGAATAACATTTCTTGAAAATATTTGATACAAAGCAGGGTCAGAGGTTAATCTGTTTTTCATGCTTTCCCAGATTCCTGGTTTTAAACGGATGAGGTCAATCCAGATTTCTTGAACACCGCATTTAAGAAAAGTGTCAAGAATACTAGGAATTTCCTTGATAGTAATTGTTGGATAGACTGGTCCGAAAAACACACTGGTTTTCACGCCAGCATCAGAATATTTTTTCAGAACCTCTAATCGATCTGGAATAGAAGATGTCCCTGGTTCCATTATTTTTCGTTGTTGATCATCAAGCGTTCCGATGCTCAACATCACTTGTGCATTTGAAAATCGTGAGATTAAATCAAGATCACGGCCAATTAGTGCTGATTTTGTTTGTATGTGTGTCGAAAAATCATGTTTCAACAATTGTTCTAAACAATATCGAGTTAATTGATATTTTTGTTCAAGTGGTTGGTACGGATCAGTGACTGTTGAGAGTCCTACCACGCCTGGTTTCTTGTGTTTTAGTTCCTTTGCAAGAACGGTTGGTATGTTCGTTTTAACCTCTACTACCTGACCCCATTGTTCACGACTCATATGAAGCACGTTCGGTGCATAACAATAGGCACAATTATGCTGACAGCCTCGATATGGGTTCAAGGAATACGTTAATCCTGGTAAGGTTGATGCAGATAACGCAGACTTACACTCCACCAGTTTTACTTCCATCTTACGTCACCAGGAAATCTTCTAAGCGTCGCTGATACAACTGGTTTTTCAACACTGCGCTATTGCGAATCCACCGCTGCAACGGAATATCCATGATTTCAGTGACGTATACCAGTGCTTGTTGCAGGGTATCAAACTTTCTAGGTTTCTCGGTCAAAGCACTACGGACGCTCTCCCGCACATTCCATACACCTACCGGTAGAATGTACCCTGGATGAGCCTCACGTAGAATAACCACACCAGCCTGCCGTCGCTCTTTATTCAACAGTTCATTAACCGCGAGACGGGCAGCATAGTAACACCCACCGATCTCTGCATACGTTGTCCTGCCTTCAAAAAACTCGTAACTATTGAAAATAGAAATACTGTTTCCATAAGGGT
>Ga0172362_10000252_pt1 | contig 41716 bp, 35 predicted proteins | sample LakKivs1_kivu2a2_FD_114534 | JGI IMG/M metagenome (GOLD analysis project Ga0172362, IMG submission 114534) | Sediment microbial communities from Lake Kivu, Rwanda - Sediment s1_kivu2a2 | ecosystem: Environmental > Aquatic > Freshwater > Lake > Sediment | place: Rwanda: Western Province, Lake... | reverse complement strand
TCGACGCCTACGTCCTGCCGCTCGCGTCGCTGACCCTGGTCGGCGGGACGCTCGGCGACCGCTACGGACGAAAGCGCGTCTTTCTCGTCGGCTTCGTCGCGTTCGCCCTCTTCTCCGCCGGCTGCGCACTGTCGCCGGACGACGAGGTGCTGGTCGTGTTCCGCGCGCTGCAGGGTGTCGGCGCGGCGCTGATGGCGCCGTCGTCGCTGTCGATCCTGACGCACGCGTTTCCGCCGCGCACGCGGCCGTGGGCGATCGGCATGTGGTCGATGCTGTCGGGGCTCGGCTTCGGCATGGGACCGGTGCTCGCCGGCCTGCTGCTGCGTGTCACGGGTTGGTCGGCGATCTTCTGGGTGAACGTCCCGATCGGGATCGCCGGGGCGCTGGTGACCGCGCGCTTCGTCGACGAGTCGCGGAATCCGCACGCCCGGCGCCTGGATCTCGCCGGTGCGGCGCTCGTGTCCGGCGCGCTGTTCTGCCTGACCTTCGCGCTGGTGCGGCTCGGGCACCACGCGGAAGCCGCGGGCGCGGTCGCGCCATTCCTCGGCGTGGCGTTCGTGCTCGGGGTCGCCTTCCTCGTTCGCGAGGCGCGCACGCCGGCGCCCATGCTGCCGCTGGGCTTCTTCCGGCAGCGGGCGTTCCGTACGGCGAACGTCGGCTTCGCGCTCGCCTACGCGGCGCTGGCGGCGACGCTCTTCTTCGTGTCGCTCTACTTCCAGAACGTACGCGGCTGGGGGCCGCTCGAGACGGGTTTGTCGTGGCTCGCGATGAACGTTCCATTCCTGACCGTCGCGTCGCGCGCGGGGCGCCTGCAGGCGCGCTTCGGTGCGCGCCGCGTCGTCGTGGCCGGGCTCGCGGCGGGCGGAACGGGCATCCTGCTGTTCGCGCGGCTCGGCACCGACTCGGCCTGGCTGCAGGCACTCCCCGCATACGCGCTCTTCGGCGCCGGCTACGGTGCCGCGGTGCCGGCGATCTCCGCGATCGCGATGGGCGCGCTCGAGGTGCACCATGCCGGTGTCGCGTCGGGGGTGCTGAACGCGTCGCGGCAGGTCGGCGCCGCGATCGGCCTGCCGGCGCTCGGCGCGCTCGGGGCCGCGGCGGTATCCGGGGCGGAGGGCTGGAGCGATCCGGCGAAGTTCGTGCTCGCGATGCGGGTCGCGTTGCTGGCGGCGGGTGGGCTCGTGCTCGCGGCGGCGCTCCTCACGGCGCTCGAGCGAGTGGACGAGAGCGCGCGCGAAGCCTGACGGCGCGACCCCGGGGTCGGGGTGGAGCGTTCGGCCGGGCATGCCGTACCGCGGTGCACTCTGTGGCTTGTGGCGGTGGCGGCGGACCGGATACTCCGCTGCGATGCGCAACGACGCCTCTCCCGTTCCTCGCCGCGTCTGCAAGGCCCCCGCGCTCGTCGGCGTGCTCGCCGTCGCCGCGGCCGTTCTCGCCGCGCCGCCGACTGCGGTCGCGAGGCCGGTCGTGCACGGATGCTCGAAGCCGCTCCCCGGTGCCGGCCGGATCACCGGCAACGGCATCGTACGCCCGGGCGGGCGTGCGTGCGCCAAGGCGGAGGCGGGCGAGCCGCTGCGCGTGCTGGTCTACTCGCGCACGACCGGCTTCCGGCACGGCTCGATCGCCAACGCGCACGAGTTCTTCCGCGGCCTGCCGGAGGAGGAAGGCATCGCCGCGACGATCACCGAGGACCCCGCCGAGTTCAACGACGGCGTGCTCGCCGGGTTCGACGTCGTGGTGTTCGCCAACACCACCGGCGACGTCCTCGACGACGAGCAGCAGGCGGCGCTCGAGCGCTTCGTTCGCTCGGGCCACGGCTGGGTCGGCGTGCACTCCGCGGCCGACACCGAGTACCAGTGGAACTGGTACGGCAAGCTCGTCGGGGCGTACTTCGTGAGCCATCCGCTGCTGCCGGTCGAGGTGGAGGTCACCACCGAGGACGGCGAGCACCCCTCGACCGATCACCTGCCCGGCACGTTCCTGTTCACCGACGAGATCTACAACTTCGACCGCAACCCGAGGTACGACAACGCGATCCTGCTGACCATCGACGAATCGGGCTTCATCTTCCCCAACATCCCCGACACGCCGTCGATGGGCGCCGACCATCCGGTCGCCTGGTACAAGGAGTACGATGGCGGCCGGTCGTTCTACACCAACCTCGGCCACCGCCCCGCCACCTGGAGCGACCCGCTGTTCCAGGAGCACCTGCTCGATGGCATCCGCTGGGCGGCCGGACCGCCGATCTGGAGTGCCATCCCGGTGTCGCGCGACGCGCGCAATCCGTTGACGATGGACATCGCGCCCGACGGGCGCGTGTTCTACGTCGAGCGCACGGGCGAGGTGTGGACGTGGAGCCCGAAGAGCGGCCGCGCCACGCTCGCGGCACAGTTCGACGTCTCGCAGTATGGCGAGAACGGGCTGCTCGGCATCGCGCTCGATCCCGACTTCGCGCGCACACCATGGGTCTACCTGTTCTACGCGCTCGACGACTTCGACCCGCCGGCCGACTACGACGCCGACGCGCTGCCGTACACGGGGCCGCTCGGCACCAACGTCCTGGCGCGCTTGCGCCTGAAGGGCGACGGAAAGCTCGATCTCGACTCGTACGAGGAGCTGCTGCGCACGCCGAGCGAGCGCGTCGGCGGGCACGAGGGTGGGCAGATCACCTTCCTGCCGGACGAGACGCTGGTGCTGTCGGTCGGTGACAACACCAACCCCTTCGGTGACGCCGACGGCTTCACGCCGCTCGACGCACGACCGGAGCGCGACCGCTACGACGCGCGCCGCACGTCGCCGGACCCGTTCGACCTGCGCGGCAAGCTGCTGCGGCTGAATCGCGACGGGTCCATCCCGGCGGGCAACATGTTCCCGCGCGACGGCTCGGAAGGCCGCCCCGAGATCTACGTGATGGGGGCGCGCAACCCGTTCCGCACCGCGGTCGACCCCAAGACCGGGCGGCTCTACTTCGGCGACATCGGGCCCGATGCGGCGCTGGACGGCGCGCGCGGCCCGCGCGGCTACGACGAGGTCAACGTGGTGGACGGCCCGGCGCACTACGGCTGGCCGTTCTGCATCGGCGACAACCTGCCCTACAACGAGTACGACTACGTGACCGAGGTGGCCGGCGCGCCGTTCTCGTGCGCGGGCTACGTCCCGGCGGCGCTCGCCTACGACTACACGACGGTGAGCGAGCTCGCGCTCGGCAACGTGCGCGGCATCGACGGCACGCTGACCGGACGCTCGGCCATGGCGGGCGCCGTCGTCCGCCGGCCGCCCGGCAAGGCACCGTACCGCCTGCCCGACACCTACGAGGGTGCGCTCCTCATGACCGAGTGGACGCGTGACATCATCGCGGCGGTCGACGTCGATCGCGAGGGCAAGCTCGAGCGCGTGCGCCGGGTCGTGCCGTGGGTACGGCTGCACCGCCCGATGGACCTCGAGATCGGCCCCGACGGCGCGCTCTACGTGCTGGAGTACGGCACCGGCTTCGGCGGCGACAACGACGACGCGCAGCTCGTGCGCATCGAGCACTCGCCCGACGGCGATCTGACTCCGGTCGCGTCCGCGACGGCGTCGCGGACGGCCGGCGTCGTGCCGCTCACCGTGCGCCTGTCGGCTACGGGGTCGCGCGCACCCGGTGCGAACGGCGTCATCCGCTCCTACGCCTGGGACGTCGACGGCGATGGTCGCCCGGACTACTCCACCCCGGAGGTCGAGCACACCTTCACCGAGGGCGGCGTGCAGTATGCGAGCCTCGTGATCACCGACGGCGCGGGCCGTACGAGCTTTCCGGACGTGGTCCAGATCACGACCGGCAACGATCCGCCCGTCGTGACCATCGAGTCGCCGACCGCCGGTACGGTGGTGAAGCGCGGCGATCGCATCGAGGTGCGCGGCCGTGCCACCGACCTCGAGGACGGCGAGGCCGCGTGCGGCCGTCTCGCGTGGGACATCCGCCTGGGCCACAACGCGCACGCGCACCCGCAGCGCGTCTTCAACGGCTGCACCGGAGCGTTCACGGTCGACGTGCCCGACGACCATGCGACCGCTGCCGAGATCTTCATGGTCGTCGAGCTGCGCTACGAGGACGACGGCGGGCCGAACGGCGAGCGCCCGCTCACCGGGCTGTCGACGCTGCGCCTCGACGTCGAGTAGCGGCGGCGGCGCGGCCGCGCGCGGAGCGCCCGCCGTCGGGCGGGGCGCTCCAGGCGCGCGGTCGCGCCGAAGTCGCTACTCTGCCGCGACCATCGAGTCGAGACGCTCCATCGCGTCGACGAACTCCTCGATCATCTCCGTCACCACGGCGCGCGTCGGCTTCGCGACGTTCATCTGGCCGACGACCTGGCCCACGAAGTAGGTCACCAGCTGGTTCGCGCCGGTGCCCGGCTGGTGCGCGAGGCGGTGGATGCGGCGCTGCGCGTCCGCGACCAGCATGCTCTGCAGCGGCATCGGCAGCGCGGCCGGTGCGTCCTTGCCTTCCCAGGCGTCGGTCCACTCGGTGCGCAGCATGCGCGCGGGCTTGCCGGTGAGCGAGCGCGAGCGACGCGTGTCGCTCGACGATGCGGCGAGGAACTTCTCCTTCACCGCGGGCACGGTCTCGGCCTCGTGCGTCGTGAGCCAGACCGAGCCGCACCACACGCCCTCCGCGCCGAGCGCCAGCGACGCCGCGATCTGACGCCCGCTGGCGATTCCGCCAGCCGCGAGGACCGGCACCGGTGCCACGGCGTCCACCACCTGCGGGATGAGAACCATGGTCGCGATCTCGCCCGTGTGTCCGCCGGCCTCGGTGCCTTGCGCGATGATCAGGTCGACGCCGGCGTCGCGGTGCGCGATCGCGTGATCGAGACGACCCGCGAGCGCCGCGACCGGGACGGCCTCCTTGCGCGCACGGTCGACGAGCCACTCCGGCGGCGAGCCGAGCGCCGAGGCGAACAGCGAGATGCCATGGTCGAACGCGACGTCGATCAGCGGCGCCATGGCCTTCGGGTCGATCGCCATCGCGCGGCCGTCGCGCGTCGTCTCGACCTCGTCGGTCGGCATGGCGGGTACGCCGTAGCGCTCGAGGAGGGCGTCGATCCAGGTACGGTGCTCCGCCGGGATCATGCCGCGCAGGTCGGCCACGCCGAGGCCGCCCTCGTTCGAGCCCGCGTACTTGCGCGGGATCAGCAGGTCGACGCCGAACGGCTTGCCGCCCGCGTGCTCCCGGATCCACTTGAGATCGACCGCGAGCTGCTCCGGGGAGTGCGCGACCGCGCCGAGCACGCCGAGACCGCCCGCGGCGCTGACGGCGGCGGCGACGTCGCGGCAGTGGGTGAAAGCGAGCAGCGGGAACTCGATCCCGAGCATTTCGGTGACGCGTGTGCGCATGAAGGACCCTCCGCCGACGAGGTTCGCAGAGTGCAGGCCCGTCCGCCACACGCGCGCCGGCCGCAGCCGCGTGGGAGATCCCCGGGGAAGCCGTCGCTATTGTCGGCCGAGCCTGTGTGGACGTCAGCCGGTACGGACGTCAGTCGCTGCTGCCGGCCAGCTCGGCGAACGCCGCCATCTGCTCGAGGTGGTGCGCGAGCGATCGGCTCCGGAAGCGCAGGTTGAGCATCGTGGCGCCGCACGACGCGTGGTGCGCGATCGCGGCACGGACGCACGGCGGGTCGCCGATCGGATCGAGCGGCGGCTCGGGCGAGAGCCCGACCTCGAGGGGGCGCGTCCGCCGCGCGTAGGCCTCGGTCGCGCGCGCTCGCGCCAGCAGGTCCCGCACCTCTTCGGGCTCGAGTGCGAACGGCACCCAGGCGTCGCAGTCGAGCTCGATCGCGCGCCGCAACGAGCGCGCGGTGCGGCCGCCCATCCAGACCGGGACCTCGCGCTGCACGCACACCGGGTCGATCGTGACCTCGCCGTAGTCGTAGAACTCGCCGTGGAATGCCGGCTCGCGCCGGCCGAAGGACGCGCGGATGGCGCGGATCGCCTCGCGCGCCTTGGGCCCTCGGTTCGCGAAATCGCGGCCGAGCATCGCGAACTCCTCCTCGAGCGAGCCCACGCCGACGCCGAGGATCAGCCGGCCCCGGCTGACGACGTCGAGCGTGCCGTAGCGCTTCACGATCTCGAGCGGGTGGTGGTAGCCGAGCACCAGCACGTAGGTCGCGAGCCGGATGCGCGTGGTGATCGCCGCGGCGTAGCCGAGGGTGACCCCGGGATCCCAGTAGCGTCGCCCGCGGCGGGGTGCCGCCCCGTGCGGGATCGCAATGTGATTCGATGCGGTGAGGTGGAAGTAGCCGAGACGGTCGGCTGTGCGCGCGACCTCTGCGAACGCGTCGATCGAGGCGTCGTGCTCCCACGGGTTCACGACGCGCGGGTTGGCGATGATCACCGGACTGACGATGCCGTAGCGCATGAACTCCCTCGTGCCGGCGGAAAGCGACGGCCGCCGACGCGTCGGTCATCGCGCATCGCGACCGTTCTTGTCCAGGTCCGGGCGCGCGCCGGGCCGCTCGGGCGTCGGACGGAGCGCGCGCCGGGCCGCTCGGGCGTCGGACGGAGCGCGCGCCGCGCCGCTCGCGCGTCGGACCGACCGGCCAGGCCGGGTCGGGATCGCGCGGACGCCATGGCGGCCGTGAGCTGCGAGCTCGTGTCGCCACGCCATGGCGGGGGGGCGCGCTCGTCTCGCCACGCCATGGCGGAGCGCATGCGCTCGCCGGCGACGTGGCAGCGGCGTGAGTGTCGTGCACGGCCGCACGGATCGGGTTCGTGCCGGGCACCCAAAAAAAGTCAGCTTTTCCGGCTTGGTCGGGCAGGGGTGGTGGCACCAGAGTTGCCTTGTCCCCTCCTGCCGACGCTGCCTGGACCGAGAGCCCTGCGGAGCCCGCATCGACTGCCGGTCCGGACGCCGTAGGGGACCCTGCATCATCATCGACATCCGATCGCGCCCCAGGCGCACACGACGAGTGCCGCAACGACCCGCATGGCGCACGGGCCGGGCGGTGATCCCCGAGAGGTACCTTCGATGACAGCCCGAAACACCCCCAACGCTTCGCGTGAGCGACGGCGCGTCCGGCCGTCGCGTGCGGCGATGACCGCTCTGGCGGTCCTCGGCTTCGCCGCGCAGGCGCACGCCCTGTCGAGCAACTGGCTCGACTACACGGCGATCGGCGGCAGCCGCCTCGACATCGGCTCGAACATCCTCGTCGCGGGAAACTACGCCGTCATCCGACCCGGCGGTACCCTGACTCTCGGAACGAATTTGTACCACGACGCGGTGCCGGCAGACAGCTTTCTCGCCGCCGACCGGATGGAGTTCACCACGGGCGCGTCGGCGAACGACGTCTTCGTCAACACGCTGCAGCTCAACGGCACCGCGGAGGTGCGCGGCACCAAGACAACGCCGCTCGCGTTGCCGCTCAACATCAACGTGCCGCCCCTGCCGGCGAACGCGACCAGCCCGTGCGCCGTTTCGGGCGTCGACGTCACCGTCGCGTCGGGCCAGACGCAGAACCTCCCTCCCGGCTGCTACCGGAACCTCCAGGTCTCATCGGGCGCGACCCTCGACCTGACCGGTGGCACGTACGTCTTCCGCCAGGTCCTCATCGAGCCGGATGCGCAGCTCGCAGCCAGCACCTCGAGCACGATCACGGTTCAGCAGCGCTTCACCACGCAGCTGCGCTCGTTCGTTGCCCCCGACAGCGGTGACGCGGCCGACCTGACGATCTACGTCGCCGGCACGCAGGGGCGGATCGGCAACGAGTCGACCTTCATCGGCCGCATCGTCGCGCCGAACGACCCGGGCTTCGAGTTCGGCGTGCGGGTGACGTTCATCGGCAACGCGTATGCGGACGGGATGAACATCTTCGGTGTGCACCTGCTGCGTACGCCGAGCCCGACGCCGCCTCCTACCCCGACGCCGACGCCACCGGCGACCCCGACCCCGACCCCGAAGGTCACCGCGACGCCGAGCCCGACGCCGACCCCGACGGGGATCCCGACGCCCACGCCGACGGAGCCGTTCGTGCCGCCGACCCCGACCCCGACGGCGCCGCCGCCTCCTCCGACGGCGACTCCAGCGCCGCCGCCGCCGGACAAGTGCCCGTCGTTCACCAGCCCGAACGACTGCGGCTGAGGACCCCTCCCGCGCGGCGGGAGAGACGAAGCGGGGAAGGCCCGCGCGGTGAGAGCCGCGCGCGCCTTCGGCGTGGTGCGCCGGACTCGGTCGGAACGGCCCGGCGAGCACGCGCACGCCACGCCGCTCGCGGCGTCACGGCCGGCGGTGACCGAGGTGCGGCAGGCGCGGGCCTTCGACCGGCCGCCCACCGTCCCGCGTCCGTCCGCCCGGCACGACGGACGGACCGACGCGGCCGAAGTGGCCGGCGCACTCGACGTTGCCGTCGATCGTGCCGAGCGTCGCGAGAGCTGCGTCGAGCAGCGTGCCGACGTCGGCTGCCCCGAACGCGTCCGGTCCGCGCTCGACGATCGCCCGCACTCCGGCGAAGACCTCCTGCAGCTGGCGCCGTGCCTCGCTCCCGAAGAGCCGCAGGTCGGGTGAGGCGCGGCGGAAGATGGTGTCGAGCGTGATCGCGTCGGCGTACGTGGCCAGCGCTGGATTCGGCGTCACGAACGGCGGCGGTGTGGCGGCCTCCGCCAGGGTCGCGGTCGTGCGGAAGGCGATGCGGCTCTGCGACGCGAGCTTCTCGAAGTCCACGAAGCGGCTGTCGTCGAGCACCGTGTGGTAGCACGCGCCGGTCGAGTCGCTGAAGAAGACGGTCGGGACACCCGCCCCGACGAACGTCGCGTAGTCGCTGCGCAGCTGGCCGAAGATGTAGCTGATGGGCAGCGTATCGACGCCGCGCGAAGAACCCTGCAGCTCGTCCCGGACCGCGCCCGTGACGATCTCCGACAGCGGAGCGCCGCCGGTCTCGGCCCCGACGGCGATGCTGGTGCGGGCGAGGGCGGGCGTCAGGTTCGCCCCCTGGATGTCGAGGTTCACGTACGCGACCGTGCGCTCGATCGGGATCGGCGGCTCGCCGACCCAGGCGATCGAGCCGAGCAGCCCGTCCTCCTCGGCGTCCCACAGCACGACGGCGACCGAGCGCCGCGGCGCCTCCGGCAGCGAGCGGATGGCGCGCGCCACGGCGATCGCCACCGCCACCCCTGCCGCGTTGTCGGTCGCACCGTTGAAGACCTCGCCGCCGAACGAGACCCCGAGGTGGTCGTAGTGCGCGCCGATCAGCACGTACTCGTCGGGCAACTCGCGCCCGGGGATCACGGCGGCGAGGTTCGTCCCCTGGGCGAAGGGGTGCTCGTAGGCGGCGTCCTCCGTTCCGCCCGAGACGCCCGGGCCGATCTCGCGCAGCAGCCCGATCAGGTACTCGCGCGCGCGCCGTGATCCCTCGGTCTGGTTGTCGCGGCCCTCGAAGACGCTGCTCGCCAGAGTGGTCGTGATCTCACGGGTCCCGACCGGGGTACGGCGCGCTCCGGCGGCGATCTGGCCGTCGGTGAGCGCGGCCGCAGGGACGGCGTGGCAGAGCAGTGCGAGCAGGGCGGATGCGAGCCCGCGCGACGCAGCGATGCGATGCCGGAGCATTTGGCTTCCTTATGCCCATCGGCTCCGGTGCGCCACCCGGATCCGCCCTGGTCGCCGGGCAGGCCGATTCGTTCCCACGCAGGGCGAATCCGCTGGTCAACGGTGCGCTCTTCGAGAACAATCGAGGCATCTATGGCACGGATCTTCTCGGACAACTCGCGCTCGATCGGAGGTACCCCGCTCGTTCACCTGCAGCGGATCGGCCGCGGCCTCGACGCCCGCCTGCTGGCGAAGATCGAGGGCCGCAATCCCGCATACTCGGTCAAGTGCCGCATCGGCACCTCGATGATCGACGACGCGGAGGCGCGCGGGCTGCTGAAACCCGGCGTCGAGGTCGTCGAGCCCACCAGCGGCAACACCGGCATCGCGCTCGCCTTCGTGTGCGCGGCGCGCGGCTACAAGCTGACGCTGACGATGCCCGAAACGATGAGCCTCGAGCGCCGCAAGGTGCTGGCGGCGTTCGGCGCGGAGCTCGTGCTGACGCCCGGCCCGGAGGGGATGCGGGGTGCGATCGGCAGGGCGGAAGCGATCCAGGCGTCGGACCCCGGCCGCTACTTCATGCCGCAGCAGTTCCGGAACCCGGCCAACCCCGCGATCCACGAGCGCACGACGGGTCCCGAGATCTGGAACGACACCGACGGCGCGATCGACGTGCTGGTCGCGGGCGTCGGCACCGGCGGGACGATCACCGGCGTCTCCCGCTTCATCAAGAACGTCCGCCAGAAGCCGATCCTCTCGGTCGCGGTGGAGCCTGCCGGCAGCCCGGTGATCACGCAGACACTCGCGAAGCACGAGCTCAAGCCCGCGCCGCACAAGATCCAGGGAATCGGGGCGGGGTTCGTGCCGGAGAACCTCGACCTGGCGGTGGTCGACCGGGTGGAGACGGTCACCGACGACGAGGCGATCGAGACCGCACGGCAGCTCGCGCTGCAGGAAGGCATCCTGTGCGGCATCTCGTGCGGTGCGGCGGCCGCGGTCGCGCTGCGCATCGGGCGTGAGCCCGAGATGGCGGGCAAGACGATCGTGGTCGTGCTGCCGGATTCGGGCGAGCGCTACCTGTCCAGCGTGCTCTACAGCTGAAGCGAAAGACGCGAGGTGCTGGTGCGATTCCGTTCCCACACGCTGATCGCCGCCCTCGTCGCGGGCGCGCTGCTCGCCGGCTGCGCGACGCAAGGGCTGATCGCCGGACGCGCCACGCCCCCGAACCAGCCGAGCGCGCCGGCAACGCCGGTGACGTTCAGCTTCTCGGGAAGGGGCACCGGCATGGGGGGAACGCTCTCGGTGACCTTGCCCGACGGCGAGACCTTCTCCGGCCGCTACCTGCAGGTGAAGGGAGCAGCGACCGGGAACACGGTCGGGTTCGGCGGCACCGGGGTAGGCTGGTGGGGCGGCGCAGGGTGGGGCGGTGGCGACTGGGCGACCTTCGTCCAGACGTACTCGGGCACGGCCGTCGCGATGCTCTTCGGCGATCGAGGCCACACCATGCAATGCCGCTTTTTCCTCGTCAGCCCGCGGAGCGGCTTTCACGCGGGCGGCATCGGTCAGTGCCAGACGTCCGATGGCCAGCACGTCGACGCCCAGTTCTGAGTGACGCCCGGCGCCTCCGCCCGTCCTCGGGAAGGCAACGGACCTCGCAGCGCGCCCGGCCCGGAGAGCCGTGCGCCCGGTGGGGCGTGACGCAGGGCCTCTACCAGCTCGCGGTCTGCGACGTCTCGCCCTGGATGGCGTTCGCGAGGCGGACGGCGAGCTGGCCGTCGAGCTTCTCGAGGCGTGCGAGGACCTTGCGCGCGTCGTCGAGACGGCCCATCGCGACGTAGGTCTCGCCGAGGTACTCGAGCGCCTTCGGGTAGCTCGGACGCAGCTTCAGCGCCTCGTCGTACGCGAGCAGCGCTGCGTCGTAACGGCGCTGCATCTTGAGTGCGTGGCCGAGGCCGTTCCACGCCTCGGGGATCTGGCGGTCGGCGCGGAGCGCTGCCCGGTACCGCTCCTCCGCGCCCTGCCAGTCGCCCAAGTTCGACCGCGCGATACCCTCGTTGGTGAGCAGCGCCGCGGTGGCGGCGAGCCCCGGCGAGCTGGTCGGTTTGGGCGCCGGTACCGGGTCGTCGCCGGCGGCGAAGGCGGGCAGGGTGCCGAGCGCGAGCGACACGGCTGCAGCGAGTGCGATCCGCGGACCGATCGAGCGGACGAATGCGGTGAGTGCGTTCATGGCTCGAGCCGACCACGAGTGGCGCCCTCGTGCAAGCGCGCGCGGCGCCCGCGGCCCATCATTTCGATGCTTGCGCGGTGTTCGCCAGCTCGGGCCACAGCTCGAGCGCCGTGCCGCCGAGGAACCGCGCGCGGTCGCCCTCCCCGAGGCCGGCCGCCGCGCGCCGGGCGAGCTGCACCATGTCGGCGTAGGCCCGATCGTGCGTCTGCGAGTAGTCCGAGCCCCACGCGAGGCGCGCCGCGCCGAAGCCCGCCGCCAGGTGCTCGACGAGGGCCGCCGGGCCTGCCGGGTCCTTCTCGGCGACGCGCAGCACGTGGGTCGTGACCTTGAGGCGGAGGTTGGGGAACGCCGCGAGCTCCGCGAGAGCGTTCGCCCGCTCGTAGGGCGGACCGCCGCGGAGATCGGGGAAGCCGCAGTGGTCGAGCGCCACCGCCACGTCGTCGAAGCGGCGGAGAGCGCGCGCGAGCTTCGCGATCTGTCGTGACAGGATCGTGACCACGACCGGAATGCGAAGCCGGCGCGCTTCCTCCCAGACCGCAATCCCCGGGTCCTCGTCGAGCCAGGTGGACTCGGGGGTCGTCACGGTGAAGAGGCGCACACCGCGTGCGCCGCGCTCCTCGACGAGCATGCGCAGGGTCGCGGCCGCGCCAGGGGCGAGCGGATCGACGCACACCACGCTCGCGAAGCGCCGGGGCGCGACGCCTGCGGCGTCGACGGTGTACGCGTTGTCGTACGAGTAGGCACCGACGCCCTGCACCAGCAGCGCCGCCCCGACACCGGCTTCGTCCATGCGCGCGAGCAGGTCCTCGCCCGACACCGGGACGTCGCGGAACCACGCCGCCTGCTTGCGCTCGGCACCGACGCCCTGGTCGAGCCCGTATGGCCTGAGGGGGTATCGACTCTCGTCGCTGGCGACGACGTGCGTGTGCGAATCGACGATCACGGGGCTCGCGCTAGCGCGTCCGCGCGCGCCGCGTCGGCGACGTGACGCCGCGCTGGTGCTTGCGGACGCTCGTCCGCCGCGTCTGTGTGCGCGCCGCGACCGAAGTCCGGTACGTCGTCGGCGAGCCCCCCGACCAGCGCGCGAACGCCTTCGAGAACGACGCGACCTCGGCGAAGCCGAGGCTCCGCGCGACGGTCTCGACCTTCATCGACCGGTCCGAGAGCAACGCTTGCGAGAGCTCCGCGCGCACGTCGTCGCGCACCTCCTTGAACGTGAGGCCTTCGTGCTCGAGCTGGCGCTGCAACGTCCGCTCGCTCACGTGCAGGCGCCGCGCGACGCCGGTGCGCTGCGGCGTTGCGCCCGCCGCGAGGATCTGGCGTACCGCGTGCGCGACCCGCTCGCGTGCCGTGGCAGCGGTGACCGTCGTGAGGAGCGCCTGGCTCATCTTCTCGAGCTGCAAGGCGATCAGGCGGTTCGCCGCGAGCGGCCGGCTCTCGAGCGTCGTGAGCGCAAATCGCACCGCGCTGACGCGCCGGTCGAAGCGCACCGGGCAACCGAAGGCGAGCTCGGTCGCGCCCGGTGCGCCGAACTCGCGATGGGCGAGGTCGATGCCGAGCGGTGCGAAGCCCGGGATCGCCGCGCGCATGGCGGCGAGGTTTTCCGCGACGATGAAGTCCAGCACGTTGTGGCTCGCGCGGAGCGCGGGCTCGCCGGGGTCGAAGGTCAGCTCGGCGTGGCTCGGGCGCTCGACGAAGCGCACGTCGAGCGTATCGAGGGCGACGCGCGCGAAGCGCACGTAGGCGCGTACCGCCTGTCGCGTGTCGGGACCCGACAGCAGGTGGTAGAACAGCGGGCCGCGCGGACGGAGGTGCTTCAGGGCGTGGGCAGCGACCAGCGGGTCGTCGAGCTCCGCCGCGGCGAGGTCGAAGGCCCGCACCACGGCCTGCGCCGGGATGCGCGCCGCGGGGTCGTCGAGCTGCGGCTGTGCGATGCCGGCACGGTCGCGCAGCGCCGAGGCGTCGGCGCCCAGCGCGCCGAGCGCGATCAGCAGGTCCGCCACCTGGATGCTGCCGACGGTCGCCACGGCGATCCTCTAGACCGATCGACCCGAATCGACAACAGATTGGCCCGAACGAGCAACGGCCCGGCGGCCCGTCGATCGTAAAGTACCCGCGTGGACGGGAGCGGAACCGGGACGCTCGAGCACCTGATGGCGGGTGGCAGCATGATGCCCGCGCAGGCGCCCACGTGGTGCTTCTGGTCGCCCGAGAAGCGCCTCGCCGGCGCCGTCCTCGCGGACGCGCTGATCGAGGTTCGCGACCACCGCGCAGACCCGAAGTACCGGCGTCTCATCGCGGAGGATCTGGCCTGGATCGGCTCGAACGACGCGCGGAAGCCCTACTCGTTCGTCCGGCTCTGCCAGCTGCTGAACATCGAGCCGGTGTGGGTCCGCGAGACCGTGCATCGCTGGATGGCCGACGCGCCCGCGCATCCGTGCAAGGTCCGACCGACCGTGACGCCGCTCGACGCGGCGCCCCGTCGGCGCCGCGTGCGTGGTCCGAAGCCGGTCCTGCGCACGGTCGATCAGGCCCAGCGCCAACTGGCGGATTGACCGGGGGATCCGGCGGGCGGTATCCCTCCGGCATGCCCACGATCGAGGTTCTCGACCCCCGCGGGGCGCTGCGCGTGACCGAGCAGCCGCTCGCGAATCGGAACGGCAAGCTCGCGCGCACCCGCATCGGCTTCCTCTCCAACAAGAAGGCCAACGCGACGCTCCTCCTGCAGGAGATCGAGCGGCTGCTGCACGAGCGCTTCGGCGACTTCGAGGCGATCTACGGCGAGAAGGGTGCGGCCGTGCCCGTGCCGCCGGAGTTCCTCGCCGAGCTCGAGACCTGCTCCGCGGTGCTGACCGGCATGGCCGACTGCGGCTCGTGCACGTCGTGGAGCCTGCACGACGCGGTCGTGCTGGAAGGGAAGGGCATCCCGAGCGTGCTGCTGTGCACCGACGAGTTCGCGCCACTCGCGCGCGCCGAATCCGTCGCCAAGGGCATGGGCGGGCTGCCGCTGGCGGTGATCCCGCACCCGCTCGCCGACAACCGCCCGCACGAGGTGCGCACCAAGGCCGAGCGCATCGCCGACGAGATCGTCGCGATCCTGACGCGCGACGCGAGCGAGCTCGACGCGCAGTACCGCCCGCTCTACCACCGCCTCGCGCAGACGCGCCTGAAGCAGAGCGCCACCTGCGTCGACGACGTGTGCATCGCGGACCCGTCCGGCGGCGCGGTGCAGCCGGCCGCCTGACGCCGTGTCGGACGCCCGCCGCATCGCGCTCGACGACGACCTCGACGCGATCGAGGACTGGTTCCACGAGCAGGGCCTGACCGACGGTCTGCCGATCGTCCCGCCGACGTCGGAGCGCGTCGCGCGCATGCTGGCCGCCACCGACTTCGAGCCGTCCGACGAGCTCGGCCTCATGGGGCCGAAGTGGGGCGTCGCGACCATCGAGACGCTGGCGATCAACGCGGTGATGGCGGGCTGCACGCCCGCGTACTTCCCGGTCGTGATCGCCGCGATCCAGGCGATGCTCGAGGAGAAGTTCAACCTGTACGCGGTGCAGGCGACCACGCACCCGTGCGCGCCCCTGGTCATCGTCAACGGTCCGCTCGCGGCGGAGCTCGGCATCAACGCGCGCTACAACGTGTTCGGGCAGGGCTTCCGCGCCAACGCGACGATCGGTCGCGCGATCCGGCTCGCGCTGATCAACGTCGGCGGCGGCGCGCCCGGCGTGCTCGACCGTGCGACGCACGGCATGCCGTCGAAGTACTCGTTCTGCATCGCGGAGAACGAGGAGGAGAACCCGTGGCAGCCGCTGCACGTCGAGCGCGGCTTCGCACCCGAGGTCAGCACGGTCACGATCGGCGCGTGCGAGAACCCGCACAACCTGAACGACCACATCTCGAACACGTCCGACGGCATCCTGACGATGATCTGCAGCTCGATCGCCGCGATCGGCACCAACAACGCCTACCTCTACGGCGAGCCGATCCTCTGCCTCGGCCCGGAGCACGCCTCGATCCTCGCCCGCGACGGCTACGACAAGACGAAGATCCGCCGGCACCTCTTCGAGCACGCGCGCATCCCTCGCGTGCAGTGGCAGAGTGCCGGCATGTTCGGCATGCCGGGCTCGGGCAACAACCACTTTCCCGACGCAGATGCGCTGCCGATGTTCCGCAAGCCGGAGTACCTGATGATCATCGTCGCCGGCGGCGCGGGACGGCACTCGGTGTGGCTGCCGACCTTCGGCGCCGGCTCGCGCTCGGTGACGCGTCCCATCGCGCGCCGCGACGGCACGCCGCTCCGCTCGACGGCCGAGGCGCGTCGGGTCTGAGGTCGGCGTGACGCGTGGCTCCTCCCCCGCGCGCGCCCGTTCGCTGGCGTGCGCCCTGCTCGCGCTGGCGCTGGCCCTGCCGGCCGCTGCCGCACGCGCGCAGTCCGGCTCCCACGACTGGTCGCAGGCGACGGAGATCGCGCCCGGCGTCCTGTTCGCGAAGGTGTCGGTGACCGTGCCGCGGCGTCTCGACGTGCACTGCCTGCGCGTGGACGGCGCGAATCCCTGGGTCGAGTTCGCGACCACCGGCCGGGCCCCCGGCTGGGTTCCGGGCACGACCGAGACCATCCGCAAGACGACGCGGAACTTCGTCCGCGAGAACCGTGCCGCGGGGCGCGACGCGGTGGCGGCGATCAACGGCGATGCCTTCCAGCCGTGGCCCGCGCCGTTCGCGCAGGAGTCGCCGACCGACCTGCTCGGCCTCGCGGTGTCGGACAGCGTCGTGGTGTCGCCGCCGAGCGGCGAGCCGTCGTTCGTCGTGTTCGACGACGGCAGCATGGCGATCACTCCGGGGCTCGCGGACCTCACGGGGGTCGCGGTCGCGGTGAGCGGCTTCGGCTTCGTGCTCGACGACGGCGCGGTGCTGCCCGGCGGTACCGACCGGCACCCGCGCACCGGCATCGGCCTCTCCGCCGACGCGCGCCACGCCTACCTGCTGGTGATCGACGGACGCCGGCACGCGAGCCAGGGCGCGACCACCGCCGAGGTCGGTGCGTGGCTCGCGCACTTCGGCGCCCACGAGGGGCTGAACCTCGACGGCGGCGGCTCGGCCACCATGGCGCGCCACGATCCGGTCGCCGCCGGCGACGGCGTCGCGCTGCTCAACAACCCGGTCGGCAACGGCTTCGACTGGCTGCTGTTCGACGAGAGCGTCGAGCTCTCCTCGTACGTGCCCTCGGAGCGGGCCAACGGCAACAACCTCGCCGTGGTGCGCGCCGCCGACCGCGACGGCGACCTGCTGCCCGAGCGGGCCGAGACCGCTCTGGGGACGGACCCTGACGACCCCGACAGCGACGGTGACGGCGTCGGCGACGGCGACGAGGTTGCCGCCGGCACCGACCCGAGCGCCGCACCGGCCTGCCCATCCGGGCCGCGCGCGGACTGTCTCGCGTCCGAAGCGCCGGGTGCGTCGACCCTGCGGCTGCTCGACTCGACGGCGCCGGGACGCGACACGCTGGTGTGGCGCTACGCGCGCGGTGCCGCGACCCCCGCCGCGGCGCTGGGTGATCCCACGACGCGCACCCCGTACGTCACCTGTGTCTTCGACGCCTCGGCGCGGCCACAGCCGATCCTCGCGGCGCTCATCCCCGCGGGCAACACCTGGGCCTGCCCGCGCGGTGACTGCTGGCACGCGACCGCGTCCGGCGGGTTCCTCTTCCGCGACCGCAGGGGGACGCCGGACGGCGTCCGCACGGCGCGCCTCGTGCCGGGCGACGCCGGGCGCAGCGCGATCACGGTGCAGGCTGTCGGCTCGTGGTTCGCCACCGCAGGCCCGGCTGGCGCACCGTCGCTGCCGCTCGCGCTTCCCGTGCGCGTGCAGACGATGCACCCCGGCGGTGCCTGCTGGGAGGCGACGTTCTCGACCGCGCGGGCGAGCACCGCGCGCGACCTGCGCGCCCGCGCGGACTGAGCACGAGCGCGCCCGCAGCGGAACGCGCATCCTTTGCGCGTCCGCCGGCTTTGCGCGACAACTGCTCGCAGAGTTCGCGACGCACCGTCGCGGCGGAGGAGGCCGTCATGCCCAAGGGCGAGCAGAAGAAAGCGACCACCAACAAGCCGAAGCTCACCGCCAAGGAGAAGGCAAAGAAGAAGGCGAAGAAGAAGGCCGGCAAGTCCTGAGGCCGGACGCGGGACGCACCGGCGCCACGCGCCGGTGCCGCTCTCGCGCAGGGAGTGAACGAAGCCATGTCCGAAGAGCCGGTCGACGTCCTGATCATCGGCGCCGGCGCGTCCGGCGCGGCGCTCGCGTGGAGCCTCGCCGAGACGCGCATGAACATCCTCTGCCTCGAGCAGGGCGACTGGGTGAAGTCGGGCGACTACCCGAGCAACCAGACCGACTGGGAGCTGCGCCGGCTCGGCGATTTCGGCTTCAGCCCGAACGACCGCAAGCTCGCGTCGGACTACCCGGTCAACGACTCCGAGTCGCCGATCGCCGCGTCGATGTACAACGGCGTCGGCGGCAGCACGATCCTGTTCGCGGCGCACTTCCCGCGCCTGCACCCGTCGGACTTCCGCGTACGCACGCTGGACGGCGTCGGCAGCGACTGGCCGCTCGACTACCGCTCTCTCGCGCCGTGGTACGACCTGAACGAGCGCATGACCGGCGTGTCCGGGCTCGAGGGCGATCCCGCCTACCCGCAGGATCCGCCGAAGCGCCCGCCGCTGCCGCCGCTGCCGCTGGGCCAGCTCGGCGAGACGCTGGCGCGCGGCTTCAACCGCCTCGGCTGGCACTGGTGGCCGTCGGACTCGGCGATCATCAGCGAGGACTACGAGGGGCGCGGTGCGTGCATCAACGCCGGCACCTGCATCACCGGCTGCGCGCAGGGGGCGAAGTCGAGCAGCGACGTCACCTACTGGCCGATCGCGCTGCGCAGCGGTGTGCGCATCCGCACGCGCGCCCGTGTGCGCGAGATCACGCTCGGCAGCAACGGTCTCGCCGACGGCGTGATCTACTACGACGAGAACGACCGCGAGCAGCGCCAGAAGGCGCACGTCGTGGTGGTCGCGTGCAACGGCATCGGCACGCCGCGGCTGCTGCTGAACTCGAAGTCGAAGGAGTTCCCCGACGGCCTCGCGAACCGCAGCGGACTCGTCGGGAAGAACCTGATGTTCCACCCGTACGCGATGGCGACCGGTGTCTTCGACCAGCCGCTCGAGGGCTACAAGGGCGCCATCGGCTGCTGCATCATGAGCCAGGAGTTCTACGAGACCGACGCACGACGCGACTTCGTGCGCGGCTACTCGTTCGAGATCCTGCGCGGGCTCGGCCCGATGTTCACGGCCCTCATGGGCATGGGCTGGGGTGCGGTCCCGTGGGGCAAGGATCACCACGGCGCCTACGCCGACCTCTTCGACCGCACCGCCGGCATGGTGGTGATCGGCGAGGACCTGCCCGAGGAGTGCAACAGCATCACGCTCGACCCCGACCTGAAGGACGCGAACGGCATCCCCGCCCCGAAGATCAACTACCGGCTCGGCGAGAACAGCCGGAAGCTCATGGCGCACGGCGTCGCGCGGGCACGGGAGGTCCTCGAGGCTTCGGGTGCGCGCAAGGTCATCGAGGAGCCGCTGCTGCGCGTCGCCGGCTGGCACCTGATGGGCACCGCGCGCATGGGGCGTGACCCGAAGACCTCGGTGGTCAACGAGTGGGGCCGCTGCCACGACGTCAAGAACCTGTTTCTCATCGACGGCAGCATCTTCCCGACCGCGGGTGCGGTGAACCCGACCAACACCATCCAGGCGCTGGCGCTGCACGTCGCCGACACGATGAAGAAGAACCTCGCGAACCTCTTCGAGTGAGGCGGCGCGGAACCGAGCGGAGCAGCATGACCATGACCGAACTCCACCCGTTCTCCGCGCACGAGCTCGACACGCTGGCCGCCGTCCTCGACCAGGTCATCCCGCCGAGCGCCGACGGTCGCCTGCCGGGCGCGGGATTCATCGCGCACGGCGAGCGCTTCGGCACCATCGTCGGTCTGCTGCCCGGGCTCGATCTGGGCCTCGCCGGCGGGCTCGCCGCGTGCGACGAGCAGGCGCGCAAGCGCGGGGCGGCGGATTACGTCGCGCTGGCCGACGCCGAGCGGCTCGCGGTGCTGAACGACGTCGCGGCGATCGACGCGGGCTTCGTGCCGAGCCTCATGTTCCTCGCGTACTCGACCTACTACGTCGAGGACCGGGTGATCGCCGGGCTCGACCTCGAGCCGCGCCCACCGCACCCGCAGGGCTTCGCGATGCCGGAGAACGACCTCGGCCTGCTGGACCCGGTGCGTGCGCGGGGCCGGCTCTGGCGCGACGCGTGAGATCGTGACCGGCTCGGGCGCGACGCGCGACGTCGTGTCCGCCGCTCAGCGTTTCACGAGCTTCATCTTCCAGCCTTCCGGCGGGATCGGGATCCGGATCCGTTTGCCCGGACGCCGTTGCTCGAAGCGCTCCGCGTGCCGTGGAAACTCGAGATCGGCGCGCGGCGCGGCGCGCCAGTCGAGCGGTACGCCGATCAGCAGCACGGCGACGAGCGCGAGGCGTGCCGTGTCTCTCGCGCTCGCCGCCGGGTCGGCGCACGCGCTCCACAGCAGGACCGCGAGCCAGCCGAGGATCGCCGGCGCCACGTAGCGGCCGCCGACGTTCGGCAGGCGCAACCCGTCCCAGCGCGGCACCGCGCTCAGCACCGGACTCGATAGCGCGGCGGCGAGGGCGAGCGTCGCGAACAGCACGAAGAGGCGCAGCGGCGCCGAGCGCGAGACCCTCAGCGTGTGCACGAGGAGTGCGAGACCGCCGATCGCTGCGAGCAGCGGCACGACCGCGAACGACCATCCGCCGTCCAGGAACAGTCGCTCGTAGAACTTCACGCCGAACATGCCCGCGAGGAACACCTGTCCGCCGATGATCTGCACCAGGCGCACGACCGTCGCGCCGAGCGCGGTGTGCTCGCGGCCCGCGCCGCCGGTCGCGAGGTAGACGGAGAGCTGGATGGTCGCCGGCACGAGAATGGTGCCGAGGACGACGAGCCGCCAGTGGTGCCGGTCACGGAGCCAGGCGAGCGTCGCGACCGGCACCAGCAACACGCAGGTTGGCCCGCTGAGCCCGCCGAGCAGCAGTGCGCCGACGTCGAAGGTGGCCCAGGCCCGCGTCGGCGGTGCGTCGGCGAGCACGATCAGCAGCGACAGCAGCGCAAGGTGCGTCTGCGCGTTGGTCACGTTGCTCTGGATCTCGAAGCCGTTCGGCGCGCCGATCCACAAGACTGCCGCGAGCAGCCGGAGGCGCCGGTCGGGGATCACGGACGCGAGCCGTGACGACGCGAGGAAGAACGGTGCCAGCGCCTGCGCGAGGACCGCGGCCACGTTGAACACCAGCGGGGCGTCGCGGAACGGCACCAGCAGGCTCACCGCCGCGACCAGACGCGAGAACGTCTGCACGTAGCCGGTCCACGGCGAGAGCAGCGCGGACAGCGCACCATGGTTGTAGGCCTGCGCGAACCAGACGGTGCCGTCCTCGGCCCAGAACTGCGGGTTGGTGATCCCGTCCGGGCGCCGCGACGCGACGAGCATCACCGCGGCGAGGTAGAGCAGCAGGCCGCGTGCGAGCGCGACGCGGCCACCCGGTACGGTGGTCGCTGCCGCGGCAACCCGCGGTGACGTGCCGGCGGTGACGGTCGTCACGTGCACGAGCTCGGGCCGGTGACCACGGCGGCAGCGGGCGGTCAGCGCCGCTCGCCGCCGCCCTTGTCCTCGAGATCGGCCCAGCGCGCGTAGAGACGATCGACCTCGTCCTGTGCGTCCTGCAGCGCCCGGTAGCGCGTCGCCAGCTCGTCCGCGCGGCTCGCGACCGCGGGGTCGGCCGCCGCCCGCTGCGCCGCCTCCAGCGCGGCTTCGGCCCCGAGGATGCGCTCCTCCATCGCGTCCCACTCGCGTTGCTCGTTGTACGACAGACGCTTGACGGGTGGCGCGACCTTCGCGGGCGCGGCCGGTGCCGCGCGACGCCCGCCGGAGGCCTGCGCGCGCGCATCGTCCTCCACTGCGCGTCGCGCCTCCATCGCCTGTGCTGCGTCGGCGAAGCGCCCGGCTCCGCCGCGTCCATCGAGCGCCAGAACCGTGGTGGAGACGCGGTCGAAGAGGAAGCGGTCGTGCGTCACCAGCACCAGCGCGCCGGGGAAGTCGAGCAGGTTCTCCTCGAGGGCTTCCAGCGTATCGAGGTCGAGGTCGTTGGTCGGCTCGTCGAGGATCAACAGGTCCGCCGGGCGCAGCATGAGGCGTGCGATCAGCACGCGCGCGCGCTCGCCACCCGACATGCGGCCGATCGGCATCTCGAGCATCTCGCTGCCGAACAGGAACCGCTTCGCCCAGGTCGCCACGTGCAGAGGCCGGTCGCGAAAGATCACCTGGTCACCGTCGGGCGCGAGCGTGCGCTTGAGCGTCACGGCGGGATCGAGCTGCTCGCGGTCCTGGTCGAAGTACACCACGCGCAGGTCGTCGGCGCGCGTGACCGTCCCGGCGTCGGGCGCGATCTCCCCGGACAGGAGCTTCAGGAGCGTCGACTTGCCGCTGCCGTTGGGGCCCATGAGTCCGAGCCGCATGCCCGCGGTGATCACCAGGTCGAGGCCGGACAGGATCGACCGATCGCCGTAGCGCTTGACGAGGCTCTCGATCACGACCAGACGGCGGGTCTTACGCTCGGACGCGCTGAACTCGATCGCCGCCGTGCGCTCGCGGCCACGCTCGCGCACGTCCCGCAGCTCGTCCTTCAGACGCTCCGCCTCGTCGATCCGCGCGTGCGCCTTGGTCGTGCGGGCCTTGGGGCCGCGCTGCAACCACTCGATCTCGCGCCGCACGCGATTCGCGAGCGCCTCCTCGTGGCGTGAGAACGCCTCGAGCAGCTCCGCCTTGCGCGCGAGGAACTCGGGATAGGTGCCGCTCGAGTCGAGCAGCCCGCCGGGGTGGCGACGGTTCAGCTCGAGGATGCGGCTCGCGACGTTCGACAGGAACGCGCGGTCGTGGCTGACCGCGAGCCACGCGAAGGTCTCGCCGCGCAGCAGGCGCTCGAGCCACAGAATCCCGTCGAGGTCGAGGTGGTTGGTCGGCTCGTCGAGCAGGACGACGTCCGGGTTGACGACCAGCGCGCAGGCGATCGAGAGCCGTTTCCGCCAGCCGCCCGAGAGCGTCTCGACGCGCGCGGCAGCGTCGCGGAACCCCATCTTGCCGAGGATGACCGCGATGCGCTGGTGGCGCTCGACGTCCTCGACCTGCTCGCCCGCCAGGGCCGCAACGATGACCTCCTCGACGGTCCGGTCCGTCGGGAACTCCTCGTGCTGCGCGACGTACGCGAGCTTGACCTGCCGGCGCAGCGAGACGGTGCCGGTGTCGGGGGACTCGATCCCGGCGAGGATCTTGACGAGGGTCGACTTGCCGCTGCCGTTCGGTCCGACGAGCCCCGCGCGATCACCGGCGAAGAGACCGAACGAGAGCTCGGAGAAGAGTGGAGCGGCACCGTACGCCTTGCCGATTCCCTGGCAGCTCAGCAGCAGCATGCGCCCGGATGCGAAGCGAATGCGGGCGGCGCCCGCAACCGCTGCCACCGCCTCGTGCTGCCGGAGGCGCGTGCGTCAGCCGCGCGTACTCTCGAGCAGCGCCACCTCGACCGCCTCGCCCATGCAGTGCAGGCGCACCCGGCCGAGCAGCGTGGCCCCGGTGCCGTCCACGAGCGCGGCGCCTTCGGCGACCTCGGGCAACGAGAGCCTGCTCGGGCCGGGCACCAGCGGCTTCAGGTTGCCGCCGGTGATGTTCACCAGCTCGGACAGCGCGTCGCGCGTGTCGCTCTCGCTCGCGGTGCCGTCGGGCACGGCGAACAGGATCGCGGTCGCGTGGCTCGCGAGCGCCGGCGTGCAGGATACGGTCACGGTGCCGTCGAAAGCGCCGGTGATGCGGACCACGCCGGAGAGCATTCCGGCGTCGCCCGCGGCCGGCCCGTCGCGGTCCACCGGCTCGGCGTCCAGGCCCAGGACGGTGGTGAAGACCATCCGGGCGATCTCGGTGATCTGCTCCTCAAGCGGCGGCATGTCCGGCCCCCCTGCGCTCGGTGCCGTCGCGGATGCGGTAGCAACCGGTCTTCTCGAACTGGAGCCGTTCGAAGGCCTCGTCCAGGTTCATCGTGGTCTCGGCGCCGCCGAGGAACAGGTAGCCGTCCGGACGCATCACCTGGCGAATCTTGGCGAGAATGCTCTTCTTGGTGGGAACGTCGAAGTAGATGAGCACGTTGCGCAGGAATACGACGTCGGCGCGCGGCATGTTGGGCCACGCCTCGATGAGGTTGAGCTCGCGGAACGTGATCATGTTCCGCACCGGATCGCTCACCTGCCACTCGAGACCTTGGCGCGAGAAGTGGCGCACCAGATGGCCGGCGGGCAGTCCGCGGTTCACCTCGAGCTGCGAGAACACCCCGCGCTTCGCACGGTCGAGGATGTCGGTCGAGAGGTCCGTCGCGAGGATCTGCAGCCGCCAGCTGGCGAGCTCCGGGAAGCTGTCGCGCAGGAGCATCGCGATCGAGTACGGCTCCTGGCCGCTCGAGCACGCGCCGCACCAGACCGTCAGCGCACGTTCCGCCGAGCGCGACTTCATCAGCTGGGGCATGATCTGCTTCTTGAAGGCCTCGAACGGATGCACGTCGCGGAAGAAGGACGTCTCGTTGGTGGTCATCGCCTCGATGACCGTGCGGTGCAGCTCCCCGAAGCGCTCGGTACGCAGGCGCGACACCAGCTCCCCCAGCGATTTGAGGTTCTGCTTGCGCACGATCGGTGTCAGGCGAGAGTCGACCAGGTACGTCTTGCTCGGCTCGAGGACGATCGCCGACCGTTCCTTCACGAGAGTCCGGACGTAGTCGAAGTCCGTGGGGCTGAGGCTCATCGGGCGCTGGGTCCTTTCATCGAGCTTGGCGGAACGGAGCGGACGCGCGGCCGCTGCGAATTCGAGTCACGATCTCCGTCGCGATCGACGGCAGCGGGACTACCCGGTCGGCAAGTCCCGCGCGGGCGACGAAGCCGGGCATGCCCCAGACGACGCTGGTCGCCTCGTCCTGCGCCAGCACCTGTCCTCCGGCGTCGCGGACGTGCTCGCAGCCGCGCAGCCCGTCCTGCCCCATGCCGGTCAGGATGACGCCGAGCGTGCCCGCCCCGTAGGCGGCGACGACGCTGCGGAAGAGCACGTCGACCGCGGGGCGACAGGAGTTCTCGGGAGGGTCGTCGTTGACGGCGAGCGCGACCCGCTTGCCGTTGCGCACGACCGTCATGTGGTGTCCGCCCGGGGCGATGTACACCTCTCCTGGACGCAGCTCCGCTCCCGCCACTCCTTCGCGCACGTCCAGTGCCGACTGTCCGTCGAGACGCTCGGCGAGGAGGCGGGTGAACAGTGGCGGCATGTGCTGGACCACCACGATCGGGACTGGCAGGTCACCTGGGATGTGCGGCATCAGCTCGGCGAGCGCGTTCGGCCCCCCGGTCGACACGCCGATCGCAACGATCTCGACCGGGGCGTTGGCTCGCGGAGCGGCCGCCCGCCGCGCCAGCGGGACGACCGGGGCCGTCGTCGGCGCGGCCCCCGGAGGGACGGTGCGGAGTGCCGGCGGCGGAGCGGTCGCGCCGATCGCCCGCCCCGTCAGCTGCTTGATCTTCGGGACCAGGTCGTCGCGCACACGCTGCATCGCGATCGTCACGCTGCCGCAGGTCGATGGCTTGGTGACGTAGTCGTTCGCGCCGGCGGTGAGCGCGTCGAGCGTCGCGGCGGCCCCACGCTCGGTCAGCGTACTGAACATGATCACCGGCAGCTTCGGCCAGGTCTTCCGGATCTCGACGAGCGTCTCGAGCCCGTTCAGCTCGGGCATCTCGACGTCCAGCGTCACCACGTCGGGGTTGACCTGCGGGATCTTCGCGAGCGCGATGCGGCCGTTCGCCGCGGCACCCACCACCTCGATGTCCGGGTCTCCGGCGAGGCTGTCGCTCAGCAGCCGTCGGATGACGACCGCGTCGTCGACGATCAGGACGCGGATCTTCGCCATGGTGTCACGGGTGCTCGATGCTCAGCAGGTCGAGCTTCTCGACCAGGGCCTCGCGCGTGAACGGCTTCATGAGGTACTCGTTCGCGCCCGCTTCGAGTGCCGCGACCATCTGCGAGCACTCCGTCTCCGTCGTCACCATCATGACGAGCACGTCCTTGTACGTGTCGTCCTGGCGCAGCGAGCGCACGAACTCGAGCCCGTTCATCTCGGGCATGTTCCAGTCCACGAGCGCGATCGTCGGTGGAGCGCCCTCGCGGATGCGCTCGAGCGCGTCCTTGCCGTGGCATGCCTCCGTGACCTCGAAGCCGAGGTCACGGAGCATGCGGCCCATGAGCGCGCGGAGCGCTCGCGAATCGTCGATCACCAGGGCTCGAACCATCGCTCCATCCTTCGTCAGGCGACTCCGGCCGTGAGGGGCGCATCGGATGCGGGATCCCCGAGCCAGTGGTTCATGCTGCGGCTCGGTGCGTCGTCGGTCTTCCAGCCCGCGGAATGTGGCTTCGGCGCGTTCTCCGGTCGGTACTTGAAGCGCCCGACCAGACTCTGCAGCTCGGACGCCATGCGGGCGAGCTCGCCTGCGGCCTGCTGCGCGTCGTTCGCGCCGCTGTTGGTGCTCGCCGCCGCCTCTGCGACGCCGGTGATGTTCTGCGCGATCTCGGCGCTGCCCTTTGCCGCTTCGGTGACGTTGCGGCCGATCTCGTTGGTGGTCGCGCTCTGCTCCTCGACCGCGCTCGCAATGGTGTTCGAGATGTCGTTGATCGTGGTGATGATGGTGCCGATGTCGGCGATTGCCGCCACGGCGCCGCTGGCGTCGGCCTGGATCGCCTGGATCTTCTGCGAGATGTCCTCGGTCGCCTTCGCGGTCTCCTTGGCGAGCTCCTTCACCTCGTTCGCGACGACGGCGAAGCCCTTACCCGACTCGCCGGCGCGCGCCGCCTCGATGGTCGCGTTGAGCGCCAGCAGGTTCGTCTGCTCGGCGATCGATGTGATCACCCGGATCACCTTGCCGATCTCGGAGCTGGATTCGCCGAGACGTTCCATGGTCGCGTTGGTCGAGTCGGCCGCCGTCACGGCGGCGGTCGCGACGCGCGCGGCCTCGGTTGCGTTCTTCGCGATCTCCTTGATGCTCGCGTTCATCTCGTCGGCACCGGTCGAGACGGTCTCGACGTTGCGGCTGACCTGCTCGGACGCGGCCGAAACGACGCTCGCCTGCGCCGATGTCTCCTCGGCATTGCAGCTCATCTGCGCGCTGACCGACGCGAGCTCCTCGGATGCGCCCGCGAGCGCCTGCGAGTTCTCGGCGATCGATGCGATGGCGGAGCGCATGCTCGCGATCGCGCGATTGGTCGCCTTCGCGAGCGTGCCCATCTCGTCGGTGCTCTTGCTGTCGAGGTGCTGCGTCAGGTCGCCTTCCGCCACCGCCTCGAGCACCGCGACGGTCTCGGCGAGAGGCCTGGTGATGCCGCCCGCGATGTTGCCGCCGAGCAGCACGGCGATGACCAGCAACCCTGCGACGGCGGCGAAGAAGCCGTAGCTGCCGTACCGGATCGCCGTCGCCGCCCGCTCCTCGCTCTGCAGCGCCTGGGCCTGGGCGAGCTTGACCGTCTCGTTGATCTTCTCGAGGTGCCCCTCGTACTTGTCGCGCAGCGCGCCGGAGCGGATCGCCCCCGCCTTCTGGAGGTCGCCCGCGAGGATCGCCGGCACGAATTCGCCGTCGCGGATGGCGAAGAACTCGACCGCAGGCGCGTAGGACTCGTCGAGGAAGACGTCGCGCAGGCGCCCGGGCTCCAGCGTCTGCTGCCAGAAGGTGTGCCGCGCCTCGTACTCGGCCTGCAGCGCCTTGCCCCGCTCCACGAGCTTCGGCAGCGCCTCGGGCGGGGCGGTCAGCATCTCCGCCGTCACGAGGTAGGGCTCGATCAGGTACGCGGGCCGCGGCAGGATGTCGGCGATCAGATCCTTGCCCTGGACCACGTCTGCATAGAGCGGGCCGCCGACCTGCACGACGCTGCGGTTCCAGTAGGCGTAGGCCATGAAGGCGAGCAAGCCGACCACCAGCACGCCGACGCGCAGGAGGAGCTTCGTTCCGATCTTCAGGTTGCTGAACATTCTTCCGTCCCTCTTTCTCTCTCTCTCTTTCTGGTCTTGCCGTGCGCACGCGCGCACGGATGGGCTCGGGCGCTGCTCGCTGGTCAGGCCTCGCGTTCCGGGCCCGCGCCGTCGATCTGCAGCGTGCGCTCCGTGTCGAGCATCAGCAGCAGCTTGTCGCGCAGCTGGTAGACGCCGCGCACGAGCTCGCGCGTGGTTCCGCGCACCGTCTCGGGCGGCTGCTCGAAGGTCTCGTCGTCGAACTCGAGGACGTCGCCGATCTCGTCGACGAGCAGGCTCACCGCGCCGTCGTCGCCACGCACCACGACGTTCATGGGCAGCTCGCCCTCCGGGCGTGGTCGCAGCTCGAGCCGGCGCCGCAGGTCGATCGCGGTGACGATCTGTCCACGCAGGTTGATGAGCCCCTGCACGACCGGTGAGGCGATCGGGACGCGCGTCATCGGCTGGTAGCGGATGACCTCCTGAACCTTCTCGACCTCGATCCCGAAGAAGAAGCCGTCGAGGTGGAACGTCGCGAGCTGCCGTGTCGTGCCCATGGTCGGTGCTCCTTCGCGTCAGGCCGCCTCGGCGGATGCGAGGTCGGTGTCGTTCATGGCGGCGTCGCAGGCCACGCTGCGCACGAGGCCGCGCACGTCGAGCAGGTCGGTGACCTTCTGCTGGATCACGGCGGAGCCGAGCAGGCCGTGGCGCTGCACGCCGCGGCGGATGTCGAGCCGGTCCTCGACGATGTCGAGGATGCGATCGACGACGATTCCGACGGTGCGGCCCTGCTCGGTCGCGACGACGACGTGGAGCGGGCGCTCGGGCTCGTCCGCGCGCGCGCTGCCGAGCACGTCCGCCAGGCGGACCAGCGGCAGGATCTGTCCCCGGTACTGCACGACCTCCTGGTCCGCCGAGAGCTCGACGGCGTCGCCCGGGAACTCCTCGAGGCGGTCGACGAGGTCGAGCGGGACGGCGAGCCGGCCGCTGTCGCCGACGCCGAGCAGGAGCAGCGTGCGGAGCCGCCCGGCTTCCGCCTCGGCGGCGTCGGAGGCGTGCTCCTCCGCCATCGCGCCCTCGTGGACCTCGGAGACGACGCGAGCGTGCTGAGCGAGGCCGAGGACGTCGAGGATGAGCGCGACCTTGCCGTCGCCCATGATGGTCGCGCCGGCGAACGTCGAGATGCCCTTGAGCTGCTTGCCGAGCGGCTTGACGACGATCTCCTCGGTGTCGCTGATGCCCTCCACGACGAGGCCGAACTGCCGGCCGTCCGCCTGCAGGACCACGATGTTCACCGCGCCGTCTTCGGTGCTCTCGGGAGCTTGGTGTCCGAGCTCGTCCGCGAGATGGACGAGGGGAAGGAGGGTACCGCGGAGACGGTAGACGGGTGCGCCGTGGATGCTCTCGATTGCACGGCGCACCTGGTCGGCCTCGAGGCGGACGAGCTCGAGGAGGCTCACCTGCGGGATCGCATAGCGCTCGCCGCGGCTCGTCACGACCAGCGCCGGGATGATCGCGAGCGTGAGCGGGATCTTGACCTTCAGCGTGGTGCCGTGCCCGACCTTGCTGTGGATGTCGACGGTGCCGCCGATCTTTTCGATATTGGTCTTGACGACGTCCATGCCGACACCGCGACCGGACACGTTGGTGACCTTCTCCGCGGTGGAGAAGCCGGGCAGAAAGATCAGGCCCAGAAGCTCGCGCTCACCCATGCGGGCGATCTGGTCGGGTTGGACGAGGCCGCGCTGCAGAGCCTTCTGCTTGAGCTTCTCGGGGTCGATGCCGCCGCCGTCGTCGGAGATCTCGATGTTGACCTGGCCGCCCTCGTGGAAGGCGCGCATGAGGAGGCGTCCCTCGGCAGGCTTGCCGGCGGCGATGCGCTTTTCCGGGGACTCGATGCCGTGGTCGACGGCGTTGCGGACGACGTGGGTGAGGGGATCCTTGATGGCCTCGATGATGGTCTTGTCCAGCTCCGTGTCGCGGGCCTCCATCTCGACGCGGACCTGCTTGCCGCAGGCGAGGGCGACGTCGCGGACGACGCGAGGGAACTTCGACCAGATGTTGCCGATGGGCTGCATGCGGGTCTTCATGACGCCTTCCTGCAGCTCCGTGGTGATGAGATTGAGGCGCTGGGACGTGGCGACGAAGCTCGAGTCCTGCTGCGTGGAGGTGAACTGGAGGATCTGATTGCGCGCGAGCACGAGCTCGCCGACGAGGTTCATCAGCTTGTCGAGGAGATGGACGTCGACCCGGATGGTCGTGTCCGCCACCGCCGACGCGACCGCCTCGGGCTGCTCGCCCCTGCTCCGCTCGACCGCGACCTGCTCCGGCAGGGCGTCGTGTGCGATCTCGACGGCGGGCGTGCTCTCCGGCACCTCGAGTGCCGCGGTGGCGGTGAGCTTCGTGGCCTCCTGTGCGAGGCTCGGCCGGTCGCCGGCCGGAGAGTCGTCGTCGGTCGGGGTCAGAGCCTCCTGGAGCCGATTGAGGCGCGCGACGAGCTCGGCGTAGTCGTTGTCGCCGTCGCTGCCGGTGCTCTCGATGTCGGCGAGCATGCGGCGAACGGCGTCGACCATGGCGAGGAGCGTGCTGGTGATCTCCGCGTTGAGCGTGAGGCGGCCGTCGCGAAGCCGGCTGAGCAGGTTCTCGCCGACGTGCGCGACGCTCTCGAGCCTGCCGAAGCTCAGAAAGCCGCACGTGCCCTTGATGGTGTGGATCGTCCGGAAGATGCTCGCGAGACGATCCTTCGATGCCGGGTCCTTCTCGAGTGCGACCAGATCGCGATCGAGCTGGTCGAGGCCTTCGTGGCTCTCGACCAGGAACTCGCGGACGACTTCGTCCAGCTCATCGACTGCGGCCATCGTTTCCCTTTCTCGCTCTTGCTTCTGGGCCCGCCGCTCGCGGGATTCCCCTCGTCACGCGGCAAACTCGCCGCTGACGCGGCTCCTGAGCCCGTTCGACAGCCGGGCGATCACGTCGTCCTCGAGCCCGAGCAGCGAGCGGCCGAGCATGATCAGCGCCTCGGCGTCGGGCTTGTCGAAGGACCCGGCGTAGATTTCCTGCAGCTTCGCGACGCTGTTCGAGAAGCAGACCACGTTGCCCAGCGAGAGACGCTCCGAGCTGTCGTACTCGCTCGCGTCGCGGATCGCGCCCGCGACCGCGTCGGGCAGGCGCCACTTCTCCGCCAGCGCGACGCCGATCGGCCGGTGCACCCCCTGCACGACCGCGAGCCAGGTGTCGGCGTTCAGCTTGAATCGTGTCTTGTCGCTCACGCGCTCGACCTCGAGCAGGATCGAGGCCACGATCGGCTTGCCGACGTCGTGCACCAGTCCCGCGAGGTACGCGGCCTCTGCGTCGAGGCCGCCGCCGAGGATGGCCGCGAGATCGCGCGACAGCAGCGCCACCGCCAGCGAGTGCTCCCAGAGCTGTCGCGCCGCCGCCGCGATGCGTTGATCGCGCGAGCGGAACAGCTGCGCCGCCGACGCGTCGAGGACCAGCGCGCGCACGTTCTTCGATCCGAGCCGCGCGGTCGCCTGCTGGATGTTGACGTGGCCTTCGCCGCCGATGCCGGCGCTCGAGGCCTGACGAAGGAGCCGCGTCGCGAGCACGGGATCGCGCTCGATCAGCTTGGCCACTTCGCGCAGATCGACCTCCTCGTTGCGCAGGAGCTCGAGGCACTTGCTGGCCACCTCCGGCAGGCTCGGGATCACGAGAGTGTCGCTCTCCACTCGGTTGAGGACGATGCCGCGCAGAACATCGAGGAGCGTGTCGCTGCCCAACGTGGTGCCTCTTTCGTGCTGCGAAGTCGTCGCTCTGGCGGTTCCAGGGGACGCCGCCTAGTTGACGCTCTCGAACGGGATCTTGGAGGTCTCGGCGAGGCCGGACAGCAGCGAGCCGAGATCGGGCGTGCCGCGCAGCTTGACGTCCAGGCCGAGTCGGGTCGCCTCGTTCGCGACGTCGACCATGAGCTTGATCGCACGCTCGGGACGGAGCGGCATCTTCACTGCGTCGAGCTCGACGTTGTCGAAGCACGCCTCCGCGATCTTCAGCATGTCGGAGCGGACGCGCTGCGAGAGCTTCGAGTAATAGCGATCGAGCCCTTCCTCGCGCCCGGTGTACGCGCTGACGCGCATCGAGCTGCCCTCGACTATCAGGATCTCGCTGGTGTCGAAGTACGAGGCGACGAGCTCGTCGACGAGCTCCTGCCTCAGCGGCTTGAAGAGCACGCCGTCGTAGCCCTCGCGCTTCGCCTCCTCCGTCGCGTTGTCGGTCGTCCGGAGGCAGAGCGTGATCATGGTCGCGCGCGGCTGCAGCGCGCGCATCTGGTTCATCAGTGCTGCGCTGTTCACGTCGGGGATCTGGTTGTCGACGATGACCAGGCGGTACACGCGCTCGCGGACCCGCTGCAGGGCGTCCTGTGCCGAGGAGCAGGCGTCCATCGAGATGTTCTCGGGCAGCAGCGCGCGCAGGCGCTTGTGCACGTTGTCCATGTCGTCGACCAGGAACACGTCGACGAAGCGGCGCGCGCCCGGTTCCCCCGCGGGCTCGCCGGCGGTGGCGTCCGCCGCGGCGGCGGGGCTGATCGCGGCGGCTGCGGAGACCGGTGCCGAGGCACCGCCTCCGCCGAGGTCCTTGAGGACCTTCGACACCTTGGCCTTGAGCTCCTCGGGCTTGAAGGGCTTCAGGATGTAGTCCTCGATGCCGAGCTTCATCACCTCGCCGACGATCGAGCGCTTGGCCTCGGACGTCAGCACCAGGACCGGGGTCTTGTTGCCCGCCTAGCGCATCTTCGCGAGCATGGTGGGCCCGTCCATCTCGGGCATGGTGACGTCCAGGAGGACGAGGTCGTAGAGCACCTCGTCGAGCTTCTCGAGGCCCTTGATGCCGTCCTCGGCCTCGTCGGCGTCGACGCCCCACTCGGTGAGCTGTCGGACCACGATGCTGCGCACCGCGCGGCTGTCATCCACTGTCAAGACGCGTGCCATAGCCCCCTCAACACAGTCTGGTTGCGACGGCGAGGACCAGGTTCAGCTGGCCTGCCCGCAGGTAATGCTGCGACCAGGCGCCGTCGGCCTGGTGCAGGATGTCGGTCTCGCGCATCGAGGGGAGCCCGAGGGCCTCGTCGATGCGCATGGCGGACTTCAGGAGTCCGGCGGTCATGTTGACCAGCTCGCACAGGGCGTCGGCGACCATCGCGTCGTCCACGGCCTCCACCTTGGTCGCGAACATCGACGCGCCGAGCGTCCGGCAGCATGCGTCGTCGGCGGCGACAGCGACCGTGAGCGGATTCCCGCCGGCGATCGGCAGGGAAGCCGTCCGCCAGTCCGGCCCGACCGCAGACTGGGGCTGCGTCGCCTCGCTGAACGTGATCCCGAGCACCGGCTCGGTCACCTGCGAGACGATCCGGGCCATTTCCGCCGTTTCGAGTCGATTCATTCAAGCTCCGTGGTCGCCTGCGCCGAGCTCTCCCGGCGATCGGGTTCGCTGACGGCTTCGTTCCCGCCCGTGCCCTAGATCGACCGCTCGAGCACCGCACTTAAGGACGCGTTCGCCATGCCCCGCAGGTGCCGTGTGCGTTGGCGGCGCACCGCGACGCGATCGGCCGTCGCGCGCAGCTGACGCGCGTCGGTCGCGCGCGGCAGCGATCGATTGCGGCAAGCCGGAGCCTCGGGGTAGGTAGCCGGCCGCACCCGCGCACCCCCCGACCCGGAGGCCCCCGTGATCCAACCCATCCGTTCGCGCATCCCGCTGCTCGCACCACTCGCGGCGTTGCTGACCCTGGCCTCGAGCTGCGCCGACTCCGGGGGCGGAGGCGCCGGCGTGCCGACGCCGCCGAGTGCCGCCTGGGAGTCCGGTGTGCCGCTCCCCGCGGAGCCGCAGCATGCCGGCGACCCCGTGCGCGGTCGCCACGCGCTGCTGCACGAGGGCTTCATGACCTGCGGCATCCCGTACAAGCTGTGGGGTGACACGCCGGTCGGGCGGCTGATCTCGGGCGCGTTCGGCGGTCCGGCGGACGCCCCACGCATCCCCGGACGGGAGGGCATCAACGCGGACCTGCCGTACTTCCTGACCGGCTTCACCACCGACGACGGCGCGCAGGTGGTCAACGCGAACTGCCTCATGTGCCACGGCGGCTACGCCAACGGCGAGATGGTGATCGGCCTCGGCAACGCCAACGCCGACTTCACGCGCGGCACCGGCGGTGGCATCGGCACGCTGCCGCCCGCCGCACTCGACGCGCTCGGCCTCACCGCCGGCGAGCGCCGCCAGCTCGAGACCATGCTGCAGCGCGGGGCCGTGCTCGGACCCGAGACCGTGATGCGGACGATCGGCATGAACCCTGCCGAGACCATGGCGGTGATCCTGATGGTCCACCACGATCGCGAGACGCTCGCGTGGAGCGACGAGCCGCTCACCCCGCTCGTGGTGCGCGACGCCGACGGGAATCCGATCGACAACCCGATCGTGACGTCGGACCCGCCGCCGTGGTGGCGCGTGCACAAGAAGAGCGCGCTGTTCTACAACGGCATGGCGCGCGGCGACCATCGCGGCACGATGATGCTCGCCACCTCGGTGTGCGTCGACAACCTCGACCAGGCGGCGCGCGTCGACGAGTGGTTCAAGGACATCCAGGCCTTCGTCGCGTCGGTGCGCGCACCGCGCTACCCGCACACGATCGATCCCGCGCTCGCGGCCGACGGTAAGGCGATCTTCGCGGGCAACTGCGCGCCGTGCCACGGTACCTACGCGGACGACGCGGCCGACGACGAGCGCGACACCTATCCCAACCTGCTGATCCCGCTCGATGTGATCGGAACGGACCCCGTCGTCGCGAACGCCGGAGTCGTCCACGCGCCGGAGCTCGTCGAGTGGTACAACGGCTCGTTCTACGGCGGCATCACGCGCATGGTGCCCAACGATCCCTTCCCCGGCTACATGCCGCCGCCGCTCGACGGCATCTGGGCGACCGCGCCGTACCTGCACAACGGCTCGGTGCCGACCGTCGAGCTGCTGCTGAACAGCAGGGTTCGTCCCGGCGTCTGGCGGCGCGTCGACCTCGACAGCCGCAACTTCGACGAGGACGCCCTCGGCTGGCCGTTCGAGGCGCTCGACTACCGCCAGGAAGAGGCGCCCGAAGCCGAGCGCAAGATGATCTACGATACCGGCTACTGGAGCCAGTCGAACGCCGGCCACACCTTCGGCGATCACCTGAGCGACGCGCAGCGCCGGGCGGTCATCGAGTACCTGAAGACGCTCTAGTCCGTGCACCGCCGTCGGGCCCGAGCCGACCACCGATCGACTCCCCAGCGTGGCGCATGACCGTGCGCGCGCGCCACATCGTGCGCGCCCGTCGCGCTGCGGCATGGGGCCGATCCCTGCGGCGCCACGCCGATTCGCGGTTGCGCTGGCGCGTCGCTTGCTGTCAGGTGGAAGCTCTCCCGAGCGCATCCATTCCGGCGCAGCACCCCAAAAAAGAGCTTCGAGAAGAGGGAAAAGATGAGCCCTGACTCCGCCCGTCTGCACCGAGACGATCTGCCGCGTCGACGCGGCGTCCTGCGCGTCGCGACGCTGCTCGCGACCACGAGCGCTCTGGCGCTCGGCACCGCCGGAGCGGCCTGGGCTGCCTGGCCCTGCCCCGATCCGCCACCCACCTGCCTCGGGCGTCCCGCGACGTTGTGCGGCACGCCCGGAAACGACACCATCCTCGGGTCCGCGGCAGACGACGTCGTCGTGGGCCTGGGCGGCAACGACGTCATCCGCGGCCGCGGCGGCGATGACGTGCTGTGCGGTAACGAGGGTAACGACAGGCTGTTCGGAGCGAACGGCGACGACGTTCTCTCGGGCGACGAGGGCAGCGACGAGTTGTACGGTGGCACCGGCACGGACACGCTGCGTGGCGGCAGGGGGTCCGACACCCTCGAAGGCGGCGGCGGCCCGGACGTCCTCAGCGGGGGGCGCGGTGATGACGTCTGCGACGGCGGCACGAGCCTCGAAGACGTCGACAAGGGCGACTGCGAGACCGTCCTGCGCATTCCCTGAGCGGGTGACCGGGAACCGGGTGCTCTCGGGGCGGGCGAGCCCCGGGGGGCCCGCCCGCAACCCCTAGCCCCCCGGTCCTCCTTTCAGCCCGGGGGCAGTTCTGCCGATGCCCGAACGGTGAGCGCGTGAACCGGCTCGCGAGGGATGCTAGACCGGGCAGCCAACGCTCGGACAGGGAAGGGGTGGGTATGAAGCGCATGGCATCGGGAATCGGACGGGTGGTCGTGGTGATCGCGCTCGCAGGAGTGGCTGCGGGGTGTGCCGCGATCCGGCGCGACGAGGCGCAGCGGACGGAGAATCTGCTCGTCGCGGCGGGCTTCAAGGCGAAGCCGGCCGACACGCCGGCGAAGCTCGCGCAGCTGAAGGCCCTGCCGCCCCTGCAGATGGAGATGCGCCGCCAGGATGGCCAGGTGGGCTACAGCTACGCCGACCCCGACAACTGCAAGTGCCTCTACGTGGGCGGCCAGCAGCAGTACGCCGAGTATCGCAAGCTCGCCGTCAAGCAGCAGATCGCCATGGACCAGATGGAGGCCGCGGAGGCACAGGAGGACGCGGCGCTCGACTGGGGCATGTGGGGCGGCTTCGGCCCCTGGTACTGAGAGTTCGTGAGTCATCCCCTCCCCGCGACGGGAGGGGATGGATTCACAGACTCCGAGCCGGCCCCGGCCCACCGCGGTGCCGTGCCCGCGGGTGACGCACCGCGCGGGTACGGCACGCTCGCATTTGCGAACGGCTCTTGAGTCCTTCGCCGAGGGTTGCCACGGTGGGCGACATGCTCGACACCCTGATTCGCAACGGCACCGTGGTCGACGGCACCGGGGCGCCCGGCGTGCGCGCCGACGTCGCCGTGCAGGACGGTCGGGTGGTGACGATCGGCCGGGTGACGGAGTCCGCACGACGCACCATCGACGCCGACGGGCTCGTGGTGGCCCCCGGCTTCATCGACCCCCACACGCACTACGACGCGCAGCTCTTCTGGGACCCGTTCGCGAGCCCGTCGAATCTGCATGGCGTCACGACCATCATCGGCGGCAACTGCGGCTTCACGCTCGCCCCGCTGGCGAAGAACGACGCCGACTACATCCGCCGCATGATGTCCAAGGTCGAGGGCATGCCGCTGGTGGCGCTCGAGAACGGCATCGACTGGAAGTGGTCGTCGTTCGCCGAGTACCTCGGCGCGCTCGACGGCCGGATCGGCGTGAACGCCGGCTTTCTCGTCGGCCACTGTGCCTTGCGCAGAGTGGTCATGGGCGATGCCGCGGGCGGGCCCGCGACGCTGGACCAGACCGTGGCGATGGTGAGGTTGCTCGACGAGTGCCTGGCAGCGGGCGGCCTGGGGTTCTCGTCGTCGCAGGCGTTCACGCACGTCGACGGTGACGACGCGCCGGTGCCGTCGCGCAACGCGTCGCGCGAGGAGACGCTGGCGCTGGCAGCCGCGGTCCGGAAGCACCCCGGCACCACGCTCGAGTTCATCATCGACGGGTGTCTCAACGGCTTCCAGGACGGCGAGATCGGCCTGATGATCGCGATGTCGCTCGCCGCGAACCGGCCGCTCAACTGGAACGTCATGCAGGTCAGCTCGACCAACCGCGCCAAGCACGAGCACCAGCTCTCGGCGGGCACGAAGGCCAAGGCGGCCGGTGCGAAGATCGTGGCGCTCACCATGCCGACGCTGGTCGGGCTCAAGATGAGCTTCCTCGACTACTGCGCCCTGAACTCGATTCCCGAGTGGGGGCCGATCCTGGCACTGCCGGTACCCGAGCGCATCGCGAAGCTGAAGGACCCGTCCGTCCGCGAGCGCATGCGCGAGGGCGGGCGGCGGCCGGAAGCCGGCGTGTTCGGTGCGCTCGCGAAGGGCGAGCGCTTCCAGATCGGCGAGACCTTCGCGCCGGCGAACCGCGACTTCGCCCACCGCAAGGTGTCGGACATCGCGGCCGAGATCGGCAAGAACCCGTTCGACACGCTGCTCGACATCGTGGTCGCCGACGAGCTCCGGACCGCCCTCTGGCCGCTGCCGACCGACGACGACGTCGACTCGTGGAAGCTCCGCGTCGAGGTGTGGCGCGACGAGCGCGCCATGATCGGCGGCTCCGACGCCGGCGCGCACCTCGACCGCATGTGCGGCTCGGGCTACCCGACGGCGTTCCTGGGGGAGGTGGTGCGCGAGCGCCAGCTGCTGCTCCTCGAGGAGGCGGTGCACATGATGACCGGCGTTCCGGCGGCGCTCTTCGGCCTGCGCGATCGCGGTCGCATCGCCCCGGGCGCGGCCGCCGACCTCGTGCTGTTCGACCCGGCGACGGTGGGCAGCGGTACGATCGAGACGCGCGCCGACCTGCCCGGCGGTACCGAGCGCATGTTCTGCGACGCGCGGGGTGTGTCGCGGGTCATGGTCAATGGCCGCGACATCGTGGTCGACGGGAAGGAAACCGGCGAAACGCCGGGCCGCATCCTGCGCTCGGGCCGCGACACCGACACCGTCACCGTCCCCGGCGGCTGATGCGCACTTCGGCGAACCCGCCGGACTGATCTGCACGCCTCGGACACCGCAGCTACCTTCTCCGCTTGTGCGGCGATTCTCGAGCGATACCATCACCGGGTTTGGTCTCGGAGCCGCCTTCCACGTCGCAGACATCTTCCGGGCAGCCGCCCGGGGGTGCTGCTGCGCCGGTCGTACGACGCCGCCGCTGGCGCTGGGGGCGCCGTAGCGTCTTCTGGCTGACGGTCGTCGGGCTCGTGGTTGCGGCGCGGCTCGCGCTGCCCGTGGTGCTGGCGCCGATGGTCGAGGACCGGCTGTCGCGCGTGCTGGGCGCCAGCGTGGAGGTGCGCGACATGACGTTCGCGCCGATCGACGCCGTGCTCACGCTGCACGACGTGCGGGTGCGCGCACTTGGCCAGAGCGACGGCCCGCCGGCACTGAAGGCGCGTCGCGTGCGCGCCGACCTGCAGTGGCTGCCGCTTCTGCACCGGGCGCTCGTCGTGCGCGAGCTCGGCCTCGAGTCGGCGATGATCGACGTCGATCGGCTGTCGGAGGGGGGCGTCGAGCTCGGGCGTCTGCTCGAGAGCCACCCCGCGACGCCGATCGCACGGGGCTGGAGCTTCGAGCTCGGGCGCGTCGCGCTGCACGACGCGCGCCTCCGTCTGCCGGGCTCGCTCGACGGCGGCACGCAGCCGATCGAGGTCGGTGTCCGCGAGGCGCAGTTCGCGACGCAGCCGCGCCGCGCGAGCGCCTTCGGGCGCGCGCCCAACCTGCGCATCGATGCGATGCTCGACGGCGGGCGCATCCGCGTCGACGGCAGCTCGGACATGCGCGACAACGGTCTCGTCGTGAACGCGCTGCTGCGGGCGAACGGCGTGCCGGTGTCCCGCCTCGGACGCTACCTGCCGGACCTGGGCCTGACCGACGTGGTCGGCCGCTTGTCGGGCCAGCTGCACTACCAGCGCGACCCGGGGCGCCGCGATCGTGCGTCGGGCCGGATCTCGATCCGCCGACTCGCGGTCGGCGTCGCGTCGATCGACGAGCCCGCGCTGACCGTTCGCCGCACCGACATCGACGTCGATGCGATCGACCTGCTCGGCCGCCGGGTCGTTGCCGACTCGGTCACGCTGCACGGGGCCCGCATCGCCGGCCGCGCCAATCTGGGCGATCCGCTGCCCCTGTTCTCCGGCATGCTGGCCACGCCCGGGGCGCCGCGTGCGACGCCCCGGGCGCGGGCGACGAAGGCCGTGCCCGCGTGGTCGTGGCGCATCGGCAAGCTCGCCGCACCGCGTGCGCAGGTGCGTGTTGCGGCCGGCGACGGCAGCCAGGCGATCCTGCCGGCCACCGTTTCCGCCGACGACCTCGGCCCCGCGGCCTACTGGTCGCCGCTCCGTGTCTCGCTGCGCTACGGGTCTGTGGGCGCGACGTTCGATGGCACGACGCGCGTCGGGCAAGGGCTGTCGATCGCCGGACGCCTCACCGCCGCCGACATCGACCTGCCGTCCGTGGTCCGGGCGTCGGGCGTCCCCTGGGCCGACCTCGCGCAGACCGGCCGGGCGTCGGTCGACCTCGAGGTCGAGATCGAGCCGCGCGTCAAGAAGGACGAGCCACCGGTCGCCGTGAAGGGCGCCGTGCGTATCGCCAACCTCTGGCTCGCCGCGCCCGACCCGGGGATGTTCGCGTTCGGTGCCGTGAGCCTCGACGTCAAGCTCAAGCACATCCGTCCGGCGATGGAGAAGCGCGGAGTGATGCAGCCGCCGCAGATCGCGTTCTCCGACGCGGTGCTGCGCACGCCGTACCTCCAGCTGGTGCGCCATCCCGACGTCGGCTGGGTCCTGCCGCCGTTCCCGCCCGAGCTGTTCGCGCGCGCCGAGGACGCGCCGTTCTCGCCGTTCGCCGCCCCCACGCCGGTCCCGTCGCCGACCCCGACGCCGGCAGCGAGCGGCGCCGCGGGCAGGGCGGGCGGTGAAGCCGCACCCGCGACCCAGATCCTGCTCGACGCGCTGCGCGCGTCGAGCGGACGCATCGTGCTCGCCGACCTCGTTCCGGTGAAGTCCGTGCAGCCGGTCGTGATCGATGCGCTGATGGGCCCCCCCGAGGAGCAGGAGGTCGTGCGCCTGCTGCGAGCGAAGCCGCTGCTCGACATGACGATCCAGGACGCGACCGCGCGTGGCGTCCGGCTCCCGGACGGCGACGTCTCGTACGTCGTCCTGCAGGCGCGCGACCGGAGGCTCGGCACGCTGCAGATCGGCGGCGTCGCCGCGAACGGCGGCGTGGACGTGCAGGCGGCGGGGCAGGACGTGCAGCTCGCGAGCGCGGCGCCGTTCCTCGCCGACGCCGGACTGCCGTACCCGTTCGCCGGCGGCACGGCGTCGTTCCTGCTGGACGGCTGGATCGGGCGCGAGCGCTGGAACGCCGACGTGACGCTCGTCCTCGATCGGCCCTACCTGCCGGGCGACGACGCCGAGCTCGGGCGGCAGATCGGCATGTCCTTCGACGCCGCGCTGGCGGAGCTGCGTGATCCCGACGGAGAGGTGATCGTGCCACTGTCGCTGCGCGGCGCGTCCGACCCCGCGACGGTGCCGCCGCTGGCGGACCAGGTCGCGGCCGGCATCCGGCAGGCCGTGATCCGCGCGCGCCAGCCGCTGCCGCAGGCGCCGCTCCTGATCGCGTGCTTCCCTGGCCGCTCCGACCCGACGCCCGCCGGGCTGCGGCAGATCACGCAGGTGGCCGACATGCTCGTGCGCCGTCCCGACCTGGTCGTCGAGCTGTCGGCACCGGCCACCGCGGGGGACCGCCGCTGGTTCGGCGAGCAGGCGATCACCGACGAGCTCGCGGAGGGCGGCGGCTTCATGGGCGTGCTGCGCGCGCTCGGCGTGCGCGATGAAGAGAAGCGCATCCGTGAGGCGCTCGAGGAGCGCGCCGGGGGCGGAACGGGGCGGCTCGACGCGGACGACCAGAGGCTGCTCGACCGCCTGGTGGCAGAGCGCCCGCCGGTTGCCGAGGAGCGTCTGAGCGCGCTCTCGACCGCGCGCCTGACGCGAGTCCTCGATCTGCTCACCGGACGCAACGGCGTCGCGCGTGGCCGCATCACCCTGTCGGGAGCGCCGTCGCAGGACGCGTCACCCGGCGTCCGGGCGCGCGTGACGGCCTCGGCCGCGGCCAGGCCCGCCCGGTCGGGAGGGACGCCGTGATCTGGCGCACGCTGCGTTTCGTCATTCGCACCCTGCTCTTCACGACCCTGGCGGTGG